>Ga0307502_10000276_pt1 | contig 13717 bp, 11 predicted proteins | sample 16_S_MG_FD_201364 | JGI IMG/M metagenome (GOLD analysis project Ga0307502, IMG submission 201364) | Soil microbial communities from Populus trichocarpa stands in riparian zone in the Pacific Northwest, United States - 16_S | ecosystem: Environmental > Terrestrial > Soil > Riparian zone > Trees... | reverse complement strand
GTAGGGCTCGAGGCCCGACATCGTCTTGCCCAGCGTGCCCCACTGGCTGCCGCCCGTCTTCTCGGGCGGGCGCTCGGAGATGCCCTTGCCCGCGGCGAAGCGCTGCGCGTGCACGTGCGTGTCGACGACGAACCGGCCTGCCTTCATCGGGCTCCTCCTGCTTTGGTGACGGCGCCCGCCCTGCGGTCGAGCACCCGTTTGGCCTTGCCCTGCTCGGCGCGCGGGAGCGTCCCGGGCGCCAGCATCTCGAGCTCGGGGTTGACCCCGAGCCCACCGCGCAGGCTCGCGCGCACGCGCGCGTGCAGCTGCGTGTCGCCCTCGACCTGGATCGTCACCACGGGCAGCCCGCGCGGCCCGTCGTCCAGGACGATGCGGTACTCGGGCGAGAGGCCCTCCTGACGGCGCACGATCTCCTCGACGGCGGAGGGGAAGAAGTTCGCGCCGCGGTACCAGATCATGTCGTCGGTGCGCCCCTCGATGCGCTCGATGCGCGCGAACGTGCTCCCGCACGCGCACGGCTCCCCAACGATCAGCCGCCCGACGTCGCGCGTGCGGTAGCGCAGCAGCGGATGCGTGTCGCCGACCAGCGTGGTGAGGACGATCTCGCCCGGCTCGTCCGCGGCTACCGGCGCGCCGCTGTCGGGGTCGATGCACTCGACGGCGACCACGTCCTCGGGGATGTGCAGGGCGCGCGACTGCGGGCAGTTGCCGCCCAGCGGCCAGACCTCGGTGAGCCCGTAGCCGTCGACGATCTGCGCGACGCCGAAGCGCTCGGCGATGGTGGCGTGGGTGGCCTCGATCGCCGCGCCCGGCTCGCCGAAGGACGTGACCGCGCGCAGCCCGCAGGCGGAGAGGTCGACGCCCATCTCGGCCGCGACCTCGGACAGGTGGACGATGTAGGAGGCCGCGCCGGCGATCACTCCGGGGCGCAGCTCGGCGATCGCCTGCACCTTGGTGCGCGTGTCCCACATCCCGGCCAGCACCGGGATGCTGCCGCGCAGGCGCGCCGCCTCGACGCCGACCGTAGGGCCGAGCAGGCCGTCCGTCGGCCCGAGCAGCATGAAGATCTCGCCCGGCGGCGGGGCCGGGTTGCGGTGCAGAAGGCCGATCATGAGCCGCCAGTCGCGCCAGGAGACGACGCGCTTGAGCTTGCGCCCCGACGTGCCCGATGTCGTGAAGATCCCCATCCACGTCTCGCGCGGGCTGCAGGTGTAGTCGCCGAAGGGCGGGTGCTCGGCCTGCTCGGCGCCGAGCTCTGCGCGCGTCGTGAGCGCCAGCCGGGGCAGGTCGGCCACGCCGTGGACGTCGCTCGCGCCCTCGAGCCTCCCTCGCCAGAAGCCCGACGTCTCGCGGGCGTAGGCGACGACGGCGCGCAGCCGCTCGTCCTGCAGGGCGCGCAGCTCGTCGCACGGGAGGCACTTGAGCGCCGGGTCGTCGGTCCGGTAGTCCGGGAGCGTGGCCGCCATCACGGCGACAAGGCCGTCCCGCGCTCCACGGGGAAGTGACAGGCGACGGCGTGGTCGGGGGCGAGCTCGCGCATCTCGGGCACCTCGGCCGCGCAGCGCTCCTGCGCCCGCGGGCAGCGCGTGCGGAAGCGGCAACCAGTCGGCGGGTCGATCGGCGATGGCGGATCGCCGCTGATGGCCGCGTGCGCCTGCGCGCGCGGCGCGTCGGGGTCGGGGCTGGGGATCGATGCCAGCAGCGCCACCGTGTAGGGGTGGAAGGGCTCGCGGTAGAGCGCCTCGGCGGGACCGAGCTCGCACAGCCGCCCGAGGTACATGACCGCGACGCGGTCGGAGACCTGCTTGACGAGCGCGAGGTCGTGGGCGATGAACAGGTAGGAGAGCCCCAGCTCTGAGCGCAGGCGCTCGAAGAGGTTGAGGACCTGCGCTTGGATGAGGACGTCGAGCGACGACACGGCCTCGTCGCAGATGATGAGCGCGGGGTCGAGCGTGAGCGCGCGCGCGATGGCCACGCGCTGGGCCTGGCCGCCCGACAGCTGGCGCGGCCGGCGCCGGCCGTAGACGTCGGGGTCCATGCCAACGGTGTCGAGCACCTCGCGCACCCGTTGGCGGCGCTCCTCGCGGGTGCCGACCCCGTACGCGACGAGCGGTTCCTCGACGAGGTCGAAGACCCGCCACTTCGGGTCCAGCGAACCGAACGGGTCCTGGAAGACCATCTGCAGCGAGCGGCGCGCCTCGAGCAGCCGCCGGCCCTTCAGGCCGACGAGGTCGGTGCCCTGGAAGCGCACGGAGCCCGCCTTCGGCCGCGGCGCCTGCAGCACCGAGCGCGCCAGTGTCGACTTGCCCGAGCCGGTCTCGCCGACCACGCCCAGCGTCTCTCCGGCCCGCACGTCGAAGGAGACGTCCGAGACGGCCTGCACCACGCCGCCCTTCACCCCGCCGTGGCCGCGCACGACGAACTCCTGCACGACGTTGCGCGCGGACAGCAGCGGCTCGCCGCCGTTGGCGCTCAGGCCCACCGGGTCTCCCCTCCTGGCGGCTGCGCGCCCGGCGCGAGTGTGGACGGGGGCGCCGCGTCCTCGCACGGGTACCAGCACGCCCAGCGGTGGCCGGGCGAGCCCTCCTCCTGCGGCGGCGCGGTCTCCCGGCACAGGTCCTGCGCCTTTGGACAGCGCGGCGCGAACGGGCAGCCGGCAGGCAGCGCGGCCAGGTCGGGCGGCCGGCCGGCGACCACGGGCAGCGGCGTGTGCGGCGGGCGCTCGACGCGCGGGATCGCGTCGAGCAGGGCCTTGGTGTACGGCATGCGCACGTGGGCGAACAGCTCGCGCGTCGGCGCCTGCTCGACCGCGCGCCCGGCGTACATCACGACGACCTCGTCGGCGAAGCTGGCGGCCAGGCCGAGGTCGTGGCTGATCATCACGAGCGCCATCCCGAGCTGGCGCTGCAGGTCGCGCAGTAGCTCCATGATCTGCGCCTGCGTGGTGACGTCGAGCGCGGTCGTCGCCTCGTCGGCTATCAGCAGCCGGGGCTTGGAGGCCAGGGCGATCGCGATGACCACACGCTGGCGCATCCCGCCCGAGAGCTGGTGCGCGTATTCGTGCAGCCGCTGCTCGGGCGAGGGCAGCCGCACGAGCTTGAGCAGCTCGAGCGCGCGGTCGCGCGCGGCGGAGCGATCGACGCGCGCGTGGACCCGTACCGCCTCGGTGATCTGCGCGCCGATGCGCATCGTCGGGTTCAGCGACCGCGACGGGTCCTGGAAGACCATCGCGATGTCGGCGCCCCGGTGGCGGCGCATCGCCTTGTCGGAGAGCCCGAGCAGCTCCTCGCCCTCGAAGCGCACCGAGCCCGAGACGGTCGCGCTCGGGGGCAGCAGCCCCATGATGGCCCGCGAGCTCACGGTCTTCCCCGAACCCGACTCCCCGATGAGCGCCAGCGTGCGCCCGACCGAGAGCGCGTAGCTGAGGCCGTTGACGGCGCGGATCGTGCGCCCACCGTGGCGGAAGTCCACGCGCAGGTCGCGCAGCTCGAGCAGTGGCCCGGTCGCCGGGGCGGTGCCGACCTCGACGCGGACCTCGGCGGGGGCCTCGCCGCTCGTCACGAAGTGTTCCCTCGCGCGCGCAGCGCGTCGCCGAGGAGGTTGAAGGCCAGCACGGTGACGAAGAGGAACGCGCTCGGCAGCAGCACGAGCTTGGGCTCGGCCGACATCACGGCCTGCCCCTCGAAGATCATGTTGCCCCAGCTCGGCTCGGGCGGCGGGATGCCGAGCCCGAGGAAGCTCAGCGCGCCCTCGAGGATGATCGTCACGCCGACGCCGAGCAGCCCGAAGGTCACGAGCGCGGGCAGGATGTTGGGTGCGATGTGGCGCAGCAGGATCCGCGGCGCGCGCGTGCCCGCCAGCCGCGCGGCGAGCATGAACGGCCGCTCGCGCAGGCGCAGCGTCTGGGCCCGCGCCAGGCGGGCGAAGGCCGGCACGCTGAAGAAGCACAGCGCGTAGATCGTGTGCAGCTTGCTCGGCCCGAGGCTCTGCGCGATGGCCAGCGCCAGGACGAGCGACGGGAAGGCGATCAGCACGTCGAGGACGCGCATGATCACGGTGTCGGTGAACGAGCCCCAGAACGCGGCGAAGGCGCCCAGCAGACCCCCGATGACGAGCCCGATGACGTTCACGGCGAAGGCGATCTCCAGCGAGTTGCGCCCGCCGTGGAGCAGCCGCGACCACAGGTCGTTGCCGACCTGGTCGGCCCCCAGGAAGTGCCCTGGGGAGAAGGACGGGGCGTTGGCGTCGAGGATGTTGCCGCCCGTCGGCTTGGGCACCGTCCCGAACAGCGGCCAGACGAAGCACAGGAAGAGCAGCACGCCGATCAGCGCGCCGGGGACGGCGATGTCGAGGTTGCGCGTCCAGCCGCGCCGCGCCGACGGCTCGGCGACGGTCGGGGCGACCGCCAGCGTCGCGGCGGCGCCGCCTGCTTCGGCCTCAGGGAGCTGCGCGCCCATACCTGATCCTCGGGTCCAGCACGGCGTAGAGCATGTCGGCGAGCAGGTTGGCCACCACGACGACGACGGCGAGGACGAGGACGATCGCCTCGACCACCGGAACGTCGCGGTTGTTGATCGCCGCCAGGAGCGAATGGCCGATCCCGGGTACGGCGAAGATCTGCTCGATGATCACCGTGGCGCCGATCAGCGTCCCCAGGTTCAGCGCCACGAGCGTCAGCAGCCCGAAGAGCGAGTTGGGCAGCGCGTGGCGGATGAGCACGCGCCACGGCCCGACGCCCTTGGCCTTCGCGGTCACGACGTAGTCCTCGCCCTGCATCTGCTCGAGGATGTCCGCGCGCAGCAGCCGGGTGTAGAAGCAGAAGAGCGGGAAGCCGATCGACAGTGCCGGCAGCGTCAGCGACTTGATGAGCTCGCTCGGCGTGCCCGTGTTGTTGGTGTAGATCGCCGGCAGCCATCCCAGCCGTACGGCGAACACGTACACGAGGACCACCGCGAGCACGTAGTTGGCCACCGAGAGGCCGGCCATGCTCGTCACCATGCCGATGCGGTCGACGAAGCCGCCCGGGTTGCGCGCCGCCAGCAACGCAACCGGCACGGTCAGCACGAGCGAGATCACCAACGCGTAGGCCAGCAGCTGGAAGGTCGTCGGCAGGCCCTCGCTGAGGATCGACGTCACCGGCTGGTCGCTCGCCAGCGAGTTGCCGAGGTTGCCGGTGACCACGTCGCCCAGCCAGTGGAAGTAGCGGACGAGGAAGGGGTCGTCGAGGTTGAGCTTGTCGCGGAACTCGCGCAGCTGCTCTTGGGTGGCGTTGATGCCCAGCAGCTGCTGGGCGGCGTCACCGGGCAGCAGTTGGATGACCGCGAAGGTCAGGAAGGTGACGCCCCAGAGGACCGGGATCGCCGTCGCCAGGCGGTTGCCGATCAGCCGCAGGGCCGGCGAGCGCAGGGCGATCGCCGGCCCCGGCCGTACGGCCTGGTCCGTCACGCCCCGCCGCCACCTCCCACCGAGACCTCGTCGTACAGGATGCTCGGCGTGACCACGACGCACGTCAGCGCCGTGGTGAGGCCAGGCCCGGTCACGCCCTTCGCGACGACGCTCGCCGGAGCGAAGGCGAACAGGAACGGGCTGTAGGCCTCATCGTTCATGTACTTGGCGGCCTGGTCGTAGAGCGTCTTGCGCTGGCCCTCGTCGAGGGTACCCGCGGCCTGGCCGAGCAGAGCGTCGAGCTTCTTGTCGTGTACGCCGCTGAACGGCGACTGCGAGGAGTAGCGGAACGCGACGCCGACTCCGGCCGCCGGGTCGTACGAGCCCGCGGTCTGGAGCATCGCCGTCCACTTCTTGGACTGGAACGCCTGGATGAGCGGCCCCAGGTCGTAGGACTTGATCGTCGCCTTGATCCCCGCCTGCGCCCACTGGCTCTGCAGCGCCTGCGTGGTCTGCTTGGCCACGAGCACGTTGATCGTGCCCAGCTCGGTCTTCAGCCCGCCGAGCTCCTTGACCAGCGCCTTGGCCTTCGCGAGGTCATAGGTGCGGTAGCCGGGCACGTCGGCCTGGAAGAACCGGCCGCCGGGGCCCGTGAAGCCCTGCGTGCTCGGGTAGCGGTTCTGGAACAGCTTGGAGCGGATCGCCTCGGAGTCCGTGGCGTAGTAGATCGCCTGTCGCGCCTTGGGGTTGTTGAACGGCGGGATGTCCGTGTTGAGCTGGATGTTGTACGGCGAGGTCGAGAGCTGCTGGGTGACCTGCAGCTTCGGGTCCTTCGTCATCTGGTCGATGAGCGAGGGCGTCGACAGGTTCTCGTAGGCCTGCGCCTGGCCGGCTTGGAGCGCCTGGTAGGCGGCCTCGTCCCCGCCGATCGACTTGAAGGTCAGGTTGTCCAGGAACGGACGGTCCTTCTTGAAGTAGGTCGGGTTCTTCTTGAGCACGATCTGCGAGCTGAGCTTGTCGCTCACCACGGTGAACGGCCCGGCGCCCACCGGCGTGACCCGGAACTTGCGCTCGCCGAGCTTCTTCAGCGCGGTGGGCGACGGGATCCAGTTGGCGTTGGAGTCGACGAACGACGCCGGCGCCGGCGCGTACACGGTGGTGAAGTCGATCACCACGTCGTCGCCCGACGCCGCCACGGACTTGACCGGCCACGTCGGCCGGCAGGTGCACGGCGACTTCAGGACCTTGTTGATGTGGTCGGCGACCACCTGGGCGGTGAAGGGCGTCCCGTCGGAGAACTTCACACCCTGGCGGATGGTGAGCGTGAAGGTCTTGCCGCCGTTGGAGAACTTGTAGGCGCTGGCCAGGCCGGGCACGAGCTTGCCGCCCTCGTGCAGCTCGATGAGCTGGCCGTAGATCGAGTTCATGAGGCTCTGGTTGGCCGCGCCGTTGGTGTTCGTCACGGGATCCAGCCCCGCGGGCCAGGCGCCGTCGTAGCCCGAGTTGAGCACGACGGTCAGCGACCCGCCCTGCTGCCCGCCCTTGGAGGCGGTGCTCGTGCTGGACGACGACGAGCTGGTGTTGGTCTTGGCGCCGCATGCAGCGAGGGCAACCGTCCCCGCGACGGCACACAGCAGAACAACCGGCCTGACCCGGTGTCTCATTGTGGTCTCCCTCCTCCTGCTGTTCGCATCCCGCACAGGTGTGCGCAACCCGATCACGGACCGTACTCCCGGTTCCAGGGGTCGTCAATAGGTCAGGGCTCCGAATGTGCGACGGCTGCCCGCGCCCCGGTTTCGAGCAGCGCACCGCCCTCGTCTGAACGCTAACGTTCCAACTATGTCCGCCATCGCCGAAGAGACCACGCCCCCCGAGCACGCCGAGCAGACCTTCTCGCTGGCGCTGACGCAGGACCAGAAGGACATCCGCGACTGGGTCCACGGGTTTGCCGAGGGCGTGATGCGCCCGGCCGCCCACGAATGGGACGAGCGCGAGGAGACGCCGTGGCCGATCATCGGAGAAGCGGCCAAGATCGGGCTCTACGGGCTCGACGCGCTGGCGCAGTTCTACGCCGACCCCAGCGGGCTGATGCTGCCGATCGTCAACGAGGAGCTCTTCTGGGGCGACGCGGGCATCGGCATGGCCATCATGGGCACGGGGCTGGCCGTCGCGGCGATCTTCGGCCAGGGCACCGGCGAGCAGATCGGCGAGTGGATGCCGCAGTGCTTCGGGACCGTTGACGAGCCGGCGGTGGCCGCCTTCTGCGCCTCCGAGCCGGACGCCGGGTCCGACGTCTCCGCCATCCGCACCACGGCGCGCTACGACGAGGCCGCCGACGAGTGGATCCTCAACGGCCAGAAGGCATGGGCCACCAACGGCGGCATCGCCGCCGTGCACGTCATCATCGCGTCGGTCGATCGCGAGCTGGGCTCGCGCGGGCACGCCGCCTTCGTCGTCCCGCCCCAGACCAGGGGCCTCGAGCAGGGCACCAAGGTCTCCAAGCACGGGCTGCGCGCCTCGCACACCGCCGACGTGCACCTCGACGACTGCCGCGTTCCCGGCCGCTGCCTGCTCGGCGGCAAGGAGAAGCTCGACGAGCGCATCGCCCGGGCGCGCGAGGGCGGGCGCGGCGGACGCGGGCAGGCGGCGATGCAGACCTTCGAGGCCTCCCGCCCGACCGTCGGCGCCCAGGCCATCGGCGTCGCCCGCGCTGCCTACGAGTACGCGCTGGACTACGCGCGCGAGCGCGAGCAGTTCGGCCGCAAGATCATCGAGAACCAGGCCATCGCCTTCGCCCTGGCCGACATGAAGCTCGAGATCGACGCCGCCCGCCTGCTCGTGTGGCGCGCGTCATGGATGGGGCGCAACGCCATCCCCTTCGAGAACGCCGAGGGCTCGATGAGCAAGCTCAAGGCGGGCGAGGTGGCGCTCTGGGCCACCGAGCGCGCGATGCACATCCTCGGCGGCAACGGCTACACGCGCGAGTTCCCCGTCGAGCGCTGGCACCGCGACGCCAAGATCTACACCATCTTCGAGGGCACCTCGGAGATCCAGCGGCTGGTCGTCGCCCGGGCGATCTCGGGCGTGCAGATTCGCTGACGCGGTAGAGGTGGCGGGTCGGGCGCGCTGTACGCCCCCGACCCGCCGGTGCGGAGCTTTGAAGCTCGGGCTAGGCGCCCGAGTGGACGACCTCGTCGGTCTCGATCGGCTCGAGCGAGGAGATCTCCGAGCGACGGTCCTCCCAGTGCGGCGGGATGCACATGTGGGTGCCGAGCTCCTCGACGGACTCGTCGATGGTGAAGCCGGCCTCGGTCGACCAGGCGAGCTCGCACAGCGCGCCGCCGGGGCTGCGCATGTACATGGAGAAGAAGTAGCCGCGGTCCTTGGACTCCGAGACGTCGGTGAAGCCCAGGCCGACGAGCCAGTCCTTGACCACCTGCTGATTGTCGGCGTCGTGGACGTCGAAGGCCTGGTGGTGGATCGTCCCCTCGCCGAAGGTCCACGAGCCCTGCGGGAGCTCGGGCTCCTCGACGAGCTCGAGGATGCGTCCGTTGCCGTCGTCGGTGCCGATCGTGAACTCGTGGTGCTTGCCGTCCGAGCCGGTCTGCGAGCCGCCCATGCCCTCGGTGATGAAGAAGGCCTGCAGGTCGGGTTCGCGCACGGAGCACGTCGTGCCGTACGCGCCGCGGATGGCGACGTCGGCGGTCACGCCGTGGGCTTCGTACGGCGTGCGCGGATCGTCGTCGGAGACGCCGACGATCTCGTACGGGATCCCGCACGGGTGCGCGAAGCAGACGCGCTCCTTGCCGAAGCGGGTGACGATCTCGTGCTCGACGCCCTTCTCGCTGAGGCGGTCGGCCCAGAAGCCGGTCGCATCGGCCGGGACCGAGAGCATGAGGGTCTTCAGCTGGTTGCTGCCGCGCTTGCCCATCCAGCCGGCCTGGCGGTAGGGGAAGGACGTCAACAGCGTGCTCGCGTCGCCCACCCCGTTGCCGTAGTAGAGGTGGTAGATCGGGATCTCGCCGTCGAAGAGCACCGTCTTCTTGACGCTCTTCAGGCCGAGCAGCCGGACGTGGAAGTCGTAGTCCTCCTGCGCCCCTCCGACGCAGAAGGTCAGGTGGTGGGTACCGCGGATCGTGCCCTTATTGGGCATAGGTCGCTCCTCCTGTGCGCTCTGCGAACAGTTGTACGGCGATCGCCACTCTACCAACGCCACCCGGGTGGTGGGCGTTTTTTGGCCGCCGGCGAACGGTTGGCGCGGCCACGACCCTCATCAGCTCGCCGTCGCGACGGCCACCGGGGGCACGGGGCGGCGCTCGCGCTCCAGCGCGGCCGAGATCAGCTCGGCCGTGCGGCGCAGCTCGGGCAGCATCACGCCGCGCAGCTCGTCGACCGGGACGCGCGGGGCCGCCGCCGCCAGGTTGATCGCGGCGATGGTGGCCCCGCCGACGCGCAGCGGGGCAGAGATCGAGCGCAGGCCGATCTCGAGCTCCTGGTCGACCATGGCCCAGCCCTCGGCGCGGACCGTGTCGACCGCGGCGCGCAGGCGCCCGCGGTCGGTGATCGTGTGCTCGGTGAAGGCCTCGAGCTCGGCCCCGGCGAGGAAGGCGTCGAGCTCGTCGTCGGGGAGGCCGGCGAGCAGGACGCGCCCGATCGACGTGCAGTGCGCGGGCAGCCGCGAGCCGACGCCGAGCGAGATGGTCATGATCCGCCGCGTCGGCATGCGGGCCACGTAGACGACGTCGGGCAGGTCGAGCGTCGCGGCCGAGCAGGACTCGTTGGTGCGCTCGCTGAGCTCCTCCATCAGCGGCTGGGCCGCCTCCCACAGGTTCAGCGACGAGAGATAGGCCCAGCCCAGCGACAGCACGCGCGGGGTGAGCGAGAACAGCCGCCCGTCGGAGCGCACGTGGCCGACCTCCTCGAGCGTGAGCAGGATGCGCCGCGCCGTCGCGCGCGTGATGCCGGTCATCCGCGCGACCTCGCTGAGGGTGAGAGCGGGGCGCTCGCGCGAGAAGACCTGGATCACCGCGATGCCCCGCTCGAGCGACTGCAGCGACTGCCGACGATCACGCCCCTCGCTCATGGAGCGCTCACTGTACCTTCACCGTGCCACGATGCGCACAAATGTGCGCAAAGCGCACACCGTGGCCGTTCCGGCGTCAGACCGTCAGCCCCTCTCCCACGAAGCTGCCGACCGCATCGACCGCCTCGCGGCTCTCGTCGAACATCAGGTGGCCGACCCCGGGCAGCGTCTTGACCTCGGCCCCGGGGATGAGCTCGGCCCACACCGGCGCCTGCTCGACCGGGATCAGCCTGTCAGCGTCGCCCCACAGCAGCAGCGTCGGCATCGTCAGCCGGTGCAGCCAGCGGTGCAGCTTGAGGTCGTACGGGCGCGTCCACATGAGCCGCGCGGCCGACGTGCTCTCGCGATAGCGATCGGCCAGGAACTCCGGGGTCGGCGGCATCGGCACGTGGCCCTCGAAGATCGACATGTCCGCGGTCAGGTAGGGGGGCAGCTGGTCGCCGGGGATCGCGAGGAAGTCCGTCGTGGGGTGGTCGTCGACCTTCAGGCCGAAGGGCGCGGCGAGCACCAGTCGCGTGACGCGCTCGCTGTGGTCGGCGGCGAAGTTGGCCGCCAGCCAACCGCCCAGCGAGTGCCCGGCCAGCGCGATCTGCTCGAGCTCGAGCTCGTCGAAGAGGTCGAGGTAGTGGCGACGGTAGTCGTGGATGTCGTCGACCGTCGTGTCGTCGGCCGACGGCCCGAAGCCGGGATGGAAGGGGACGATGAGCCTGAAGCGCTCCGCCAGGGGCAGGAGCGAGTCGAAGCCGGTCACCGTGCCGGCCCCGTGCAGGAAGACGAGCGGGTCGCCCTCGCCGGCGATCTGCACGACGGTCTCGATGCCGCGCAGCTCGAAGCGCTCCTCGGTGTAGGACGCCATCGCTACTTCACCCCCGCCAGGACCTTGGCCGCCTCGCCGCTGCTCGACCGCGCCCTCACGCGCGGGATGACCTCCTTGGCGAACATGTGCATGTTCTTGACGGCCTTCCACTCGGGCATGTCGCCGTGCTGGAGGACCATGAGCATGCGGCTGCACTGCGCCTCCTGCGCCCAGTGCGACAGCGTGTCGGCCACCGTGTCGGGCGAGCCGCAGATGATCCGCCCGATCGAGACCATGTCCTCCCACGTCGCGCGCGTCCCGTCGGCCAGCGCGGCCGACTGGGCGCGGCGCAGGAACTCGCTGCGCGACACGTACCCCGGCGGCGAGAGGAACTGCGGCGGCACGCGGTGCATCCACGAGAAGAACTTCTCGATGTGCGGGCGCGCCTCGCGCACGGCCTCCTCGTCGGTGTCGGCGACGTAGCAGATGACCGTGAAGATGGTGTCGTCCGGCTGGACCGTCCAGCCCTTCGCCTCGGCGGCCTCGCGGAAGTTGGCCATCGCCTTGAGCTGCTGCTCGATCGGCGTGAAGACGATCGAGTAGCCGGCGCGGAAGTCGGTGGCGACGTCGACCGTCTCCTGGCTGCCCGAGCCCACGATGTAGATCTTGGGGTGCGGCTTCTGCATCGGCCGCGGCCACACGTTGAGGAAGCGGTAGTTGTAGAACTCGCCGTCGTGGCGGACGGGGCCGTCCTCGGTCCACGTCTTGAGGATCACCCCGAGGTTCTCGCGGAAGCGCGCCCGGGCCGTGGTCGGGTTGAGCTGGCCGGCGTTGGACCAGTACTCCATGCCCGTGCCCAGCGGGAAGCCGAACTCCATCCGCCCGTTGGACATCACGTCGAGCATCGCGTACTCCTCGGCGACGCGCGACGGCCATGAGAGGTTGATGGGGACGCCGGCGACGAGGATCTTCACGCGCTTGGTCAGCGCGGCCAGGTAGGCCGCCCGCACGGACGTCGCGGGCTGCATGCTGTAGATCGTCTGGTGGTGCTCGTTGACGGCGATGGCGTCGAAGCCGAGCTCCTCGGCGAGCAGCATCTCGCGCGTCCAGCGTTGGTAGAGCTCGTGGGCGACCTCGGCGTTGAAGTTGGCGTTGGGATAGCTGACCCACGTCGAGTCGTAGCGGTCGGAGTCCGGCGGCTCGTCGATGTAGTGGTGATGGTTGAAGAGATAGAACTGAATGTCGTCGAAGACGTTCATCGGACCCCTCTGTTCGCCATGCGCACAGCTGTTCGGTGCAAAGTGATGCTTTCTGCCAGACCTATGAATGTCAAGGGCAATTGAACACCCCGGCGCCCAGTGTTCGGGCTGGGAGTACGTTGCTCAGTAGGCCTGGTGGTAGAGCTCGACGATCTCCTCCTTGGTCGCCGGTTGCGGGTTGAAGCCGGGGCTGCCGCTGTCGAGTGCGGCCTGGGCCATGTCCGCCACCACGCGCTCGAAGTGCTCGCGGTCGACGTCGGCGCCCGACAGCGAGGGGATGCCGAGGTCCGCGTTGAGCGTCTCGAGCTCCTCGACGAGGCGCTGGCAAGCGACCTCGTCTGAGTCCTCGGCGCTCGCCAGCTCCATCTCGCGCGCGACGCTCGCGTAGCGGTCCGGCGCGCCGGCGACGCTGAAGCGGGTCACGGCGGGCAGCAGCAGCGCGTTGCTCAGGCCGTGCGCCAGGTGGAAGTGCGCGCCGATCGGGCGGCTCATGCCGTGCACGAGCGCGACCGAGGAGTTCGAGAACGCGGCGCCCGCGAGCGTGGAGCCGAGCATCATCGCCTCGCGTGCCTGCTCGTCGTCGGGATGGCTGACGGCGCGGCGCATGTGGGCGCCGATGAGCCGCGCCGCCTCCAGGGCGAGCATGTCGGTGAGCACCGTCGCCTTCTTGGAGACGTAGGCCTCGATCGCGTGCGTGAGCGAGTCCACGCCGACCCACGAGGTGAGGGCCGGCGGCGTGCTCAGCGTCAGCTTGTAGTCGGAGATCGCCACGCGGGCCATCAGGTGGCCGTCGAGCATCATCATCTTCACGTCGCGGTCGGTGTCGGTGATGACGGCGACCCGGGTGACCTCGCTACCGGTGCCCGCCGTGGTCGGCACGGCGACGAGCGGCAGCCCCGCACCGGGGACCTGGTGGTAGCCGGCGTAGTCGCGCACGTCGCCCTCGTTGGCGAAGGCGACGGCCGCCGCCTTGGCGGTGTCCATCGGGCTGCCACCTCCGATCGCCACGACGCCGTCGGCCTCGTGCTCGCGCAGCGCGGCGACGGCGCCGTTGACGTTGTCGAGCGTCGGGTCGGGCTGGACGTCGCCGAAGACCGCGACCGCGGCGCCCGCCGCCCGCAGGCGCTCGACGAGCGGCCCGGCTGGGCCCTTCTCCAGCAGGAAGCGATCGGACACCACGAGCGGCCGCTCGAT
>Ga0307502_10000275_pt1 | contig 13745 bp, 12 predicted proteins | sample 16_S_MG_FD_201364 | JGI IMG/M metagenome (GOLD analysis project Ga0307502, IMG submission 201364) | Soil microbial communities from Populus trichocarpa stands in riparian zone in the Pacific Northwest, United States - 16_S | ecosystem: Environmental > Terrestrial > Soil > Riparian zone > Trees... | reverse complement strand
GAGCCGTCTCGCGTGAGAACCTGCTGGCGAGACAGCCTCCCCCCGCACGGGCCGCTTGTTGCGATCGGGCGTGCCGCCAGCCCTTCCTCCTGCGGTGGCGGTCGCCGCCCACCTCGACAAGCATCCCTCGGGCGGCGACCGCGCGCGAGTGCCGTCTGGCATACCGGGCGCGGTTGACGCAGCTTGCCGCGGGGGACGCGCGCGTGCCCGCGTTGCGACCGCGCCGGTCGCGCCCGCGGGCCCGCTGTCGCCGGCCGGGCGGATCGCGTGTCCGTGTGCACGCACGCCGAGGGCGTGCGCGAGTTGCGCTGCTCGAGCCGCCCACGCCCCCGGCCGCGTGGTGGTGCGTGTCTACGCCGCCCAGCGAAAGCCGGTGGCCTCGGGGCGCGGCGGCAGCGGGCTGGCCGGCAGGCCGCCCGCCGGGTCGTCCTTGTTGTAGGCGCTCGGCGCCACGTCGTTGGGCGCGTCGGCGTGGAATAGCGCGGCGAGCAGCTCGATCTGCCCGCGGCCCACGCCCAGCTCGCCCATGCCACCGCCGTACGTCGGCCGCCGCTCCCGGGTGCAGCGCGCGTAGACCTCCAACAGCGCGCGCAGGCTACCGATCCGCGACGGCTTGACGTTCACCACGAGCGCGGCCAGCGGCGTCGCGCCGATGTCCTCGGCGCTGCGGATCGGCGCGTCATAGGACACACGCTCAAGGTGATCGCCGAGCCGCTGCGCGATCTCGGGCAGGTCGTGCGGGTCCTCCAGGTACGCGTGCGGGAACGCGGCGAGCACGTGGTCATACAGCGCACCCAGCGCCTCCAGATCCTTGACCTCCAAGCCGTACTGGCCCTTGAAGTCGAGCGTGTCGACCGCGGCGGTCGCAGCGACCTCATCGACGAGCGCCGGCGCCCAGGTCGCCTCCGCGTCAAGCTTGAAGCGCACACCGGGGGAGCGAGCGAGCCGCCGGCGCAGCGGCTCGATCGAAGGCTCCGTGCCGAGGCCAAGCGAGTTGACGAAGCGCACCGGCTGCGGCTTTATCCCGAGCACGTCGTGCATCGAGCGGCCGGCCTGGCAGAGCGCGAGGTCGAGCGCCGACGACTCGAACGCCCAGTTGCGACAGCGCAGCGCCCCATCCCACTCCGGCGGCTGCGGCCACAGCTCCAGCGTGGCGACATGGTCGCAGAAGCCGGCCAGCGTCCACTCGCCCTCAAGCGGCAGCGAGGGCCGCGTCTCGTGCAGCGCGGTGCCGTCCTCGCGGAACACCGAGACGTCCTCGCCCAGCCCGCCGGCGCCGGCGCCGACGAGCCGCACGTGCGTCGTGATGCGCTCGAACCCGTAGGCGAGGACGGCGTGCAGGCGGTCGTACTCGCACGCCTCGATGACGAGAGGCAGCTCCGCGAGCCGCGGCCACAGCGACTCGCCGTTCATCGTTGCGCTCGCGGGTTCACCGCCTTCATTGTTTCATGAGGCCTCGCCATAGATCGCCGACCTCGACGCCGTCGCGGCCCAGCTCAACGACCGGCCCCGCTAACGCCTGACCTTCAGCAAGCCAATCGAGGAACTCGGACCACTACTGTTGCGCTGACGCAAGAATGCGCCGATTCCCTTACGCGACGTCCGGCGGTGCATCTGAAGCTCGCTGACGGACATCGCGGCATCGGCGCTCAAGCTCACAACGGCTCAACTGCTCGGGTTTCGTCGGGAAAATTTTTCTTTTTTGGGAGGTTCCCGAATCCCTGGATCCGCCTGCATTTAGCGTGTTCCCAGCGCGGGGCGATCGTGACTTCAGCCGAGGGTTCGGATGACTCCAGCCACGTCCCGCCCTGGTTGACCGGCAAACTGCCTGCAAAGCGTAGGGGTTTTCGAACCACTGGCGGTGCCCGCGTCGTCTGAGCGGGCGGCGTCCTCGCAGAGGGCAGGCCGTCACTGTCGTGGCGTGCCGAGTGCCGATCGTGTTGATGATGCGGACGTGCCGGGTGGGCGCAGGCAGGCGGATCGTCTTGCCCTCGCGCTGTACGCGGTGCTTGTGGATCGCAGCGAGGTGGATCGTCGCCACGTCTTGCGCGCGTTGCAAGCTCCGGGTACCCGTGGCGCGCGCAACGCTGTCCGTGACCATGTGACGTCGGCGCTTCGCCTGTGCGAGGCCGAGATTGGGCGCTTTCGTTCGTACCGCGCATACGAGGCCTGGCGGTTGGAGCAGCCGTCTCCGAGCGATTGGCCTTCCGGTTCGTCGATCGCGCGGGCGTTTTCGTCGTGGTCGGCGATGCTCGATGCGCTTGCGGTCGAGCCGGCGGCGCGGCCGCAGACGGTCAAGATGCTGGCGGTCGGCGGCGCGTTCACCCGTGACGAGTTGCTCGAGGCCGTTCGTCGCTGCGGCCGTGAGCTGGGCAAGCCGCTTCTGACGTTCGTCGACTACCGCCGCTGGGCGCAATCGACGCGTCTTGAAGACGGACATGAGCGTGTCCCGCTGCATGGCACAGCCTTCACACGCGAGTTCGGTTTCTTCTCCAATGCGGTGGCAGAGGCAGGCTTGGAGCCGTTCCTGCGGACCAAGGCCGCCGCGAATCGCAGCTGGTACAGCCGGGATGAGATTGCTGCCGCGCTGCGCGGCGCGAGTCAGGATCTTGGACAGCCGGCGCCGACGACCACCCAGTACACGCGCTGGCGGCGTGCTCTGCTTGAGGACGCGCGGTCACGGGGCAGCATGCTCGCGCTGCCAAGTGACATCTCGATCTATGCGCATTTCCCGACGTGGGCCGATGCCCTGCACGCGAGCGGGCTGGTAGCCGACGACGAGGTCGACCTTGTTCGCCGGCGGGTCAGCGGCGAGGCGACGTCGCCTCAGCGCGTTGCTCGGTCACTGCTGGAGTTCCAAGCCGCCGAGGGGTACGGGGAAACGCGCTCGGACTACATGCGCTGGCGGGCCGAGCAACCGCATATCTTCGGCCGGCGAGACGCACCTGACAACTGGGGGCTCGTCCGGCGCTACGGCAAGTGGCCAAGCGTCATGAAGCTCGTCCACCGCGCGCTGGACGGCGATGATCCACAGTCTGAGTTGGAGCGCCTTCTTGCGGCGCGTCTCGATGAGCGAGCCTGAGGCCGGCGTCTCGGAAGTGGCGAGGGTGCTGGCGTCGATCGCCGCGGCGTTGCCCGCGGCGACGCGTCAACAGCTGAGCGCGCTGCTGTCGCACACGATCGCGGCGCCCACCCGGAGCCAACTGCGGGCGCGACGCCTCGGGTTGGTCTGCGAGCTCGTCAGCGCGCCGGGGAAGCTGAGCGTTGAGGACTACACGCGGTTGCGTACTCAGCGGGCGGCCGAGGACTGGCCCGCCGCTTCGACGCTGATCGAGCATTTCGGTGTGCTCGGTCTGGCTTTGCGTCTGCAGATCGAGGGACACGGGTCCCATCCCATCCGTAGTTCACACCGCAGCCTGGGCACCCCGCGCGGCGGCGCATACTCCCGGGAGGAGGTGATGATCGCGATCCAGCGCGCCGGCGACGTCGTCGGCGGCATCCCGAGCCTGTCGGAGTACCTGGAGATCCGGCGACTCCTCGTCGCTCATGCGCGCGTGACCGGCAACCAGCGCCCGCGCCTGCCCGACAAGAGCGTCATCACGCGGCTGTTCGATTCCTACCGGGATGCCGCGCGCGCGACCGCGAGATGGGCCCAAACGTGACCGGCGCCACCATGCGGGACTTCGTCGAGGTCGCATCTTGCATGTCCGTGCGCGCCGGGGACGCGCGGCCGCGGTGGAGTAGCTCGAGCGTTGAGGCTGGTGTCCGCGAGGTGATCGGATGGCGGCCGCAGACTGTCGGCCGTCGTACGTCGCACATCGTGGCGGCGCGGAGGCGCATCGGCAACGTTTGTGGCCTGGATCGGCCGCGAGGCCGTCGGATGCTGGTGACAGAATGTCGCCCGTCGGGCTGCGCACAGCGCTCACGCGCGGCTCGACGGGCGGCCCCGAGACGCCGTCCGTCGGTGGACCGGCGTTCAGGTGATTCCTCGTGACGACATTGGCAACCCACACCCTGTTCCCGGAAGCCTTCGCTGAGCTGAAGGCGCGTGCTGGTCTGACGTTTCGTCAGCTCGCCGTGCTCACGCGCGCTGTGGATCCGGCTGGCAAGGGGCTTTCGCATGGGCACCTCGCGCGGCTCGCAAACGGCGACGAGCCGCTGCTCTCTGACGCGATCCGGCTGATCGCAGCGGCGTTGGACGACATTGAGGGACCGGAGTACTTCGTCGAGTATCGAATGGCGCAGTTGCGCCAGGCGTTTGATCCCAAGCACGGCGATCCGCAGGAGGCGCTGAAGCGCTTCTTGGCGTGGGAAGCGCTGCCGGCAGCCCAGCGCGATCTCATCTTGAAACCCCAGACGTAGGACGGGCGCGCCCTCGGGTAGCGGCCGATGGGCAGGATCTTCGACTGTGGTTGTCGTATACCAACCGCACAAGGTTGATTGGCGAACGCCTTGCGACGTAGCGGGACCTGCGTGCAACCGCGCGGGTCGCGTCGCGAGTGCGTGCCTGTACCAGGAGGCCGTGTCATGGCGAAGAGCAGCAGTCGACGCGATGAGGCGCATCGCATGCTTGTGGCGGAGTTCGAGGGCCTGCACCCGGCGTGGTCGGAGCGTCGTTGTGAGCAGGAGGCCGAACGCGAACTGCGTCTGCAGGACGACAACCCGTTCTACGCCGATGAGCGCCTGGACGTCGCGCCCCAGCTGACGGCCCCGGATTCCACGGAGGTCGCGCCGGAGGTCGAGACGCGTGCGTGGGTTGAGCATCCGGAGATGCAGTGGCTGATCGGCGTGGTATGCGCTCACCGATGGGGTCGACCCGCCGATCGCGTGACCTTGTTCGCGGTGATGTTGCACATGGTGACCGGCAGCCGGCCCGAGGTGAAGATGTCGCTGCGCACGATCGCCCAGAGCCTGCTGCTGACGTGGGCGCTGCGGTCGCCCGACACGCGGTCCTCATCCTCGGCCGCGTACCGCACGCTGCGCGCAATCACCGAGCGCCACCCAGCGGGGATGTGCATCCACGTCAACCTCGCGATGGTGCTCGAACTCGTCGCACTCACCCAGCCCAACACCAAGAAACGTGGGGCGCGTCACGTGCTGCGTGACATCGCCGTCGACGGCACGCTGATTCCGGCCAACGTCCCGCAGCGCCCGTCGAAGGGCCGCAGCGTCCGCGAGCGCAAGCGAAATGAGCGACGGATCGCGGGTCCCGACCGACCCATGGCGCAGTACGTCGTCTATGCGGGCGGCAAGATCGTCGCGACCGCGAACGATCCGCAACCCGCCAAGCAGGGGTTCGGACGCGACTGCTTCGGCTACAAGCTCGTCGAGCTGCGCTCGATCAAGTTGCAGGTCTCGATCATCTGGACGCTGATTCCGGCAGGCGGCAGCGAGCGCGAGGCGCTGCGCGCGTTGATCCGCACGCTGTACAAGCTGGTCCCGAAGTTCCCAATGCGCTACCTGGTGAGCGACCGCGCCTACGGCAACGACAACTCGCTGATCGAATGGCTGGACCGCTGCTACGGCATCGTCGGCGTCTTTCCACTGCACGCCAGCATCCGCAAGGACCTGTCGTACAGCAAGACGGGCGGCGTTCCCAAGTGCAAGCACGGCTGGGCGCGACACCTCGGCGTTCGCAACGAATGGGCGCCCGAGCGACGCCGGGAGAAGGGCCTGGCGCCCGGAGTGCGAGCGCCGGGAGTGCCCAGCCACCGCTGGGAATGCCCAGCCGGGCAGAAGTGCCCGGAGATTCGGGGCACGAGTGCTGGCGAGGACTGGCGGCTGTTCAGTCCTCTGCCACACGCTGGCCTCAGTCGCCTCGCCGCACGCCGTAAAGCGCTGGGGTGCTATCGAAACACCCAGGAGTCGGGATTCTCCGCGCAAAAGCACCGCGGCGTCGGGGCCGATTGGCCAAGACTGCGGCTTCGCGGCGACGACCCGGCACGCTGGACCCTGTCGCTCGCGCGACTACGCGAGACGGCCGCGCGACTTGCGCACGCAAGCGGCTCGTACGAACGCGCACTTAACCGTGCGCTCGACCTCGGGCTGATCGAGATGAAGGGCGAGTCCCCCGTACCGATCAACGGCCTGAAGCAACGCACCGCTGAGCAGGCGTCGCTGATCCTCCACGACGTCATCGCACCGCTGGACGCCTGGCCGCCGGAAACGACGCGCATCGCCGTGACACTCCCGATCGACGAGCCCTACCGACTACCCAGCCTCACCGAGTTCAGCGACATCCCCGACCGGCCCGACCAGCGCCGGACCAGCCGGCCATGAGCCGTCCCCGGCTCCCCACGCACGAGGATCGTGGTTGCGGTCTCGTCGACGAACTCGTTCGCCGTCAGGAGGAGAACGGCTCGGAGGGCATGAGGCCGCATGACGTCGCAATCGCCGTCCAACTGCTGGGGCTGAAGCTGCGTGACGTCACGCCGCCGTCGCCGCCTTACGATCGGCGCGACTTCGAGTTCGACGAGCCGGGCGGTGCAACGGTGCGGATCATCGTCACCTTCAAGCACGGCTACTTGTCGTCCATCGCCGTCTACCCGAGCTGACGCTCGCGCATGTCGTTCGTCAGCCGAATCCCGAGTTTCCACCGGTTCATCCGAAACCCGTCACGCGGTTTCCGAATGTGGGCCCGGGGCCCTCCCGTATGGCGTCCCTCTGCGGGATTTCAATTCGGACGGGTCAAACGGGACGGCGACGATATCGCGCCGTGCGCTCGAGCGACGACGCTGGCGTCATCCGCTCAGGGACCGTCAGCGGTCCTGGCACGGCGAAGCGGGTCGGGGGCGGCGTCAGACGCTGGTCGACTGGAGCCGACCCCTTCACCATGGGTAAGGATTCATGCGTGAGCCCTTTCGAACCCGATTTGCTTCGCCTCGGTAAGGAGTTCGGGACAAGGTTCGTCGGCGACTACGTCCAAGGCCAAGAGGATGTGTCGTTCGAGGTCGAACGCGGCGCGCCAAGAGCTGCGGGTACGGCGCGATGGAAGGGCTCGACGCGAGTCGACGCAACCCTCGATGCACCGCTCCGACGCGGCAGGATCGATCTGCTGCTGACCGGGACGGATTCTGCGACCGGCCTACCGTTCGAGGTGGTCTTCGAAGTCAAGAACACCGATTGGGATCGGATCGCTGCTCACCGAGTGCAGCCCAATATCGGCCGCCATCGCCGGCAAATCTGGGGCTACTTGGAGCCTTTGACCGATCAGCTGGAAGAAGGTGTACTGGCGTGGCTGCAGGCTGGCGTGGTCTATCCCCACAGGCCAGCTGACCGCGACAGGGCGGAGTTCATCGAGCAGGCTTTCGGTGAGTACGCGATCTCGGTTCTTTGGTACGAAGACTTGGGCTAGAGCAACTCCCAAGAGCATCGTCCCGCTTGACGTTCGGCGGTGGGACGCGCCGGTGAGCGCACGCCCGGCGCCGACTGCGCAGCCGCTGCCCCGCCGAGGGACCGGCTTGCGACAGCGACGTCCCATGTCGATGCATGGCGCCCAGGTGCCGTCTGACGCTGGGCAGCGCGGGTTCGAACAGACCTCGACAAGGTGCTCGTCGCGCTTGGTGTGCATCTCCTGAAGCTCGGCGTAGCCGTTCGAGTTCTCTGGCGGCGCCTCGAGCGGACCGTAGGATGCGGCAGCGTGCGGCCCTCGCCTCGCCTTGCCCGGTTCTGCATCCTCGCTGCCATACCGCTCGTCGCCTGCGGCCGAAGCTACAGCTACGCCTGCACCGACCGGGTGTGCACAGCATCCTTCGAAGGCCCGGGCGAGCAGGACCTCTCGGATGCGCGAGGTCCGACCGTCGAGGTTGTGACGATCAACGACGGCCCTTCCGTGACCGTCCGCGTCGACGGCAAAGACGCGAGGCTCCTCGAGGACCAGCCGCTGCCAATCGGGGGCTACGTGCTGACGCTCACCAAGCTCGACGGGGAGAACGTCATGCTGCGAATCGTCCGGGAGTAGCCGATCTCAGACGCGTGTAGCGCGGATATGGGACGCGCGCCGATCAAGCCGCGTCCGGTCGCCGTACCTTGGGTTCTCGCGGTGATCGCAACAGCGGCCTCGCAGACGAGGTCACTCGAGGCCGTCCGATGAGGCTGGTGGGATGGCCGTCGGTTGCCGCGGAGGCGAGCCCGGAGGGCGAGGTGTAGCGGCGACCGACGCGCGCGCCGGTGCCGGGGGGCCCGTCCTTGCTGTGACGGTCCCCGCTGGTGAGGTCAAGAGGTGCTCGATGGGTCAGTTTGCGAATCGGATGGACACCGAGGCGTTTCAGGTGTTCTGGGCTGCGCTGCAGCGCGGCGAGTTCATCAGCGACGCGGCCGAGCAGATCGGCTCGTATCGCAAGCAGGGATCGCGCTGGGTGACCGCGTGCGGCGGCGTTCGTCCGCGCCGCGGTCGTGATCTGAAGGGCCGCTGCCTGACGTTCGGCGAGCGCGAGGAGATCGCGCTGGCCACAGCCGGCGGCGAGACCATCCGGTCGATCGCGCGGCGTCTGGCTCGCGCGCCGTCGACGATTTCGCGCGAGCTTGACCGCAACGCCGATCGCCGTGACGGCCGCTATCGCGCCACGACCGCGCACGCGCTCGCCTATGACCGCGCGAGCCGACCCAAGCCCGCCAAGCTCGCGGTCAACGTGGTGCTGCGCGAGCGCGTGCAGGACGATCTGCTCAAGCGCTTGTCCCCCGAGCAGATCGCCGGGCGTTTGCGCCGCCGGTACCCCGACGATCCGGAGATGTGGGTGTCGACCGAGACGATCTACCAATCGCTGTACGTGCAATCCAGGGGCGCGCTGCGCCGCGAGCTGACCGCCTGCCTGCGCACCGGCCGCAAGCTCCGTGAACCAGGCCGGCACTCCGGCACACGCAAGAACCGCATCATCCGCGACATGATCAACATCAGCGAGCGTCCACCCGAAGCCGATGATCGCGCGGTGCCCGGCCACTGGGAGGGCGATCTGGTGATCGGCAAACGCAACCAGACCGCGATCGGCACGCTCGTCGAGCGCACGACCGGCTACGCGATGCTCGTCGCGCTCCCTGACGGCTACAAGCCCGAGCACGTCGCGCCCGCGCTCACGGCGAAGATCCAGACGCTGCCCGACGCGCTACGCCGCTCGCTGACCTGGGATCAGGGTCCCGAGATGCGCAACTGGAAGCAGGTCCGCATCGACGCCGCGATCGACGTCTACTTCTGCGACCCGCACGCCCCGTGGCAGCGCGGCTCCAACGAAAACACCAACGGCCTGCTGCGCCAGTACTTCCCCAAGGGCACCGACTACACCACCGTCACCGAAACCGACCTGGACGCCGTCGCCGACGAGCTCAACGACCGACCCCGCAAACGCTTCGCCTTCGCCACGCCCACCGAACAGATCTCAGAGCTCCTGTTGCAATAACCGCCAGAATCCGCCGTACCGCTTGAGGACCGTCAGTCGGGACCCCTGGGCCCTCCGGAGCCGCTCGCGATCCTGCTGGCCAGGTGTCCCGCGTCGGCGGGCTCACGGTCACCTTCGGATGAGGTCCGATGCGTGACTACAAGCTGGCGATGAGCGCCTCCGACAGCTCACGAGCACGACAGTCTTCTTTGTCGACGATGACCCGGATGGCATAGTCCGTGCGGTGGTCCTGTTCGTGTACGTCGACAATTCCAACGTCTGGATCGAAGGCCAGCGGCTAAGCGCGGTCCGCAGAGGGATGGCCGCGAATGCTCGGGAAGCCATGAAACTAGGTGTGGTTGATCGTGAGTGGCGCTACGACTTCGGGCGCCTCTACGACATCGCTTGCCCCGACGGGGCCTCGGTCGGACGCTCGATCCTTTTCGGTTCTCGGCCGCCCGCGAATGACACGTTGTGGGAACGAGCGCGAAAAGACGGCTTTGAAGTCGTCGTGTTCGACCGTAACGCGGCCAACCGCGAAAAGCGTGTCGACACTGCCCTGACCACTACCCTCATGGAGGATTCGTTCAAGTTCATGCAGGCGGATCGAGGCGATGTGGCGGTCATCATCGCGGGAGACGGCGACTATGTGCCAGTGGTCGAGTCTCTTCGTCAACGGGGACTCCAGACACGCGTCGTCTTCTGGGATCACGCCACCAGTCGTGATCTCAAGCAGCTCGTTGATTACCAACCCCTGGACCCCTATCTCGATCACCTAGCTATCCCGTAGGACCTCGGCCAGCATGCGAGACGCGTCTGACAGGGACAGCACATTCGAAATTCGTCACGCTCATGCTCGCCCCCACGGAGCAACCTGCTGATAGACCATCCTGATGCAGGTCACCGGTCCAACTCGCGCCGGAGAGGCGGATGATGCAGCACTCGCGGTGTGGGGCATACCAACGCCGGCCGGATTCGCGGCCCGAGTGGCCCGGCTGGTCAGGCCCTTGGAAGCTGTCGACCTGCTGCAACCCGAACTCGATGGCGACACGCTCGTGGCGCTTTGGCGCGCGTGTCATCGCAATCACCGCCTCGTTGACGATCTCGCGCGCGCCGCGATCATGCACCGTTTCGCCGCCGCGTTCACCAGAGTTGAAGGCCTGTCCCGCGCTCTGGCAGCAAATCGTCTTGGCGTCGACCGCACCTTCGCGGAGGTGGACTTCCAAGCCGGAACGGCGTGCTACCGGCTGTCCGGTGTGCTCATCCGCGACCAGAGCAGCGCCGCCGCGGGCCATCGGGTACTAGAGGACTGTCTCGCTGCGTTCCGACGAGCCGTGCCGCGGTCGACTCTAATGAAGGAGCCGCAGCGGTTAGTTCTTCATGGGCAGGCTGGGGTAGCGGCGCTGCGGCTCGCGCGTAAGGAGGAGGCGCCGTCCGCGCTGCTCGAGCAGGCGGTTGAGCACCTCGCAGCGGCCGAGGACCTCGGGGACGAGACTGAGCAGCACTTCGCGTACCTAAGTGAGGCATGGCTCTCGCTGGATGCGCTCGGCACGCGCCCCGGCGCACTCGCCGGTGCCCGCACGGCGCTCGCGAGGGCCGGGAAGAACGGGCACGATTCTCCAGGACTGCGTCTCAACGCGGCCGACGTCGCGACTCGCGGCGCCTTCCAGATCATGGCCAGCGATCCGGTTCGCGCGCTGAACGGGTTCCGAGCGGCCAGCGTTCACGCGACACGCGGTATGGCACTGCCCGGCCAGGAGTCGACGAGGGCGATTCTGCGGGGCCGGCGTGGACAAGCCCGGTTCCAGATGTGGCTGCTTCAGCCCGATAGCGCTGTTCTCGATGACGCGGTAGACGATCTGCGTAGCTACAAGCGCACGCCGTTCGTGGCGATTTCGCTGATCCAGGCGCTCATGGCCGACGCACAAGAGCGGCGGTCCGAGAAGGACTGGGCCGGCGTGCGGGACGCGGTAGCAGAGGCGCTTGATTACCAGCAAGCCACCGGCGCCGCCGACCACCGCCTCGCTCGTCGGATGATTCTCGCGCGCCACGAGGCGGATGCCGCCATTGCGCTGTCAGACGCCGACGACGCGTCTCTCCGAGATTCGCTTGAGGCGATCCTGGCGCTCACTCCCGGTCGGGACCTCCCCGTGGTCGTGGTGGCCTACGGTCTGCGTCACTTGGCGAAAGCCGGACAGGATGTAGTCGATCAATGTCGTCGAGCAGCCGCCGCCTGCCGAGAGGTCGCCGAGAACATCGACATGCCGACATCCGCCAGGGCGTTCGCCGCAAGCCATGGCGGAGGGTTACTCTGGTTGGTGGCCGGGTCACGGGACTCCCTGGACGATGTCGCCACGGCGCACCACCTCTATCGCCTGGCAGTTGACGCCATCGGCCCCTCGGCTGAACCCGAGCTGCTGTCGTGCGCCGGCGCCAGCACCTCGCGACTCGCGCGGCTGACGCTTGCCGAGGGCGAGCAGGCTGACGAGCGTGCCCTGGGCCTGTTCTGCGACGCCCGCGAGTATTTGGTGCGAACGCTCGAAGTGCTGAACACGATGCAGCGCCAGGTCAGCGTTGATGAGCGAGTGGCCCGCGGTCGCCTCGCCGACTGCTCTGTGCGCATCCATGCGATCACCCGCGAGAACGCCGATGCCGAGCGGGCCCTGCACGACCTCGACGCCGCGCGAGCGGCGGGCGAGGATGGCCCCGAAATCGAGGGACTACACGCCGACGTGCTACTGCGTCGTGGTCGTGCGCGACGGGAGCGTGCGGACCTCCGGGAAGGAATGGCACGCAAGGAGGCCGCGGTCGCGGCCGGGGCGCCTCCATCACGCGAAAACCGGAGCGCCTGTGCCGCCGCCGCTCTCATGCTTGCCGACCTCGGGGACCGTGAGCAGCTTGAAGCCGCCGCACGGTTCGCCGTGGGCGCGCTCGCGGCCGATTCAGAATGGCCGTGGCCATGGCTCCAGCTCGCCGAGGTGGCGCGGCGCGTGAGTCGCAGCGGGGCAGCACGACCCCAAACGCCCGGCACCGACGCGGCGCCGATCGCGTTGGCGCTGGGCGGCGCCGCGGAGACGCTCACAATGCGGGCAGCCGAGCTCGCGGCATCGACCGCGGAGTTCGCCACGAGCACGCTCGGTGGACGGAGCGGCACGTACGTCCTTGCGGACCCTCATCGCCTCCTCAGCAGCAGTCTCGTGCTGAAACCTACCCAGCGAGATGACGCCGACCGTGAGCGAGAGCTGACTGAGGCGCTGCGCGGGGCCTTCCGCGACGCCGGGCTGACAAGCGTCCGAGTCCCAATCCCAGTTGGGGTTGTCGATCGCGGAAGTTCCGTTATCTACGTGATGCGCCGCGCCGCAGGCCGCCAGCTCGGAGCGCTGACCCTGGACGCCCTCGCCGGCCGGCGAGAGCCGCCGCTCAGAGAGTACCGCCTGGCAATCGACGCGCTCGCGTTATTCCATGCCCACACGCTTGCCAACGCACGCCCGCGCCGCGGCGCTCAGTCCGCGTGGCGGAGGTGGCTGCGAATGGGTATGGCCGAGGATCTCCGGCGCGATCGGGCAAGCGAGCCCGCTATCGCGGAGATTGACGAGATGCTCGCTGCGGCAGCCCCGCCGAGACCGCTGCTTCTGCCGCGACGGGATGCTCACCCTGAAAACTGGCTCGTCGATGAGCGCGGGAACGTGGTCTTGCTGGACGTCGAGTCCAGGGCTCCGCAGGCCATCGTGTACGAGGTCGTCCAGCTGCTCGACGACTATCCGCTAATCGCACCCGATGTCGATGGCATGGAGGAACGGCTGCAGCTGGTCGGCCGCTACGTTGACGCTCTGCGCCGCCATGGCGTGCCGATCGAGGAGCCGCATGACGGGCGAACGGGCTATGAGGTCTACGCCATCAGGCGAGCTGTCTTCGCGCTCACGCATCGCCCGGGTGGGGTCCGATCGCAATATACGTCTTCATCATCACTCCGTGCGTGGTCGCTTCGCCAGGCACACGCAGTCGCCCTGCTCCGCCATCTCGCTGCAGCTGCGCACAGCCCCGATTCTCGCCGCCTAGCCGGTGCCGTACTAGCCATCACCGCATCGACATGAAGCGATAGCGGCGAGTCACCGAGCCGCGGCGCAGTCGTCCCGGTTGGGGTTCCCTTCTGTACGCAGCATCCGCTTGGCGTGGTGGTCAAACCGGCCCTCGGTGTGGTCTGACCGATGATTTTTCCGCGCCGTGTTGGTCTGTACGCCGAATACCGACTCATGGGAGGCTGACGCCATGCGGAAACTGACCTTTGGCATGAACCTGAGCCTGGACGGCTACATCGCCGCGCCCGGCGACGACCTCGGCTGGAGCGTGCCGAGCGACGAGCTGTTCCAGTGG
>Ga0307502_10000274_pt1 | contig 13753 bp, 13 predicted proteins | sample 16_S_MG_FD_201364 | JGI IMG/M metagenome (GOLD analysis project Ga0307502, IMG submission 201364) | Soil microbial communities from Populus trichocarpa stands in riparian zone in the Pacific Northwest, United States - 16_S | ecosystem: Environmental > Terrestrial > Soil > Riparian zone > Trees... | reverse complement strand
ACCGGCCGCTGCTGGCGGCTACCGGCCTGGCGGTCGCCCTGACGGATCTCGGAATATTGCTGCTACCGATGAAGCGGATCGTGGCCGGACGCTGGCGCGAGCTGTTCTTCCTGGCCTGGACGCTCTCGAACGTGGCGGTGCTCCTCCTGCTCGGGGCTCTGGATCCGACCGAGCCGAGCCCGTTGACGCTGCCGCTGATGATGCCGATGCTGTTTGCGGGCATGTCCTATCCGCGTGCCTCCGCCCGGATCTGCTGTGCGGCGGTGGTGCTCGGCTACGGCGTCGAGGCGCTCGTCCTCGGACAGGACTTCGCCTTCAGCGCGTTCTTCGCCATGGTCCTGCTGTGGACCGCCGGGATGTGCCTCTGGCAGGCGCGCAACCGCGAGCGCCAGCACGACGAGCTCGAGCGCCAGCGCGACGAACTTGCGCGCGTCTCGCTCACGGACCCGCTGACCGACGCGCTCAACCGGCGCGGGTTCGAGGATCGGCTGCGACGCGAGCTGTCGGACTCGGTGCGCACCGGGCGGCCGCTGATGCTCGCCGTCCTGGACCTCGACGACTTCAAGGCGGTCAACGACCGCGAGGGCCATGGGGCCGGCGACGCGCTGTTGTGCGAGACCGTCGCGCGCCTCAGCGGCGTCCTGCGCCCGCTGGACGTCGTCGGGCGCCTCGGCGGAGACGAGTTCGCCGTGCTGTTCCCCGGCGCCGGTGAGGCGTACGCCGACATCCTCGTCGGCCGGCTGAACGATGCGCTCGTCGACCGCGTGCCCGCGTCGTTCGGTTACAGCTGCTTCCCGGCCGACGGCGTCGACGCCGAAGAGCTCTTCAAGCTGGCCGATCTGCGTCTCTACGCCGCCAAGTCCGAACTGCCGCGGCGCCCCAAGGACGAGGCGCCCGAGCTGATCTGGGCCACCGCCCACGCCGGATCCTCAACGAGCCTGGGCAGCTCGCGCCTGTCGAGTACGAGCAGCTCAAAGCCACAGCGTCGCCGGCGCTGAGACGCCCGCGGCATGACCGCACGCGCTCCGGCTAGGCAGCCGCGGCGGGCGAGTCAGCGGACGCGTCGGCCTCGTCCTTGGCCGGCGGCTTCTTGCGGGTGCGGCGCGGCTTGGGCTTCTGGGCGGGCTGCTCGTCGTTGCCCGCATCGGCCGCCGCCTGCGACTGGTTCGACTGCGACTCATCGGCGGGACGCTCGTCCGTGGCGGCCTCGGCGGCCCGCGGCGAACGGCGCGACCTGGCCTTCGCGGCGGCGGGCGGCTGCTCGTCGGCGGACGTCTCCGCGTCCTGCGGCGCGGTCTCGGTCTGCTCCGCGGCGGCCGCGGCCCTGCGCGCCCTGCCCTCGGGGTCGGCGTTGCGCCGGCGCTGACGGCGGGCCCGCGGCCTGGAGGACTGCCTGTCCTCGGTGGCGCGGTCGCCGTCGGAGGCCTGGGTCATCTGCTCGTCGACGCTGCCGTCAGCGTCCAGCGGGGTGCCGGCGCCGTCGGTCGTCGCGGCCGCCAGCGCCTCGTCGAGCACCTGCTCGTCGGGGCCGGCCCGCATGCGCGCCGCGCCGGCGGCGCCGCGTCCCGCGGGGCCGCTGCCGGCCGTGGCCTTCTTGCGCCGGCGCCGCGAGCGCCTGCCCTTGCCCTTGGGGAAGTTGCGCAGCAGCTCGCGCGAGAGCGCGCTCGGCTTGCGGGCCAGGCGCGTGCGCGCGCCGCGCAGGACCTCCTCGGCCTCCGGCGTGTGCGCCACCGCCGCGGCGAGCAGGGCGGCCTGCAGGCGGCGGTCCTGCTTGCGCGCGGCGTGCACGAGCCGGCGCGCGTTGCGCGCGTGCGCCCCGCCGCTGGAGTTCACGAGCAGCCCGAGCAGGCGCTTGGTCTCGGGCCAGCGCTGGACCGCGTACTCCTCGTGCACCTCGCGCGTGTACTCGGCCAGCCGCCAGATCCAGGCGTTGGCCTGGTCGCGGCGCCCGATCCGCTTCTCGGCCAGCGCCTGGAACATGACCTTGGCGCCCTCGCGGCGCTCCTCGCGCGCCCACGTGCCGATGACGTCGATCGAGAGGTCGAAGGCCTCCGCGTCCTTGGCCGCGGCGATCTCCTGCAGCGCGCGCACGCGCAGCTGCGCGTTGCGGTTGCGCTCGACGGCCGTGAGCAGGAAGCGGCGCTTGAGCTCGCCGGTGCGATCGAAGTGCAGCATCGCCCGCGCGCGGCGCCAGCCGCTGGGAGCCACCCGCGCCCCGGCCAGCGCGGCCCACATGTGCTGCTCGCCGTAGTCGAGGTGCTCCACGGCGATGCGCCACAGCTCGCGCTCGAAGACCTCGTGACGGCGCTCCTCCTCGGCGGTCACCGGGATGACGCGGCGCTCGACGCGCACGCGCCGCCCGCGGCCGCGGCGCACCGGCCCGACGACGATGGCGCCGCCGCGGTAGACGTCGCGATCCAGCAGCGAGTGCAGGGTGATGACGGGGTCGTCGTGCTTGGTCGCCGGATGGACGAAGTCGACGATGACGCCGGCCTCCTTGCCCGGGTGCCGGCGCGTCACGCGGCCCACGCGCTGCTGGTAGACGCGCCTGGAGGCCGTGGGCGCCAGGTGCATGCACACGGTGGCGCGCGGCGAGTTCCAGCCCTCGGCCAGCAGCTGGGCGTTGATGAGCACGTCGATCTCGCCGCGCTCGTAGGCGGCGAGGATCTCTGCCAGCTCGCGCTTGGGCGTCTCGCCCGAGACGGCCTGCGCCTTGAGGCCCTCCTCGCGCATCGACTCGGCGACGTTGTAGGCGTGGCGCACGCCGGCCGCGTAGACCACGCCCGGCACGCCGTTGAAGCGCGTCTTGTAGAGGTTCGCGATCGCCATGTTGAACGGCAGCTGGTCCAGCAGCTCGGCCAGCATCTCCTGGTCGAACTCGACATCGACGTCGCCGCGGCGCAGCGGCACCTTCGCGATCGTGCGCACGCCGGGCCCGGGCGGGATGCGGATGCAGCGCAGCGGCGCGATGACGCCGCGGCGGGCGGCCTGCGCGAGGTCGAAGCGCGAGGTCTGCGTCGGGAAGAGATCGGTGACGTGGCGGGCGATGAGCGCGCCCGTGGCCGTCATGCCGATGAAGATCGGGCCGGTCCACGCGCGGATGGCCGCCGAGGTCTTCTCGCCGAGCGCGGTGTGCGCCTCGTCGCAGATGACGATCGTGTACGCGTCGGAGATGCGCCCGGCGTTGCGGACGAACCACTGGTAGGTCTCGACGGTGACCGGGCCGTCCGAGCGCTCGGTCCCGGCGTTGTCGAGCAGCGCCGGGGCCTCGCGGTGGCCGTAGCCGCGGTCGCGCAGCTCGCCCAGGAACTGGTCGACGAGGTTGCGACGGTGCGTGAGGATGAGGATGCCGCCGGTGCGCGAGGCTTCGACGAAGCCCATTGCCGCCACCGTCTTGCCGGCGCCGGTGGCGTGCTCGAACCAGAAGCGCTTGTGGGCGTTGGGGTCGTCCGCCGCGCCCTCTTCGACGTCCTCGTCGACGTCGGGCTCGTCGTCGTCCTCCCAGACGTCCTCGGGCTCCTCGTCCTCGTCGTCGGGCTCGTCCTCGTCGTCAGGCTCGTCGTCGTCCTCGTCCTCGTCGTCGTCGGGCGCAGCGTCGGCCTCGACGTCGTCGTCGTCCTCGTCGTCGTCGTCGGCCTCGAGCTCGTCGTCGTCCTCGTCGTCGTCGTCGTCTTCGGGCTCGTCGGGTTGCGCCGCGGCGACGGGAGGCTCAGGCTCGTCGTCGACCGCGAGCACGGGCTCGGCGGTCGGGGGGGCGACGCCCTGCCCGTTCTGGACGGCCGCCAGCAGCGCGGTCAGCGTGCCCGACAGCGCGTCGACCTGGTGGGGGTTGAGCAACGCGCCGTCGGCCAGGCGCGGCTCGTCCTCGCTGAGCACGCGCTCCAGACCGAGCAGCAGCGCGTAGCGGCGGCGCCATCTCGTCGATGGCACCTTGGCGCCGCCGTCGATCTCGCGCAGCGCGTCCTCGAGTGCGCGCCGGCGGGCGGAGCCAGGACCGAGCGCGACGGCTGGGTCTTCGCCGTCGTGAACGAAGCGCTCACGGGTGAACGCTTCGGCGCGCTCGATGGCCGCCTGGTTGGGAATCGATGCGGCCTCAGCGGCCGCCGACATGGAATCAGCCAAAGCCTGGCTATCTGTCTGAAACGGAGAGTCGCGGCGTACGACGTGCCTGGCGACTCGGAGCCCCCCGGACGTTCCGGGGATGAGCACGGGAGGGACTGCCCTGGATTCGTCGACCCTCCCCGTGAGTTATACGCAGGATACCGCACTATCGCGTTGTTGCGCCGGGCGCTTCGTCGGGTCTGACACCCTTCACCAGATGCGCCGCCGGCTGCCATGGATCCTCGGGGCGATCGCCCTCGCGGTGATCGTCACGATCGGCCTGCGGCAGGCTCCAGAGTCCAAGAGCCCGAGCCAGCCGAAGGTGAGCAAGATCACCGCGGCGGAGCTGCACGCGAAGCTCGACGGCGCCCCGCCGGTGCTGGCCGCGCTGCATCGCGAGGCCAACGACCTCCTGCCCGGGCAGCGCAAGGGGCTGCAGGCGCGGCTGCGCGCCGTGCGCGGGCACCCGGCCGTGGTCAACGTGTGGGGCGCCTGGTGCGACCCGTGCCGGGCCGAGCTGCCCGTCCTGCAGCGCGCGTCGCTGGACTGGGGCAAGCGCGTGGCCTTCCTCGGCGTCGACCTGCGCGACAACCGCGGCGCCGCCAGGAAGCTCCTGGGCCAGATCCCGTTGACCTACCCGTCCTACGAGGACCCCGACGGCAAGATCGCCAACAGCTACCGACTGGTCGGCACGCCGGCCACCATCTACTACGACGCCGCCGGCAAGCAGACCTACGTCCATCAGGGCCCGTACCTCGACCGCGCCGACCTGGACGCCGACATCAAGCGCTACGCGACGTCGTGACCGAGGTCCGCCCGGCGCGCGATCAGTCCGAGATCGACGCCGCGCTGGCCCTGCGCTACGAGGTCTTCTGCGTCGAGCAGGGCGTCAGCCTGGCCGAAGAGCGCGACGGGCGCGACGGCGACGCGGTGCAGCTCGTCGTGGTGGCGGACGGCGAGGTCGTCGGCACCTGCCGCCTGCTGACCGAGGGCTCCGAGGTCAAGCTCGGGCGCATGGCGGTCGCGGCCGGGCACCGCGGTCGCGGCCTGGCCGCCGAGCTGCTCGTCGAGGCCGAGGCGCAGGCCCGCGCGCTGCGCGCGCAGCGGATCGCGCTCGCCGCCCAGCTCGGCGCGCGCGCGCTGTACGAGCGAGCCGGCTACGCCCCCTACGGCGACGTGTTCCTCGACGCGGGCATCGAGCACGTGATGATGGGCAAGGCGTTGGAGTAGCGCCCTCCCCGCGGTAGGGTCGGCGCAGCGATGCAGGTCCGCGTGCGCCTCGGTGCTGGTCTCTCACGGCTGGCCGTCGCGCCCGTCGTCGGACTCGAGCTCGACGACGGGGCGACCGTTGCCGACGCGCTCGCGCGCCTGGCCGCCGACCAGCCCGTGCTGGCCGCCCACCTGCCCGCCGCCCTGCCCGTCGTCGCCGGCGTCCACGCCGGGCGCGACCGCCCGCTGCACGCGGGCGAGGAGCTCGCGCTCGTGACGCCGGTGTCCGGGGGATAGCCGAATCGAAGGAGTCCTCGCATGGCCGCCACCCAGACCGCCCCGACCACGACCCAGGCCCATCGCACGGTCTTCGTGGAGACCTTCACCGACGGCCTTCTCGGGCCCGAGGTGCCGATGGCCGGGCCGGTGGCCGACGGCGGCCACATCGTGGTCAACACCACGCCCGGTTGCTGGGGCCCGATGATCACGCCGTCGATCCGCGGCGGCCATGAGGTCTCGACGCCGGTGGCGGTCGCCGGGGCCGAGGTAGGCGACGCCATCGCGATCCGCATCCGCGACATCGAGGTCACGTCGATGGCCACGAGCTCGGGCAATGACCTGCCCATGGAGGGCCGCTTCAACGGCGACCCGTACTGCGCGCCGGTGTGCCCCGGCTGTGGCACCGAGTGGCCGCAGACGCGCGTGGAGGGAATCGGCCCCGAAAGCGTGCGCTGCGCCAACTGCGGCGTCGACGCAACGCCGTTCACCTTCACCCACGGCTACACGATCGCCTTCGACGAGGCGCGCGCGCTGGGCGTCACCGTCGGGCGCGAGGAGGCCGAGCGCTTCGCCGGCGACGCGGCGCGCTTCGCGGCGCTCCCCGACGGCTCGGTGCAGAACCCGATCCTCGGCTTCGCCCCGCACGATCTCGTGGCGCTGGCCACGCGCCTGCGGCCGTTCATGGGGCAACTCGGCACCTCCCCGTCCGCGACGATGCCCGACTCCCACAACGCGGGCGACTTCGGCGCCTTCCTCATCGGCGCGCCGCACAGGTTCGCCATGACGGCCGAGGAGGTCCAGCGTCACAAGACCGACGGCCACATGGACATCGATGCCGTGCGCGCCGGCGCGATCCTCGTCTGCCCGGTGAAGGTCGCCGGCGGCGGCGTGTACATGGGCGACATGCACGCGCTGCAGGGCGACGGCGAGATCGCCGGGCACACCTGCGACGTCGCCGGCACGATCACGCTGGGGGTCGAGGTCGTCAAGGGACTGGACATCGACGGACCGGTGCTGTTCCCGATCGCCGACGACCTGCCCTTCCTCGCGCGACCGCTGACCGCGGCCGAGCGTGCGCGCGCGGCCGAGCTCGGGCGCGCCCACGGCGTGACCGAGCTCGAGGACGACGTCCCGATCTCGGTGATCGGCAGCGGCCCGGACCTCAACACCGCGACCGACAACGGCCTGGCGCGGGCCGCCGAGCTGCTCGCCATGACGGTGCCCGAGGTACGCAACCGGGCGACGATCGCCGGCGCGATCGAGATCGGGCGCCACCCCGGCGTGGTGCAGGTGACGTTCCGCGCCCCGGCCGACCGCCTCAAGGCGCGCGGACTGCTGGGCTACGCGCGCGAGCAGTACACCGAGCGCTAGCAACCCCGGGCGAAGGCCCGACGGTTTCCCGTTTACCCTGCCGGGGCCATGCCCGAGGTTCGCACCGATCCGCTCTCCGGCCACCGGACCATCGTCGCCTCCGACCGCGCCGCGCGGCCGGGCGGCGGCCTGTCCGCCACGGCGCCCGACGCGATCGACACCGAGAAGGACCCCTTCCTCGAGGGCCACGAGGACCGCACCCCGCCGGAGACCTACGCGCTGCGTGCCAACGGCAGCGGCCCCGACACCCCCGGCTGGCGCGTGCGCGTGGTGCCCAACCTCTACCCGGCGCTCGACCCCGGCAGCGCGCTCCCCGAGCCGTTCGCCAAGCCCGACCTCTTCGTCGTGGCGCCCGCGCGCGGCGCGCACGAGGTGGTCATCAACGCGCCCGACCCGGTCACCTCGCTGGCGCACCTCGACGTCGGGCAGGTCGGCGAGGCGCTCGACGTCTGGCGCCAGCGGATGCGCACGCACCGCGAGAACGGCGCGGCCTACGTGCACGTCATCGTCAACGAGCGCCGCGAGGCCGGCGCCTCGCTGCCGCACACGCACGCGCAGATCTACGCGCTGGACTTCGTCCCCGCCGTCGTGGCCCGCGAGCGCGAGCGCTTCGGCGCCTACGCGCAGCGCACCATGGGTGCCAACCTGCTGCAGGACCTCGTCCAGGAGGAGGTCAAGCTGCGCGAGCGCATCGTCGCCATCGACGACGAGGCGGTCCTCATGGCCCCCTACGGCGCGCAGCTGCCCTTCCAGCTCATGCTGGCGCCGCGCGTCCCGCGAGCGTGCTTCGAGGACGACGGGCCGACGGGGGCCGCACTCCTTCACGACGGCCTGAACCGCCTCGGGCGCAAGCTGGGCAACGTCCCGCCGCTGAACCTCTGGGTGCGCACCGCCCCGCTCGGCGCCGACCACTTCTGCTGGCGCATCGACGTCGTGCCGCGCCTGACGCACATGGCCGGGCTCGAGCTCGGCGCCGGTGTGCACCTGAACATCGTCGCGCCCGAGCAGGCGGCGGCCGAGCTGCGCGAGGTGTAGACCCATGTCGGGGGCCCACCTCCGGCGGCCTATTACGTCCTTCGCGCACGGGCGGCTGACGGGCCGCCGTCGGCACCCCTAGTGCGAGCGCTCGTGCAGCGCGTCACCCGCGCGGCCGTGCGCGTCGACGGCGAGACGGTCGGTGAAACCGGCCCCGGCCTGCTCGTGCTGCTCGGAATCACCCACGACGACGACGAGGCCGTGTGCGACCGCCTGGCCGACAAGGTCCGCGCCCTGCGGATCTTCGCCGACGCCGAGGGGCGCATGAACGAGGCCCTCGGCGAGCGCGAGGTGCTCGTGGTCAGCCAGTTCACCCTCTACGGCGACGCACGCAGGGGCAACCGCCCCTCCTACGTCGCCGCGGCCCGCCCGGAGCAGGCCGAGCCGCTCTACGAGCGCTTCGCCGATCGCCTCGGCGCCGCCCGCGGCGTCTTCGGCGCGATGATGGAGGTCGAGCTGGTCAACGACGGCCCGGTGACGCTCCTCGTCGAGCTTGCGTAGCCTTCCGCCCCCCATGCCACCGGAAGACCGCTTCGTCCCCCGCTTCGCCGCCGAGCCGCCGCAGGATCTGCTGCCCTACGGCCGCTGGTCGCAGAACCTGACCCAGGAGTTCCTGGCCGCCTGCCTGCGCATCGACAGCGCGGGCGAGGATCTCGGCGAGCCCGACGAGGTGACGTGGTATCCGGACCGCACCTGGCACGGGCGCACCTTCGTGCCCGCGACCGCGCTGACGGGCAAGGGCTACGAGCTCTACGGCTACGTCAGCTTCGCGCCGGGAGGCGATGGCGAGGAGCCCAGCGAGTTCCACGCCGTGGCCGACTATACGGCCGAGACGGCCGAGGCCAACCCCGACTGGCAGATCGACCTGTGCGACGAGGTCGTGGGCACCTGGCGCGGCGAGCAGGGCAAGGCCGCCGCCATGACGCTCGTGTGGGGACGCCCGCTGGTCGACGGCGGTGCCGTGGTGACGGGCGAGCTGGCCGACCTCGCCGTCGACCAGTGCGTGCTGCTCGAGGGGCGCTTCACCCTCATCGCACCCGACGACTACCGCGGCGACACGCTCGACGTCAAGCTCTACGACCGCCGCGGCGGCGAGCTCGCGCACGAGTCGCTCTACGCCGAGGACGACGACGAGGACGACGAGGACGACGACGACGACGAGGACGCCTAGGTGGAGCTCGAGGAGGCCATCCGCACCCGCCGGACCCACAAGGCCTACGGCAGCGAGCCCGTCGACCGCGAGACGTTGGCCGAGCTGCTCGACCTCGGGCGCTGGGCGCCCAACCATCACCTGACCAACCCCTGGCGCTTCCGCGTGCTGGGGCCGGCCGCGCTCGCGCGCTTGAAGCAGGCGGTCGGGGCCGAGGGGGCGGGCAAGCTCGACCGCGCGCCCACCCTGGTGGGCGTCTCGGTCGTGCGCAGCGGCGACCCGGTCACCGACGAGGAGGACCTGTGCGCCGCCGCCTGCGCGGCCTACATCGTCCTGCTCGCGGCGCACGGGCGGGGGCTGGCCGGCTACTGGCGCACGCCCGCGGTCCTGCGCACGCCCGAAGGACGCGCCGCCCTGCACGTCGGCGACGACGAGCACGTCATCGGCCTGCTGCACCTCGGCCCGGCGCGCCAGGAGCAGCGCCCGCCCGAACGCGCCCCCGCGCGCGACGTCGTCAGCTTCCTGGACTGACGCGCTCGACGCGCGCGGCCGTGCGTGCCACGAGCTCGGACGGCGCGATCGGGAAGACCGACGACGGCGTGCCCGCCGCGGCCCACACCGTGGAGTAGGCGAGCAGGTCTTCGTCGACGATCGTCTCGATCGGCCGGGCGTGGCCGAAGGGCGGGACCCCCCCGATCGCGAAGCCGGTCTGCTCGCGCACGAACGCAGCGTCGGCCTTCTCGGCGCCGAAGCGCGCCTCGTCGACGCGGTTGGCGCCCGAGGCGATGATCAGCAGCGGCCGTCCGCCGGCGCGGAAGACGAGCGACTTGCAGATCGCCCCGACCTCGCACCCGATCGCGGCCGCCGCGTCGCCCGCGGTGCGCGTGCCCTGCGGGAACTCGCGGACGTTGTCGAAGCCCGAGGCGCTCACACCGCGGCGGTCGGCACCCGCTTGGCGATCTCGTCGCCGGTCAGCGGGTAGTGGCAGGCGGCGATGTTGCCGCCCTCCTTGGGCTCCAGCAGCGGCTCGTCGACGTTGCAGACGCCGTCGCGCGCCTTGGGGCAGCGCGTATGGAAGCGGCAGGCCGCCGGCGGGTTGGTGGGCGACGGTACGTCGCCACCGAGGACCTGGCGCTGCTTCGCGCGGGCCAGCACCGGGTCGGGGACCGGCACCGCCGACAGCAGCGCGCCCGTGTACGGATGGCGCGGATGGTCGAAGAGCTGATCGGCCTCGGCCAGCTCCACGATCTTGCCCAGGTACATGACGGCGACGCGGTCGCACACGTGGCGCACGACCGAGAGGTCGTGGGCGATGAAGAGGATCGTCAGGCCCAGCTCGCGCTGGAGCTCTGAGAGTAGGTTGATGATCTGCGCCTGGATCGAGACGTCCAGGGCCGAGACGGGCTCGTCGGCCACCACGAGCTTGGGCTTCAGCGCGATGGCGCGCGCGACGCCGATGCGCTGGCGCTGGCCGCCGGAGAACTCGTGCGGGAAGCGGTTGTAGTGCTCGGGGTTCAGGCCGACGCGGTCCATCAGCTCCTGCACGAGCTTCTTGCGCTTGTCGTCGTCGCGCTCGAGGCGATGGATGATGAACGGCTCGCCGATGATCGAGCCGACGGTCTTGCGCGGGTTCAGCGACGAGTAGGGGTCCTGGAAGATCATCTGCATATCGCGCCGCAGCGGCTTGAGCTCCGCGCGCGAGGAATGCGCGATGTCGTTGCCCTTGTAGACGATCATCCCGGAGGTGGGCTCGAGCAGCCGCGTCAGCAGCCGCGCGGTGGTCGACTTCCCGCAGCCCGACTCCCCCACGAGCCCCAGCGTCTCGCCCTCGAAGACGTCGAAGCTGATGCCGTCGACGGCGCGCACGGCGCCCACCTGCTTCTGCAGGATGATCCCCTGGCGCAGCGGGAAGTGCATCTGCAGGTCGGTGACCTCGATGAGCTTGGTGGCGCCGTTGGTGCTCACGACGCGCCCTCCTCGGTCGGCGGCTCGGGCTGCGCGGTGGCGACGACGCCCTCGGCGACCTCGGTGCCGGCCGGCGCCAGGACCTCGCCCACGGCGTCCTTGTCGACGACCGTATCGGGCACGTCAACGCGCGCGAGCGCCTGGTCGGGCGTGCCGCCCGAGCGCAGGGCGGCCCACAGGGCGCGGCGCGACTGGCCGGGCAGCAGGCACGCCACCTCGTGCTTGTGCGCACCGCCGTTGCCGGCCTCGGCGGCCGGCGCCAGCTGCGGGTCGATGCGCTTGTGCGCGTCGCGCACGTAGGGGCAGCGGGGGTGGAAGGAGCAGCCCGCAGGCTTGTTGATCAGCGAGGGCGGGCGGCCCGGGATCGGGACGAGCTCCTCGCCGCGCGGCGAGTCCAGGCGCGGGATCGACTTGAGCAGCCCCCAGGTGTAGGGGTGCTCGGGCATCGCGAAGATGCTCTCCTTATCGGCGTACTCGACGATCCGCCCGGCGTACATCACGCCGATGTCGTCGGCCACCTCGGCCACCACGCCGAGGTCGTGGGTGATCATCACGATCGCGGTGTCGAGCTCGCGCTGCAGGCGCTGGATGAGGTCGAGGATCTGCGCCTGCACGGTGACGTCGAGCGCGGTGGTCGGCTCGTCGGCGATCAGCAGCTTGGGGTCGTTGATGAGCGCCATGGCGATCATCACACGCTGGCGCATGCCGCCGGAGAACTCGTGCGGGTAGGAGTCCACGCGCCGGCGCGGCTCGGGGATGCCGACCAGCCCGAGCATCTCCACCGCGCGATCGAGCGCCTGCGCCTTGGACACGTCGCGGTGGGCCTGGACGGCCTCGACGAGCTGGTCGCCGATCTTGTAGAAGGGATGCAGCGAGGACAGCGGGTCCTGGAAGATCATCGCGACCTCGTTGCCGCGCAAGCGCCGCATCTCCTCGTCGGAGGCCGACAGCAAGTCCTGGCCGTCGAAGACGATCGAGCCCGAGATCTCCGCGTTGCCGGCGAAGCGGGTGAGACCCATCACGGTCAGCGACGACACGCTCTTGCCCGACCCCGACTCTCCCACGATGCCCAGGGCCTGGCCACGGTCCACCGTGTAGGAGACGCCGTCGACGGCCTGGACGATGCCGTCGTCGGTCTTGAAGTGGACCTTGAGGTCCGTGACTTCCAAGAGGGCCACTAATACCTCACACGCGGGTCGAGGAAGGCGTAGACGATGTCCACGATCAGGTTCAGGAAGATGATGAAGAAGGCGCCCATGAGCACCGTGCCCTGCACGGTCGGCAGGTCGCTCTTCTGGATGGCGTCGAAGGCCAGGCGCCCGACGCCCGGGATGTTGAAGACGGTCTCGGTGAGGATCGCGCCGCCGAGCAGGATCCCGAGATCGAGGCCGAGGATGGTGACGATCGGCGTGATGGCCGAGCGCACGCCGTGCTTGAAGACGACGGTTCGCTCGCGCAACCCCTTCGCGCGCGCGGTGCGGATGTAGTCCTCGGACATCGTCTCGAGCAGGTTGCCGCGCAGGAAGCGCGCGTAGACCGCCGCGAACGAGGCGGCGAGCACGCACCAGGGCATGAAGAGCGCTGGGATGACGTGACCCGGATCGGTGAAGATGTTGCCGCTGTTCGGGTAGGCGCCCTGGCCCTCGAAGAGCGGGAGCTTGCCCAGGTCCTTGGAGAAGAGGTACAGCGAGACCAGGCCGAGCCAGTAGACCGGCGCCGAGATCGCCACGAGCGCTGAGCCCATGGCCACGCGATCCATCCACGTGCCGCGCTTGATGGCGGAGATGATGCCCACGGGGATCCCGACCAGCAGCCACACGAGCGCACCGCCGGTCGCGAGGGCCAGGGTGGCGGGCAGGCGGTCGAAGATCTGCGACTTGACCGAGATGTTGTTCTGGAAGCTGTAGCCGAAGTCGAAGTGGAAGACGAGCCGCTCCAGGTACTTCAGGTACTGGATGTACCACGGCCGATCGAGGCCGAGCGTGTGGTTGATCGTGGCCAGCAGCTCTGGCGAGGGCTGGCGCCCCGCACGCAACGTCGCCGGATCGGCCGCCGGCAGCGTGTAGAAGATCACGAAGGTCAGGAAGCTGATCACGAGGAGCAGCACGACCATCCAGAGCAACCGGCGGATGATGAAAGGGATCATGGCCTTGGGCGGAGCGGAGCGGAGAGCCTGAGGAGGCGCCCCGCCGGCCGTGAGGCTCGACGGGGCACCCTTTCCTCAGGTGTGGTTCTCGCGACCTTCGCTACCTCCTACTTGATGGAGGTGTAGCTCAGGTCGTGGGTGGTGTAGTAGCCGTTGGCGACGGCCACGACGTCCTTGGAGTTCACCAGGGCCGTCTTGTCCCAGATCCACGGGATCGCCGGGGCCTGCTCGGCGATCATGCGACCGATCTTGGCCCACGCCTTGTTGCGCTCGGGCCCGACGGGCACGACCGCGGCGTCCTTCATGGCCTGGTTGATCGCGGGGACGTTGAGCTGGGGCCAGTTGACGTTGCCCTGCTCGAGGATGTTGTCGCCGTTGAACGTCGGGTCGAGCATCGACTGCGGGTCGGCGAAGTCCTTGAACCAGCCCACGTTCGGGCAGATCGGGACGTTCTCCTTGCGCACGCCGCAGAACTTCGTGTACAGCGTGTCCTGAGG
>Ga0307502_10000273_pt1 | contig 13771 bp, 14 predicted proteins | sample 16_S_MG_FD_201364 | JGI IMG/M metagenome (GOLD analysis project Ga0307502, IMG submission 201364) | Soil microbial communities from Populus trichocarpa stands in riparian zone in the Pacific Northwest, United States - 16_S | ecosystem: Environmental > Terrestrial > Soil > Riparian zone > Trees... | reverse complement strand
CGGCGCGAAGTGACGGGCTCAGGCGAGGGCACGGACGACCTCCTCGTACTCGTCGTCGGCGACCGCCTCGAGCCAGTGGGCGGGGCCCACCGAGATGGCCAGGTGCAGCAGGAAGGAGTCGGGCGCTGCGCCGTGCCAGTGGCGCTCGCCGGCGGGGATGTGTGCCACGTCGCCGGGCTCGAGCACGACCCCGCGGCCCTCGTCGGAGGACCACAGCAGGCCGCGCCCATGGGTGACGTGCAGGACCTGGCCGACGCCGTGGCGGTGCCAGTGCGTGCGTGCTCCCGGGGCGAAGAAGACGCTGTTGACGGTGATGCCCTCGGCGGCGAGGACGACGTCGCCCCACACCTCGCCGGTGAACGTGTCGGTGCGCTGCTCGGAGGGCTTGCCCTCACGGCCGCGGACGATCTTCATGTCGCCTCCCTGTTCTGGTCGTGGATGCGCACGCCGCCGGCGATGTCGCCGAGCGCGTCGACCACGCGGTTGGAGATCTGGTCGCCGTAGCCCAGCGCCGCGGCGAGGTGGAACGCGGCCAGGCACGGCGGCCCGTTGAGGCTCGTGACCCCCAGCTCGCGCACGAGCTCGAGGTAGAGCATCACGTCCTTGGCCATCAGGTCGCTCGTCAGGCCGCCCTCGAGGTAGTCGCCCTCGACGATGCGCGGGAAGCGGTTCAGCGTGGCGAAGTTCACGCCGCTACTCGTGTTGAGCACCTCGAGCAGCTGGCGCAGGTCGAGGCCGGCCCTGCGCCCGGCGACCATGACCTCGGCGGTCGCCGCCAGGCTGATGGCGTTGAGGAAGTTGTTGAGCAGCTTGGCCACGTGGCCGCTGCCGCTGGCGCCCATGTGGTGAACCGTGGCCGCGAAGTGCGCGAGCACGCGCCGGACGGCGTCGAGCGCCTCGGGCTCGCCGCCGGCCATGAGCGTCAGCGTGCCCGCCTCGGCAGCCGCGGCGCCGCCCGAGATCCCCGCATCGACGTAGGCGACGCCGCGCGCGGCGAGGCGCTCGTGGATCGCCACCGTGGACGCGGGAGCCGCGGTGCTGAGGTCGACGACCACCTGGCCGGCGCGCAGGTGCGCCTCGAGCTCGTCGACGACGGCCTCGATCGCGCGGCTGTCGGGCAACGAGAGCAGCACCACGTCGGCAGCGCCCGCGAGCGCGGCGAGCGACTCGGCTGCCGTGGCGCCGGCGTCGGCCGCGCGCGCGGCGTCGAGATCGAAGCCGACCACGTCCTCGCCACCGGCCACGAGCCGGCGCGCGATCCGCCCGCCCATGTTCCCCAGGCCCACCACCCCGACGGTCACGCGCCCAGCTCCTCGATGAGGATCGGCACGCCGACCGCGCACGAGTGGATGCCGATGACGCTCACGAGCTCGATGACCTCCATGATCTCCTCCCGCGTCGCCCCGAGCCCGAGCGCGTTGCGAATGTGCGCGCGCAGGCCCGCCTCGTAGAGGTGCGTCGCCGCGACGTCGAAGGCGATGTAGATCATCTCCTTGACCTTGGGCTCGAGCACGCCGTGCGTCCACGGAACCCCGGAGAACTGCGTATAGGCCGCCAGGAACTCGGGGTCGAGCGCGAGGATGTCATCCCAGAAGGGGTGCCAGTAGCCGCGCTTGGCCTCGAAGTCGGCCTTGACCTCCCGCCGGCGCTCGTCGAGATCGCGCTCGATCGGCTGCCCGGCCGCCTCGAGCTCCTCCACGAGGATCGGCACGCCGATGTTGCACGCGTGGATCCCCAGCGTGCTCGTGAGCTCGAGCACCTCCATGAGCTCCTCGCGCGTGGCCCCGTGCCCGATGGCGTTGCGGACGTGCTGGCGGATGCCGGGCTCGAACAGGTGCGTGGCGGCGGCGTCCATCGCGAGCAGGACGAGCTCCTTGACCTTGGGCTCCAGCGGCCCGTTGCGCCAGGGCACCGACGAGAACTCCAGGTAGGCCTCGAAGAAGTCGGGGTCGAGCTCGAGCAGGCCGTCCCACAGCGGGGTCCAGAAGCCGCGCGCCTCGATGAACGCCTCGCGCAGCCCACCTCGGCGGTCGTCGCTCACCGAATCTCCACCGCGAACTCGCCGGCCGGACCGTCGACGCGCGGGTAGCGCGTCATGACCTCGGCGTCGTGGCCGGGTACGAGGTGAGCGTCGGGGGCGCCCGAGAGCTCGCGCAGCGTGTCGTAGCCCTCGTACATCTCGGCCAGGTCGGCGATGACGCCGAACGGCCGGTCGCGCTCGAGCTCCTCGTAGAAGTGCATGGCGTCGGAGGCCAGGACGACCCAGCCTCCGCGCGAGTCGATGCCCAGCGCGATCTGCCCCGGCGAATGGCCGCCGAGCAGGATCGCGTGCACGCCCTCGGCGATCTCCTCGCCCCCTTCCAGGCGGCGCACACGCCCGGCGTCGACGGCGGCGAGGACCTGGCCGAGCTCGGTCGGCTCGACCGCGTGGGCGAACTGCGTCCGGCGGGCGAGGGGACCGAGCCAGAAGTCCAGCTCGCGGGCGGGGACGAGCAGCTCGGCGTCGGGGAAGTGGTCGAGGTTGCCGGTGTGGTCGTAGTGCAGGTGCGTCAGCACCACGCGCGAGACGGTCTCGGGGCCCACCCCGAGCTGCGCCATCGCCTCGGCGGGCTCGAGCAGGCAGGTGCGCCCGCGCCGGCGCCCGACTTCAGGATCGAAGCCCGTGTCGACGAGGATCGTCTCGTCGGGGCGGCGCACGATCCAGAAGTAGTAGTCCAGGCGCTGCGGGCCGTCGGGCTCGCCGTAGGCCTGGTAGCGGTAGTAGGCCTCAGAGCGGGTCGTCTCGAGCGTCCCGTAGCGCACGGCGAGCACGCTCCAGCCGCTACTCATCGCCGACCACCACCCCGGCGGCGTCCTCGAGCATGCGCACGATCTCGGTGCAGTCCGCGCCGGCGGATGCGCTGGACGCCGCCCGTGCCCACAGGGCCCCGACAGCGGCGCCGAGGTCCATCGGCACGCCCTGGCGCTCGGCCTCGGCCAGGCAGAGCTGGACGTCCTTGTGCATCAACTCGAGCCGGAAGCCCGCGCCGAAGGTCCGCGGCAGCACGTGCTTGGGGAACTTGTCGGCGCTGGCGGTGTTGCGCCCGCTGCTGGAGTTGAAGACGTCGAGCAGCGTGCGCGCGGACAGGCCGCCGTGCACGCCGAGTGCGAGTGCCTCGCCCGTGATGGCGATGGCGCTGGCCGAGAGCAGGTTGTTGAGGACCTTGGCCAGCTGCCCCTGCCCGGGCTCGGGCCCCACGAGCACGACGTTGCGCCCGAGCACCTCGAGGACGGGGCGCAGGCGTTCGAACAGCTCCTGCTCGCCAGCGGCCATGATCGTGAGCGTCCCCGCCTGCGCCCCGGCCACCCCGCCGCTGACCGGCGCGTCGAGGCACGCCACGCCGGCGTCGCGCAGCGTCGCGGCGACCTGCGCGGCGACCGCCGGCCCGGTGGTCGAGAGGTCGACGAAGGCGCGCATCGCCCCGCCCGCCAGCAGCCCGTCGGCGACCGCGCGCACGACATCGGGCGTCGGCAGGCTGACGAGCACGGCGCCGGCGGCGTCGGCCACCGCGGCGGCCGACGCGCACTCGAGCGCCCCGCGGGCGACGTGCGGCTCCATCGCCTCGGCGCGCGTGTCGAAGACCGCGAGCGCGTGCCCGGCGTCGATCAGCCGCGCGGCCATGTGGGCGCCCATGGCGCCCAGGCCGACGAAGCCCACGCTGCGATCAGCCGACACGCTGATGCTGCTCGAGCGCCGCCTCGGCCGTCCGGCACGCGTCGAGCGCCGCGGGCATGCCGCAGTACACGGCCGCCTGGACGAGCACCTCGCGGATCTCGTCGCTGCTGGCGCCGTTGGTGAGCGCGCCGCGCACGTGGACGCCGAGCTCGTGCTGGCGGTTGAGCGCGGTGAGGATCGCGAGGTTGACCAGGCTGCGCTCGCGGCGCGTGAGCCCCGGGCGCGACCACACCGCGCCCCAGCAGCACTCGGTAACGAGCTCCTGCAGCGGCCGGGCGAACTCGCTGGCGCTTGCCAGCGACCGGTCGACGTGCTCGGCGCCGAGCACCTCCCGCCGGATGGCCAGCCCCTGCTCGTACCGGCTCGAGTCCTCGGTCATCAGCAGCCCTCGCGATCGTCGGTGTCCTGACATCGCATTTCTACCTGCTGGCGACTCTCAGGCGTTTCCCAGCCGCGGCGGGCACAAGGCCGGCCATGTCCGCCGACGCCGCCGTCGCCGCCCGAACCGCCGCGCGCGATCAGCCACCCCGGGAGCTCGTCCTGCTGGGCCTGACCGTCCTGTCGCTCGCGCTCATCCCGATCCACATCCACCGCGCGTTCGGGCCCCCGCCCATCCGCTGCTGCTGCACGTGCCGGTGGCGGGGATCGCTGCCCTCGCACTCGTCGCGCGCCCGGCGTGGCTGGACCGCTACGGCCTGGCGCTGGGCGTCCTCGCGGTGGCGAGCATCGCGTCGACGATCCTCGCCGTCGGCGCCGGGCAGGCGTTCAGGGCCGACCGCGAGCAGGGCGGCGGCGGGTTCGGCGGCCCGGGTGGCGAGGAGTCCCATCGCCTGTCCGAGCACGCCCAGGCCGGCGAGAACCTGCGCCTCGTCGTCATCGCGTTCACGGTGCTGCTCGTGACGCTGCTCGCGCGCCGCATGCGGCGCGGCGGTCCTGCGTTGGCCATCCTGCGTGTCGCGGTGGCGGTGCTCGCCGTCCTCGCGGTCTTCTTCGTCATCCGCACCGGGCACCTCGGCGCACAGCTGACGTGGGAATCTGGCGGGGGCGGGCCGCCCGGCGGCGGGCAGTTCCAGCCGCCGGGAGGCTGAGGCGCGAGCCGATCAGCCGTAGGCGTCGACGAGCTGCCCGTTGGCGCGCGCATCGCGACCGGCGTCCCACGCGGTGGTCTGGCCGAGCGCGGTCCTGTCGGCCCAGGTGCGCTGCTGCGCGGCCTGGATCTCGTGATCGTCGCTGCTGACACCGAGAGCCGCCGACGCGGGCTCGACCATCTTCTCGGGATGGCGGCGAAGAGGTAGCTGGGCCTGGCCTGCCTGCCAGGCGATTGGGGCGCTTCCTGCTGTGGTGAGCGAGATGGTGTCCTCCGTAACCGGGGGGATCGTCCGTCGTACCCGTGTTGTCGGCACGTCGCGGTCCCCGGCACGAGAAAGTGCTCGAGAAGCGGACGCTCGTTCTCGGGTCGCTCAGACGATTCCCAGGGCGGGCTCGCACGGCTCCAAGCCCGGGCGCCGACGCTGTGGGCCATGACGCCGATCATTGCCAAGCTCCTGCGCCCGCGCCTCTCGCGCCTGGCTCCCGCCACCGCCCCGGCCGCGCCCGTCCGCACGCGCCGCCGCCCGGAGGCCTTCGACCAACCCCGCCCCGCCGCGGCGACGCGCCGCCGGGCTCTGCCGTTCCCCGAGCTCGGCGTCCTGCTGCTCGTCAGCGGGCTCCTGAACCTCTGGGCGCTCGATCGCAACGGCTGGGCCAACCAGTACTACAGCGCCGCCGTGCGCTCGATGAGCTCGAGCTGGCACAACTTCCTCTACGGCTCCTTCGACCCGAGCGGGCTCATGACGGTGGACAAGCCGCCCCTGGCCCTGTGGGTCCAGGCGCTCTCGGCCCGGGTCTTCGGCCTTCACTCGTGGAGCATCCTCGTTCCGCAGGCGCTCATGGGCGTCGCGGCCGTCGCGCTCGTCTATGACCTGACGCGCCGGATGTGGGGGCGCACGGCGGGCTTCGTGGCCGGCCTCGTCCTCGCGATCACGCCGATGACCGTCGCGATCTCGCGCCACAACAACCCCGACGCGCTGCTGGCGCTGTGCTGCGTGGGCGCCCTGTGGTGCCTCGTGCGCGCCTTCCAGGATGGCCGTACGCGCTGGATCGTGCTCACGGGCGTGTGCGTCGGCCTCGGCTTCGAGACGAAGATGGGGGCCGCGCTGCTCGTCGTCCCCGCGATCGCCGCGGCGTGGCTGTGGGTGGCCCCGCGCGGCCGCCTCGCCGCCGTACGCCAGCTCCTCGCGGGCGGCGCGGCGATGGCGGTCGTCGGCGGTGCGTGGCCCCTGCTCATGGCGCTGACGCCTGCCTCGAGCCGCCCGTGGATCTCGGGCACGAGCGACAACAGCATCCTCAGCCTGATCCTCGACTACAACGGCCTCGGGCGCCTCGACGGGCAGGCCGGCGGGCCGCAGAACATGGGCGGCGGCGGGCCGGGCGGCAGCACGACGTTCGGCGGCGCCACCGGCCCTCTGCGGCTCCTCAACGAGGGGCTCGGCGGGCAGGCCGGCTGGCTCCTGGGCTTTGCCCTCGTCGCCATCGTCGCCCTCGCCGTTGCCACGCGCCTGCGCCGCGCGGACGCCCGCACCGGGTGGCTGGTGGCCACGGGCGGCATCTTCCTGACCACGGCCGTGGCCTTCAGCTTCGCCCAGGGGATCTTCCATCCCTACTACGTCGCGCAGCTGGCGCCCTTCACGGCGGCGCTCGTCGGCGCGGGCTCCGGCTGGTTCCTGTCACGCCACCGGGCCGCGGGCGCGTTCGCCGCCGCCGCGCTGATCGCCGGCGTGGTGACCGAGGTGCTCGTCCTGCACGACCTTCCCGGTCAGCTCACGTGGCTGCCCGCGGTCCTGCTCGTCGCCGGCGCGGTCACGGCCGTGGCGCTCGTCGCCGTCCGCGGACCGTTGCGCGGGGCGGTCCTCGCGGCGGCGCTCGGGTTGCTCCTGCTCGCCCCCGCGAGCTGGGCGGTGCAGACGCTCGGGCACTCCACCCAGGGCACGTTCCCCGCGGGCGGCCCTGCACAGACCGGCTTCGGCGGCGGCGGTCCCGGCCGCGGCGGCCCCGGCGGTGGTGGCCCCGGTGGCGCCGGCTTCGGCGCTCCCCCCGGCGCGGGCACACAACTGGGCACGCCGCCCACGGGGACCGGCCGGCTCGGCGCCGGCACCGGCCGCCCTGGCGGCGCCATGGGCGGCGGCGGCTTCGGCGGCGACAACGCCGGGCTGACCCAGGCCCTGACCTACGTCCGCCAGCACGGCGGGGGCACGATCGCCATGTCCAGCCAGTCCGGCGCGGCCACCGCGATCATCCAGTCTGGCTCCGACGTCGCCGGCATCGGCGGCTTCTCGGGCCGCGAGAGCGAGGTCACCACGACCTGGCTGGCCGACGCCGTGCGCAGCGGCCGCGTGCGCTGGGTGCTGACCAGCGGCAGCGGCGGGCTCGGCGGCAACGACGGCCGCGTCGGCAGCTCGAAGGTCATGGCCGCCGTGGCGCAGGTCGGCCGCAAGGTGACCGTCACGACCGGCTCGTCGACGACGACCCTCTACGACCTCAGCGGCCGCGCCGACGCGCTGGCGACGGCCGGCTCGTAGCGAGGGATCCGCGGCAGCGCGCGCACCTCGGGTGCCGGCCGGTACTCGTCGTGCGCGCTGTCGTGGAGGTAGCCCCAGCGCGGGCCGGTGCTCGCGATCTCGGCCAGGGCGTCGATCAGGCAGTCGACGTCCTGCGCCGTGGTGCCCAGGCCGAAGCTCGCTCGCACGGCGCCGGGGAGCGCGGGCTGGCTGCCGTCACGCATCTGCGCGCCGAGGCGATCGAGCTCGCGCGACGGCACGCCGAGCAGGTGCACCAGCAGCGGGTGCGCGCAGAAGCATCCGTGGCGCACGCCGATCGCGTGCTCGGCGCTGAGGATCGCGGCCAGCAGCGGATGGCGGTAGCCCTCGAGGTTGAACGTCGCCAGGCCGACGCGATCCACGGCGGGGTCGCTCCACAGCGCCAGCGGCTGCAGGCCGGGCACGTTGCCCAACCCCACGGCCAGGCGCGCGGACAGGACCCGCTCACGCGCCGCCACACGCTCCATCCCCACCTCGCTCAGGATCCGGCAGGCCGCACCCAGGGCGACGGCCCCCACGACGTTTGGCGATCCGGCCTCGTGGCGATCGGGGGCGTCCGCCCAGATGACGTCGTCGAGCGTGACGAGCTCGATCGCCCCGCCGCCGCGCAGCAGCGGCTCGCCCTGCTCGAGTGCGCGGCCGCGGGCGACGAGCGCGCCCGCCCCGAACGGTGCGTAGAGCTTGTGCCCGGAGAGCGCCAAATAGTCGATGCCCGTCCCCACCATGTCGATGGCGCGATGGGGAGCGAGCTGGGCGGCGTCGACGAAGAGCTCCGCTCCGTAGTGGTGCGCGACCGCCGCGAGCTCGGGCAGCGGCCAGACCTCGCCCGTGACGTTCGAGGCTGCGGTGACCGCGACGAGATCGATCCGCGATCGCGCCATCCGCAGCGCGTGCTCGCAGCGCTCCACCAGCTCGGAGCCGCTGCTGGGAATCGGCAGCACGGCCACGTCATGGCGGCGCCACGGCAGCATGTTGGCGTGGTGCTCGACCGCCGTGCTGAGCACGCGCGTGCCTGCCGGCAGCGCGGCGGCCAGGACGTTGATCGCCTCCGTCGTGTTGCGCACGAGCACGACGGTGCCGTCGCGCGCTCCGACGAACTCGGCCACCGCCCCGCGCGCGTCCTCGTAGGCCGCGGTCGCGAGCTGCGACTTGTAGCCGCTGCCGCGGTGCACGCTGCTGTACCACGGCAGGAAGTCCTCCACGGCGGCGAGCACGCCGGCCATCGCCGGCGTGCTCGCCGCGTAGTCGAGGTTGACGTAGCGCCGCGTGCGCCCGTCGACGCACGGGACCTCGACGTCGGCCCCGATCATGGCGATCCGTGCCGCCTGAGACTGCTTTTCCACGACCCACCCCCGACGTTCCCCCTTCCGACCATGGGACGTAAGGTCGAGAGGAACATCGTTCTCCCTATCGTCTGTCGCGATGGAGGAACCGATCGTCGCGTTCGCCTCGCGCAGCGAATGGGAGGCGTGGCTCGCCGCGCAGCACGATACGTCGAGCGGGCTCTGGCTGAAGATCGCCAAGAAGAACACAGGGATCGACAGCGTGTCCTACGCGCAGGCCCTGGACGTGGCGCTCTGCTACGGCTGGATCGACGGCCAGAAGCGCCCGTTCGACGACGACCACTGGCTGCAGCGCTTCACGGCGCGCAAGCCGCGCAGCCGATGGTCGAAGGTCAACCGCGCCAAGGCGATCGAGCTCATCGAGCAGGGCCTCATGAAGCCCGCGGGGCAGCAGGAGATCGAGCGCGCGAAGGCCGACGGGCGCTGGGACGCGGCCTACGACGGCCAGGGCGCGGCGACCGTCCCCGACGACCTACGACTGGCCCTGGAGGGCAACGAGCGCGCGCGCGACTTCTTCGCCACGCTCGACAGCCGCAACCGCTACGCGATCCTCTATCGCGTCCAGGACGCCAAGAAGCCCGAGACGCGGGCGCGGCGCATCGAGAAGTACGTCGCGATGCTCGCCGAGGGCCAGACGATCCACCGCTGACGTCAGCGATAGCCCGTGTCGTCCGCCGGCCGATCGGTCTCTTGGACCTCGACGAGGTAGCGCCACGCGTCGGGCTGGGTCCCGTCGACGTCGGTGAAGCCGTAGACCTGGGCGAGGCCGCCGCTCGACAGCGACTGCCCGCTCCAGCGCGCCACGTCGGGGTCTGCCGCGAGCGCCGCGGCGGCGCGCCCGACGAACGCGGGCGACTCCGAGATGCAGAAGTGCGGGACCCTGGCGGTCGCCTCGCGCCAGGTCTCCTCGGTGACGCCGAAGGCCTCGAGCATCGCCTCGGAGCGCAGCCAACCGGGCGTCAGCGCGACGGCGGTCGCGCCGTGGGGCTCCAGCTCGTGCGCCTGCGCCCACCCCAGCCGGATCACGGCGTTCTTGGCGAGGTCGTAGAACAGTGAGTTGCGGTAGCGACCGGCGTTGTAGTCGGCGGTCCCGTCGGTCACCTCGATCAGGAGGCCGCCGGGTTGCGCCGTCAGCAGCGCCAGCGCGTGGTGGCTGGTGATGAGGTGCGTGTCGAGCGCCAGGCGCAGCAGCCGCAGCCCGTGCTCGAGGTCGTGCTCCCACACCGGCGTGTCCCACTCGAAGAGATGCTCGGCGCCCCACACGTCGTTGACGAGCACGTCGAGCCGGCCCTGCTCGGCGGCGATGCGCGCCACCAGCGCGCGCACGTCGTCGCTCACGAGATGGTCGACCGCGACCGCGATCCCGGTCCCACCGGCGGCGGTGACGAGCTCCGCGGTGTCCTCGATCGTCTCGGGCCGGTCGACCTCCGAGCGCCGGCCGCGCGTGCTGCGCCCGGTCGCGTAGACCGTCGCGCCCTCCTCGCCCAGGCCGACGGCGATGCCACGGCCGGCGCCCCGGGTGGCGCCCGCCACGAGCGCCACCTTGCCCTGCAGTCGTCCTGGCATGCGCGGGTCTTAGCACGACGCCTCCGCCGCGGCGGTGCGCGCCGCCCGCGCGCGGGCGAAGACCCATGTGCGCAGGGCGACGTAGCGCGTGATCGTCGCCGCGGCGCCCGCCACGACGAGCACGGCCAGCTCGACCGCGCGCGCAGGGCTCGGATCGAGCCGGTGCAGGCTCGCGAGCGCGAGGGTCGTCAGCCCGAGCGTGAGGACGTAGACGGCCGCCCCGCGCGCGTGGTGGCGCGCGAGCCCTTCGCGCCCGCGCACGCCGAAGGTCAGACGGCGGTTGACGGCGGTGTTGGCCACCGCTGTGATGGCCAGCGCGGCGGCGTTCGCCCCGCCCGCGCCCAGCGCGCCGTGCAGCAGGAGGTAGAGCACGACGTAGGCGATCGTGCTCAGGACGCCGACGCCCATGAAGCGGACGACGGGGCCGGCCAGCGCCAGGCGCGCGACGCCGCGCAGGTCCTCGATCGCCGTGCGCACGATGTCGACGCGCGAGTCGGGGTCGTCGACCCAGTCGACCGGGACCTCGTGGATGCGCATCCCGCGACGCTGGGCGAGCACGAGCAGCTCGGTGTCGAAGAACCAGCCATCGTCACGGACGTCGTCGAGCAGCTGCCTGGCGGCCGTCGCCGTGATCGCCTTGAAGCCGCACTGCGCGTCGGAGAAGCGCGCGCGCAGAACCGTGTGCAGCAGGCCGTTGTAGGCACGCGAGATGAGCTCGCGCTTGGGCCCGCGCACGACGCGCGCCGAGCGCGCGAGACGGCTGCCGATGGCCAGGTCGCTGTGCTCCGACAGCAGCGGCGCTACCAGCGGGAGCACGGCGCGTAGGTCCGTCGACAGGTCGACGTCCATGTAGCAGAGGACCTGGGCGTCGCTGCGCGACCATGCCTCGCGCAGGGCGCGCCCGCGACCCTTGCGGTCGATGCGCAGCAGCTCGACGCCGGGCAGCTCGTGCGCCAGCGCCGCGGCGATCACCGGCGTCGCGTCGGTGCTCGCGTTGTCGGCGATGACGATCCGCCAGGAGAAGGGGAGCTCGGCGCTCAGGTAGCGGTGCAGCCTGCGCACGCTGCGCTCGAGCGAGGCCTGCTCGTTGAAGACGGGCACCACGACCTCGACACTCGGGGCGGCGCGGCTGGGGCCGGCCGAGCGCTTGCGGGCCGGCGGGCGGGAGAGCGTCTGCTCGGTCATGGTCACAGCGTCGGCGCGCGACGCGGGACCACGGTGGGAGGCGGCTGAGAGCCGCCTGGGAGTCGGCGCTCAGGCTGCCGCAGGCAGGGTGACGACGAAGCTGGCGCCGCCTCCCGGGGCGTTGCCCGCGCGCACCTCGCCGCTATGCGCGTCGACGATCGCCGCGACGATCGCCAGCCCCAGGCCCGCGCCCCCGCGGCCGCGCTCGCGTCCGGCCTCCGAGCGCCAGAAGCGCTCGAACAGCGCCTCGGCGTCGCTGGTCGGCAGGCCCGGGCCGTGGTCGCGGACCTCGAGGCGCACGTCGTCGCCCGCGCGCCGCAGGGTCACCTCGATCGGCGTCCCCGCGGGCGTGTGGACGAACGCGTTGCGCAGCAGGTTGCCGAGCACCTGGCGCAGCTGGTCGCGGTCGCCGACGACCTCGACGGCGCCGTCGACCTGCAGATCGATCTTCCGGCCCGGCGCGGCCGCGCGCCCGTCGTCCACCGCGTCGCGGGCGATCGCGGCGAGGTCGAGCTCGGCGTGCGGCACGTCGGGCACCTCGTCGAGGCGGGCCAGGGTCAGGAGGTCCTCGACCAGCACGCCCATGCGTGCCGCCTCGTCCTCGATGCGGCGCATCGCCTTCTCGACGTCGGCCGGGTCGCGCGCGGCGCCCATGCGGAAGAGCTCGGCGTAGCCGCGGATCGAGGCCAGCGGCGTGCGCAGCTCGTGCGAGGCGTCGGCGATGAAGCGGCGCAGGCGATCCTCGCTGGCCTCGCGCTCGCCGAAGGCCTGCTCGAGGCGGTCGAGCATGGCGTTGAGCGCGATGCCCAGGCGGCCGACCTCGGTGCGCGGGTCAGTCGGCTCGACGCGGTGGGAGAGGTCGCCACCGGCGATGGCGCCCGCGGTGTGCCCCATCCGGTCCAGCGGCAGCAGGCCGATGCGCACGACGACCCACGAGACGAGGCCGAGGACGATCAGCACCGCGGCGATGACGAGCGCCTCGACGACGAGCAGTCGCCGCAGGGTGTCGTCGGCGGCGCGCAGGGGGACGGCTACGACCGTGGTGCTCCCGTCGAGCTGGTCCACCGAGGCGACCACGCGGTAGCGCGTGTCCACGCCCTTCTGACCGTCGACCGTGCTGATGTGCCCCGGCACGAGCTTGGCCGGGAGCGCCGGCTTGGCGGTCACCGTCTGGTCGAGGCTGAAGACCTTGGCGGCGATGACCCGGCCGCTCGTATCGCGCTTCTGGCCGTAGGTCCCCGCCGGTATCCCGAAGTTCGGGCCGCCGCCGGGCCCGTGCCCCGGGTCGCGGCCCTCGTGGCCGCGGGGCGGACCGCCCGCCATCTCCTCGAGCGCGCCGCTCACCGGCATGATCGCCGCCTTGAGCTCCTGGTCGACGCGGTCGTACTGGAAAGAGCGCTGCTCGGCGTACGTGATCCCGCCGGCCAGCAGCAGGCCACACGCCGTGAGGGCCAGCACGGCCGCGAGCAGCCGCGCCCGCAGCGAGGCCATCATGTCCGTGGCTGGCGCAGCGCGTAGCCGACGCCGCGCACGGTGTGGATGAGCGCGGGTCCGTGGGCGTCGAGCTTCTTGCGCAGGTAGCTGATGTAGGTCTCGAGCACCCGCGCGTCGCCGTTGAAATCGTAGTCCCACACGTGCTCGAGCAGCTGGGTGCGGGTGAGCACCCGGCGCGGGTTGAGCATCAGGTAGCGCAGCAGGCGGTACTCGGTCGCGGTCAGGTCGACGATCGTGCCGTCGCGGCGCACTTCGTGGGCGTCCTCGTCGAGCTCGACGTCCTCGAAGACCAGCCGGCTGGACTCCGGCTCGGCCTCGCCGGTGCGGCGCAGGATCGAGCGGATGCGCGCGACGAGCTCCTCCAGGCTGAACGGCTTAGTGACGTAGTCGTCGCCGCCGAGGCTCAGCCCGCGGATCTTGTCCTCCGTGGCGTCGCGCGCGGTGAGGTAGATGATCGGCACGCGTGCGTGCTGCGCGCCGAGGCGCTGCGCGACGTCGAAGCCCTCCATGTCGGGCAGCATCACATCGAGGACGATGAGGTGCGGATGAAAGGCCGCCACCGCCGAGAGCGCCTGCGCTCCGGTCCCCGCCGACTCCACGGAGAAGCCCTGGAACTTCAGCGCCATCGTGACGACGTCGACGATGTTCGGCTCGTCGTCCACGACGAGCACGCGATGTCCGTTCGAGTCCACGCTCACGCCGAGAGTATCGGCGCCGAAGCTGGGAGCGACCTGAGAGACCCGTGAGGGCCGGCTGAGCGACGTGGCGGCGGGCGGCGCGTTGGCGCCGCCCGCCCTGCCACGTCTGCGACGGCTAGCGCCCGCGCCCTCCGA
>Ga0307502_10000272_pt1 | contig 13797 bp, 15 predicted proteins | sample 16_S_MG_FD_201364 | JGI IMG/M metagenome (GOLD analysis project Ga0307502, IMG submission 201364) | Soil microbial communities from Populus trichocarpa stands in riparian zone in the Pacific Northwest, United States - 16_S | ecosystem: Environmental > Terrestrial > Soil > Riparian zone > Trees... | reverse complement strand
GAAAGGCGCCGCCGAGCCGCGCTTCGACATCGTGCGCGAGACGCCGCTGGTCGACGGGGCGCTCGCCCACTTCGTGGCGCGCGTCGAGCGCTCCTACTGGGGCGGCGACCACTCGCTCTTCCTCGGCCGCGTCGAGTACGCGCGCCAGCACTCCGGCGCGCCGCTGCTCTTCCACGGCGGGCGCTACGTCAGAACCGCTGGAGGCGCAGGAGCACCGAGATGAGCTCCGGGCGCCCCGTGCAGGACGACGATGGTGAGGCTCCGGGCGGCCCCTCCGCCCCTGCTCCGGCTGCTGTCACCTCGGCAACCGAGGTCGTCGGGCCGGCCTCCCACATCGCCGAGGTGTCGAGCAAGCTCAGCCTCATCGGCCACCAGATCCGGGCAGCGACGCAATCGCAGGGCGCGCGGATGGAGGAGATGCGTGAGGCCATCGCCGACGTGACTCGCGGCGCGGAGACGCTGGCGGCTCATGCGGCCGAATCCTCGGCGATCGCCGCCGCGACGAACGCCCGCGCCCGGGACGGTGCCGACGTCATCGCGCGTGTCGCGCAGGACATCGCCAGCGCCGTCCGTACGGCGACGGAGGCGCTGGAGCTCATCGAGTCGCTCGGTGCACGCGTCGTGGAGGTGGGCGCCTTCGCCCAGGCGATCGACCAGATCGCCAGTCGCACGAAGCTGCTGTCGATCAACGCGGCGATCGAGGCCGCCCACGCGGGCGAGCACGGCCGCGGCTTCGGGATCGTCGCCCAGGAGGTCAGCTCACTCGCCCAGTCCGCCGCCGAGGCCGGCTCGGCGATCGGCGCGATCGTGTCGGGGATCAAGGTCGCCAGCGGCGAGTCGAGCAGCTCGGCGGACGCGATCCGCGAGAGCACGCAGCGGATGGACGAGAGCATTGCGCTCGCCGCCGACTCGTTCACGCGGATCGTGCATGACGTCGACCAGCTGACGACGATCAACGCCGACGTCGCATCGACGAGCGCCGAGCAGGCAAGCGTCGCGTCGCGGCTCGAGGAGACCGCCGGCGCGATTGCCGTCACGGCCGGCAGCACGATCACCTCTGCCGGTCAGCTCGGCGTGTCCATCGACAGCGTCGGCCGGTCGGCAGACGCTCTCGGCGCCGCGATCGTCGTCGCCGTCGGTGGCGAGCCCGCCCGCCCGAGCGCAGCCGCGCTCGGAGACATCGCCACCGCGCTGGCGCCTGTCCTGGAGCTCGCGCGCGAGCAGGCGGGACGCTTCCACGCCCTCTACGAGGAGGTCACGGCGCGCCGCGGCGGCACGATCCTGCGCGAGGACCTGAGCGCCCTCGACGAAGGCTTTCATGCCCTCATCGCGCGGTTCGGCCAGCTCATCTGCGGCGTCGGCGCGGTGCCCGCCCGCGACGTCCTGGCCGACGTGTCGCTGTGGTTGCAGTGGTGGACGAACGAGCCGTCCGGGCCGGCCTTCCTGCAATGCGACTGGGACCCGCAGAGTCCTTCGTTCTACGACTACCCCGAGGCGGAGTGGTTCCGCGAGCCGACCGCGCGCCTCGAGCCGTGGACGGCAGGCCCGTTCTTCGACGAAGGCGGGGCGAACATCCACCTGGTGACAGTCTCGGCGCCGGTGCTCGTCGACGGTAGAGCGATCGGCGTGGCGGCGGCCGACATGGCCGTCGACCAGATTCACGCGCTGTGCCGGCCGGCGCTGCAGCGCGTGGGAGCGAGGGCCGTGCTCGTCAGCCGCGACGGGCGCATCGTCTCGTCGAGCGATCCCACCTGGCGCCAGGCCGGCGCCGACCTGGAGGCGGAGCTGGCCGCCTGGTGCTCCGTGTCGACCGACCACTGGACGGTGGGACCCGGCGGCCACACCCTCGCCCGCATGCCCACGCTTCCGTGGGCGCTGCTCACCTTCCCCTAGCTGATAGGTCCGGCAACTCCGCAAGCCAGGGCGTGCGCCCGCCGGTCGCGTCCCAGAGCACCGGGAAGAACGACTCGTCCATCGACAGATCGCCCCGGCGCCGGTAGCGCGAGTAGGTCGGGTCCACGCTGGTCGGGTGGAAGCGCGCGTGGGCCGGCAGGAGGTGGGAGACGATCGCGCGCCGGTGCGTGGCTGCCTCGTTGGGGCCCGAGCCGTGGAAGGTGAGCGAGTGGTGCAGCGAGCACCCGCCGGCGCTGACCACGACGGGCACCAGCTCGGGCGCCTCTCCCCCGGGCGTCGCGGCGCGCAGCGGCGCCAGCCAGTCCTCTGGAGCGTGGAAGCTGCCGCGATCCGGCGCGACCTTCGGCCAGCGGTGCGAGCCGCGTGCGTACTGCATGGTGCCGCCCTCGGCGCTGGTGTCGTCCAGCGCCACCCAGCAGGTGATCATCTCCGCCGGGACCAGGTAGTCGGCGTAGGAGCCGTCCTGGTGCATGCCGAGCGAGCGCGCCCCGGGCGGCTTCCAGAGGCAGTTGTCCTGGAGCACGCGGGAGCCGCCGTAGCCCATCAGCTGAGCGGCGATGCGCCCTGTCCGCTCGCTGAGGACCTGAGCGGCGATCACGTCGTCCGCCCGCCAGCCGTTGCAGATCTGCCGCGTGCGGTCCTCGGGATCGCGGCCGGCCTTCCAGTTGACCTCGTCGGGCTGGATGCCCGTGGCGTACTCGCCCGCGAACAGCCGGTCGAAACGCTCGCGCAGCAGCTCGATCGTGCTGTGCGAGACGAACCCTTCCTCGATGATCAGGAAGCCGTCGCGGTGGAAGGTCTGCACCTGCTCGTCCGACAGGCGCTCTGCGACCGTCGCGAGCATTTGCGCAGTGTCTCAGAACAGTTGCAGGTAGCGGTCGAGCTCCCACTTGGTGATCTGCTCGTGGGCCTGCTGCCACTCGCGCCGCTTGCAGCCGACGTAGTAGTCGAGGTAGTCCTCGTCGCGCGCGCGGCCCAGGGCGGCGCGCAGGACGTCGCAGCGCTCGAGCTCGCGCGTGGCGTCGAGCAGGTTGGCCGGCAGCACGTCGATGCCGAGCTCCTTGCGCTGGGCCTCGTCGGTCTCGTAGAGGTTCAGCGCGTTGGGCTCCCCCGGGTCCAGCCCGCGCTCGATCCCGTCCAGCCCGGCGGCGAGCACGACCGTGGCGGCCAGGTAGGGGTTGCACGACCCGTCGACGGTCCGGTCCTCGATGCGCCCGGGGCCGGGGATGCGCAGCATCTGCGTGCGGTTGTTGTAGCCGTAGCTGACATAGGCCGGCGCCCACGTCGCGCCGCTCGTAGGGGCGCCGACGACCAGGCGCTTGTAGGAGGTCACCGTCGGTGCGGTCACCGCGATGTAGGCCTTGGCGTGCGCCTTCAGCCCGCCGACGAACTGGTAGGCGAGCTCGGAGAGCCCGAGGCCGCGGGGGTCGTCCGCCGGCTCCACCTCGAACGCGTTCTCGCCGTCCTTCCACAGGCTCATATGGAAGTGACAGCCGTTGCCGGTGAGGTGGGCGAACGGCTTGGGCATGAACGTCGCGATCAGACCCTGCTCCTGGGCCAGCGCCTCGACCATGTAGCGGAAGAAGACGGCGCGGTCGCAGGTGACGAGCGCATTGTCGAACTCGAAGTTCTGCTCGAACTGGCCGTTGGCGTCCTCGTGGTCGGTCGCGTAGTTGTCCCAGCCCAGGGCGGTGACGTTGCGCGAGACCGTCGAGACGAAGTCCAGGTTGCGCGTGAGGGCGCGCATGTCGTAACAGGGCTGCTCGAGGGTGTCGAGCGCGTCGGCGACCTCGATCGAGCCGTCGTCGCACCGGCGCACCAGGAAGTACTCGAGCTCGGCGCCGATGCGGAACTCGTAGCCCAGGGCCGCAGCGCGATCGAGCTGGTGGCGCAGGATCGTGCGCGGGCAGTACGGCCACTCCTCGCCCTCGACCGTCACGTCGCACGCGAAGCGGGCCACGCCCGGCTTCCACGGCAGCGGCGTGTAGCTGCGCACGTCGGGCATGGCGATGAGGTCGGGGTCGTGCGGCCCCTGGCCGATGTCGCCCGCTGCGAAGCCGGCGAAGCCCGCGCCGTCGGACAGCAGGTCGTCGAGATGGTGGGCCGGCACGAGCTTGGCGTTCGGCTTGCCGTGCATGTCGACGAACTGCGCGAAGAGGAACTCGATCCCGCCGTCGCGGGCGAGCTTGCGAACCTCGTCGGCGTCCTGCGGTGCGACCAGCGGCTCGCTCATGGCGCGTCGTTCTCCGTGTCTGCGTTGTCGGTGAAGGCCACGAGCTTGCCGGTGTTGGCGTCGACGCGCGCGACGGATACGCGCTCGTACCCCTTGCCGCTCTTGTTGGGAATCGAGAGCGAGATCGCCCAGAAGGGCCGGCCGTTGAGGCCCTGGCGCACGAGGCGGACCTGCGTGCGCTGCGGGCGGAAGTCGGCCTCGCGCGTGGCCGTGGCGATCGCCGTCTCCTTGGTGATCCGGATCTGGTGGCGCTGGCAGCTCGAGGCGACCACCAGGCAGATCGCGAACAGGCCCAGCACCAGGACGGCGGGCCGGACCCAGGCCCGGCCGCGTCCGACGGGGGCCGCGGGGCTAGACGGTCGGACGGAACTCGTTGCCAATATTCGTGGCGAGGAGGATGAACAGCATGACGACGATGCAGATGATCGAGATGGCGATCATCGCTACCTCGAAGGTCTTCACGTGGGTTTGCAGCGGCGGGAACTCGATCTGCCGCCTGCGCTGGACTGCCATGTGCGTCTCTTCCTCTCGCTATTCCATCACGGGTGGGTCGGTCGGGCCGGGCAGCGGTGCGCCGTGGTCGCGCGCCCGGATCCGGGCGACGTGGCTCCAGAGTCGCCTGTCCTCGTACAGCACCCAGGCGACGATGACCGCCACCATCACGATGATGCCGATCCAGGTGAGGACCATGTAGGCCCCGTGGGCGCCCGTGCCGTCCTCGCCGTAGGTCGAACCCGGGCCGAAGGTCATGATCCCCTGGCATTTGGCGTACGCCGCCTGCAGGATGAAGTCGGCCGAGTCGTCGGCGGGCTTGGCCCCATTGATGTGGACGATGCAGTCGGGCGCGCTATCGATGATCAGCGGCATTGCCGAGCACCTCCTCGATTCCGTCGAACTCGTGGGCGGCCATCCGCCGGCGCTCCTCGCGCTTGGCCCAGGTCACACCCGCGTACACGAGCGTGAACATGATCACCAGGCTGGTCAGGAAGGTGAGCATCTAGGGAGCCCCCCGGTTGGCGCCGGTCAAGGCCGCCAGTTCTGCGGGCAGCAGCAGCTCGGCGGGCACCAGCGTGCCATCGGGCTCGACGATCTCCTCCGGGGCGCGGGCGTGCTCGGGGTAGAAGTCCGTCTCGTACTCGGCCATGTCCAGGCCCTCGAGCTCGACCTCCACGGGCACGCGCAGGAGGTTCAGCCGCCGCAGGATGTAGGACGCCACCCAGCCTGACAGGAAGCCGAGCGGGAGGAACGTGGCCACGCCGACCATCTGGCCGCCGAAGCTGCTCTCGACGTTGTTGAGGCCCGTCGGGTAGCCCGCGGCGAAGACGCCGACCCAGATGATCCCCAGGAAGCCCGAGCAGCCGTGCACGGCCACCGCCCCGACGGCATCGTCGACGCGCATCTTCGTCTCGATCCACCCGCCGATGTAGACCACCATGACGGCGGTCAGCATCGAGATGAGCCACGCGAGGGTCGGGGCGTACACGTCTGCTCCCGCCGAGACGCCGATCACGCCCGCCAGGCCGCCGGAGATGGTCCAGAACGGATCGCCGCGGCTGGCGAAGTAGCCGCCGGTGAAGCCGCCGGCGAACCCCATGGTGATGACCATGGTGATCGAGCCGAGCGTGGTCGGGCTGAGATAGATGTTCGCCCAGCCCGGGAACGAGGTCGAGGCGATGACCAGGCACGCGCCGTAGAACGCGTAGAACCCGGTGAAGATCAGCATCAGGCCCAGGGCGGTGATGTGCAGGTTGTGCGGTCTGAAGACGCGCGTGAGCCCGTCCTTCGTGTACTTGCCCAGTCGCGGCCCGACGTTGAAGAGCACCCCCAACGTGAACGCCCCCGCCACGCCGTGCACCACCGCCGAGGCGATCGAGTCGTGGAAGCCGAAGCGCAGCGTCATCCAGCCACCCGCGCTCCAGCCCCACGCGGCGTCGAGGATCCAGACGATCGAGCCCAGGATGACCGCGAGCACGAGGTAGGCCGAGATCCGTGCCCGCTCGATGATCGCGCCCGACAGGATCGAGGCCGTCGTCCAGGAGAAGAGCAGGAAGGCCAGGAAGAAGATCAGGTTGATGTTGTTGGTCAGGTTCGGCCCGAAGGCGTCGCTCCACGGGATGCCGCCCTGGCAGGCGACCGAGGTGAAGTCCGAGGAGTTGGGCCCGATCGGCAGGCCGGCCTGGTTGCAGTTGTAGACCCACCAGCCGAAGAAGTAGAACGTCGGCGTCACGACCGCGATCGTGAGGATGTTCTTCATCGCCGTCGCCATGACGTTCTTGCGGCGAGCGACGCCGGCCTCGTAGGACATGAAGCCCGCGTGGATCAGCCACATCAGGACGACGGTGAAGAAGTAGAACTGCTCGCCCAGGACGGCTGAGTCCTGCGTCAGGGACTGCGCGGGGGCCGCTTCGTTGAGCGACTTGACCTGGGCGAAGATGAACGACAGCATCCAGTCCCCTCTCGACAGCCTGCGATGCCCCGCCACCGCCGGGGTCGCGATAGTTCTATCCAGTGGCGCGCGCACCGGGCAATGTCGGTTGAGGCCACCATTTCGGCCCAAGTCATGTACCTCGGGTACATACGCCAGGTAGGATCGATCCGTGGCCACCGGCCGCAGCGATCTGGCGGCGCAACTCGAGCGGGTACGGCTCGAGAGCGACACGCTGTACGCGATCATCAGCGCGGTCGGATCGTCGGTCGACCTGACCAAGGTGCTCGACGGCATCGTCGAACTGGTCACCGAGGCCACGGGGTGCCACGCCTGCTTCGTCTACCTGCGCGACGGCGACCGCCTGCGCGTTCGGGCTGCCTCCCGGATCTACGCCCACGTCGTGGGCAAGGTCGAGTTCGCGCTCGACGAGGGGCTGACGGGCTGGGTGGCGCGCACCGGCGAGCCCGCGTTCATCCGCGAGGACGCGCTGTCGGACCCGCGCATGAAGTACGTGCCCGAGCTCGAGGAGGAGCACTTCCAGTCGATGGTGGCCGTCCCGATGCCCGCGCGCTCGGGCGAGGTGCTCGGCGTCGTCGTCCTGCACACCGTCGCCCCGCGCGAGTTCGACGAGGGCGTGCTGAACTTCCTCGTGCACACCGCGTCGCTCGTCGCCGGCGCGATCGAGAACGCGAGGCTGTACGAGGAGACGCGCCTGCGCGTCGACGCGCTGACGAACCTGGCGCAGCTCAGCGAGCACATCGTCGCCGTCAGTGGCCGCGAGGAGCTCTACCAGGTGGTCACCGCCGGCGTACGCCGGCTGCTGGGGTGCGACGCCTCGCAGCTCTGGCTGCAGGACGGCGACGAGGGCCGGCTCGAGCTGGTCGCCGCCGACCCACCGGGCGAGCTTCCCGAGCCGCACGTCGAGTGGCGGGCCCCGCTGCGCGACGATCGCCAGGAGGTCGGCGCCCTGGTCGCGGTGCGCTCGGGCGTGCGCACCTTCCCGGCCCAGCACGAGGAGCTCCTGCAGGCCGTCGCCAACCAGGCCGCCCTGGCCCTGCGCAACGCCGAGCACATCGAGCGCCTGACCGCCGAGAACCTGGTCCGCGCGCTCTTCGAGGCGCTCGACGACGGCGCACTCGACATCGCCGAGGCTCGCGCGCGCGCCGCGGGGTGCGATCTCGACCGCCCCCACGTGTTCATCCACGTCCGCCCGGTGGCCGCCGGCGAGGGCTCGCGGCCCTGGCCCGAGGTGGCAGAGCGGGTCGAGACGCGACTGCGCACCCTCGAGGCCGGAGCGCTCGTCGACCCCGGCCGCGACGCGCTGCGCGGCCTGCTCCCGCTGCCGGCCGGCGCTGACCCCGGCGACGTGGGAGCGCTGCGCGAGCTCGGCGCCAGCGAGGGCGTGGCGATCGGGATGAGCTCCCCGCGCGCCGGCGGCGACGGCGCCGGCAAGAGCCTGCGCCAGGCTCAGGACGCCGGCGCCATCGCGCGGGCGCTCGCTCCCGGCGGCGGCGCGCTCGCCTACGACGCGCTGGGCGCCTACCGCTACCTGGTGCATCTCGCGCTCGACGATGCGCCGCACGATCGGCTCTGCGAGGCCGTGGAGCGCCTGCTCGACTACGACGAGCGCCGCGAGACGCAGCTGCTCGGAACGCTCGAGCAGTACCTCGCGGACCGGCGCGTCGGGACCACCACCGCGGCCAAGCTGTTCATCCATGCCAACACGCTGCGCCAGCGCCTGGATCGGATCGAGAAGCTGACCGGGCTCGAGCTCGCGACGGAGGACCTGCTGTCGCTCGAGCTCGCGCTCAAGCTCGTGCGTCTGAGGCGCGTCGGCGTCGCCGAGCCAGCACCCAGATCCTGAGCGCCACGTAGCCCGGGACGTTCAGGAAGAAGACGAGCAGGCACCACCAGAGCTTCACCTGCGCGATGAGGTCGGGCTCCCGGCGCACCTCGATCCAGGCGAGGTAGACCAGCCCGGCGAGCGACAGCCAGAGGATGTCGGGAACGGTGTCGAAGAGAAAGAAGGGCAGCATCCCGACCTGTGGCGCGAGGATACTCGCCGCGTGACCATCCGCGCCAAGCTCTACGCGGCCATGGTGATGACGGTCCTGGGGCCCGTCGTCACCATCGCGGTCGCCTTCGCCGCGTTCCAGTCGCTCAGCGATCGCTTCGACGAGGTCTCCGCGCGCTCGGTGCGCCAGGCGCTGGCGCTGGAGATCAAGTACGCCGTCACCGACGTCAACGGCTGGCAGACCGCCTACGGCTACGACGACGGCGCCAGTCGCCCCCAGTTCGAGCGCTCGGCGCGCAACGTCAGGCGGCTGCTCGCCGACGCCGAGCGCCGGCTGACCGAGCCGCGCGAGCGCGAGATCCTCGCGCGCCTGCGGTCCTCCTTCGACGCGTTCATGGCCCTCGACGTGGTCGCCTATCGCGCACTGCGCGCGGGCCAGACCCGGCGCGTCAAGCAGCTCTTCCTCGGTCCCGAGATCCGAAACTTCGAGGCGATGGCGGCCGCCGCGGGCCAGCTCGCGGCCGAGGAGGCGCGCCGCAACGCCGAGGTGGAGCGCCAGTTCGACCAGCGCCTGACCGATGCCAAGAAGAGCCTCGTGGTCGTCGGCCTCGGCGCGGGGGTGCTGATCGTCCTGCTGCTCCTCACCGCCTCGGACATCGCGCGCCTGGCGCTTGAGCAGCAGGCCAGCCGCGACCCATGACGCGCGACGTCATCCTGACGCTGAGTCTGCTCCTCGTGGCCGGCCTCCTCGCCCGGCTGCTGGCCACGCTGGTGCACGTGCCCGAGATCGTCTTCCTGCTGGGCATCGGGGCGCTGCTCGGTCCGTCCGCCCTGGATGTGCTCGACGTCCCGCTCGACTCGCTCGGCGCCCAGCTCGTGTTCACGCTGGGCGTCTCCGCGATCCTCTTCTACGGGGGGCTGAACCTGTCGCTGGAGATCCTGCGCAAGGTCTGGGTGAGCCTCGGCCTGCTCGCCGTGCTCGGCGTCGTCGTCACGGCGGTCATCACCGGCGCGGCGGCCGCGCTCGTCTTCGGCCTTCCCTTCGAGCAGGGCCTGCTCATCGGCGCAGTGCTCTCCCCCACCGACCCGGCGATCCTGATCCCGCTCTTCATCGGCTCGCGGCTGCGACCCAAGGTCGCTCAGACGGTGGTGGCCGAGTCGGCGTTCAACGACCCGACGGGCGCCGTGCTGGCGCTCGCCGTTGCCGGCGCGCTGCTCTCGGGCAAGAACTCGCTGGCCGGACCGGCGGGCGACTTCCTCGGCCAGCTCGCTCTGAGCAGCGCGGGCGGCGTGCTCGCCGGCATCGTGCTGTCGGCGGCCATCTCGAGCCGCCGCACGGGGATCTGGCGCGAGTCCTCGGCGATCGCGGTGCTCGCTGTCGTCGGCATGTCCTACGTCTCGCTCGACTTCGCCGGGGGCAGCGGCTACCTGGGCGCCTTCCTGGCCGGGCTGATCGTCGGCAACATGAAGATGCTCGGGCTCTCGATGCACGACGAGCACAGCCGCGACCTCATGATCACCTCGCGCAGCCTCGCGGACATCGTGACGATCTTCGTGTTCGTCCTGGTGGGGGCCAACCTGCCCTTCCACGCGCTCGGGGAGGAGATCCTCCCCGCCCTGGCGGTGGTGGCCGTCCTGCTGCTCGTCGCGCGCCCGGTGACGGTCGCCATCTGCATGCTGCCGGACCGCCGTAGCGGGTGGAGCCGCGCCGAGCTCGCCTTCGTCTGCTGGACGCGCGAGACGGGCGTCGTGCCCGCCGCGCTGGTCGGCGTGCTCGCGGCGCTGTCCGTGCCCAACGGCGACCTGCTCGCGAGCGTCGTCGCGCTCGCGATCATCGTCACGCTCGCGGTTCAGGCCATCCCGGCCCCGTGGCTGGCGCGACGGCTCGGGCTGCTCGAAGTGGAGTGAAGCCACATACCGTTGGCCGAAATTGTGGGCTGATGACCCACTGGCAGTGGTGGTGGGCGACACTAAAATCGCCCGCATGTGCGGAATCGTCGGCCTGTTCGGGAAGTCGCCCGTGGTCACCGAGCACCTCGGCGAGCACCTCGGCGCCATGCTCTCCGAGCTCAACGACCGCGGCCCCGACAGCGCGGGCGTTGCCGTCTACCGCGACCCTGCGCCCGCCGGAGCGAGCAAGGTCTCGCTCTTCTCGCCCGACCCCCGCTACGAGTGGGGCGCGGTCCGCGACGGCCTGGCGGCGGCCTTCGGCGGCGACCCGGAGCCCGAGGTGCGCGCGAGCCACGCGGTCTTCGTGGTGGACGCCGACGCGGATCGCACGGAGGCCTGGCTGCAGGACCGCCACCCCGAGCTGCGGGTCATGAGCGTCGGCGAGCGCATCGAGATCTTCAAGGAGGCGGGCCTGCCCTCGGACTTCGTGGCGCGCTTCGCCCTGGGGGACGTGCAGGGCAGCCACGCGCTGGGCCACACGCGGATGGCCACCGAGAGCCGGGTGACCACCCAGCACTCGCACCCGTTCTCCACCGGCCTGGACCTCTGCCTGGTCCACAACGGATCGCTGTCGAACCACAACCGCCTCCGGCGGGAGCTGCGCCGCGAGGGCGTCACCTTCCAGACCGACAACGACACCGAGGTCGCGGCCGGCTACCTGACCTGGCGCCTGCGTGAAGGGGCCGACCTGCGCGAGGCGCTGGAGGGCTGCCTGCGCGACCTCGACGGCTTCTACACGTTCGCCGTCGGGACGGCCGACGGCTTCGCCGTCCTGCGCGACCCGATCGCATGCAAGCCGGCCGTGCTCGCCGAGACCGACGACTGGGTCGCGATGGCGTCGGAGTACCGGGCCATCGCGGTGCTGCCCGGCGCCGAGGACGCGAACGTATGGGAGCCCGCCCCCGCGACGCTCTACGTGTGGGAGCGAGCGCTGGTCTGATGACGACCGGAACCGAGCCGGCCGTCGAGATCATCGACCTGGCCGAGACGCCGCTGCGCGAGCTCAACTCCCGCCTCCATGCCGCGGCGGACGAGGTCGACCAGGCGCCGCGCCGCTGGCGCGTGCACAACCCCGGTGGACGGCACGCCATCGCGGTCGGCCTCGACGCGCCGTTCGAGGTCGATGTCGACGGGCACGTCGGCTACTACTGCGCCGGCATGAACCAGCAGGCCGCCGTTCGCGTGCACGGCAACTGCGGCGTCGGCGTGGCGGAGAACATCATGTCGGGCTCGGTGACGGTGGACGGCAACGCGAGCCAGTCGGCCGCAGCGACCGGCCGCGGCGGGCTGGTGGTCATCCGCGGCGACGCATCCTCGCGTTGCGGCATCTCGATGAAGGGCGTCGACATCGTCGTGCGCGGGTCGGTCGGGCACATGAGCGCCTTCATGGCCCAGAAGGGCCGCCTGCTCGTGTGCGGCGACGCGGGCGACGCGCTGGGCGACTCGATCTACGAGGCGCGGCTCTATGTGAGCGGGGCGGTCGCCGGCCTCGGCGCCGACTGCATCGAGAAGGAACTGCGCGACGAGCACCGCGCCGAGGTCGGAGAGCTGCTCGACCAAGCGGGGATCGACGACGTGGATCCCGCCGCGTTCCGCCGCTACGGATCGGCGCGCGAGCTCTACAACTTCAAGGTCGACCACGCCGGGGACTTCTGAGATGGCGCTGCGCGAATCGGCGCTCTTCAACCGCGAGGTCATCGCCGAGATCCAGCGCGCCGCGCGCGAGGGCGTCTACGACATCCGCGGGTTCGGTGCCAAGCGCCGTCTCCCCCACTTCGACGACCTCCTGCTCTTGGGCGCCAGCGTCTCGCGCTACCCGCTGGAGGGCTACCGCGAGCGCTGCGACACCAACGTCGTGCTGGGCACCCGCCACGCCAAGCGCCCGCTCGAGCTCGACATCCCGATCACCATCGCGGGCATGAGCTTCGGCGCGCTCTCGGCGCCCGCGAAGGAGGCGCTGGGCCGCGGTGCGAGCGCCATGGGCACCTCGACGACGACGGGCGACGGCGGCATGACGCCCGAGGAACGGGCCGCGTCGAAGACGCTGGTCTACCAGCTGCTGCCCTCGCGTTACGGGATGAACCCCGACGACCTGCGGCGCGCGGACGCGATCGAGATCGTGATCGGGCAGGGCGCCAAGCCGGGCGGCGGCGGCATCCTGCTCGGCCAGAAGATCTCCGATCGCGTGGCCGAGATGCGCGACCTGCCCGCGGGCATCGACCAGCGCAGCGCGTGCCGGCACCCCGACTGGACCGGGCCCGACGACCTGCAGATCAAGATCGAGGAGCTGCGCGAGATCACCGACTGGGAGAAGCCGATCTTCATCAAGATCGGCGCCTCGCGCACCTACTTCGACGTCGCGCTCGCGGTCAAGGCGGGCGCGGACGTCATCGTGCTCGACGGCATGCAGGGCGGGACCGCAGCCACCCAGGACGTCTTCATCGAGCACGTCGGGATCCCGACGCTGCCGGCCGTGCGCCTCGCCGTGGATGCGCTGCAGGAGCTTGGGATGCACCGCCGCATCCAGCTCGTCGTCTCGGGCGGGATCCGCTCGGGCGCCGACGTCGCCAAGGCGCTCGCGCTCGGGGCCGACGCCGTCTCGATCGGCGTGGCGGCGCTCATCGCGCTGGGCGACAACTCGCCGGCCTTCGGGCCCGAGTACGAGCGCATCGGCACCGCGCCGGGCTTCTACGACGACTGGCAGGAGGGCCGCGACCCCGTCGGGATCTCCACGCAGGACGACGAGCTCGCCGCGCGCTTCGACCCCGAGCTCGGCGGTCGCCGGCTGGCCAACTACCTGCGCACGATGGTCCTCGAGACCCAGACCCTGGCTCGCGCGTGCGGGAAGTCGCACGTCCAGAACCTCGAGCCCGAGGATCTCGTGGCGCTCACCGTCGAGGCGGCCGCCATGGCCCGCGTGCCGCTCGCGGGCACGAACTGGATCCCGGGGACGCCCGACGGCGGGTGAGCGCGACGCCGGCGCCCGCTCCAGGAGCGGTCAGTAGCCCAGCGTCTTGTGGGAGACCTTCTCGCAGTGGCGGATCCTGTAGTTGCGCTGCGCCCTGCGCGAGACGTAGAGCACGTCGGTGCCGCGGCCACAGTCGATGATCCCCTGGCCGAAGTGGGCCTTGATGTAGTCGTTGCCGCCGTTGGCTTGGATGCGGTTGTAGCCGTGGCTGGCGTAGAGGTGATCGTTGCCCAGCCCGCCGATGAGCACGTCGTGCTGAGCGGTCGACTGCCCGCTGGGCTTGTAATCCC
>Ga0307502_10000271_pt1 | contig 13812 bp, 11 predicted proteins | sample 16_S_MG_FD_201364 | JGI IMG/M metagenome (GOLD analysis project Ga0307502, IMG submission 201364) | Soil microbial communities from Populus trichocarpa stands in riparian zone in the Pacific Northwest, United States - 16_S | ecosystem: Environmental > Terrestrial > Soil > Riparian zone > Trees... | reverse complement strand
TCACGCCGGTGTCGCGGCACCGCCCGAACAAACCCACAGCATCGTGAGTCACGCTGTCGCTGACTCCAGCGGGCGGGCGAGGCACGAGCGCACCAGGTTCAGCAGCTCGAACCTGCCGGCGTGCGCGCTGGCCCGCAGCAGGCCGCGCAACAACAGGCCGTGCACCGTGCCCGCCGTCTCGGCCGGCTCGTCGCCGGTCAGCGCCGCCGCCTCGTCCACGGTCCAGGCCGTACGCAGTGGCAGCAGGCGGGTCAGCAGCCGCCGTTCCCGGATACCGAGGGTGGCCAGGCCACGCAACAGGTCGGTGTGCAGATCCCGGTACTCCCCCGCCGGCAGCCCGGCGGCGAGCTGTTCGTACACCTGGTCGGGAGACCGCAGCGCGCACCACATCGCGGCCAGTTCCACCGCCCTCGGATGCCCGTCGCAGCGCCGGCACACTCCCGCGATCGTCGCCGCGTTGTCGGCGTCGAGCCGGAAGGCCGGGTTGAGCGCGCGGATGTGCCGCAGCAGCAACCGAACCGACGGCGACCGCGCCACCCCCGCCATGTCGTCGCACGGGTCGGGCACGGCCAGCGGGGACAACGGCATCGCCCGCTCCTCCGGCAGACCCAGCGGCGCGTCCGCGGTGGCGAGGACACGCACGCCAGGACAGTCGTGCAGCAGGTCCAGGATCTGTCCGCGGTCCGGCACCGGATGGGTGCGGCCGTCCAGCACGAGCACCGACTGCTGGCCGTCCATCAGGTCCGCGGTCCGTTCGAGGCCGTGGCTCCGCCCGCCGTCGCACCGCGTCCACAGCACGCGGAACGCGTCGAGGTGCCCGACCACCTCGATGGCGAGCCGGGTCTTGCCCACCCCGGCGAGGCCGGTGACGGTGACCACCCGGTGGCCGTCCGCGAACAGCAGGTCGGTCAGCACCCGCACCTCGGCCTCCCGGCCGAGCAGGGCGCTCATCGCGGCCGGCGGCCGCGCGCGGCGCAGTTCGTCCGCCAGCCACCGGCCGGCGCCGACCGTGGCCGCCGCCTCGAAGGCCGCCCGCCGCGGCCCACGCAGCTCCAACCCGTCGGCCAGCAACCGCACGGTGTTGGGGCGGGGGCGGTGCGCCCGACCGCGCTCGAGGTCGCGGATCGCACGCACACTCAGCGTCGACAAGTCAGCGAGCTGCACCTGGGTCAGCGCGGAGAGCCTGCGGTGGTCGCGGAGCAGCCTGCCGAACGCCGCGAGTGTCTCCGTCACGACGCGACCCTTCCGTGCGCACGCATGACGGCTGTGAGCACGGCCACCGCGTGCGCCACGTCGGCGGCGCCGACCCCCCGGTGGGTCACCGCGCGGAGGTGGCCGCGCCCCAGCTCCGCGAGCCGGACGCCACGCACCGCCGCCTCGTCGATCAACCGCTCGTGGGACAACCGCCCGTCCCGGACCCGGAAGCGGACCATGTTGGTGCGCACCCGCGCCGGGTCCACCTCGATGCCGGGGATGCCGGCGAGGCCCTCGGCCAGCGACCGGGCATGCTCGTGGTCCTCGGCCAGCCGGTGCACCATCGACTCCAGCGCCTCGACACCGGCGGCCGCGATCACCCCGGCCTGGCGCATCCCGCCGCCAAGCATCTTGCGCATCCGGCGGACCCTGCCGATCACCTCCGCCGTGCCGGTCACGACCGACCCGACCGGTGCGGACAGTCCCTTCGACAGGCAGAACTGCACCGAGTCCGCGTGCCGCGCCAGCTCCGCCACCTCGACCCCCAGCGCCACCGCGGCGTTGAAGATCCGCGCGCCGTCCATGTGCACGGCGAGACCGTGCCGCCGTGCGAACGCCGTGACCTCGGTCAGGTCCCCCGGGCCGAGCGGGATCCCGCCGGCCCGGTTGGCCGTGTTCTCCACGCACACCGCCGCGGGGACGGCGAACTGCGGGTCGTCGGGATCCTCCGGCATGGACCGCGCGAGCTGTTCGATGTTCAGACGACCGTGTTCGTCGGTGTCGACGGGGTCGAGCGCCACCCCGCCGAGCACCGACACCCCGTGCGCCTCGTACCCGTAGATGTCCGACTCCCGCCCCACGAAGACCCGGCTGCCCCTCGGGGCGAGCGCCATGAGCGTGGCGAGGTTGGCCATGGTGCCGCTGGGCATCAGGCACCCGGCCGCCATCCCGAGCCGGTCGGCCGACTTCTCCTCCAGCAGCCGGACGGTCGGGTCCTCGCCGTACACGTCGTCGCCGAGCGGGGCCGTGGTCATCGCGGCCAGCATCGCCTCGGTCGGCATCGTGAACGTGTCGCTGCGCAGCTCGACGATCCGCATCCGCCCCTCCTATCCTTCTCAGACTGTCCACTGTGGTCATATGACCGCCGGCACGACCTCGTCGGCGTAGGTGATCCGGAACTCGGCCAGCGCCGACTCGGCGACCGCGACCGCGTCCGCCGCCCGGCCGGCGACGCAGAGCACGTGTCCCGCGCGGTCGGTGAAGGAATGCGTGAACCTGACGTCCGTGCCGGGTTCGAGCGTGCAGCGAACGTCGACGACACCGGGCATGTCGCGTGCGCGGTCGAGACCGCTCACGTCGGCCACCATGCCCTGGCGGTGGGGCAGCAGGAACCGGATGGACGCGAACCTCCCGGCAGCCGCGGCCGCCACCACCGGCAACCCGGCCGCGGCTGCCACCACCTCGTCGATCATGTCCCGCCCGGTCGCATGGTGCACCAGCCGAGGGATGAGTCCGCCGGCGAGCCGGGGGTTGATCTCGATGACGGTCGGCTCGCCGCCGTCGAGCCGCAGCTCGACGTGTGCCGGCCCGACCAGGTGCCCGACCGCGCGCACCGCCAGCACGGCCGTCTCCGACAGGGCAGCGGCCTCAGGCACCCGCGCGGGATGGTCGTGACCGGTCTCCACGAAGTACGGCGCCCGGCCGAGATGCTTGCGTGTCACGCCGACCGGCACGCCGTCGATGATCTCCACCGAGTACTCGGCGCCGCGCACCTCGCGCTCGACGAGCAGGCGGCCGGCCGGGAAGCGGCGCCGGTCCGCGAGCAGCCGGGCCGCCCACCAGCGCGCCGCGCCGGGATTGGCACAGCGCCGAACGCCCGCCGACCCTGAGCCCGACACAGGTTTGACGACCACCGGGCCACCCAGCGCGCCGGCCGCGGCGCCCGCCTCCTCGGCGGTGTCGCAGGCGACGAAGTCCGGCACCGGCACGCCTGCCTGGCGCAGCCGGCGCCGCTGCGCGGCCTTGTCCCGGCACAACCCGATCGCGGTCGGACTCTGCGCCGGCAGCCCGAGCCGCTGCGCGACCACGGCGGCGGTCCCCACGAAGTACTCGCTGCTGCTGGCGATCCCGGCCGGCCCGAGCGACCGACAGATGGCGGCCACGGCGTCCGGGTCGGCGGTGTTCACCTCGCGTACCGGTAGGTCCAGCTCGGCGGCATAGGCGTAGCGCCGCGGGTCGCGGGCCAGTAGCACCGGACGCAGGCCACGTTGCCGTGCCGCCACGGCGAAGTCCCGCCCGGTCCCGGTCGTGTTGCTCTCCACCAACACGAACCAGTTCATGACGCCCCCTTGACGAGGTCCGTCACCGCGGACGCGAGTCGTTGCCTGGCGGCCTGGTGTCGTCGCTGGACGGCCGCCACCTGCCGGACCCGCTGCCGCCACCGGCGGACCAGCCGGTGGTGCGCGGCACGGAACGGCGCACGGCCCGGCCCACCGCCGAAACGGGTGGCGCCGGCCACCATCGCCGGGTCGAGGTCGTGGTCGGTCAGCACCACGTCGGCGCCGAGCGCCGCGCTGAGACGGGCCGACAGCACGTCCGCCGGCACCTCGGCGAACGAGCCGACGCCGTCGGCGATCAGTTCGGTGACCAGCCTGCCGGTCGCCGAGTGCGCCACGCGGAACGGGATCCCTTGCGCCACAAGGCGGTTCGCGACCGCGGTGGCGACGGTGAAGCCGCGGTGCGCCGCGGTGAGCATGCGGTCGGGCCGGGGACGCGCGCCGGCGACCACCGCGATCGCCAGCTGGGTCAGGTCTCGCAGCCGGTCCATCGCCGGCCAGACCGGCGCCACCCCGTCCGTGGTGACCTCGACCGAGTTGCCGAACGGGGTGCCCCGCATGGTGCTCGCGGCCGCGGTCCACGCGCCGATCAGGCTGCCGGCACCGCCCTTGAGATGCTCGAGCAGGAACGGGTTGCGCTTCTGTGGCATGGCCGAGCTGGACCCGACCAGCTCGTCGGGGAACTCGACCATGCCGAACTCCGCCGTGCTCCACAGCTGCAGGTCGGTGGCCAGGCGGGACAACGTCAGCCCGGCCAGCGCGGCGGCGGACAGGATCCGCAGCAATGTGTCCCGCGACGCGACGGCGTACCCGGCGTGACTCGACGGCTCGACGAAGCCGAGGAGCTCGGCGGTGTGACCCGCGTCGATGGGCACGTCGGTGCCCGCCCCGCCGGCCGCGCCGAGCGGGCACCGCCGCAGCCCCTCACCGGCCCGCACGATGCCGGCGATGTCGTGGTCGAGCGATTCGGCGACGCCCAGCAGGTAGTAGCCGTAGGTGGCCGGCACGGCCGGCTGGAACTGGCTGTACGCCGGCATCACGGTGCTCTGGTGTGCACGGGCCCTGCCGAGCAGCACGGCCTGCAGGCGCAGCAACCCGCTCACCGTCTCGGACGCCGCCGCACGCATGCGCAGCTGATGCACGGTCGCCTTGAGGTCGTTGCGTGAACGCCCGGTGTGCAGGACGCCTCCGACGTCGGCGCCGAGGTGGTCGATCAGGTAGCTCTCGTAGAGCAGGTAGAGCCCGCGTGGCGCGGGCCGGCCGCGCAGCTCGGCGAAACCGCTGGTGCGCAGGAACTGGATCTCGGTCAGCAGCTTGGCCACGGCGGCGGTGCCGGCGAGTCCGCGTGCCTCGAGCATGACGAGGTGTGCCTGGTCGATCTCGGTGATGTGCGGCAGTTCCGTGTCGAGCGCCTCGTCGGCGTTCGGTCCGAAGACGACTCGGGCCGCGCGGGCGGTGAGCGTACGGGACAGCCTGCCGGTCCCGGTCGTCGTCACGCTCCCACCTCCGCGAGCGCGCCGCCGCGTACCTCGGCGAGCGCGCGCCGACGCCACGCGAACCGGCACCACTCGTCGACGGCCTCGGCCGGCCCGGCGACGTCGCGTGGCGCGGCGTGCCCGCCGCCACCCGTCATTCCGTTGGTCGCCAGCCACGCGTCGTCGTAGACGGTGTCGAGGTAGCGGTAGCCCTCGTCCGGCAGGACGACGACGGTCAGCGCATCCGGGTGCCGCCGCGCCCACCACGAGCCGACCAGATAGGACGTCCCGCTGGTCGGGCCCATGAACAGCGCGTGCCCACGGTGCAGCGCCCTGGTGGCCGCGTAGGCGTCCGCCGCGTCGAGCCAGTGCACCTCGTCGAACTGGCTGTGGTCGAGGTTGGCCGGCACGAGGCTGTTGCCCAGCCCGCGCAGCGTTCGGGGGCCGTCGTCCTGGCCGAACAGCACGCTGCGGTGGGCGTCGACGCCCACCGACACCAGGCTCGGGAAGGCCGTACGCAGGTGCCGGGTGGTGCCGCACATCGAGCCGCCGGAGCCCACCGGGCCGACCAGGCAGTCGATCTGTCCCAACGCGTCGGTCAGCAGCTCGGCGACCAGCGCGTAGGAGGCCGGGTTGGCGGGGTTGGTGTACTGCTCAGGGCAGAAGGTGTCCGGGATGCCGGCGCGGATCTCGGCGACCCTCGCCAGCCGGGTCGCCTGGAACCCGCCGTGCTCCGCCTTCTCCCGCACGATGTCGACGGACGCGCCGAGGTCGGTCAGCCTGCGGTGCAGTCGCGCGTCGATCACCGGGTCACCCACGAGCACGAGGGGCTGGCCGTCGAGCGCGCACTGCATGGCCAGCGCCAGACCGAAGGTGCCGGAGGTGGTCTCGACCACCGTGGTGCCCGCCGACAGCTCGCCGCCGTGGCGGGCCTGCCGCAGGATGTGGCGCGCTGGCACCATCTTCATCAGCCGGAAGGCGAGGCCGTAGAGGTTCGTGTCGAGCCGAACCAGGGTCGGGATCCGTTGTGCCTCAACGATGTCGGCGGAGACATTCATGACGCCCCGACCACCGCGCGGATCTCCTCGAGCACGGCCGGCCCGCTCGTGAACAGGTAGTGATGCCCGCCAGGCAGGATCCGCATCCGGAAGTCGCCGGTCGTCACCTCCCGCCAGGCGCACAGCTTCTCCGGTGTGACGGCGGGATCGGTCGACCCGCCGAACGCGCTGACCGGCACCGGCAGCGGCGGGCGTGGGAGGTAGCGGTAGGACTGGCACAGCAGCAGGTCGGCCCGCAACACCGGGAGCACCATCTCCATCAGCTCCGGCTGGTCGAGGATCTCCGACGGTGTGCCGGCGTGGCCGGCCAGGTAGGCGCGAAGGTCGTCGTCCGACATGTCCTCGACCGGGTCCTGTTCCGGACGCTCGAGGTGCGGCGGCCGGTACGCGGAGACGATCAGCCGTTCCGGTGGCCGGCCGGCCGCGGTCAGCACGGCGGCCAGGTCGTGGGCGAGCAGCGCGCCCATGCTGTGCCCGAGCAGCACGTACCGCTCCCCCGCCCTGGCGAGCACCGGCTCGCGGAGCCGGTCGACCAGCTCGGGCGCCGAGGTGACCGGGTCCTCACCCAGCCTCCCCTCACGACCGGGCAGCTGGACGGGGATCACCTCGACGTCCGGCCGGAACACCTTCGGCCAGTCCCGGTACAGGGACGCGCCGCCACCCGCCGGAGGCAGGCAGAACAGCCGCAACGGTGCGGACTCGACGCTCTGGTAGGGAAACCACGGTGAGAAGGTCATCACGCACCGCTCGCCGCTTCGACGCGTTTGCCGGTGACGAACCCGTCGATCCGCGCGATCGAGGCGAAGTTGCGGATGTCCAGGTCCTCGCCGGCCACCGCGACCCCGAACGTGTTCTCCACGAACATCACGATCTGCACGGCGAACAGCGAGTTCACGTGCCCGGAGGCGAACAGGTCCTCCTCGTCGGTCAGCTCGAAGCCGTGCAGGTGCCTGCCGACGAAGCCTCTGATGGTCGTCAGTTGGTTGTCCATGCTCCGGTCCTCACTCGGTCTCGTAGGTGAAGAACCCGCGACCGCTCTTGCGGCCGAGCAATCCGGCGTCGACGTACTGCCGCAGCAGGACCGACGGGCGGTACTTGGGCTCGTTGAAGTTCTCGAGCAGCACGTCCAGCGAGTACAGCACGGTGTCCAGCCCGATGAGGTCCGCGGTCGCGAGCGGGCCCATGCGATGGCCGAAGCAGCGCACGAACAGCCGGTCGATCTCGGCCGCGGTGGCCACGCCCTCGTCCAGCAGGCAGATCGCCTCGTTGACGGTGAGCATCAGCACCCGGTTGGTGACGAACCCCGGCGAGTCGGCGACCACCACGCTTTCCTTGCCCAGCGAGGTGATCAGCTCCTGGGTGGTCTTGACCGTCTCCGCCGAGGTGTGGAACCCCCTGATCACCTCGACCAGCGGCTTGAGCTGCGCGGGGTTCATGAAGTGCGTGCCGATGACCCGGTCCGGCCGGGCGGTCCAGCCGGCTACCCGGGTGATCGGGATCGCCGAGGTGTTCACGCCGAACACGCACGACAGCCCGCAGAACCCGTCGAGCCGGCGGTAGACGTCCTCCTTGATCCCGGGTTTCTCGGTGACGTTCTCGACCACGAATCCGGCGCCGGCCAGGTCGGCAAGTTCGGTGGTCGTCGTGACGCGGCCGACGACCTCCTCCGGTGACGTGGCTCTGTCGCGCTGGAACATCCCCGCCATGCGGGCGTCGAGCGCGATCTGGTCACGCGCCCGTGCCAGGGCGCCCGAGTCGATGTCGACCAGCGTGACCGTGAGCCCGCCCGCGGCGAACGCCTGGCTGACCCCGATGCCCATGGTGCCGGCGCCGACGACCCCGACGTGTGTGATCATGAAAAGTCCCCCTTCCGTGGGTCAGCCAGCGCGCGACGCACGGCCGGCGGCCAGCTGGCGATGTCGGGTCCGTGCTGGCAGACCAGCGCGAACGCGAACCGTTCCAACCCGAAGCCGGCACAGGCGCTGAACGCGGGACCTGGCGAGCCGGCGAGCGAGATGTCGAACGAGTCACCGAAGAGGCGCTCGTGGAAGTTGAACGAGCCGACCGCGACCGAGTCGACGGGCGCCAGGTCGAGCTGCAGCTCGTACTTCAGCTCCAGCAACCGCTGCGACGTGGCCTGTGCCGCGCTGTCGGCGTTGCCGAAGAACGGGTCGCTCGCCACCTCGCAGCGACCGGACACCGCCAGTTCGTCGGCGAACGCCGTGACCCGCCTCAGCAACCGCTCGCGAGCGCCGAGAACCTGTTCGCGCGGGCCGAGGAAGACGATCTCCCGGATGGTGAAGTCCCACAGCCGCGCGAGCGTGCGGTGGTAGCGGGCCTCGTGGCGGAACGACTTGCCCCGCGCGGTGAACACCGAGAGCGGGGTCGGCAGCGTGGCGCCGGTGAGCTGGTTGAAGGTGTGGTAGCACATGGTCGGCGGCAGGCAGTAGTCCACGCCGGCGCACCTGTCGAGGACGCGCCCACCGATCCCGGCCCCGTCCGCCGCGTCGGCGACGAACTCCCGGTAGACGTCCACATCGGACCGCAGCCGGGTGGCGAACATGGCGTGCTGGGGGAAGGACCGGAGGTAACCGCACCGCTCCAGCACGCCGACCGGGATGAGGGTCGGGTAGCGGAACTCGGTCCCGCCGAACTCCTCGACCACGATCCGGCGGATCACCCGGTCGAGATCGTCCATCAGACCCAGAACCGGTTCGCCGAGCGCGACCTGCCCCTCGCCGACCGGGAAGGCCGCGCCGTCGGCCACCAGCCTGTCGAACATCCCCGGCGGCGGTTCCCGGTGTGCCGCCGACCGCCAGATCACCTTCGGTTCGCGGCCGAGCTGCGGCAGAACCTCGTTGAGCACCAGGAAGTTCAGCTTGTCGGTGAGGCCGGCGGGGAGGTCGGCGCCTGGTGTGGTGACCCGCACGCCGGTGACCCGCACGCCGGTGACCCGGTCGTGCTCCTCGACCAGCCGGAAGTCGCGGATCTCCTCGGCCACGAAGAACACCCGCCTGGTCAGCTCCCCCGCCAGTTCTCTCGGCAGTGGCGGGTCGAGCGGAACCACGTGCTCGGACAGGGATTCATCGACGGCGGTCATGACGGCACCCCGATCAGCTGCGCGATCACGTTGCGTTGGATGTCCGAGGTGCCGCCGAAGATGGCGCAGCCGAGTGCGTCACGCAGCTCTCGTTCGATCGGCAGGTCGCTGACGTAACCACGTGCGCCGTGCACCCGCACCGCGTCCAGCGCGATCTCCAACAGGCTCTCGCTGGTGAACAGCTTCAGCATCGCCGACTCCAGCAACGCCATGCGTCCCTGCTGTTTCAGCCACGCGACCTTGTGGAGCAGCAGCCGGGCCAGTTCGATGTGCACGCGCATGTCGGCCAGCCGGTGCGACACCGCCTGGTACGACCCGATCGGGCGGCCGAACTGGGTCCGCTCGCCGGCCCAGGTCACACAGTCGTCCAGGATCCGTTGCGCGCGGCCGATCTGGCTGGCCGCCATGAACCCGCGTTCCCACTCGATGGCCGAGGTGAACAGGTGGTAACCCTCACCTTCCGCGCCGAGCAGGTTCGCTTGGGGGACAAGGCATTCGTCGAAGGTGACCTCGCCCATCAGGGTGCCGCGCAGGCCTGCCTTGCTGATCGTGCGGCGGACCTCCAGTCCTGGGCTGTCCCTGGGCACCAGGAACGCGGAGAGGCCGCGCTGCGACTCGCCGGTGCGGGCGAAGACCACGTACAGGTCCGCGCACGGTCCGTTGCTGATGAAGCACTTCGTGCCGGTGATCAGGTAGTCCTCGCCGCGGCGCCGTGCGGTGGTCCGCAGCGACAGCACGTCCGAGCCGGTCTCCGGTTCGGTCAGCGCGTGCGCGCCGATCATGGTGCCGTCGGCGAGCCTGGGCAGGAACGTCGCCTTCTGTTCGGCGTTTCCGTGCAGCAGCAGGTAGATCGCGCACGCCCACAGGTGGTTCTCGACGGCGAAGACCAGGCCGTTGTCCCGGCACCCGTAACCGAGCGCCTCGCAGGCGATGACCGTGGTGAGCGGGTCGTAGCCGGCTCCCCCGTACTCCTGGGGGATCGGCCAGCCCAGCACACCGAACTCGGCGCACGCCTGCCAGCCGTCGACGTCGAACGTCTCGTCCCGGTCGTGCTCGGCGGCCTTCCCGCCGATCCGCTCGCGGGCGAAGCTCAGGACCTTCGCCCGCAACGCCACCTGCTCGCCGGTCAGTGCGAAATCCATGTCATAGCCTCTCTTCCCGCCACAGTGCGGGCAGGTCCACCGCGGCACCCGCCTGCCACAGCTGCCCGACCACGTCGAGCAGCGCGGCCGTGTCGGTCCGCTGGCCGGCGCCGGGCAGGGTCGCGAGGACGGGTGGCCGGCCGGGCGGCCGGTCCGGGTGCTGCGCCGCGAGGCTCCCGAGCATCCGCCCCGGCCCCACCTCGAGCGCGATCGCACCGGGCCGCTGCCACAACTCGGTGAGGTTGTCGTGGAACCGCACGGTCCGGCGCAGGTGCCGGGCCCAGTACGCGGGGCTCGTGGCGTGCTCGGCGGAGAGCCACGTTCCATCCACATTGGACAAGACCGGAATGCCCGGCGGGGCCAGGCGGAACGTCCCCACCAGAGTGGCCAGCGGCTCGACGAGCGGGGTCATCATCCCGGTGTGGAACGCGTGCCTGGTGCCGGCTCGCACGTTGGCCACGCCGTCGGCGGCCAGCCGCTTCTCCAGGCGCTCCACGGCATGTGTCGGGCCGCCGACCACGCACAGCTCGCGCCCGTTGACCGCGGCCAGCCACAGCTCCTCGTCGTCCAGGTACCTGGCCAACCGGCCCTCGCCGAGCAGCACGGAGAGCAGCACACCGGGCGGCACGGTCTCGATCAGTTCGGCCCGCCGCGCCACGAGGACGGCGGCGTCGTCGAGCGACAGCACGCCGGAGACGGTCGCGGCCACGTACTCGCCGATGCTGTAGCCGGCCATCGCGGCGGGCTCGATCCCCCAGCTCAGCAGCAACCGGGCCAGCGCGTGCTCGACGGCGAACACCACCGGCTGCGCCAGCCGGGTTTCGTCGAGCGCCGAGGAGTCCGCGCGGTCGTCGAACAACCGGCCCAGGTCGATGCCGCTCGCGTGCGCGGGGCGCTCCGGTTCTCCCGCGTAGAGCACGGTTCGCACGTCGGTGCCGAGTTCCGCGGCGAACAGGTCCGCGGCACGGTCCAGCCAGTACCGGAACTCCGGCTCGCACCGGTACAGGTCCCGCCCCATCCCGGCGTAGTGGTCGCCGACCCCCGGGAAGAGGAACATCACCACCCGCTCGGCCGCTGGCTCGGCACCGGGTGTCATCCTGCGCAGCAGCCGGACCGCCTCGGTGGTGTCGGCCGCGACGATCGCCTGCCGGTACGGCCCACCCGGCTCTCGCAGCGCGACCTCCCTGGCCACCTCGGCGAGCGGTGCCGCGGGCCGCCGCGCGAGGTCGTCGGCCAGTGCCGTGGCGGCGCGGCCGAGCTCCGCCGGTGTGCCGGCCGACAGCGGCACGAGTTGGTGCCGGCGTGCCATCGATTCGTCCACTGTGGATTCCCCCTCAGTCGATCAGGTAGTAGATGCCGAGCCGCAGCTGGGTGATGACGTCGGCGAGGAACGGCGTCTCGCCGCCGATGTTGGCCATGACGACGAGACCGGCGCCGCTGTCGAGGTCGGTCGCGGTGAAGGCCTGGTGCGACAGGCGGTCGCCAGGGTGCCCGAACCAGCGCGCGCTCTCGCCGCGCGCGCAGGTGGTCCCCAGTCCGTAGGAGTCCACGACCGGTTCGACCATCAGCTCGGCCAGCTCCCTGGAGAGGAACACCGCCCGGTCGCCTCGTGCGGCCCTGGCCACCTCGCGCCCGATTCTGGCCAGGTCGCCCGGCGTGCTCCACAGCCCACTGCCGGCCAGCTCGGGGGTGACCCGCCAGCCGCCGGGGAACGCCCGGCCGTGCGTGTCGTGGCCGTGGGCCGCGACACGGGACTCGGCGAACTCGTGCGCGAAGCCGCTGTCGTGCATGCCGAGCGGGTGAAGCACCAGTTCGTGGAGCAGCTCGGCGATCTCGCGGCCGGTGACGTCGACCAGCACCTGCTGCACGACCGCGAAATGAGCGTTGGAGTAGTGGAAGCCGGCGCCGGCCGGACGGTCGCGCACGATCCGGTCCAGCACCGAGGCGAGGCCGGGCACCGGTCCGCTGCGCGGATGGTCGTGCCGGTCGCCGGCGGTCAGGCCCGCGGTGTGGCTGAGCAGCGTGTGTAGGGAGATCGGGTCGCCGTCGGGCACCTGCCAGGAGGTCAGGTACCTCCGGATGTCCGTGTGGAGGTCGAGCCGGCCATCCTGGACCAGGCGGAGCACGGCCAGTGTGGTCACCTGCTTGCTCACCGAGCAGGCCGGGAACAGGGTGTCCTCGGTGACCGGCATGGAAGCCTCGCCGCCGGTGACTCCCTGTCCCCAGGCGGTGATCCGGTCACCGTCGAGCAGCGCCACCCCCACGCCGGGCACCCGGTGGCGGGCCATGGGCACGATCAGCGCCGGGCTGTGCGGGAACAGCTCGGCCAGCAGCCTGCCGGCCTCGCCGGGTTCGGCGGCCGGTCTGTTTTCGGCCAGCGCGGTCAGCTCGTCGAGGCAGTACCCCGCCACGCGCCGGATGGTCCGCTCGTCGTGCGCGTCCGGGTGGTAGGTCCAGGTCAGCACCAGCTCGCCGCCGGCGACCTCGGCACCGACCGCGACGAGGTGGTCCGTGGCCGCGGCTCCGTGGTGGAACAGCACCTGGGCCTTCGGGCAGGCCGCGAGGACGGCCGCGGTGTCCTCGCGCAGCCATCGGGCCATTCCGTGGCCGAGTGCGCCGTGCGGCTCGGCACGCAGCTGGGCCGTGACCGCGGCCAACGCGCGGGCCGGGTCGCCGTCGGGCAGGTGCAGCTGGGCCGTGCGGGTCAGGCCGAAGGCGCCGACCGTCCGGCCGGGGTCCAGGTCGTCGCTCACCGGGTCGCGGCCGTCGCTCACCACGTCGACGAGGACGTCCGGCGAGCCGGTCCACCGGCTCAGTGCCCTGGCCACCGCGGTGAGCACGACCTCGTCCCCTTGGTCGGGCATCCCGGTCGCGAACGGCACCGAGCGGGTGACACCGGCCGGGAGGTCCACCGGCAGGGCCGCCGGCGCCGGCCGGTCCGCCAGCCAGAACGCGGCCAGGTCGGCGAAGGCGCGGCTCGCCGCGTACTCGTGCAGGCGACCGGCCCACCGCCGGTACGAGCCGGCCGCCGGGAGGTCCTCGCCACGGTGCAGCGCGGCGAGATCCGCCAGCAGAACGGGCCAGGACGCGTCGTCCACCGCGTACCGGTTGGCCACCAGGAGCAACCGGGCGCCGGTCGGGCCGCCGGGATCCGCGAGAAGCGCGGCGGCCAGGGCCGCGCCGCCTGGCAGGTCGAGCCCGGCCGCGAGGTCGGCGGCCACCTCCTCCACCGACGATGTCCCGGCCCCGGTCAGGTCGAGCAGCCGGGGCTCGCCGGGCTCGGCGACGTCCAGCCACCGGTCCCCCGGCTCACCGGCGAGTCCGAGTCTCAGAGCGTCGTGGCGGGCGACCAGCTCTCGCAGCGACCGCGCCGCCGCGGGCGGGTCGGCCGGGAACACCACCAGTCTCGTGGTGGTGGCTCGGCCGGCGCCGGCCGCGAGCAGTTCGTGCGCCGCCGGCGTGAGCGGTAGCCGCGTGCCGGCCGGGCCCGCGCCGGACTCCGTCAGT
>Ga0307502_10000270_pt1 | contig 13821 bp, 9 predicted proteins | sample 16_S_MG_FD_201364 | JGI IMG/M metagenome (GOLD analysis project Ga0307502, IMG submission 201364) | Soil microbial communities from Populus trichocarpa stands in riparian zone in the Pacific Northwest, United States - 16_S | ecosystem: Environmental > Terrestrial > Soil > Riparian zone > Trees... | reverse complement strand
GCCGACGGAGAGCACAGACACCGAGCCGCGCCCGAGCGCCGTCGTCGCACGCACACGCCCGCCGGCGCGCAGCGCCTCCACCACCAGCCGGTCGAGTGTCGGACCGGCGGCGCCGGAGCGGGCCGCCCGGTCGCGGGCGCGGCGCAGCTGGCCGAGGATCTCGTGCTCTCCCAGGACCGGCGACCGCAGGCCGGCCGCGGTCGCGATGACGTGCCGGGCGGCCGCGCGCCCGCGGAGCGTCAGGACGCGGCCGGCGACGGTCTGCACCGAGCAGCAGGAGCGCCGCGCGACCCAGTGCAGCAGCTCATGCTCGGCGCGATCGGCATCGGACGCGACGGCGTAGATGTCGAAGCGCCCGCACGTCGACAGCACCATCGCCTCGACGATCGTGCCCGCGCGCGTCAGCTCCGCGGCCGCGGCGCCCTCGCGGTCGGCATGGACCGCGAGGCGCTCGCGCCACGCGACCGGCGCGCCCGTGCCGGCGGCCGACAGCACGACGATCTCGTCGCCAGTCGCCAGGCTCGCCGCGGCGCTGCGCGGCGATGGGCGGTCAAGGTGCTCGGCCGTCCGCTCATACGAAGCCGGCATCTGCTCGCCGAGGCTGAGCTGGTCGGGCGGCGCGGTGGGTCGGATGTCCGTGGTCATGGGGCTCGTGGGGCGCTCGGCGCCTGTGGTCCAGTCCAGCGAAGGTCGGCCGACCCGGCAACAACTGCCGCCTCTCGCGTGAGAGGCGCACCCGTTCGTCGTCGGCGCGCGTCGTCAGAGTCCGGTAGGCCCGAGGATGTCCACGGCGAGCGTGGCCCTCGACGGCCGACTTGCGCACCCGCGCAGCTCGGCGGGCTGCTTCGCGGTGATGAGCTCGTCGACGCGGCTGCCGTGACGGTGGCCGATCGAGCGCCAACAACAGCAACGCCAACGCGGTGCACGTATCTACCAAGGGGCGAGTTTCTGCGTCAGCTGCGGTCGCACGCGCTGCGCGCGGACAGCATCGTCCGACTCCGGCTCCGCTCAGCGAACCGGCGTCGCCAGCCGCCGAGCCGATGTGAGCGGTTACATAGGTCGGTGGGCCAGGACCTGATACACCGACGTCAACCCGACGTCGAAGCCGCGACGCGCGGCACGCAGGTACAGGCGCCAGATCCGCGTGCGCTCCGGACCGGCGAGCCGCTCGGCCTCGTCGAGATGGTCATCGAGGCGACGGGTCCACTCCTTCAACGTGCGTGCGTAGTCCTCCGCGAAGCCCTCGACGTGGGTCGTGTGCAGGCCAGCGCGTTCGATCGACAGCTGGATCCGTGACAGCGGTGCAGGCTCTCCGTCCGGGAAGACGTAGCGGTTGGAGAAGACGTCCTCGGTCGGGTCCTCGTCGGGGTCCAGCGCCGCGATCCCGTGGTTGAGGAGCCGCCCGCCGGGCGCCAGCAGCCGCGCGAGGGTGCTGGCGTAGCGATCGATCTGGGCCTCTCCCACATGCTCGACCATGCCGATGCTGGCGATCGCGTCATACGGACCGTCTGCCAGGTCGCGGTAATCGGCGAACCGGATCTCGACACGGTCGCTGACGCCGGCCTCGGCAACCCGCCGGCGAGCGAGCTCGGCCTGGGACTTCGAGAGCGTGATACCCACGACGCTGACGTCGTGGTGGGTGGCGGCGTGGATCGCAAGGCTGCCCCAGCCGCAGCCCACGTCGAGCAGGCGCTGGCCGGCCTTGAGGTCGAGCTTGGTGGCGACGAGCTCGAGCTTGTGGCGCTGAGCCTCCTCGAGCGTCAGTGCCCCGCGCGAGAAGATCGCGCAGCTGTAGGTCATCGACGCGTCGAGAAAGAGCGCGAAGAACTCGTTGCCGACGTCGTAGTGGTAGCGGACGGCGGCAGCGTCGCGGGTCTTGCTGTGGCGCTCGCCTTTGAGGATGAGCTCGATCGGGGGGAGGCGGGGCAGGCCGCCGGCCGCAGCCGCCGGCACGGCCGCGAGCATCAGGCGGATGCGATCGCCGATTGCAACCGGGGGCGGCTCCCAGCCATCCACGATGTCGAACGCGCCATCGAGATCATCGGTCGCCAGGTCGCCCAGGACGTAGGCTCGGCCGAGACCGAGCTCGCTCGGGGCGCGCAGGAAGTGCGCGACGGCCGCGGGGCTTCGGACGTGAAACTCGGGCGCACCGCCAACCGTGGCCGAAAGGACGCTGCCATCCCAGAAACGCAGCGCAAACGGACGCTCCGGCAGGGCACGAAGGATCTCGCGCCGCAGCGCCAGCGTCAGCGCCCCCCGAACGTACTTCGTCGCGCTCCGAGCCAAGGCGCTCAACGTCTCACGGGCTCGCCAGCGCGCCCCTCCGCCCGGCGCTCGGCCGCCACGGCCTTGCGCAGCGACTCGTCGAACCCGATCGGCTCGACGTCGAACAGCGCGCCACCGCTCGCATCGGTCACGACCGTCTCGGTCGACAACCCCTCGATCAGCGGCCGCGCCACGGCCGCATCGACCGGCGTCACGAGGCCGATCCACAACGAGGAGAGCCACGGCGTCAGCAGCGGCACCGGCAGCTTTGGCCGCGGGCGCTTTCCGAGGGCAAGGGCCATGCGGTCGAGCATCTCGCCGTAGGCGAGCACGTCGGGACTGCCGATCTGGATCTCGCGGCCGGTCGACGCCTCGATGTACGGAGCGGCGGCGAGGTAGGCGACGACGTCGTCGATGTCGATCGGCTGGGTCGGGGTCGACAGCCAGCGCGGTGCGATCATGAACGGCAGGCGGGCGACCAGGTGGCGCAGCGTGCGGTAGGACTCGCTGCCGGCGCCGACCACCATCCCGGCGCGAACGTAGGTCAGCGGCGGGCCGTGTTCCTGCAGGGCAAGCGCGGTCCCGCGCCGGCTGCGCAGGTGCTTGGAACCGGGTCGATCTCCGAGCCCGCCGAGGTAGATGACACGCTCGACGCCCTCGCGCGTACACATGCCCGCGAACGCCTGCGCGGCCCGCAGCTCGCGCGCCTCGAAGTCACCGGCGTCCGCGCCGCGCCCCATCGAGTGCACGAGGTAGTAGGCGACGTCCACGTCCTCGCCCGCGCCGACGAGCGTGTCGGGCTCGAGGACATCGCCCTCGTGCAGCTCCAGATCGTCCACCGGCAGGCCGCGCGTGCGCGTCGCGCTGCGGACGAGCGCCCGAACGTCGACGCCATCGCTGCGCAGGCGCTCGCACAGAGCCTGCCCGATGAATCCGGTCGCTCCTGCGACGAGTGCACGCACGAGGTCAGGTATACCGGAGCGGGGTTCCGGGCCACCATCAACGCTCGACAGCGCGCCGCGCACGTCATCATGAGTCGCATGACGCGACGGTCGACTTCGCTCGATCTCGCCCTGACGCTCGCCACAGCCCTCGCCGCGCTGCTCCCCCGCGCCGAGGCCCCCGCCGCGCCAACCACCGCCACGCGCGAATCGGCCGTGACCTGGGCTATGAGCCAGATCGGCACGCGCGAGATCGGGACGTCGAACTGCTCGCGAAAGATCAATCGCTGGGAGCGCGCGATGGGCCTGAACGTGCCGCCCTGCCGCGTGTGGTGCGGCGCGTTCGTGCATCAGGCGTTCCTGCAGGCGGGCGTGCGACTGTCCGCGCGCCTGATCGATCCCCACCGCTCCTACCTCGACGCGGTGGCTGGACGGCGGGGGCTGCAACGCATCGCGCGATCGCAGGTCCGGCGCGGCGATGTCGTCTTCTACAAGCTCCGCCAGGGAGTCCTCGCGTCGCACCTCGCCATAGCCCGCGGACGCCCCCGCAGCGGCAAGCTCGACACGATCGAGGGCAACGTGAGCAACGCCGCGCGCTCAAAGAGGCGCGGCGTGAAGTACATCGTGCTGGCGGCGCGCGTCGTGAACGCAAACTGAGCGAGAGATCCGCGATCAATCGACCGGCTCGAGCACGAACACGGCGATGTCGCGGTGCGATGCCCGGCGCTCGTATTGCGAGAAGCCCGGGTAGATCCTCATGCCTTCCTGCCAGATCCGGGCTCGCCGATCGCCGCTCGCCTCGACCGCGCGGACGCGTTGCCTCTGGCCGTCGATCGCCACGTTCGCGTGCGGCTCGCCGCGCAGGTTGTGGTACCAGCTCGGATGCCGTTCCTGCCCGTAGTTCGACGCGACCACGACCAGTCCCTCCGTGGTCGGCAGGCCGAGCACCGGGACGGTGCGCTGAACGCCGCTGCGGGCGCCGGTCGTCGTGAGCATCACGACTGGAAGCCCTGCGATCAGGCTCGAAAACGTGTACCGGCCGCGCGTGAGCTTGTAGAGCGGCTTGTCGATGCGGTGCATGACGCGGGCGAACAGCCACGAGCCAGGGCCGCTCGAACCGAGGCGTCGCAGCCCCTTCTGGAGCAGGTTGGCCTGCGCGTAGTTCAGCGTCATGCAGGCACTACAGCGTTTTCTTGCGCCAATCGCAACCGTGAGGCGACCGCGGCCGGCGCGGTCCGCGTGCACCGGCGCATCGCGCAGGAACGCGTGAGCCTTTCCCCGCACAGAGCACATACTTTGTCCACGCGCCTTGCGTTCCCTCCCGATCCCGCTACGTTCGCCGCACCGTCCATCGGAGGTCCGGTGTCAGCAACGACGCCGACTACGGAGGGGCCGGCCGGGTATCGGGGCCCGGCCGGGTCCGGACAGGCCCGCCGGCCGAACCAAGACGGCGCGCTAACCGGCCACGTCGCGGCGCACGAAGGACACGAACGCCCACGCCACGGCCGGCACCGCGTACAGCGCCGACACCCACACGGCGTGGACGATCGGCGCCCAGTCCACCGGATCGCGCAGCAGCCCCTGCCAGGCGTCGAACTGCTCGGAGAGCAGGTACGGCCGCAGCCAGTCCAGGCCCGAGATGATCGCCAGCAGCTGCATCATGAACGACAGGATCAGCGTGCCCACGACGGCCGCCGCGGAGTTGTGGGTCACGGTCGACAGCAGGAGCGCCACCGCAGCGATCGCCATCATCGGGACGAAGTACGCAAGGCCGCTGGCCGCGATCAGCGCCATCCCACGCCCTGAGCTGATCGGCGTGCCCGACAGCGAGGTCAGTGGATCGAAGCCCCAGAATGCCCCACCCGCGAGCAGCCCGACGCCGATGAAGACGACGAGGGCGACGAACGCGTAGCTCAGCGCGGCGAGCAGCTTGCCGGCGAAGATCTGCCAGCGCTCGGCGGAGCGTGTCAGGATCGTCTTGAGCGTCCCGTGGTTGTCCTCAGCGGCAACGATGTCCCCTGCCACCAGCGCTGTGATGAGCGGAAACAGCCAGACCGAGCTGAACAGCAGGCCGACGAGCGGCACCGCCAGGCCGGTCTCGCGGACGAGGTTGCCGAATGGAACTTCGTCGGGCCCGCCGCTGCTGGAGAGCAGTGCGATGACGAAGATCAGCGGCACGAGCGCCGCGGCGCCGAGCCCGAGGTACGTGCGCTTCTGCGCGCGCAGCTTGCGCAGCTCCCAGGCGTAGACCGTGGCCACGCCGGGACGCCTCCTCGAAGAACCGCGTGCCACGCGCGGCGCCGACGCGGCGCCGGCTGTCATGTTCGAACCTCCAGGCGCTCGCCGTCCGCGATTCGAGACCCCTCGTCGTCGGTGAGCTCCACGTGTTCCTCGGTCATCCGCAGGAACAGCTCCTCCAGCGTCGCCGTCCGCGGCACAAGCGCCGCGATCCCAACACCAGCCTCGCCCAGGGCGATCGACAGCGCCGTCGCCGCATGCTCGTCCCCGGCGAACGTCAATCCGCGCGCGCCGCCATCGCTCACGTCACCGATCCCCGGCTGGACTCGGGCGATCCGCGCCGCGCGGGCGTCATCGGTCGTGCGCAGCTCGTAGTAGCCACCCGTCGTCGTCATGAGGTCTTCGAGCGAGCCCTCGTAGCGCACGCGGCCCCGGCCGAGGATCACGACGCGGTCGCACAGCTCCTCGACCTCGCCCATGAGGTGCGAGGACAGCAGCACCGTCATCCCCTGGTCGGCGAGGCGGCGGATCAGGCGGCGCATGTCACGCATGCCCGCCGGGTCCAATCCCGTGGCGGGCTCGTCCAGGATGAGCAGCCGCGGGTCGCGCAGCAGCGCGCCGGCGAGGCCCAGCCGCTGGCGCATGCCGTGCGAGTAGCCGCCGACGCGGTCCCGCGCGCGGTCGGCGAGCTCGACGATGTCCAGCGCCTCGTCGATGCGCGCGGCCGCACCGTCGCCGTCGAGCGCAGCCACGAGCTCGAGGTTGCGCCGCCCGCTCAGGTAGGGGTAGAAGCGCGGCGCCTCGACGAAGCCGGCGACGCCATCCAGCGCGCGGACCCCCTCCACGAGGGGGTCGCGGCCGAACAGCTTCACGTTTCCGGCGTCGGGCCGGATCAGCCCGAGCGCCATGCGCAGCGTCGTCGTCTTGCCGGCGCCGTTGGGTCCGAGGTAGCCGTAGACGTCGCCGGGACTGACGGTGAGGTCGACCTCGTCGACGGCTGTGATCCGCCCGTAGCGCTTGACCAGCCCGCGAGCCTCGATCGCAGGCTGGTCAGCTTCGCTCACTTGAGCCCTCGGGCCGCGTTCTCCGCCGCCACCGGTGGGACGGATCCGGCGACGACGTAGGAGATCCCGCCGCGCTCGAACGTCACCACGGTGCCGAGCGCCGTCGCGAGCTCGCTGCCCGTAGCGCCGTCGATGTTGATCTCGGGCAGGCGCAACTCGCCTTCGCCCTTCTTCTTCTCACCGGCCGCGGTCTTCTCGGCCTTCTCGGCCTTGTGCTGGAACACGGCGATCGCACCCATGCCTTCGCCGTAGATGCTCAGCGCGCCCTTCTCGCCGTCGATATCGACGAGGCGAATCTCCTTGCGCGGCAGCCCGGCGAGCTCGTCGGGTGCGGCGAGCTTGAAGTCGAGGCTGCGCTGGACGGCATCGACGCCCGTGACCTCGACGTGCTTGCCGTTCTTGTGCTTGCCGGCGCCCGAGTGCTGCTCGGCGGCCTTCGGGCTGAGGTCGGTGACCTTGGCACCGGCCGGCGGAGTCGCGCTGACGTCGGCGTCGGAAACCACGCCGTAGGAGATCTCGTCGGCCTTCAGCTCGAGCACCGGGTCGGACTGGCCCTGCGCGTACACCGCGGCGCGCAGCGGAGCACCCCGCACGGCGTCCCAGGCGACCTCGGCCGCGCCGAGTAGTCCGCCGTCGTCCTTGGGCGAGATCCGAACCGTGTAGGTCGGCTGGCCCGCGGTCGAGGTCGGGTCGGCGCCCGAGACCGTCCAGTACTTCGCCAGGCGATCGAGCGTCTTCTGGATCTTGTCGAGCGTCAGCTTCTCGTGGTCCTCCGGCTTCGCGGCCTTGCTGGCCTCCTCTGGGAGCGTCACGCGGTACACGGTGTTCGACGTGCTGTCGTAGACGGTGACGACCTTGCCGTCGGAGACGATCTGCGCATCGCCCGCGTCGGACTGCAACTCCAGGCGGAAGCGGCCGTCCTTGGCGATCCACAGGCGCCCGTCAGCGCCGGCGGCGAGCGGCGACGCGGCCCCGCCCGGCAGCGAGCCGGAGGCCAGCAGCTTGTTCGTGAAGTGGATCCTCGCGGTGACGCCGTCGGGCTCGGGCGCGTTGAACGCATCGAGGATCGCGTTCGCCAGTGCCTTGGGAGCCGGGACCGGGCCGGAGCCGGTCAGCGTGGCCTGCGCGATGCCGGCCGTCAGCACGAGCGCGGCCGTCGCCGCGACGATCGCGGTGAGCCGGCGGGTGGATGCGTGTCGCAGTCGTCTCATTTGGGGCTTCCTTCGTCATCGGACAGCGGTGATGACGGAGTTGTAGGGCGAGACCTTGAGAGATCTCTGAGGGCGGGAAGCTCAATGGTGAAGCACGCGCCGCTCGCGCTGGCCCACCCGCCGTGGCGCTCGGCGATCGATCGGACGATCGCGAGGCCGAGTCCCGAGCCGGCGCCGCGCGCGTGCGGGCTGCGCCAGAAGCGCTCGAAGGCGTGGGCAGCCTCCTCGTCGCTCAGGCCGGTTCCCTCGTCCTGGACGGTGATGTGCACACGGTCGTCGCCGACCGCGCCGACCGTGACCGTGATCTGGCCCGCGGCGGGTCCGTGCTCGCGCGCGTTGCGCAGCAGGTTGCCGACAGCGCGCTCCAGCGCGAGTGGCTCGCCCCGTACGCTCGCGTTCTCGGCGCCCGGCTCGAGCACCAGCTCGGTGTTCGGGTCCAGCGCGGCGACCTCTGCAACGAGCGCCGGCAGGTCGACCTCCTCGCCACGTGCCGGTGCGGCGGCGTCCTCGCGAGCGAGCGCGAGCAGGTCGTCGAGCAGCGTCGCCAGGCGCGCTGCGCCGGCCTCGATGTCGGCGAGCGCGGCCGGGTCGGCGCCGTGGCGAGCGACGTACGCGGCGTTGCCGCGCAGCGCGGTGAGCGGGGTGCGCAGCTCGTGCGAGGCGTCGGCGACGAAGCGCCGCTCGTTCTCTCGCGCGCGCTCCAGTGAGGCGAGCATCGCGTTCAGGGTCTGGGCGAGCTCGCCGACCTCGTCGCGGGTTGCCGGAACGGGCAGGCGCTCGGATGCGTCGGCGGTCGTGGTGATCGCTCGCGCGCCGGAGGAGAGCCGGCGCAGCGGGCGCAGCGCGCGGCGCGTGAGCAGCGTTGCCAGCAGCGCCGCGAGCGCCGCCGCCGCGAGCGCGCAGAGGAGCACGAGCCGGCGCGTGCGAGCAAGCGTTTCGCGGGTGTCGGCCGTCGTACCGGCGACGATCACAGCGCCGCCCGCCGCGGGGCTGGCGCCGAGCTCGCCGAGCGGCGCGGCAAAGAGGCGGATCGGCTCGGTGCCGAGCAACTCGTTCGCGAACGCGCCCTGGCGCGCCCGCAGCGCCGTGCGCGTGGCCGCGCCCGCTGGCAACAGACGGCTTCCGAGCGCACTCGACCGAGCGACGAGCCGGCCGCGCCGGTCGAGTACCTGGACGTACAGCGAGCCGCCGGTGAGCCGGCCTTCGAGCGCTCCAGCCTGCGTCAGCAGGTCCGGTGTGGCGGAGGCCAGCCGGGCGACATCGACCGCTCGTGCCTGCAACGCATCGTCAAGCGCGCCGCTGAGCTGACGCTCCAGCAGCGCGGGTACCGCGAGGCCGAGCAGCACGACGGCGACGACGATCGCCGCGGCAGCCGCAGCGACGACGCGCGCTCTGAGTCCGATCGCGCTCACGGGGCGCGGCGCACCGCGATCACGTGTCGAGCCGGAAGCCGACGCCCCGGACCGTGTGGATCAGCGCGGGCTCGCCGAGCTTGCGGCGCAGGTAGGCGACGTAGCGATCCACGACATTCGCCGCGGCCTCGCCTTCGCCGCCCCACACCCTCTCGAGCGCGAGCTCGCGCGTGACGACGCCGCGGGCGTTGCGCAGCAGCAGCTCGAGCAGCTCGGCCTCGCGGCGCGTCAGCTCCAGATCGCGGCCGCCGCGCCGCCCGGTCACGGTCTCGACGTCGAGCACGAGGTCGGCGAACGCAAGCTGATCGCCGGGCGGATGATTGCGCCGCAGCAGGGCGCGCACGCGAGCGGTCAGCTCGTCGACCTCAAAGGGCTTGACGAGGTAGTCGTCGGCGCCGGCGTCGAGCCCGGCCACTCGCTCGGCGAGCGCGTCGCGCGCCGTGAGCAGGAGGATCGGGACCGTCAGCCCCTTCGTGCGCAGCCTGCGCGTGACCGCCAGCCCGTCCATTCCCGGCATCGTCACGTCGAGCACGATGAGATCCGGCAACGAGCGCTCGACGTGCGCGAGTGCCGCTCCACCGTCGGCCACCGCGGCAACGTCGTAGCCGTCTGCGCGCAGCGTCCGCTCCAGCATGCGCCTGATCGGAGCGTCGTCGTCGACCAGGAGGACGGCCGGCTCGGACATGGGTTCGAGTGTAGGGACCCTGAAGAACGGTCCGGCCGAGCCGATCTCTGCGGCCAGGACAAGCCCCAAACGAGTTCGGCGCCCGCGTGGACATGTAGGCATCTGCGCCGGTCAAGCTCAACCTCGCGGCGAGGTCCTACCGATAGGGACGCCATGATCCCTCAGGGCGAGCGGGTGCTCACGCCGGCGTCCGGCGAGAGCGCGCACGAGATCGAGCAGGTTCTGCTCGGGCTGGCGGACGGCAGCTACGTCCTCAGCACGCCCGCGGGCGCCGTCGCCGAGTGCGGCGTCGGCGTGGTCGCCCTGCTCGGGGCCCCGGCCGACAAGCTCGTCGGTCGACCGACGGCGGACGTTCTCGCGGCGGGGTCCGAGACGGCGGCGCGAACCGCCTTCGAGCACCTCCTCAACGGCGACGGCGAGACGGCCGAGTCGACGACGTTCAGCTGCAGGACAGCCGACGCTTCCGTCCGCACGCTCCAGTTCGTCGTCATCGCCGTGCCGCTCGCCCTGGGCTGGGAGTTCACGTCGCTGCTCAGCGAGCTCGGCTCGCGCGACACCGGCACATGGCATCCCGAGGCGCTGCGCCTGCGCCACGGACGCGCCCTGGAGGCGATCGAGGGTGTCTGCATCGCCGGCGCCCAGCCCGAGCCCGGCGCGCGCCTGGCGGGCATCCTCATCGTCGTCCGCGACATCGACGCGCCGACGCTCACGCGCGAGGACGTCGGCCGGCGCATGGCCGAGCAGCGCGCCGCCGCGCGCGCCGCCGCCGCCGAGTCCGCCCGCCGCGCCGACGCTGCCACGGGCCGCCTGACGACCGACGAGGTTGCGCTTGCGACCGAGCCGGAGGCCCCGGACTTCGCGGATCTCGTCGACCGAGCGCACGAGCTGCGCGAGCGGCTGTCATCGGCCGAGGGCGATGCCGCCACGGCGGACGACGCGCGCCAGACCGCGCTCGGCGAGCTTGCGATCGCTCGGGAGGACCGCGATCAGGCGCTCGTCCGGCTCGCCGCCGCCAGCGCCGAACGGGATGCCGAGTCCGAGCGCCGCGCCGCCGCTGAGGCGCTCGTCGACAGCCAGCAGCGTGCCGCCGACGAGCGCGTACAGCAGCTCGCCCGCGAGCGCGACGAGGCGCGTGCCCGCGCCGAGACCGCGCAGGCCGAGGCCGTCGGTGCTCGTGCTGCCGCGGATGCCGCGCGCGCCGAGGTGCAGAGCGCGGTCGAGGCCGCGGAGACCGCGCGCGCGGAGGCGCAGTCCGCACTCGCTGCGGCGCAGGCCGCGCGCGCCGAGGCCGAGCGCGCCGCCAGCGCAGCGCGTGCCGAGGCCCAGGCTGCAACCGGCGCCGCAGGAACCGAGACCGAGTCGGCTCGAACGGCGCTCCAAGCCGCACATTCCGATGCCGAGACCGCCCGCGCGGCGGCCGACGCAGCTCGAACCGAGGCCGACGCCGCGCAGGCAGACGCCGAATCGGCGCGCAAGCAGGCCGCCACCGTCCGCGCGGACGCGGACGCCGCGCATGCTCAGGCCGAGATGCTGCGCGGCGAGATGCGAGCAGCGCACGCGGAGGCCGAGAGCGCCCGCGCGGACGCCGACGCGGCGCGCGCCGAGACAGAGTCCGCGCGTGAACACGCCGAGCACGTGCGCGACGAGCTGCAAGCGCTGCGCGAGTCCTTCCATGCCGAGCGCACGACCACCGGCACGGCGGACGCGCAGCTCGCGGTGCTCCGCACACAGCTCGAAGCCGCCCAGCAGGACGCAGAGGCCGGCCGCGCGGAGCTGCAGGCAGCTCGCGGCGAGCTGCAGAACGCGCGTGGCGAAAGCGCGCTGACCCGCGGCGAGCTGAGCGCGCTGCGCGCCGAGCTCGACGGCACGCGCGGAGCGCTGGACGATGCGCGCCGCGAACTCGAGTCCGCACGCCAGCAGGCCACCGCTCCGGGCGGGCTCGACGCAGTTCAGCGCGAGCTGGCCGACGTTCGCGAAGAGCTTGAGAGCGCGCGCCGCGAACTCGCGGGCACGCGCGCCCAGGTTCACGCCCGAGGCGCGGAGCTGGCTGGCGCGCAGGCGCAGATCCGCTCGCACGCCGACGAGCTGGCCGGCGCGCACGCCGAGGTCCAGGCGCGCCAGAGCGAGCTCGCCACCGCCCTCGCGGAGCTCGAGGCGAGCCGTGCCGAGCTGGCGATACGCGGCGGCGAGCTGGCCGCGCGCGGCGGCGAGGTCGCGGGCGCCCGGGCCGAGATCGAGATGATGCGCGCCGAGCTGGAGGCGCGCTCGCAGGAGCTTGCGGGCGCCAGAGGGGAGACCGAGGCGCGCGAGGTGGGGTTCGGGGCCGAGCTGTCCCGTGTACGCATGGAGCTGGAGTCCAAGGGCGCCGAGCTGAAGCGCCGCGGCGCCGAGCTTCAGGCGCACGGCGCCGAGCTTCAGGCGCGCACGGGCGAGCTCGCCGGCGCGCGCGCCGAGCTGCATGCCACGGTCACCGAGCTGGAGGCTCGCGACGGAGAGCTGGCCGGCGTCCGGGGCGAGCTGGAGCAGCTGCGCGGCGAGCTGGAGCAGCTGCGCGGCGAGCTTGACGATACGCGCGCCGAGTTGCAGGCAGCGCAGGCGGAGCTCGACACCTCGCGCACCGACCTCGATGCGTCGCGCGCCGCCGCGGAGGACTTCCGCGCCGAGCGAGAGCACGTGCGGATCCGCGCGAACCAGCTGCTCAACGAGGCCGAGAGAGCTCGCGCAGCGGCAGAGGCGATCCGCGCAGAGCTCGACGAGCCCGGCAGCGATCCGATCGCGCCGCGCCCGACGGTCGCGCCCGCACCAGCGGTTCATTCACCCTTCATGGTCCCGGCCCGGGTCCCCACGCCCGGCCCCGGTCCCGGCGCCGCGTCTGACAACGGGCTGCGCCCACCGGCCTGCCCGCCCGGCGAGGCAGCCGCGCTCATCGGCCTGGACGGGAGCTTCAAGCGCCTGGACGACGCGTTCTGCGGGTTGCTCGGCTGCCGCGAGGAGGATCTCCGCGCCGCCCGCTGGCCGTCGATCATCGACCGCGAGAATCTCAAAGCCCACCAGGAGATCGCGCGGGCGTTGCGCGCGGGCGAGATCGAGAGCGCCGATGTCGAGACGATCTACATGCACGCCCAAGGTCTGCTCGTCCCGATCGAGGGCAACGTCTCGATGTTCCGCAACGACCAGGGCGAGGCGACGCACTTCCTCTTCCGGGCCGACGTCAGCAAGACTGCCGGCGAGCCCGGAATCATGCACTGAGCGAGGCTACGTACGCCTCCAGAGTTTAGGAAGCCGCGCCGACGGGGCAGCTCACGCCGGTCCCACCGAGCCCGCAGTACCCGCGCGGGTTCTTCGCCAGGTACTGCTGGTGGTAGTCCTCTGCGTAATAGAACTCGGGCGCTGCCAGGATCTCGGTCGTGATCTCGCCTTTGCGGCCAGCGCCGATCAGCGCCTCGGCATAGCGATCGCGCGAGGCGGCAGCCGAAGCCGCCTGCTCGTTTGAGGTCGTGTAGATCCCGGAGCGGTACTGGGTGCCGACGTCGTTGCCCTGGCGCATGCCCTGCGTCGGGTCGTGGCTCTCCCAGAACGTCGCGAGCAGCTCCTCGTAGGAGATCTCCGACGGCCGGTAGACGACGAGCACCACCTCGTTGTGGCCGGTGCGCGCGCTGCAGACCTCCTCGTAGGTCGGGTTCGGCGTCAAGCCCGCCGCGTAGCCGACGGCCGTCGTGTACACGCCCGGCAGCTGCCAGAACACGCGCTCGGCACCCCAGAAGCATCCGAGGCCGAAGATCGCCTGCTCGGTGTCCTCCGGGAACGGTCCGCTCAGCGGCGCGTCGAGGACGTAGTGGCGCTCCGGGACGGCCACCGGCGTATCGCGGCCGGCCAGCGCCGACTCGGGCGTGGGCATCGCGGTCTTGTGCTTGCTGAGGAAGTTGATCATCGGAGCCTCGGGAAGGGTGGCCTGGTGCATCGTCCACGGTAGCGCTCGGACGTTACGAACCTCATACGCCGCCC
>Ga0307502_10000269_pt1 | contig 13842 bp, 11 predicted proteins | sample 16_S_MG_FD_201364 | JGI IMG/M metagenome (GOLD analysis project Ga0307502, IMG submission 201364) | Soil microbial communities from Populus trichocarpa stands in riparian zone in the Pacific Northwest, United States - 16_S | ecosystem: Environmental > Terrestrial > Soil > Riparian zone > Trees... | reverse complement strand
CTCGGTCTTCGGCGAGGTGTCGATCCGCGACCGGTCGGGCGATGCCGTCAGCGGCGGAGTCAACTTCGTCTCATCGCTGCAGCCCGCGCCGTTCGAGCAGTTTCGCTTCGTCTCCGGCCGCGCGCCGACCGGCAGCGGCGAGGTCGCGCTCGACACGAAGACGTTCACCAAGAACGGCTTCAAGCTCGGCGACAGCGTGACGATCGTCGGCGACCGGGGCGCGCGGCGCCTGCGCCTGGTCGGCAGCGCGCGGTTCGGCGAGGTCGCGTCGATCGGCGGATATCCGGTGGCGATCGCGACGCTGCCGCTGACCCAGGAGCTCTCGCGCCGCACAGGCAAGCTCGACACGATCTCCGTCGCCGGACGCCCCGGCGTGACGCCGGCGCAGCTGCGCCTCAACGTGCGCGCGGCGCTCGGCGACGCGCCCGTGACGGTGCGCACCGGTGCCGAGGACGCCGCCCAGCAGGCGAGCGACCTCGAGCAGAGCTTCGGGTTCTTCCGCACGGCGCTGCTCGTCTTCGGCGCGATCGCGCTGTTCGTCGGCGCGTTCGTGATCTACAACACGTTCACGATCACCGTCGCGCAGCGCACGCGCGAGCTCGCCCTGCTGCGCACGCTCGGCGCGACCCGGCGCCAGGTCCTGCGGTCGGTCATCCTCGAGGCGGCGATCGTCGGCTTCATCGCATCGCTGCTCGGGCTGCTCGGCGGGCTGGCGCTCGCGCCCGCGCTGCGCGGCCTCTTCACGCTGATCGGCGCCGACCTGCCCGCGACCGGATCGGTGATCGCGGCGCGCACGATCATCGTGTCGCTGCTCGTCGGGGTGCTCGTGACAGTCCTGGCGAGCGTCGTCCCGGCGCTGCGCGCGACGCGGATCGCGCCGATCCTGGCGCTGCGCGAAGGGCTCACGGCGGCGCCGAGGCGCGGCCGCGGGCGGCTGGTCCTCGCCACCGTGCTGTGCCTCGCCGGTGGCGTCGGGATCGCGCTGGGATTGTTCGGCGGCCAGTCGGGTGGCAGCGCCGCGGCGACCCTCGGAGCGGGCGCCGTCGCCATCTTCCTCGGCGTGGCGCTCTTCAGCCCGCAGCTCGTCCGGCCGATCGCGGCGCTCGTCGGCAAGCCGCTCGAGGCCGTTGCCGGGATGAGCGGCCGGCTCGCGCGCGAGAACGCGATCCGCAACCCAGCGCGAACGGCCGTCACCGCCGCCGCGCTGATGGTCGGGGTCGCGCTGGTCGCCTTCGTTTCGATCTTCGCCGCGGGGCTGCGCGGCTCGATCGATCGCGCCGTCGACCGCTCCTTCGCCGGCGATCTCACCGTGCGCGACAAGTCGGGCTTCCGCCCGACCCCGGCGGCGGTCGCGGACGTGGTACGGCGCGTTTCAGGCGTGCGCGTCGTCAGCAGCGTGCGCTTCTCGCAGGCCAAGCTCGCCGGGCGCAAGAGCACGACCTCGGTGACGGGGATCGACCCGGCGACGATCGCGGACACCTACCGGCTGAGTTGGAAGGCTGGTTCGGACGCGACGCTGAAGAGCCTCGGACCCGCTGACATCCTCGCCGACGCCGGCTTCTCGGACTCCGTGAAGGTGGGCGACCGCTTGTCGATGCTGACGCCCGCCGGCAAGCGAGTCTCGTACGTGGTGCGCGGCGTGCTCAACGAAGGCAAGGACTTCGGCCTGCTCGGCGGCGGGCTGGTCGTCCCCAACAGCCGCATGACGCTGGACTTCGACGTCAAGGACGACTCGTTCGTCTTCCTGCGCTTCGCTGACGGCGCGAACGCCGGCACGACGCGCCGGGCGATCGACACGGCGCTGGCCAGGTCCTTCCCGGACGTCGAGACGCAGGATCGCGGGCAGGTCAAGGACCAGCAGGCCGGCCAGATCAACCAGCTGCTGTACCTCATCTACGCGCTGCTGGCGCTGTCGGTGATCGTCTCGCTGTTCGGGATCGTGCTGACGCTGGCGCTGTCGATCTTCAAGCGCACGCGCGAACTCGGGCTGCTGCGGGCGATCGGCGCCTCGCGCCGCCAGGTCAAGCGGGTCGTACGCTTGGAGGCGGTCATCACGTCGCTGATCGGGGCACTGCTCGGGCTTGTGCTGGGTGTCCTCTTCGCGCTCGTGATCAGCCGGCCGCTGGCGGAGGAGGGCTTCCGGCTGACGTTCCCGGTCTTCACGCTGCTGGCGCTGCTCGTGGGCGCGGCTGCCGCGGGGGTGCTCGCGTCGCTCTGGCCGGCGCGCCGCGCCGCGCGGTTGGACGTGCTGGAGGCGCTGGCGTACGAGTGACGCTAGCGTGCCGGCGCATCGTGCTCCTTCGCTGGTTGCCTGTGGCGGTCGCCCTGCTGGGCTTTGCGTTCGGCGCTCCCGCCGCGCGCGCGAGCGGCCCGGGGATAACGCTCTTCGCGCCCAATCGCGTGCAGCCGGTCACGCTGTCAGGAGCGCAGATCGCCGCCCGGGCGAACGTCGGACCGCGGCGCTACACGCTGCGCAGGAGCCCGGGCTCGGCTGGCACGAAGCTCACGCTCAGGGGCATGTCGATCCGTGGACTGCTCCAGCTTGCGGGACTCGATCCCGACGCGATCAACTTCGTCACGATCGTGCGCGAGAACGGCAGCCTGCTCGGCCTCACGAGCGCCGACCTCGCAGATCCGCCGCCGTTTCCCGAGGGACCGGCGCTCGTCACCGAGGAGAACGGGACGACGCGCTTCTTCCGGCCCGTCCGTGACGTGGACGGGACCAACGCAGAGGACAACATCACGACGTCGAGCGCCGGGCCGCTGGAGATATCGGTCGACGGCGGCGGGCTGCTGGCGATCAAGGCGCAGGCCAGCCGCAGGAAGGTGCGCACCGGCGACATGGTCACGTTCAGCGCCCGCGTGCGATTCCCGCCGCCGGGCGCGCAGCTGACCTACCGCTGGGATTTCGGCGACGGCGCCAGCGCCACGGGCGAGCGGGCGACGCACGTGTACACGATCGCCGGCGACATGCAGGCGCAGGTCTCGGTGCGCGGAACCGCGGGATCGACCGCCCGCTGCAAGACGAGCTGCGGCGGCGTGGCGACGGTCGACGTGCGCGTCGGCGATCCGCCCGAGCGCAAGCAGGCGCCCGACACGACGCCCGGCAGCGGCACCGGCAACCCGCAGGCGCCGGGCTCCTCGGCCGGCGGTCCCGTCGCCGGCCAGGGCGGCAGCGGGGGAGGCCCCGGTACCGGCAGCGCCGGCGGTGCGCCGGCGGTGACGCCGAAACGCAAGCCCAAGCGCAAGCCCGCGCCGGCGCGGACCAAGCCGCCGCCCAGCGAGCGGGCGTCCGGAGGGTCGCCGGTCACCGGCGTGCTCCTCGCCGGCGAGGAGACGTTGCCGACCGGCAAGCTCCCGGCGCCCACACCGTCCTCCTCCTCCTCGTCTTCGCAACCCGGCGGGGACCCCAAGGGCCTGCAGGCGACGCGCGGGGGCAGCGAAGATCCCGGCCGGATCGGCGGCGGTGTCGCGCTCGCGCTCGTCGTCATGGCACTCGGCGCGCTTCGCGAGCGCAGACACGTCAAACTGCGCGTCGCATGATCGCCGCGGGGGGAATCGAGGAGCTGCTGTTCGTCATCGCCGAGGCGTTGCGCGTGCCCGTGCTCATCGCCGCGCTCGTCGCGGCGCTGTTCATGCTCTTCGACCTGGGTACGTTCCTCGTCGAGCTCGTGCGGCGGCGCCGGGCCGGGCGCGGCGAGCTCGTGCAGCAGGCGTCGGAGAGCGCCCGCAGGTCGCTCGGGATCAACGATCCACCGGGCGCGGAACGCGCTCTGTTGCCGCTCGCCTCGAGCGCACAGATGGCCGACGCGCTCTACGAGCTCGTCGCCCATCACAACGAGCCGGGCGCGAGCGACCGGCGCGCCAAGGCGCTCGCCGACTTCGACCTGAGCTCGCTGCGCAAGCTCGAGCGCAGCCGGATGCTCGTGCGCTTCGGCCCCGCGCTCGGGTTGATGGGCACGCTCATCCCGCTGTCGCCCGCGCTCGACGGCCTGGCCAAGGGGAACGTCTCGCAGCTCTCGGAGAACCTGCGCGTCGCGTTCAGCGTGACGGTCATCGGCCTGCTGATCGGCGCGGTCGCGTTCGCGGTCTCGCTCGTGCGCGACCGCCTCTACGCGCAGGATCTGTCCGACCTCGAGTATGTCGCCGCGACACTGGCGCCGGAGGAGGCCTGAGTGAAATCGCGCGTGACACCACGCGCGCGGCTGCGCGGCGACCGTTCCGGCGACCCGCTCGACGGCCTCGTGAACCTGTTCGATCTCGGCATCGTGCTCGCCGTGGCATTCCTGCTCGCCGCGCTGCAGTCGGTGAACCTGACCGACCTGCTGACGCGCTCGAACGTCACGGTCCTGCGCACGGAGGCCAACCAGCAGACGCTGATCGTCAAGCAGGGCGACCAGATCAAGACCGTCCGGTTGAGCAAGAAGACGGTCACCGCGCAGGGCGAGCAGGTGGGCGAGGTCTACCGGCTCGCCGACGGGCGACTCGTGTACGTCAAGGGCGCCGCGGCCAAGACGCCTTGAGCTGACTGCGGGAAAGCGGCGCGCGTCGCGGTTGAGCGAAGCGTCCAACGGGCAGCGATAGGACGATGGCCACGCTTCTCTCCGTGCTCGTGGTGGTCTTGCTGACGCTCGTCGTGACCCGCGTCGCGACGGTGATCCTCATCTCGACCGGCATGTCGCGCGAGTCGGCACGGTTTCAGGCACGCTCGGCGCTGAGCGGAGCCGGTTTCACGACGCGCGAGTCCGAGACGGTCGTCGAGCATCCCGTACGCCGGCGCGTCATCTCCGTGCTGATGGTCCTCGGAAGCGCGGGGCTGGTGACTGCCGTTGCTTCGCTCGCGCTGTCGCTCGGCGAAGCCACCGGCGGCGAGCGCGTCTTGCGCCTGCTAGTCCTCGCGATCGGGCTTGGGCTGCTGTTCGCGCTCTCGCGCAGCCGCTGGATCGATCGCCGCTTGACCGCGTTGATCGGTCGTGTGGTGCGCTCGCGCGGGGTCGACGCGCGCGACTACGTGACGCTGCTGGACCTCGCCGGCAACCACACGGTCGTGGAGATGGAGGTTCAGCCCGGAGACTGGGTCGCCGGCCACACGCTGGCGCAGCTGAAGCTGCGCGACGAGGGCGTCTTCGTGCTCGGCATCCGCCGCGACGACGGTTCCTACGTCGGCGTTCCGCGCGGAAGCCATCGCGTGGCGCCGGGCGACACGCTCGTCCTCTACGGCGACGCAGCACGACTGGAGGAGCTCGACGACCGCCGTGCGCCACGCGGCGAGGATCTGCACGCGGTCGCCCGCAGGCGCGCCAAGACCTGACCGTGTCCGACTTCGCGCGCCGCGCGCCTGGTCCGCGACGACGCGCTCATGCAGGTGCACCCAGTTATGACGAGCACCGTTACCGTCTACTAGCGGCACTCCCATCGGCTCGAACCGGAAGGACGGTCCCTGCCTCCCGGTCTATCCCCAATCCAAGGAGCCAGCTCCCCACATGCAGCGTTCATCGATCGCCATCACCGCCATCACGGCGCTTGTGGTGTCCGCCGTACTCGCCGTCTCAGCGCTCGGCGCGACGAAGACCGTCACCATCGGCGACAACTTCTTCAAGCCGAAGAGCGTCAGCGTCAAGAAGGGTTCGACCGTCAAGTGGGTCTGGAAGGGCAAGAGCCCGCACAACGTCACGGTCATCTCCGGCCCGGTGAAGTTCAAGTCGCCGACGCAGAAGACGGGCACCTTCTCCAAGAAGCTCTCGAAGAAGGGCACGTACAAGATCATCTGCACGATTCACGGCTCGGTGCAGTCGCTGAAGATCAAGGTGAGCTGAGCACGCGAGGCATGGCTGCGGCGCGGGCGTTCGCGCCGCAGCTCAGCCTCTCGTGCTGTGCCCGTTGACCCGCTCGCAGTTGCGCACCCGGTCGCGGCGGTCCTTGAACACGCGGTCGTAGCCGGGGCCGCAGTCGATGACATCCCTCCCGCCGGCCACGGAGCGGATCGTGTCGTTGCCGGCACCGCCGTATATCCGGTCCAGCCCGAAGCCGCCGTTCAGGGAATCGGCGCCTGCACCGCCGTACATCCGGTCGCTCCCCCGGCCGCCCTCGAGCTCGTCGTTGCCTGCGCCGCCGAAGATGCGGTCGTTCCCGAAGCGGCCGAAGACCTTGTCGTTGCCGCCGTCGCCATGCAGCACGTCGGACCCGTTGCCTCCGTCGACGTAGTCGTCGCCCTCCTTGCCGAACAGCGTGTCGCTGCCACCCCAGCCCAGGAGGTTGTCGACGAGCGGCGTGCCGACGAGGCGGTCGCTGCCCTGGGTTCCGCGGCGCACGTCGTGCGACAGACCGCCGCTCGCCGGCGAGGCCGCTGCCGCTGCACGCCCGCCCCCCCGCAGCAGCCCGGCGTTCGTGTGGCCGGCCACCGGATCGAAGCCGGCATCGTGGACCGGGTCGCCGAGCACGATCTGCTCGCAGCCGAGGGTCGCCTCGCCTTCGCTGCGGGAGGAGACGTAGACCGTGTCCTGGCCGTCGCCGCAGTCGACGTTGTCGATCGCCGAGCCGGTGTAGATCGTGTCGTCGCCGGGACCGGCGGCGATGCTGTCCTCGCCCGCGCGGCCGCCTGAGATGAGGTCGTTGCCGTCGCCGCCGCGGATCTCGTCGTTGCCCGCGCCGCCGTCGATGACGTCGTCGCCGGGTCCGCCGTCCGCCGCGTCGGCGCCGTTGCCGAGCAGGATGATGTCGTTGCCGTCGCCCCCGAGAACCTGGCGGTCCGAGCCGCGATTGGAGTCGATGTAGTCCTCGCCCGGGCCACCGTCGACGAGGCGGTCGTCGCCGAAGCGCGCTTCGACGATGAAATCGTTGCCCTCGCCGCCGCGCAGCGCGTCGTCGCCGTCGTCGCCGTCGATCGAGTCGTCGCCGGGTCCGCCCTCGATCGTGTCGTTGCCGGTACCGCCCTCGATCCGGTCGTTGCCCTCGCCACCGTCGAGGTCGTCGGCGCCCGAGCCGCCGAGCAGCCGGTCGACGCCGAGCCCGCCGAGCAGCTTGTCGGCCGCGAAGCCGCCGGAAAGCAGGTCGTCGCCGAGCCCGCCGAGCAGGGTGTCGCTGGAGCCGCCACCGCGCAGGATGTCGTTCGTCACCCCGCCGACGAGCCGGTCGACGAGCGCGCCGCCTTGCTCGATCAGGCCCGCCGACGCCGGCGTGGCGCTGAGGGACATGCCCAGGATGAGCGCGGTGATGAACGCGACGGCATTTCGCATTGCACCCGTTGTCGGCCGCGTGAGCCGGGGGACTCAGCGCTCTGACGCACGCTACGACAAATGTTCATCGCCGCCGGCGGTACAGCGCCGCCAGCAGCGCGCACAGCAGCGCGGTCGCCCCGAAGTAGCCGATCTCCGCGCGCAGCAGCTGGTCCTCGACGACCGGGCTCAGCATCCATGCCACGAATGCCGCCGCGCTCAAAAGCCAGGCGAGCGCTGCCCCGAGCGCCTGTCCGCGGGCAAGCGCGGCCTGATTCAGGGTCCCGCCGATGAGATGAAAGCCCATCCCCAGGCCGACGAGTGCCAGGCCGCCCCGGGCGAGGTCGCGGTTGATGTCGAACAGCCCCGAAACGACGGGCGGGCCGATCGCGAACAGCCCGACCGCGACGGCGAGCGCGAAGCCGCCGCTCGCCAGCACGGTCATGCGGATCGCGCGCCGGAACTCGGCGTCGCCCGCCGTCGCCTGCAGTCCCGCCAGATGCGGAAGCAGCGATCCCTGCACGGCCTGGAAGAGCTGCAGCGGTGCCCGCGCGATCAGCAGCACGCTGAAGACGACGCCCGCCAGGGCAGCATCGGTCGATGTCCCCTTGACGGTCAGCACCGCCGCATTGAGGAGCGTCTGCTCGGCGAGCATGACCGCGAAGACCGCGAACGCGAAGCCGGTTCCGCGGCGCAGCGTCAGGCCGCCCTCGGTCTTCTGTACCGCGTCGCGATCGGCGGGCGGATCGTCGCGCCGCGAGAAGAACAGTGGCACGACGACGAGCGAGACCAGGGGTGCGGCCGCCATCCCCAGCGCGACGGCCGACTGCCCGGACGCGATTCCGACGATCACCGCCAGCGCGAAGCAGACCCGTGCGACGGCCTCCAGGAAGACCAGCGCGCCGTACAGCGCGAAGCGCTGGTGGCCGGCGAGGAAGCCGCGCGCGAAGTAGCTCGCCGCGTACGCGAGCACGCCCACCACCAGGATCCAGTACAGCGCCCGCGAGCCGTCGAAGACGCCGTCCTGCAACGGCCCGCGAGCTGCCAGGGCGGCCGCGAGGAAGATGAGCGCGAAGGCGGCCTGGATGAGCAGCGCGACGCGCAGGTCGTGCCCGCCGCTGTGTCCACGCGCGCGCCGGTCGGCGATCGTTCGCGACAGCAGCTGCTCGATCGGGCGGTAGATCACCGACGTGATCACGAACATGATCGCCCAGACCAGCGAGATCCGCGTGTACTCGACATCGCTCAGCGCGTGGGCGGCGAGCGCGAAGTACGCGAACGTCACGATCCCCGTCGTCGCGATCCCGACCGACAGGATGCGAGCGCCGCGGCCGTAGCCGGAGCGCGAAGCGGCGACGGAGGCCGACAAATCTAGAGCCGCACGAGCAGCATGGTCCACGGAAACGGCGTCCGCGCCTCCACGACGGTGCCGTGCCGGGAGAGCAGCCCGACGAAGCTGCGCTTGGACCAGTGGTTCAGGTGCCCGGGCGTGTTGCCGAGATCCTTCAGATAGGCGCCGCGAGCCATGTTGAGCCCGCGCCAGAGCGGCTCGCGCGGGACCGAGACGAGCAGGTGGCCGCTTGCCACACGCGTCATCTCGGCGACCGTGTGCTCCGGATCCGGGACGTGCTCGAGTACCTCGATCGCGGTCGCGACGTCGAACTCGCCATCGCCGAACGGCAGGTTCTCGGCCTTCATGACGCGGTATTCGAGGTTCGGCGCCGGGCGGCCTTCCCACAGCGCGTGCAGCCCCGGGTCGTCGAGGTCGATCCCGACGACGCGGCGGTCGCCGAGGCGCTGCGCCCAGCGGTGGGTCAGCACGCCCTCGCCACAGCCGACGTCGAGCAGCGAGGCGGGAGCCGCCTGATCGAACAGCTCGTCCAGCGTGTGCTCGAAGCCCGCCATGAGCCGTCGAACCACCGGATTGGTCGAGCCGTACTTGTCGTAGGTGTTGCCGGTGACGGTCCCTTCGGCGTCGACCGTCACGGCCGGCCCTGCCGGCGTCACAGCCGCACCACTGCGTGCTCCTCGGTCTTGCCGGTCGCCGGGCCGGCGCCGGCACCGGTCGTCGCATCCTGACCGGACGGCGTCGCGCCCGGCTCGTAGTGCGACGGCGCCACGCCGAGCTGCAGCTCGATGCGCCGCACGCGCTCGAACGTACGCTGGACTAGCGTTCGCTGCCCCGCGATGAGATCGCCGATGACGCCGAGCGCGGCCAGCACCATCGCGGCGTTGAACAGCACCGCGCCGAGGATCAGCGACTGGACGTGGCCCTTGCCCTCGCCGGCGACGAGGTAGAAGTAGGCGAAGCGCCCCCAGACGACGAATGCGATCAGCCCGATCACCGCGGCCGCCGTCATGAACACCTTCAGCGGCTCGTACTGCGTGTAGATGCGGAAGATCGAGACGCTGTTGCGCCGCACGTAGGCCCACATCGACGGGAACAGACGCGATTCCCGCGTCTTGGGATTCGTCCCGATGGCGACGTGATCGACGGCGACGAGCAGCTTGCCCGCCTGGATGATCGTCTCCAGCGTGTAGGTGAACTTCGAGACGACCGCCATCTGCAGCGCGGCCTCGCGGTTGTAGGCGCGAAACCCCGAGGTCGTGTCCGGCACTTCGGTCGACGACGCCCGGCGCACGACCCATGAGCCCAGGCGCTGGAGCGTCTTCTTCAGCGGCGAGAAGTGCTCGATGCCCATCACCTCGCGGTCGCCGACGACCATGTCGGCGCGGCCGGCGAGGATCGGCGCGACGAGCTTGTGGATGTCTGCGCCCTGGTACTGGTTGTCGGCGTCGGTGTTGACGATGACGTCGGCGCCGAGCTTCAGGCATGCATCCAGGCCCGCCTGGAACCCGGCGGCGAGGCCCTTGTTGTTCGTCAGGCGGACGATGTGATCGACCCCGCCGGCGCGCGCGACGTCGATCGTGCGGTCGGTGGAGCCGTCGTCAACGACGAGCCACTCCACAGCGTCGAAGCCGGGGACCGCACGGGGCAGGTCGGCGAGCGTCGCAGGGAGATACAACTCCTCGTTGAAGCACGGGATCTGGATGATCAGCTTCATACGGCGGGTCGGCATGGAATCCTAACGGCCATCGCAGCGTCATCAGTGCCCAGCGCTCCCAGCCCGGCCGCCGTCGCGTCGCCGCCGCCCGCCGAGGCTCCCTCGGTGCGGCGGCGGCTGCGCGTCGCCACGACGGCGAGACTGGAGCGTCTCGGGCTCGCCTGCGTCTCCCTCGCTGCGCTCGCCGGCTTCCTCGTCTTTCCGACCTATCCGAACTACGACTCCTACTACTCGCTGCTGTGGGGGCGCGAGCTCGTCGGCCTCGATCCGCTGTCGTTCACCGCCTACAGGGCGCCGACGGAGCACCCGCTGGCGATCGCCTTCGGCGCCCTGCTGACGCCGCTGGGCGACGGCGCCGACCGCGTCATGGTCGCGTTCGCGGTGCTGTCGTTCCTGCTGCTCGTCGTCGGGGTCTACATCCTCGCCAAGACGGCGTTCACGCCGCTCGTAGGGGCTGTGGCCGCCGGGCTGCTGATCACGCGCTTCGATTACCCGTTCCTCGCCGCGCGCGGCTACATCGACATCCCGTATCTGGTGGTCGTCATCTGGGCTGCGGTCGTCGAAGCGCGGGCGCCGCGACGACATCCGGTGCGCGTCCTGATCCTGCTCGCGGCGGCCGGGCTCATGCGCCCCGAGGCGTGGCTGCTCGCGGGGCTGTACTGGCTGTACCTGCTCCGGCGCGCCACCTGGAAGCAGCGTGCGACCTATGCGCTGCTGGCCGCCGTCGGCCCGCTCGTCTGGGCGGCGATCGATCTCGCGGTGACGGGCAACCCGCTGTACTCGCTGACGGCGACGAGCGAGCTCGCCGAGGAGCTCGGTCGCAACAAGGGGGTCGCGGCGGTGCCGGAGGCGCTGTACGCGTTTCTCATCAAGCTCGCGAAGTTCCCGGTCGTGCTCGGCGCGGCGATCGGGCTCGTGCTGGCGATCGTCCTGACGCCGCGCCGCGCGCTCATGCCGCTGACGTTGCTGCTCGTCGGCGCGGGCACGTTTGCGCTGGTCGGCTTCGCCGGCCTGTCGGTCATCGACCGCTACCTGCTCGTGCCCTCGCTGTGCGTGATGATCTTCGCCGCGGTCTTCGTCGCGGGCTGGACGATGCTCGAAGCGGGCAGCCGCTGGCGGCGGATCTGGTCGGTTCTCGCCTCTGCGCTCGTCGTGTTCGGGATCGTCTTCACGGTCACGCGCGTTAACCTCACCCAGCTTCACAACGAGCTTCGCTTCCGCGGCGACTCGCACACGGCGCTGGAGCGCGTGCTGCGCGCCCCGGCCGTCGCGTCCGCGCTTCGCTGCGGCCATCTCTACGTGCCCAACCACAAGCTCATCCCCGACGTGCGCTGGATCCTCGACCGCCCGCGGACGGGCGTGCTCGCGCGTTCGAGCGACAAGGTCGGCGAGCCCCGCCGCGGTGTCGTGCTGCTCGTGCACGACCGGATGGCGATCTTCAAGCAGGCGCTGGTCACCGACGACGACAAGACCATCGACAACCTGCCGCCCGCCGGCTTCACGCGAGCCGCGACGAGCCAGTACTACGCCGCCTATGTCCACTGTTGAGAGCCCCTACCGCGAGAGCACCGTGTCGCCCAACGGCCACGACGACCTGCTGACGTCGCCGCTTCTGGGCGGCCTGCGGCGGCCGGGCAACGACCGGCTGCTGTGGGGCCTGGCGATCGCGGCGGTGCTCGGGCTTGCCCTCGGGCTGCGCCTGTGGGGCACCGGGCACGGACTGCCCTACGCCTACAACGCCGACGAGAACGCGCATTTCGTCACGCGGGCGATCGGGCTGTTCGGCCACGACTGGAATCCGCACTACTTCTCCAACCCGCCGGCGTACACGTACCTCGCGCACATCGTGCTGAGCCTCTGGTACGGCGGCCGCGCCGGCGTCTCCGACGCCTTCGCCGCCGACCCGACCGAGATCTGGGTCATCGGGCGCGTCCTCGCGGCGATCCTCGGCACGCTCGCCGTCTGGCTGCTGTACCTCGCCGGCTCGCGCCTGCTGGATCGCCGCGTCGGGCTTCTCGCAGCCGGGCTGTTCGCCGTCTCGTTCCTGCCCGTCTTCTACTCCAAGCTCGCGCTCAACGACGTGCCGACGCTGGCGGGCGTCTGCCTGGCGCTGTGGGGGGCGGCGGGGGTGCTGCGCTTCGGGCGCCTGCGCGACTACCTCGTCGCGGGCGTCGGCCTTGGCCTGGCGTGCGCGACGAAGTACACCGGCGGAATCGTCCTGCTGCCGCTCGTCGCCGGCGCGTCAGCCCAGTTCGCGGCCGCCGGGGGCAGGGGGCCGGCGATGCGCGGGCTCGGCATCGCGTGCATCGCAGCCTTCGTGACGTTCGTCATCTTCAACCCCTACGCGCTGCTGGACTTCGCGGCGTTCAAGGACGGGCTGACGCATCAGTCCGACGCGTCGGGCGACGCGGCGGGCAAGCTCGGGCTGACACAGGACAACGGCTACGTCTACTACCTATGGTCGCTGGGCTGGGGGATGGGCTGGGTGCCGCTGATCGTCGCCGTCGGCGCCGCGGCGCGGCTGTGGCTCGACGAGTCGCGCCTGGTCTGGTTCCTCGTCCCGGCGGTCATCGTCTTCATCCTCTTCATGGGCTCGCAGGCGCGCTACTTCGGGCGCTGGGTGATGCCGGTCATGCCGATGATCTGCATTCTCGCCGCGTACGGGGCGGTCGAGTTCGCCGACTGGGCGTCGCGGACGAGACCATTGCTGAAGCCGACGTTCATGGCCGCCGTCGTCGTCGCGCTGTGCGGGCAGGGATTCGTCTACTCGCTGCACAGCGGACTCGTCCTCTCGCGCGAGGACACGCGCAACCTGACGCGCGAATGGATGGTCGCCAACGTGCCGCTGGGGACGAAGATCGTCGTCGAGCCGGTCGTGCCCGACCAGTGGGCGCAGGACATCGGCAACCCCTCGCCGGTCGTGGCCAACGGCAATCGCTGGGTCAAGTACCCGACGAGCCGCTCGAACATCAACCCGCGCACGGGCAAGCCGATGACCGGTCCGGGGGAGGTCGTCAACATCGAGGACTACGAAAAGGTGCTGCGCCCCGAGCTCGTCGACGCCTACCAGCGACAGGGTTACTGCTGGGTCGTCGTCGGATCGACCCAGCGCGGGCGCGCCGAGGCGGAGCCGAAGGAGGTGCCGGGAGCGCTCGCCTACTACAGGACGCTCGAGCAGCGCTCGCGTGTTGCGCATGTCGTCTCGCCGTACTCCAAGGGCGAGGGTCCGGTGGGCTTCAACTTCGACTGGACCTTCAACTACTACCCCCTCGCCTACAACCGGCCGGGGCCGGAGATGACCATCTATCGCCTTGGGGGTGGCCAGTGCACTTCAGGCTGATTCCCCTCCTATAGTTGCTCGCGTGTCAGTGCTGACCGCGGCCGACCACGACCACCTCGCGCGTTCGATCGAGCTCGCCGAGTTCGGCCTCGGGCGCGTGCATCCCAACCCGATGGTCGGCGCGCTGATCGTCCGCGAGGGCACCGTGCTGAGCGAGGGCTCGCACGAGGAGTGCGGCGGCCCGCACGCCGAGGTCAACGCGATCGCCGCCGCCGGTGACGCG
>Ga0307502_10000268_pt1 | contig 13863 bp, 10 predicted proteins | sample 16_S_MG_FD_201364 | JGI IMG/M metagenome (GOLD analysis project Ga0307502, IMG submission 201364) | Soil microbial communities from Populus trichocarpa stands in riparian zone in the Pacific Northwest, United States - 16_S | ecosystem: Environmental > Terrestrial > Soil > Riparian zone > Trees... | reverse complement strand
CGCCGATCTGCGCGCGCGAGCGGCGGCACGAACCGCACGGCGACCATCCCGTCCGCGAACACCACCGGATCGCCCTCGACCGTCAGCGGGACGCTGAAATCAGCACGTGCGTCGGCGGTCGCGCCGGCCGCAAGCACGATGGCCAGGACGATCCACCATCGGACGTCACGTCGCTCGATCGGCGGCGTTCCCATCACGACGCCGACCCGCCCACTGATAGACCGCTTGACGAACGATCGATCACCGATGTGTGGTCCGCGCATGATGCGAGAGCCGACATACGTCCGGCTGGCCACGCTGCTGACGGCCCGCTGCATGAATATGCCATCGCCCAGCGTGCGCAAGACCTGTCGTACGCGGTACAGCGCGAGCGGCTGCGGGCGCTCGAGCTGACCACGCGGGAGCTGCCCTGGCTACGCGACGTCGACGACATCGCGAGCACCCGCGCTGTCGGCGCCCAGGCGCCCCGTACGCGCGTCGCCGTCCTCCCCTCCAGCGCGTGGATAGAGGACATTACCCTCGCCTAGGGCGCCAGACCGTCCTCGGGGACCAGCCAGGTGTCCACGAGGCGGGGGACTCGATAGGAGTGTCGTGCCGGAGCGGCCCTTCGAAGTGCACGATGCCGGACACGCGCAGGGTGTACAGGTCGGACTTGAGGTCGTCTTCGGCGCGGTCGCGCGGACCTTTCAGCGAGTCAAGCAGGGCGCCGAATGTGGTGGTGGACCCAGGCTCCAGGAGGGCTTCAACGGGCGCGGGCCCTGGTGGCGCGGGGAGACTCGGCGCTGACGAGGGCGGAGGTAAAGGCGAAGGCGGGGGTGAGGTGGGCCGGATTGGGGACGGCGTGGGTGATTGAGGAGCCGGTGGCTGCGGGGGCTTGGCGTAAGGCTGTGCGAGCAGGGATTCGCCGACGCTGGGGGTCGCTATGCCGTGCGCCGTGAGCTTGCAGTCGACGAGGTCATGAACGACGAGGTGCTGCACGCCGTCACGGCAGGCTGGCGGATCCAAGCCCAGGTGCTTAGCAACGCGGCCCTGCGGTGAGATGACGTTGCCGAGCTGGCGCTGCTCGATGCTGAGCAATAGGGGCCAGCTACCTTCGGTGCGCATCTCTCGATAGAGCGCGCGGTCGAGGATGATGTCGCCTCGCGCGCGATCGCGTGCCACGGCATCATCGGGTTGCTCAAGCCGGCTAAGTCGTGGCGGCTCGTAGAACGCGGGGCGCAGTCCGAACACCCAGGCGGCGGGCACACCATGGGCGCGCAGCGCGGTGTGCTGCTCCCACCAGCTGTCGCGACCCAGTCGCCGATACCTGATGCAGATCGCGACTTGATGGCCCGTTGGTGAGCCAACCAGCACGGCGACGGACACGCCAGCGACCACGGCGTCCTCTGTGACCTCAAGAGCGGGATGTTGTGAACGCGCCCACTCAGCCAGTAGTTCTCGCGCGACCAGGCGCGCATATGCGGCGTTGTGTTCTGGATCTGCCGGTGCCTGGAGGTGCCTGAAGTGCTCACGACGTTTATTGCTGGCGTACGTCGTCAACTGTGGCGATGGACACCCAGGAACAGGGCAGATGAGAGCACCCTCATGGGCGCCCGCTCGCAGCTGCTCGGCCTCGCCGTGCGCCATGAAAACGAGCGGCGCATTTGTCGGCTGCAGGGTTGATCGCGCATACACCTGACGTCGATCGCCAAGCGCCTCCTGCGCCCACGCCTTGTAATCCGCGTGGCGCATAGCCTCAGCCCACTGGTTGAGGTCCTGACGGACTCCCATGGTGGTGAGGCTACGCCGTCAGCAAGACTGTTCGGTGAGCGTCCCCGGTCTGGCGGAGGAGGGCCCGAGATGGTGTCGCAGGTCCTGCTCGAGCGCCATGTCCGCCTGTCTCACCGTACGGGCTTCGTCTGACGCGATCCGCGATCTCAGCTCGGTAAGACCGTCGACCCCGACCAGGTTGCGGGGTCGCGGTGGAACTGCGTTTCCCGCCAAGCCCCGTCGGGAGGGTCCTGGGCGGGTCGATCGTCACCTGGGAACCGCCTTTCCCAATCGACCGTTGGGCGACCGCGCCATGGTTCTTGCCGATCTCCTTCGCAGCGCTCCGGAAACGGCATGAAAACCATGCCGAATCGCCCTCGACTCGGCCCCTGCCGCTCGTGCGCAGGCGGGTCACGGCACGATGATCGTGAACCCGACGTCGTTGGCGGGTGCGGCGACGGTCGTAGCGCCTCTCCGCTCGGTTCGTACCTCGAACTGGCCGGCACCACAGATGCTCGGCGCCGTACAAGGCCGATCCATCGCCCTCCGGGTCGGCCGTGCCGGACCAGTCCACCGACACGACTGCGGGACGGTTGACCACGCTGATGCCGGGCACCGGCGTCAGGCAGTAGATGCCGGTGGCGGGACGCTCAACGGCGGTGAATCCCGACGTCCGGGCGGTATCCAAGGCCACGCTCGTTGAGCCGGCGAAGACGCGCGCGTAGGCGCGAGCGGTACCCGCGTCGCCCCGCTCACCTGAGTCGCCCTTCGCACCGGGTACGCCGGCGTCGCCCTTCACTGCGAGGCGCTACAGACGCCGTGAGATGGCCGCTACTCGCCGACGTCCGCCTGCGGCGCGGACGGGGTCCACGGCGGCGGGACGAGCTTCGCCGAGAAATTGCCTCGTGCGAGGCCAAAGCTCGCCACGTCGCCGTACGCCCGGCTCATGAGCCATTGGTCGCAATCGGGGATCTCGCGGACGGGAACGCCATCGAGCGTCCGCAGAATGTCGCCGGCGCGCATGCCGGCGACATAGGCGGGCGATCCTACGGCGACGCCTCGGACGAGCAGCCCCAGGGCGGGATGGCCGCCGACGAAATGCGGTCCGATGTGCAACTCATGGTGGTGCGACGGCGCGCGCCGCTCCGCGTGCGCGGCGAGACGGTCGAGATGGTCGGGCCAGTAGTAGGAAAAGCCGTTCGCCTCGAACAGCCCGAGGTCGGATTCCGGCAGGCCGTCGTGCGTGATCGCCACCTCAGCGTCGTCGCCGAGCGGCTTGATCTCGATGTCGACGGTCGACGTCGTGCCGCTGACGTCGAGGTCCCACGACAGGCGGAGGTGCCGGGCGCGCTTCGCCTGGAGCACCGTGCCCGTGAAGATCATCGGGCGGTCGGTGCGCAGCGTTGCCGTCCACCGAAACTCGTTTCCTTCCTCAAGCCGGCTCTCGCCAGCGTCGACGAAGAGCCACGACGCGAGCGCGCTCCGGTCCGTCCACAACTCCCAGACGTACTCGGCGCTCGCACGAACGATGCGATTCGCGTGCGTCGAGGTCACTTCACATATCCCGCGGAGACTCTTGCAAACAAGGAACGCAATCCTCGCCAGCCAGGGCTCGTCTGTCAAGCCTGGAAGATGCCTGAAGGTCCCGGGCAACCGCCACGCCGGGGCACCCGGCGGCCCAGCGCGATCGTCGGCGCGCGACGACCGCGGCCGCATGCGCGCTGGCCGGTGTTGTGAATCCTCGTGGGACGCACGTCGCCGAGGCGATAGCGGCCATTCTTATTAACGATTCCTTATGTAATGTGACGAACGTCACACTCCTTATGTAATGTGACGAACGTCACACTCCTTACGTAATGTGACGTTCGTCACGCAGTCCGGGTGCGGGCGAGGGGAGTGCCGCCGCCAAACGGCGTGCGGTACCACGCGCCTGCACGGCCAATCCCAGATGATCTCTGGCCGACACGCGGGCACCTAGGTCCGGACCGTGCTCGCCGCAGCGGCGGCGACTGCAGCGAGGTCGTCCCATTCCTCTTAGCGACCGGCGAAAACAATCTATTTGCAGGGCAGTTTGCCTACGAACCTCATAGAGCGTGACATTCTCGTCGGAGATAGTGCACGTCTAGGAAGGCCAGCCGAGCTGAGGTCTCGCCTGTCCTGCGTATCGCGTTCGTCCACGCCGCGACGTGACGAGTTCACGGTAGGCCGAGCGATGCGGAAGAACGAGAGAAAGGAAGTGATGCAGATAAATACGACGACTCTGGGCGGGAAGCCTCGTTGACTTTGAGTGGGATCTCGGCGAAGATCGGGAGCCCTACAAGGCAGCTTCCCTGTCCCTCTTTGCACTGTTTACTAGAGGGACGTGGGAGAAAGGAAAAGTGAGACAGATGGATACGACGACTCTGGAGCCGGAAGGCCTCGTTGACTTTGAGTGGGATCTCGGCGACGACGTGGAGAACGACGAGCGCGACTTCCCTGTCCTTCTCTGCACCGTTTACTAGAGGGATGAGTACCGGCGTGGTTCCCGCCGACACAGGTCAGCGGGAACCCGTCGCAGTGCCGAGCGCGCCGAGGACGCGGGTAGTCCCAATCCTCGAGGGGACGGTCGTGCTCGCCCAGCATTACCTTGAGACGCCGGCCGGCGCGTTCGCCGGCGGTGCGTGCGATTTCTCTGCCGATCGGGCTGCCGCTCGCGCTCGAGCCGAGACGGTCGAGCGTGCGAGCCTGATCGGAAACGGCCCCGACCTCCTCGTCTCCGCGGAAGAAGCGGAGCGGCGCGGGCTGGCGAGACGGCTTCCGGACCCCGACCTTGCCGGTGTCTCAAGCTGGATCCCTGCTACGGATTCGGTCTCGGGCGAGTCCGTCGTCGTCCCAGCCGAATGGGCGCTCGTGCGCTGGAGCGGTAAGCGCGAACCGCGCTGGCAGCAGAGCTCGGTAGGCGCGGCTGCGCACGTGACGCGTGATGCGGCGTGCACGACGGGGCTCCTGGAAGCGCTCGAGCGGTACGCCGTTCGGCGCACGTGGGCGGGAGTCGCGGCGCTCGTGCCTGCGAGCGACCGCCTGCGCAAGTCGCTGCCGGAGCCGCTCCGCGCGGCGCTCGCGGGTCAGGGGCTCACCGTGCACGCGTGGCTGATCGTCGACCTGGCCGCAGTCCCCGTGGGGCTCGTGCTCGTGGACGGCTCGGGTGGCCGGGCGACGTTCGGATCGAGCGCGAAGAGCTCGATCGACGCGGCGCTCGAGCACGCGTTCTGCGAGGCAATCAGCGTCCGCGCCGCGCTCGCGGGCGACACGCTCGGGCGCGACGAGCGCGTCAGGTACGCGCGGCGCGCCGCCCGTCACGGGGACGCCTTCGTGGCGTTCCTCCGCGGCCTCGAGGTGGCGGCGCCGTCTCAGCCCAACGCCGTCGCGCCGACCGACCTCGCCGGCTGGGTGCAGGAGCAGTTCGGCTGCGCGCCGCTGGCGATCGACATCCCGGCCATAGGGGCGGGCGCCGTCGTCAAGATGGTGATCCCGTGCCACGAGTTCCTGGTCGAGCGGCACCGATTTCCGTACATTCTCGCTCCTGGGTACCTCGAATGAGCGCGGAGGGAGAGTAGATGTCGCTCGAGGCTCAGCGACTGTCGCCGCAGGATTACCCGCGGTCACCGGAGCAGCCGCTGGCCTCCGTCAAGCACACGGACCGGAACGCGGCCGAACTCGAAGTCCGCCGGGCCCGTTGGGCGCCGTACCTCACCACGGCACAGGCGACCGAGGCGCCGCTTGCCACACGGTTCGTCCCGCGGCTGCTGGCGAATCTCTCCGCGGAGGCAACGCCCACGCGCGCCTGGCCAGCGACCCTGTACCCGGCAGGCTATCGACGGCAGGTGCTGGCGCACACGGCGTGGCCGGACGACGCGATCCGTTTCGACGTCGACGGCAGCACCGACGGCGGCTCGCCGGCACGAGATAGGATCGCGACGCTCCGGGCTTCCGCGTCCGAGCTGGACGCCGCGCGCTCCGTTGCGCTCGCGTCGCTCTTCAACGTGATGTCGCTCTACCGCTCGACGATCGAGGTCTTTGGCCGGCGGAGTGGCCGCGGCGAGCGCCCATCCAACCCGCATCTCCTCTACGAGCTGGCGCGTGCCGCCTACCAGCTCAAGCCGGGCGCCGAGCAGCCGATCCGCGCGTTCACCGCCCTCGCCACCGATGCGAGCGTCTCGAGCGCGCTGAGGCTGAACGCCAGCTCGCGGCTGATCGCCCACTTCGCGCGGCGTCAGATCGACCTCGAGCAATGCGGCGAGTGGACACGCCACGGGCTGGACCTCGCGCGCGAGGTCGCAAGGCGCGAGACGGGGTTCGACGAGACCCTGGGCTTCAGCCGTGTCCACCGCGCCGCCGCGCTCTACGCGATGCGCTGTCGGGACGTCGACGAGCTGGTCGAGAGGATGCGGGAGACGGCGGAGACGTCCGCACGGGCGGCGCAGCTCGCCCGGGACGAGACAGACCGTCTCGCGGCTGCGCAGGACGAGCGACTCGTTCTCGAGGCGACGCTCAAGGCATTCGTCGGCTCGCGCGGCACGTGCGCGCCGCTTCCGGCCCACGCGGCCGCGGCGCGGCTCTTCGAGCTCGACCCCGTCGACCCGTACAGCAGGCTCGTCGGCGGAGACGCGCTGTGGATGCTCGGGCGCGCCGACGAGGCGATCGAGAGCTACGGCATCGCCGCGTCGATGGGAACGTTCCCGGGGGCGCTGGCGGCTCATCGGACCTCGGTCGTCCTCTGCTCGCTCGGCCGCGCCAAGGAGTCGGAGGCGTTCTTCGCGGCTGCCGTCGAGCTCGACCCGGCCGCCGCCGCGACGCCGCCGGCGAGCGTCGTCGGATCAGGTGCGTCGGCCTAGGCGCGGAGCGACCCACGTCACACGACCGCGACCTCCGCAAACGCTACCCGGCGCTCGGATCTCTCTGGCGAGCCAGCGGCGTGTCGCTCGTCGGAGACGAGGCGTACGACGTCGTGCTTCTGCTCCTGACGACGGCGGCCTTCGGCCATGTGCTGAACGTCGGCTGGCTCGGGCTGACGCTCACGTTGCCGGGCCTCGTTGTCGCGCCGATGATCGGTGCGGCGCTCGACCGTCATCCGGCGCGCCGGGTTGCGGCGATGCGCTTCGCGGACGCGGTCCGGGCGCTCCTCGTCGCCGTCTTCGCGCTCCTGCTGTACGAGACCTCCGCGCGACCGGTGCTGTACGCGTTCGTCGTCGCCGTCGCGATGCTCGGCGTCGTCTTCACGACGGCTTCGCGTGCGAGCATCCCGCGGATCTTCGCCAGCGCGGAGCGCGACATCTCCCACGAGCTGACGAACGCGAACGCGATGTTCATCGCGCAGTCGACGGCGATCCAGATCCTCGCGCCGGCACTCTTCGCAGCGCTCCTCGGCTTCGTCGATCCCTCCCTCGTCTTGCTGCTGGACGCGCTGACGTTCGTGGCGTCCTACGCGCTGCTGCGCGGGTACGCGCGCGCGGTCTCGCAGACGTACGCCAGCACCGGGTCGACAGCTCGCGCCGAGCCCGAGCCGGCGCCGAAGGCCGGGTTCTGGAGCCAGGTCCGCGGCGGCTTCCACGCCGTCAACCGCGACGTCACCGCGCGGGCCGTGATCATCGCCTCCGCGATCACGGGCGGCGTCGGCTTCGCCGTCCTCCTGTCGATCCCGACGCTTATGAAGGACCGCTCCGTCGGAACCTGGGCCGTCGGCATCGGGCTGGGAGCGGTCGCGTGCGGAGCGTTCCTCGGCTCGAAGGCCGTCAGGCGCGCGCCGGGTCACCAGTGGCGGCTCGCGATCGTCGCCTTCGACCCCGTGATCAGGGCGCTCTGCCTCGTCGTCATCGCCTTCGCCGCGAACGCACCGGTGCTCATCGCCTCGCTGTTCGTCCTCGGCTTCTCGAGCGGTACCGGGAACGTCGCGCGGCTGACGCTAATCCAGATCCGCTTCCCCGATGCTACTCTCGGGCGGGTTATGAGCATCTTCGGACTCGCGAACCAGGTGCTCATGCCCGTGATGCCGATCGTCTGGACGGTGCTCTACGAGACCGTCGGCCTAACGAAGGCCTACTTGATCTTCGGCTGTCTGCTCGCGTCGGTCGTGGTGGTCGTCCTCGGCGCGCGAACGGTGCGTCGGGAGTGGGTCGAGGCGGCGGCCACCACGTAGCCGACGCCCGCGTCGTGCTCCCGCCTCTCCCCGACCGCTCCGACGACGTCCTCGGCGACCTGCCGGAGTCGTTTCGGCTCTCGCACGTCGACTACCTGCCGAACTCGATCTGCTGGCACGACGGCTCCTGGATCGTCTCGACCGACGCGTGGGAGGATCGGAGGCTCGCGCGGCCTGACGCAACCGGGGAGTGGGCGGAGCTGCCGACGCCCCCGGGGTGGGCGCGGCGACCGATGTCTGCGACGGGAGCCGATCTGGCCGTGCTCGTGCATCCCGGCAGCGCCGACAGCGGCGACATGCTCGCGCGGCGCCGCCACGGCTGGGAGCGCCTCGCGGCAGGGGTCGAGGAGCACGCGGTGACGGACTGGGACGGCGTCCACCTAGCCTGCCGCGACGAAGCCGGCCACGCCTCCGCGCTCGACAGATCGGGAAACGTGGTGCGCGTCGTCGCCGCGAATGGCGTCCAGTGCCTGACCGCGGAGTCGACCCGGCTCGATATCGCGATCCCCCGCGGCGCGACGCTCGCCCACCTCGCGCCCTCGCCCGACCGGGAGGCCGCCGTCCTCGTCGTCCGGCGCGGCACGAGCTACCAGACGCAAGTGTTCTCGCTCGTCGACGGCCGGCCTCTAAGCAGGCACTCCGTGCGTCTCCCGGTCTCCGCTCCGCCGGTCTGGCTCGACTCTGGCCGCGTCGTCCTCGTCGCGGAGCAGTGGCCGTCGCTCGTTCCGCTCGTCTGGGACTGGGCCGGCGGAAGGCTGGACCAACTGTGGCCGCGGAGCGTCATCGGAACGGTCAGGTCCGTCGCCGTCGCACCCGGAGGCGCCTGCACGCTCGCCGTCTGCACGCCGTGGCTACCGCGGTCACCGGTGCTCCTCGCCGACGTCGAGGCGGTCGCGTCGAGGAAGGGCGACGCCGACGTCCACCCCCTGGTAGTGACGCGCGGCGACCAGAAGCTCCCATGTCTGGTCTACGAGCCGGCGGCGCCGTGTCGCGGCACGATCCTGTACTTCCCGGGCGGGCCGCACGAACCAGTCTGGGGAGAGTACGGCGCGTTGGCGCACGCGCTCCGCGAGCGCGGCTGGCGCATCGTCCGCGCGAACGTCCGAACGAGCGGCCTCCGCGAGAACGCCTACCGCCCGCGAGGACCTGTCCGATTCGGCGTCGACGACGTCGACGACGCCTGCGCACTTATCGACGAGTTCGACGACGGCCCCGTCGTCACGATGGGTATGAGCTACGGCGGCTACATCGCGAGTCTCGCGGGCGAGCGGCAGCCGGCCTGTCGCGCTGTCGCCGTTCTCTCGGGATTCGTCAGCACGCGTGACCTCCATGGGGGCGAGCACAGGGGGGTGCAAGAGTTCGCATCGTTCGCCTTCCGGCCTCCACCGCCCGAGCCGGCGACGCTGACGAAGCGGTACTTCGTCGCGCACGGGGAACTCGACCGGCGCATCCCGATCGACGCCGTCGCGACGCACGCTCGGCGCGCCAGGAATGAGTTCACGCTGGTGCCGCTCCCGGCCGTGGGCCACGCGATCCACTCCGACCACGCCGCGCGGCTGACGTACCCGCCGCTCCTGCGCTGGCTAGACGACGTGGCGTGAAGGCCGTGCCTAGACACTATTGAATGGAGAACTCCGTGAACGATTACCCAGTCGACATCCCGCCGCTCGCCGCCCGCGCCCAAGCGCGTGCGGAAGAGGTCGATTTCCACCTCTCATGCAATCACCAGACCGGCGCCTTGCTGCGGACGCTCGCCGCCTCAAAGCCCGGCGGCCGGATCCTCGAGGTCGGAACGGGCGTCGGCGTCGGGGCAGCGTGGCTCCTCGCTGGGATGGACGCCGAGGCGGGGCTCGTCACGATCGAGATCCACCCCGAGGCCGCCGATATCAGCCGCGAGATGCTCGGCGACGACGACCGCGCCGACGTGATCTCGGCGGACGCTGTGGACTGGCTCACCGCGTACAACGGGCCGCCGTTCGACCTCATCTTCGTCGACACGACGATCCTGAAGTTCGAGCGCCGCGACCTCCTCGTCGCGAACCTCGCGCCGGGCGGCCTCTTCGTCGCCGACGACCTACGGCCGCAGGAGGCGTGGACCGAGCGCCACCACGCGCTCGTCCCACAGTTCCTCCGCGAGATTGTCATGGAGCCGAACCTAGTCGTGACACTAATGGACTGGGCGTCCGGCGTCACGGTTGCCGCGCGTCGCAGCTGACAACCCAGCGAATCGCCGCCGAGAGCGTCTCCCATGCATCCGGCGGGTACTCGTGCCCGAGATCGGCGCGGCGGTCGACATGACACGCAAGGCTGTGCGCGGCGGCCCAGGCCGCGAACGCGTCGACGGAACGAACAGCTGCGTCGAGGCCGCCCGTCGTGATCCAGTAGCGGCCGCGGGCACCCACCGGCTCCTCGCGCTCGAGCGTTGCGAGCAGCTGGTCGAGTGCCGGCGCGACCGCGACGGCTCCCGCGGCTCCAGGAACCAGGTGGAGTGCAGCGTCGATTGCCACGCGTGCGCCCGCGCCGAGCCCCGCTGGCACCAGCGGGAGCTCGGTCCCGAACCGTTCGCGGGCAGCGGTTGCAGCCGCGCTTACGTCTCGGAGCGCTCGCGCGCGGTCCGCCCAGTCCCACACCCCGGCGGCCTGAGGATGAGACGACCGCACAAGGACAAGGGCGACGTCCTGGACGCCCGCCCACACGGAGCGGTAGAGGTCCGGAGGGGAGATGCCGCCACCGTGGAGGACCAGGGCAACGGCTGTCGGCGCCCCCGCTTCGACGACCTCCCATTGGGGCGCCGATCCGGCTAGCTCCTCTCTCCACCGGCGCAGCGACTCCGACCGCACGTCCTCGGCGCCGGCGAGCGGCCAGATCGGCGCGAGCGCGGGATCGTCGAGAAGCGCCGGGCCCCACCACTCACCGGAGTCGAGCGACTGGCGCAGAAGCTCGAGCCCGGTCTCGGGCTCGGCGGATGTTGCGGCGCATCCCGCAAGCACGTAGTGCGACCACGCCGAGAGCGACTCGTGCCAGCGCCCCAACTGCGACGCGAGCGTGCGCAGAAGCTCGATGTCGCCAACACGGTCGGCGACCATCATCCGCTGCAACAGACGGTCGACGCGCTCCGGCTCGTCAGCCACGACCAGCACCTGCCGCTGCACCCGAGCACGGAGGGTCGCTACGGCGAGGTGGTCGGAGCTTGTGAGGTGGCCGTGCGTTGCGCAGCGGGCGGTACATGATCGAAAGACGATCTCACAGGAACCATGAGTGTGTTGCAACCCAGGCCAGGGTCCGGGTGACGAAGGCGGTGACGATGCTCGTGCTACGCGCGCGACGAACTCGCCGCTCAGTTCCAACGCACACCGTGACCACCGCACTCGCGCCGCTGCGGCGTGTGGGTTGGGGGAGAGCTCGTCGACGCTTTCCAGGCGCGGGCGCTGGCGATCTCCGCGTCAGCCGCCGCGCCGAATACCCGAGGGCGTATGCGACCGCCTACCGCGCGTTCGCCAGCTTCCTGTGCGCACGGTACGGCGAGGCCTCTGGTACTCATCGCTTTGCTCGCGGATCGACCGTCGCGTGGCGCCGCGCGGTCTCAAAGTCGTCATCTGGTCACGCGGCTTAGGCTCGGTGCAGCGCCCGTGATGATGGCGATCGTGTCTGCGATGTCCACGCCGTGTCGCAGAAGGAGCCAGACGATGGCGATCTTCCTGGCAAACCTTGACGGACGATATGCATGCTATTAGCGCACCAGCGTTCGTGGCGTAGCTGAAGAATGTGCTCACGCGCGAGCTCCTGGTCCCAATCGGCTGCGTAATAGAGGCGTCGTTTTGAGCACGCAGCCTAAGTTGATCGTGCTGGCCAGCAATGTCACGGATCGCGGAGCCTATGGCGATGTGGAGCGTGTCGCCGAGGAAGTGTCCTCGTCGGAGAGGATGTTTCCCGCGGGGTGGGGACGGCTCCGCTGATACAGCCCGCTTCGAAGGGCTGGGTTGCTAGTCGCGTAGCTGGCGCGCCTGTTGACTGCGGATGTACGTCCTCGAGCTCCCAGGCGATCCACTCCGCCCACGGCCGATCGGCGGTCGTGTAGCTCACGAAGAAATCCACGCCGCCGGCCCTCACACCCCGGTCGCGGCTGGGGCAGCGGATCCTCCACGGGCGTCTGATCTGCGGCGGCCAGCGGTCCTCCTCAACGTACGCGAGTGTGACGATCCTCACGGCTGCCACGCGCGCCGAGTGTGATCTTGCTCCATTCAGCCCCAGCCGCGGGGCCCAGCGGCTCGTGACCCAGATCGCGACGGTGTCCCGGCACCCGCCGCCTACCGTCTCCCCTGACTGGTAGATAAACGACGTTATCCACCACCCGGGGGCACCAACAGAGACGACCGGGCCGGCTGACGAGCGGCATGATCGACGCGATCCACTGGTCCTGGCGCCTGCAGGGTCGTCGCCGACGCGCTGATGCTGCTCGGGATCATCCTGTCCGCGCTCGGGCTTGCCGTGGGACTGAGTCGCTACAGCACGCAGCCCAGTAGCCAAGCAGAGCATCACCCGACGGTGGGCCGCCGGGCGTGAGCAGTGGCGCCGCGGGTGGCCGCGCCGGTGCGGGCGCACGGTGACCGTCCAGTACGCGGGTGTCGGGGTCGCAACCGCGACGGGGTAAGTCCCGCAGACGTCCGTGATCGTGTCGATCACGACACGATCTCTGACCGAGATTGGCTCGCGCACGTCGATAACTAGGTCGCTGACCTAGCTCGTCGAGCGCATGGCCAAGCCGAAGACGACCGCGCGGCCGACCGCCGCGAGCTCAGCCGACGCCTCGACGCTCAGCGACTCGCGCTGCGCGATGAGATCCAACGCGCAACCAGGCAAGTTGGGCGCTCGTCCCTGGCCGGGGACTCACGTGGTCTGCGTTGGGCACCGGCGTCGGGATCCTCGGATGAGCGGTGAACGGCCGCGCGTTACCTCGCTGGGGATCTCGAGGCCGGGGTCGCCCGCACTGAAGGGACTGTTTGCAGGCCTTTCGTTGATGCGCCCGAGACGATTCGAGCATTCGACCTTCGGTTCCGTAGAGCCAGCGCTGGAGGCTCGGAGCAGCAGTGGTCCCAGGGATGCAAGATGGGCTACGTTTCGGGACCATTTCGGGACCCGTTTGGGCGCCTGAGCCATGATTGCGTTCTCGACGAATCTCGTGAACCGCAGTGTTTCCAGGGGTTTTTGTAGTGCCGGAGGAGGGACTCGAACCCCCGACACGCGGATTATGATTCCGCTGCTCTAACCGACTGAGCTACTCCGGCGGGGCGCGCGAAGTGTAGCCGGGGCAGGCTGGGGCGCAGACGCCGGAATGCGCCTGCAGCCGCGCGTGCGCGCCACGACGTATCGTGCCCATCCGTGGCCCGCCCTGAGACGACGGAAGGAACTGCGTGAAGAAGTTCGCCCGGAAGGTCAAGAAGTCGATCACGCCGCTGTACCTCGTCCCGGTGGTGCTGGTCGCTGTGCTGATCGTCCTCGGCTTCGTCATCTTCGGCGGCGGGGACGAGGGCAAGAAGAAGACCGTGGATGCGACGCGCGGCTTCGCCGAGGGTGGGCCCAAGCAATCCCCGAGCGCCAAGCGCCGGCGGCCGAAGCGGGCGCCGGTCGTGCGCACGGGCACCCTCGACGAGGCGCGCCGCTCGGGCCGGCTCGCCGTCGCGCAGGCGCGCGGCACGATCGTCGCGCCGACGCGCGTGCGGATCCGGGTCAGCGCGGCGCCGAAGCAGGTCGTGTCGGTCAATTGGCAGCTCGGCTGCTTCAAGAATCGCCACGCGGTCGTGGGCCGGGACAGCTACAGGACGCGCCCGCCGGACATCCGCGAGATCAAGCTGCCGACGCAGGGCGCGAAGAGCTGCATCGCGACCGCGAGCGCGCAGCTCACCAAGCCCGACGGCGTGGGCCGCATCAGGGTCTCCGTC
>Ga0307502_10000267_pt1 | contig 13884 bp, 13 predicted proteins | sample 16_S_MG_FD_201364 | JGI IMG/M metagenome (GOLD analysis project Ga0307502, IMG submission 201364) | Soil microbial communities from Populus trichocarpa stands in riparian zone in the Pacific Northwest, United States - 16_S | ecosystem: Environmental > Terrestrial > Soil > Riparian zone > Trees... | reverse complement strand
CGCGCCCCGAATGGACGGAGCGCTACGGCTACCGGGCGCGCTCGGAGTACGACCTGCGCCCGGGCGGCGCCTACCTATGCATCGCGAGCGACGAAATGCGGGCGATGGGCATGGCCGAGCAGCTCGTCGACGGCGAGGTCATCGAGGCGGACCCGCCGCGCCGGCTCGTCCAGACGTGGCGCTTCCTCTGGGACGAGGACATCGCCGCCGAAGGTCCCACGCGCGTCACGTTCCAGATCGACGACGGCCCCGGAGGCGCCTCGAGGCTCACCGTGACCCACGAGCTCGAGAACGCCCCGACCACCGCGGCGTACCTCGCCGGGGAGATCGCCGACGCCGGCGGCGGGTGGAGCTGGGTCCTCAGCGATCTCAAGACGCTGCTGGAGACCGGCGCGCCGCTGCCGGGCTGACCGCGGCGCCGCCGCGATCACCGAAGCACGAGAGGCCCGCCTGGCGGGCCTCTCGTGGTGGCACTGACGAGCTCCGGGGGTGGGACTCGAACCCACAACCCTTCGATTAACAGTCGAATGCTCTGCCTGATTGAGCTACCCCGGAATGTCCGACCGAGCTGCCCGGGAAGGGGCGGCGTCGTCGGTCGATCTTACGGGAGTATCGGCCGCCCCGCTCTCAACTTCAGCATGACAGTTCGCGCACAGCAGCGCGCACTTCGCGGCCTCGTCGCGTGCGTCGGCCATCGAGCGCGACAAACCCTGCTGACTGAGCGCGAAGCGCTTCCCCGCTCGGTCGAGATGGTGGAAGTGGAGAGCTGCCACGCAGCGGTCGTAACCGCACAACACGCATCCTCCACCAGCTTCGAGCACAAGCTGTCACTTGATGCGACGACGCTTGTCCGCGACGTGCTCGACCCGACACTGCGCGCACCGAAAGCCTCCCTTGCGGCGCACGTGGCGAGTCGTGCCGTGTCGCGGGCACGGGATCTCCGCGGTGCGCAGGCCTGCCGCGAGCGCGGCCTTGCCAAGTCGCTCGCGTTTCATCCGCGCGGTCTCGAGGTCGTGCCTTCTCAGCCAGTGGCGGATCGTCGTGGGGCTGCGGTCGAAGACGTCGGCCATGTCGCGGATGGAGAGCTCGCAGCCGACGATCTCGGCAAGCAGCTCGCCGTCGATGCCGCCGCGCGCTGCGTGACGCGGCGCGTGCGAGGAGATCAAGCCGTACTTGCGCGCCCAGTAGGAGACGGTGGATGGGTCGCGCGCGACCTCGCGGGCGATCGCCTCGATCGAGGCTCCGTCTGCCGCCGCCCCTTCAACCACTCCCGGTCCATGATGCGAACGCATGTTCCCGCTGGCTTCGGACGGAGACGGACGTCGTCGGTCAGTCTCCACACCGACAAGATAAATCGGCTTGACAAGAATAGTTGTCGGTGAGAAAGTGCGCCCATGCACGACGTCGCCGTCATCGAGAACCCGGCCGCCGCCGAGGCGTCGCTGGATCCGATCCGCGCCCGCCTGCTCGCCGAGCTGGCTGCGCCCGGGTCCGCCAGCACGCTCGCGGCGCGCGTCGGGCTCACCCGCCAGAAGGCGAACTACCACCTGCGGGCGCTGGAGCGCCACGGCCTGGTGGAGCTCGTCGAGGAGCGCCGCAAGGGCAACTGCACCGAGCGCGTGCTCCAGGCGACGGCCGCGTCCTACGTGATCTCGCCGACCGCCCTGTCGGCGGTCGCGCCGGATCCGTCACGTGAGCCCGACCAGCGCTCCGCGCGCTGGCTGCTCGCCGTCGCGGGACGCATGGTCCGCGAGGTCGGTGAGCTCATCACCGGGGCGAGCGTGGCCGGCAAGCCGCTCGCGACGCTCGGGATCGACAGCGAGGTGCGGTTCGCGTCCGCCAAGGACCGGGCCGCGTTCGCCGTCGAGCTGGCAGATGCCGTCAACGGCCTCGTCGCGAAGTACCACGACGAGGCCGCTCCCGGCGGTCGTCCCCACCGCTTCGTCGTCGCACTGCACCCCACCATCACGCACACCAAGGAGCCCCAGTCATGAGCCGTGAGTTCGAAGTCGCCCGCGAGATCGACCTGCCCGCCGCCCCCGACGACGTCTGGACCGCGATCACCGCGGATCCCGCGGCCTGGATGTTCCCGACGGGGATGGAGATCCCCGCCGGCGCCGCGCCGCCCGAAGGGGCGCCCGTGATCACATGGGACCCGCCGAACCGGCTCGTCATCCGCATGGAGTCACCCGACGGGACCTTCAACGCCCTCGACTACACGATCGAGGCCCGCGCCGGCGGCACCGCCCACCTGCGCTACGTCCACAGCGGGATCCTCGCCGACGGGTGGGAGGACCAGTACGACGCCATCGACGGCCACACGGACTTCTACCTGCACACTCTCGGGCAGTGCCTCGAGCACTTCAACGGCCGCAAGGTCACCTACGTCGGCCAGCCGTCGGACGGCATCAACGGGCCCGAGGCCGCGGGCACGCCGGACGCGATGGATGCGCTGCGCGCCGCCCTGGGCGTCTCCCCGGACGCGGTGGTGGGCGATGCCGTCCACGCGTCGCTGGGCGATGCCGGCACGCTCGACGGCGTCATCGACTACTCGACGCCGGAGTTCCTCGGCGTCCGCGCCGCGGACGGCCTGTACCGCTTCTTCGGGCGCAACCACTACGGCAGCGTCGTCGGGATGAGCGCGCACGTCTTCGTGGATGGCCTCGACGCCGCGGCGAGCGAAGCGGCGCTCAAGGCGTGGCTCGACAGCGTGTACGCGTAGCGACGACGCGCCCGGATCAGTGCAGCTCGATGCTCCGCCTGGCGATACGGCACTGCACGACGAGGCCCTGCGCCAGGCGGCGCTCGACGCAGCGTCCGGCCACGCGTACGCGGGCGACCAGCCGGCCGGACTGGCGCACCTGCACGTCGTAGCCGAACGGGCGCGGCTTGCCCTCACGCACCGCCCCCGGCCGAGCCTCGATCGTCACGCCGTATCGCGCGGCCTCGAGGCTCGGCTGGGTGCGGGGCAGCAGCTTCACGCCGCCGTCGATGTCCGCCTTCTCGACGCCGCGCGCGAGGGCGTCCGTATCGAGGAACGGCCGCGACACCTCACTGAAGACGGCGCCACAGGTCAGCAGGTAGTACCGGCAGCGCCCGACCACGCCGAGGTGGAAGGGGTCGGGCAGCGTCTTTGCGTACTTGATCTGGTCGACCGTGCGCATCGGGACGGCCATCGTCCGCGCGGCGGCCGTCGCCGACGGGAAGGCCACGCGCGACGTCGTCCGGGCCGAGATCTCCAGCGGCGACAGGTCGGGCTGCTTCAGGGCCGGCACGACGGCGAACGACGAGAACCCCTGTCGCGACCCGACGCTCCACAGGCGCTGCTTGACCGCCCGGCTGGGGCGCGCCGGCACGATCGGGAGCGTGACGACGGTCGAGGCGGCGCAGCTCTCGAGCGGGTCGTCGGCATCGCTCGTGGGGTCCGAGGGGTCGGTCGCCTGACGCCAGGAGAGGGTGATAGGGACGCTCGCGGCGATCGGGACGATGAAGACGATTCCCGACCTCCCCGCGGCCACCACCTTCACGCCAGCCGGTGGCGTGTAGGTCTCGCTCAGCGTCGTGCCCGTGAACTCGGCGGCCACCTCGACGTCGTGGGTAGCGACGAGCGGAGCCGCCAGCCCGCGCTCTGTGGTCGTGAGCTTCACGCCGAGCGTCTTCTCCGCCGCGCAGGCGGGCAGCGCCTGCCCCGCGACGGGCGCGGCCCATACGAGCAGGCAGACGACGAGCGCCGCCACACCGGTGGCCGGAGCGCCGGATGCCTTCATGTGCCGGCGCGATCCATCGGCGCAACCTAGCGCACTCCGACACGGCGTCGGCCTCGCTCACGTAGCGAGCTCCTCGATCAGCTCGGCCGCTCGCCCCGGCGGATCGTGCTCGCCCCACCACGTCGCCAGCTCGCGGGCTCGCGCGCGCAGGCGGGTCTCGCCCAGCGCCCGCTCCACCGCCAGGCGCACCGGGCCCGGCGCGCACAGCCGGCGCGGGACGCGCACGCCGACGCCGGCCCAGTCGACGCGCGCGGCGCTCTCGTTCATGTCGCCGGCGGCGGGAACGACGACCACCGGGCAGCCGCTGGCCAGGGCTCGCGCGAGCGTGCCATGGCCGCCGTGGCAGACGACGACGTCGCAGAGGGGCATGGTCCGCGCGTAGGAGAGCCATTCGACCAGGCGGGCGTTGGCGGGCACGTCGACCGGCTCGCCCAGCGGCCTGCCGTTCCAGACGGCGAGGACCCGCACGGGCGCGTCCGCCAGCCCCCGCAGCGTCGCGCGCAGCAGCTGGTGCGACGGGTCCTGCGAGGTCGAGGGCGCCACGAGCACGACCGGGCCGTCGCCCGGCGCCAGCTGCACCTCGGCCGCCGGCGGCTCCCACAGCAGCGGGCCCACGACGTGGGTCGCCGGCAGCGCAACCGCACGCGGGTACTCGAGCGCCGGGAAGGTCGCCACCAGCGCCAGCGCCTGCGAGATGCCGCCGTGCACGCGGTCCAGCGGCCCGAGCTCCAGGCGCCGGCGCGTCTCGTTGAGCTCTCGGCGCCCGTGCTCGAGGCCGGCGTCGGTCAACCGCGACAGCGCGCCCCACAGGCGCCGTCCCACGAGCGTGCGCGGCAGCCGTGCCCCCGCGGAGTAGGGCGGCCAGCCCTGTCCCATGCGCGGATCGGTGTGGGGGATGACCGTCGCCACCGGCACGCCCTCGAGCTCGGCGGCCAGTGCCGGGGCGAGGGTCAGGATGTCCGCCACGACCGCGTCGGGGCGCAGGGCCGCCACCAGCGGGCGCGTCTCGCCGGTCGCCCGCACGACCGCCTCGTAGGGCTTCAGCGGGCGCTCGCGCGTGGGGAAGACGTGGTACTCGGGGGCCGCCTCGAAGCCCATGCCCGTGGCCCGCACGTCCTCCTCCCAGCGCGACCACGTCTGCAGGACGACCTCGTGGCCGCGCGCCACCAGGGCGCTCCCCAGGGCGATCAGCGGGAACGCGTGCCCCGGATCGCCGAAGGCGCCCAGCAGCAGCCGCAGCGGACGGTCAGGCGGCGGCAAGCTCGGCGATGAGCCGCAGCTGCTCGAGGCGCCCGTCCCTGTCCCACGCCATCGGCGTGATGCCCAGGGTTCCCACGCCGGCGTCGCGGTAGACGGCCAGGCGCTCGCGCACGTGATCGGGCGGACCGGCGAGGGCCACGCGGTCGATCAGCTCGTCCGGGAGGGCCGCCATCGCCTCGTCGCGCTTGCCGTCGAGGTAGAGGTCCTGGACCTCGCGCGCCGCGTCCTCGAAGCCGTAGCGCTGCACCAGCTGGTTGTAGAAGTTCTGCTTGCGCGAGCCCATGCCCCCGACGTAGAGCGCGATGAAGGGCCGCATGGCGTCGCGGGCGCCCGCGAGGTCGTCGGTGACGAAGACCTGCACCGTTGGCGCGATGTCGAAGCCGTCCAGGGCGCGCCCGGCGCGCGCCGCGCCCTCCTCGAGCAGCGGCCGGAACTCGGCCACGTGCTCGGGGGAGAACAGCGTCGGGATCCACCCGTCGGCGATCTCGCCGGCCAGGCGCGTGTTGTTGGGGCCGATGGCGGCCAGGTAGATCGGGATGCGCTCCTGCACCGGTGCGATCGTGAGCTTCAGCGCCTTGCCCGGCCCGTCGGGGAGCGGCAGCTCGAGCGTCTCGCCGTGGAACTCCAGGCGCTCGCGCGACAGCGCCTGACGCACGACAGCGACGTATTCGCGCGTGCGCTGGATCTGCTGGGCGAAGCGCTGGCCGTGCCAGCCCTCGGCCACCTGCGGCCCCGAGGAGCCGATGCCGAGGATCATCCGCCCGTCGGAGAGCTGATCGAGCGTCGCGGCCGTCATGGCCGTCATCGCGGGCGAGCGCCCGGGCATCTGGAAGATGGCCGAGCCGATCCGGATCCGCGTCGTCTGCCCGGCGATCCAGCCGAGGATCGTCGCCGCGTCGGAGCCGTAGGCCTCAGCCGTCCAGACGCTGTCGTAGCCCAGCCGCTCGGCCTCCTGGACGATCGCGAGCTGGTCCTCGCGGGTCAGCCCCATGCCCCAATATCCGACGTGCACTCCGAGCTTCATGCAAGCGTCCTTTCAGCGGACAGGAATATGGCTGTTCATGTCGGGGGCGAAGGCGTACCCTCCGAGGCGGGCAAGCCTATGGGACGCACGCGTTCATCTGTCGAAGACCTGCGCCTGGCCATCGATTGCCTGCCGCTGCGCACGCGGGAGGCGATGCTGACGGGGATCCACTCCCACGAGATCATCGTCGGGGCCTACTCCGACCGCGCCGGGGGCGTCTGCCCGATGCTCGCCGCCCATCGCTGTGGCGGTCGCACGAGCTTCGTCTCGTTCGCCCGTGCGTGGGATCGCTTCGCGCGCGCCAAGCGAGCGCGGACCGCGACCGTGCGCGAGCTGCGCGCGCTGGAGGCCCACCTGACGGCCTCGATCCTCGCCGAGCGCGGCGACGCCGACCTGCGCGGCGCGATCGCCGAGCACCAGACGCTCGTGCGCGAGCGCAAGGCCGGCGAGGCGGCGCACCTGGGCCTGGGCTGGCTGCGCCGGCGCGACACCGCGCGCGACGAAGAGCTCGTCTAGATCCTCGTCGCCGTCGGATGTGGCGCGGCCTTGCGTCGGTTGTGCCTAGACTCGGGCGGCGTGCGTCGACCTCTCCCGTTTGTCCTTGCGCTGCTCGCGGCCGGGGGGCTGGCCGCTGGCTGCGGCGGCTCCGACAAGCCCAACCGGCCGCCCCCGCAGCCCGAGCCGACCGGCCAGCCGGCCGACTTCCCGTCGGCCGGCGGCAAGACCCTGAACGACCTCGCCTCGATGGCCGACGGTCAGGGGCCGGTGCTCGCCCCGAGCGTCTCGCTCCTGCACAAGGGGGTCGAGCGCTACGGCTTCGCGCTCTTCGACACCGCGCGCAAGCAGATCACCGGCGCCGAGGTGGCGCTCTACACCGCGCGCTCGGACGGGTCGGGCGTGCGCGGCCCGTTCGTCGCGCGCTCCGAGTCGCTCGAGGTCAAGCCGCAGTTCCAGAGCGAGACCGTGGCCAAGGACCCCAACGCGGCGAAGTCGGTCTACGTCGCCGACGTGCCGTTCAAGCGCGACGGCAAGCAGGCGGTGGTCGCCATCGCCAAGCTCGACGGACGCCTGCTCGTGACCAACGGCTATCCCGTCAACGTCACGCCGAAGGCCAGCGGCGGCGTCCCCGGCCCTGGCGAAAAGGCGATCAGCGTCCACACTCAGACGCTGACCGACGTCGGCGGCGACGCCGCGGCGCTCGACACGCGACGGCCGGTCGCCAAGGACCTGCTCCAGACCGACCTCGCCGACGTGCTGGGCAAGCAGCCCGTCGTCGTCACCTTCGCGACGCCGTTGCTGTGCGCAAGCCGCGTGTGCGGCCCGGTGGTCGACATCGTCGAGCAGGTGAAGGCGGGAGCGCCCAAGGGCGTCGCGTTCATCCATCAGGAGATCTTCCAGGACAACAAGGTCGACAAGGGCGTGCGCTCGCAGGTGGCCGCCTGGCACCTGGCGAGCGAGCCCTGGACCTTCGTCATCGATCGCAGCGGCAAGATCAGCGCCCGCTTCGAGGGCGCCTTCTCGGTCGGCGAGCTGCAGCGCGCGGTGGCCAAGGCCGCCTAGGTGTTGATGGCGCCGGGCGGTCCTCGGCGCTAGGGTCCGGCCGGATGCTGGTCTGTGCCACCTGTGGCAGCCGGTGGGACGAGGACGCGCGCCCCGCCACCACGTTCCCGGCTGCGGTCTGCCCGCTATGCGAAGGGGCGCTCGTCGACCTCGACGACGCGGCGCTCGACGACGCCGAGCCCGTCCACGCGGACGTGGCTCGCGTGTTGCGCCAGCACCTGCTCGGCGTCGGCGCATAACGCCGCGCGCCCACCGGACGGGCGGTCAGACGAGGCCGTGCAGGACCTTGTAGACCACGATCGCCCAGACGACGAGGACGATCAGCGCGACCACGCGCTGGGCCCACGCCAGTCCGGGCGTCGGGCCGGAGTCGCGTTGCTCACCGGGCAGCGCCCGCACCGGTCCGGCGGCCGGCGCGGGATTGGCGAGCTCCTCGGCGCGCGCCTGCTCGGCCTCCGCCACCCGGCGCTCGAGGGCCTCGAGGTCGCGGATCGCGGCGCGATGCGCCTCGACCGCGCGATCGCGCTCGGCGAAGGCCGCGTCGCGCTCGGCGATCGCGCTCTCGCGCTCGAAGTTGGCTGCGGCGCGCTCGTCGAGCGCCTCGTCGCGCTCGTACAGCGCGGCCGAGCGCTCGTGCACCGCGGTGTCGCGCTCCTCGATGATCGCGTCGTGGTCGAGGTTGGCGCGGGCCAGCGCCTCGTCGCGGGCAGCGAGCGCGGCATCGCGCTCGTGCTGGAGCGCGTCGTGGTCGTCGGCCGCCGCCGCGGCGGCCGCGAGGCCCTGATGGGCGTCGTCGAGCTCGGCGGCCAGGCGACGCACGCTGGCCTGCTCGCCGGCGAGCGCAGCGCGCAGGGCGGTCACCTCGTCGGCGCTGGGAGGGTCGTCGTGCGGGCCGGGGTTCGTCGCGTGCGGGGCCGGCGGCGCCGGGCCGCGGCGGGCCAGGAGCGGGCCCTCGGATGCTGCCGGCGCCTTGCCGCCCCGGCCGGGGATCCGCGGCATGGGCAGGTCGACCGCGAGGCTCGGCGCCACTGCGAGCTCGGCCGCGCTGAGCTCCAGCGGCGGGCCCTCCCAGGGGAAGGCGGCGATCCACTCCTCGCCGTCGTCGGCGGCCCACGGCTTGTGCTCGAGCAGGGCGAGCATGCGGCGCTGCTCGTCGCCGGTCTGAACGACGAGCACCGGCCTGACGAAGCGGTGGCCGCGCAGCCCGTACCAGCGTCCGGTGACCTCGAGACGGTCGCTGTCGGTCCATTCGAAGCGCTCGACTTCGAAGGCAACACCATCCGAAACCACGTCAGAAGCAGGCATTTGCTGTCGGGCCACAACCTTCAGTATGTACCCCAACGCGGCGTCGCACCCACTCAGGTGGCGCCAGCGGGGCGCAACGCATCCCGCCGCCCGGCACGCTACACAAGGGGGTGTGCGTCGTCGTCGCCGCCGCTCCATGTTCTCCTCGGCCCCGCCGCGGCGCTCCGGCGTGGCCTGGCTGGAGCCTGGCCGCCGGCGCCGCCGGGGTCGTGGCGGCGTGCCCGCGAGGGCCCTGCTCGCCGTTGTGGTGCTGGCGGCAGCGGCCGTCGCGGTGGTCTGGTTCGTCGTCGAGCGTCATCACACCGCCGACATGCGGCGCGGCGCGGCGGAGAGCTTCGCCGCCTCGTGGGCGCGGCGCGACCCGGCCGCGATGTGGCTCATGCTCGACAAGCGCAGCCGCGCAGCCTATCCGCGGGCCCGGTTCGCACGCCTCGTACGCTCGGCCGAGAGCGCGGCGACGGTGCAGAGCGTGCGCGTCGGCCGCGTAAGCGACCAGCGCAACGGGCGCTTCGCGCTGCCGGTGGCCATGGCGACCCGGACCTTCGGGACGCTGCGAGGCACGATCGTGCTGTCCGTGCACACCGAGGACGGCGGGGCGAGGATCGCGTGGGCGCCGCACCTGCGCCTGCCCGGCCTGCGCACCGGCGAGCAGGTGCGCCGGGTCGTGCTGGCGCGCCCCACGCGCGCCGACGTGCTGGGCGCCGACGGCCGCCAGCTGGCCGCCAACCCCGCGACCGCGGCCATCGCCGGCCGCCCGCCGTCGGGCGGCGACCGCGGCACCGGGCTGCAACGCCTCTACGACGAGCGCCTGGCCGGCCGGCCCGGTGCGCAGCTGCGCTTCGGCGATCGCGTCGTCGCCACGGTCAAGCGCCGCCGCGGGCGCTCGGTGCACGCGACGATCCGGCCCGGGCTGCAGCGCGCCGCCGCGGCGGCGCTGGGCGGCAAGCTGGGCGGGGTGGCCGTGGTGCGCCCGCGCGACGGCTCGGTCCTCGCGCTGGCGGGCCTGGCCGTCTCGGCACCCCAGCCGCCCGGATCGACGTTCAAGATCATCACCGTCTCCGGCGCGCTGGCTGCAGGGGTCGCCACGCCGTCGAGCTCCTATCCGGTGCGCACGTCCGCGACGCTCTCGGGGGTCAGGCTGCGCAACGCCGGCGGCGAGTCGTGCGGCGGGTCGCTGACGCAGGCCTTCATCGACTCCTGCAACTCGGTCTTCGCGCCGCTGGGAGCGAAGCTCGGTGCCGCGCGGCTCGTGCGGATGGCCGAGGCGTTCGGCTTCAACGAGCGCCCGCGGGTCCCCGACGCCAAGGCGAGCACGATCCCGCCGGCCGGGAAGCTGACCGACAGCCTCGCGGTCGGCGCCAGCGCCATCGGCCAGGACCGCGATCTGGCGACGCCGCTGCAGATGGCGGTCGTGGGGGCCACGATCGCCGAGCGCGGACGCCGCGCGCGCCCGCGCATCGTGCGCAACGACAAGGTCCTTCGCCGTCGCGTGGTCAGCACGCGCGTGGCGGCACAGGTGCGCGAGATGATGCTCGGGGTGGTGCGCTCGGGCACGGGGACCGCCGCGGCGATCCCGGGCGTCCAGGTCGCGGGGAAGACCGGCACCGCCGAGCTGCGGCCCAACTCGACGAACCCCAAGGACGCCGACGCCTGGTTCGTGGCCTTCGCTCCGGCCTCCAAGCCGACGGTGGCCGTGGCCGTGATGCTGGTCGGGGCCGGGTTCGGCGGCACGTCCGCGGCGCCGATCGCGCGGAAAGTGCTGCAAGCGGCGCTGCGATGAGAGCGCCGAGCCCGGTGTCGGGCGGTTGCCGACGGCCCGCTGAGCTGCCGTTCACAGGACGATTTACGCCGCCCGCCGCACAGACATCGACCCTGTGTCCATACCCGCACATGAACGGCGGGGTTCCGGTGCATCCCTCTCCTCCAGACGGTTCAGCCTCAAGGATGGGGTGATGCATTTATGGGTGGAATGACATGGACAGGGCGCGCGGATGCGCGTCGGGGTGTCTCATGACGTGGGCGGTGAAGCCTGGCGCGAGCCTGGCGGACCTCGCCACCATCGACCTGCGCCGCATCACGGATGTGCTGCAGGTCGATCACGCGTCGCTGTTCCTGCGCGATCCAGACGACCCGCAGCGTGCGGCCGTCGTGGCCCAGACGGGCCTGCCCGTCAGCGAGGCGCTGCCCGAGCACCGCACGCTCCTCTCGGACGTGCTGCACAGCGGCTGCGCCGCCGAGATCCAGTGCACCGGGGCCGCCGGCGAGCCCCGCAGCGCCGCGCTCGCGACCCCGCTCCTGCACGAGGACCGTGCCGTCGGGGCGGTGCTCGTCGTCACACGGCGAGAGAGCCGGTGCCTGGGCGCCATCGACGCGCAGGTCATCCAGAGGGCGACGCGAGCGCTGGTCGAGCGCTTCCTGACGCCCGGCGGTCGCCGCGAGCCCCGCGTCGACTCGGAGCGCTTCACGCGCGACGCGCCGGCCTCGCGCCGGTAGCGGACGGCACCGTTGGCCGGCGGCGGCACGGCCGCCCCGGGTTGGTCATGCCCGGGCGTATCCGGCGGCCGCGGTTCTCTGTGCGCCCGCGGCCGCCCGTCTGCAAACAGGGCCACGGTTGCGCGACGGCACGGATGACCAGGCCACGCCCAGCCGGCCGCGCGATGCGTGGCCGACCGGTCTATGGTGAGCCATCCTCACCGGTCCTGTCCAATCGCCGCCGCCAAGCGGTCGCATCGACGCGACGACCGGTTCGCTGCGGTGCCCGACCGGCCCTGTGGATGCGCGCTGGCGCGATCCCTTGGCGCGCTAACATCCGTCTGCGGGCGGCCCATTCCGGTCTTCCCTGGGGATGACCTGGATGGCAACCACGGCAGAGCACGTCGAGACCTGGCCCACGGCGGGGTTCCGTCACGAGGCCCTGCTCTACACGGGCGACGACGGCTTCATCGACGCGACGCTGCCGTGGCTGCGCGATGCGGTGACGGCGCAGGAGCCGACCCTCGTCGTGGTCAGCGCCGCCAGGATCGCCCGTCTGCGCGAGGAGCTCGGGGGCGCCGCCGCCGAGCGCGTGACCTTCGCCGACATGGCCGAGGTCGGCATCAACCCCGCCCGCATCATCCCGGCCTGGCGCGAGTTCGTCGACGCCCACGGCGGGCGTGGGCGCCGGCTGCGCGGTATCGGCGAGCCGATCTGGGCCCAGCGCAGCCCCGACGAGCTCGTCGAGTGCCAGCGCCACGAGGCGCTGCTCAACCTCGCCTTCGCGGGCGCCGAGGACTTCTGGCTGCTGTGCCCCTACGACGTCGAGGCCCTTGAGCCCGACGTGATCGACAAGGCCCACCACAGCCACCCCGTCGTGGTCGCGGACGGTGGATCGCACGAGAGCGCGACGTATGACGACCTGCCCGCGGTCGTCGCCCCGTTCGACCTGGCGCTGCCCGATCCGCCGCCCGGCGCCGACGAGCTTCCCTTCGTCTCGGGCACGCTGGCCGTCCTGCGCCAGCTCGTGAAGCTGCGCGCCGACGGGGCAGGATTCCCCGCGGCGCGCACCGGCGATCTCGTGCTCGCCGTCAACGAGGTGGCGACCAACTCGATCCGCCACGGCGGCGGCGGGGGCGTGCTGCGCGTCTGGCAGGCCGCCGACGCGCTCGTCTGCGAGGTCACCGACGCCGGGCGCATCGCCGATCCGCTCGCCGGGCGCCAGCGGCCGGCCAGCGGCCAGTCCGGCGGCCACGGCCTCTGGCTGTGCAACCAGATCTGCGACCTCGTCCAGCTGCGCACGTTCGCCACCGGCAGCGTCGTGCGGCTGCACACCCGCCGCGGGCCCTAGAAGAAGCCCGCGGGCGTCAGCCCCAGCCGCATCTGGCCGACGTTCTCGAAGGTGCGGTCGAACTGCATCGTCACGTGGGTGCGGATCATGTTGATGTCGCGAAAGCAGCGCTCGACGGCCTCGCCCTTGCGCGTCGCCGTAGTGCCCGCGGTGCGGAAGACGACGTCGACCGCCTCGGCGCACAGCTCCACGACCTGCTGGCAGATCAGCAGCAGCCGCCGCTGGCCCTCGTCACTGACCTCGATGCCGCGTTCGACGACCCCGTGCGCCTGCTCGGTCCATGTCGTGGCCACCTGCATAAGCGCCGCCTCGGCCGTGTCCACCAGTGCGGTGGCCTGGCCCAGATCGCGCTGGAACATCGTCAGCTCGCGCCGCAGCGGTGTCTTCGGCCCGTACTGCCGGCGGGTCTGCAGCACCTCGATGTAGTGGTCGATGGCCCCCTGGGCGATGCCGACGGCCACGGCCGCGGGCTCGGAGACGAGCAGCGGCATGATCGTGCCGCCGCGGTAGATCGGGTTCTCGTGCACGCCGCGGCCCGGGAACTCCACGACCGGGCGGTCGGGGTTGGGCGAGGCCACGGTGTGGTGCTCGGGGACGAAGAGCTCCTCGACGACGACGCGCCGCGAGCCGGTGCCGCGCATCCCGAGCGTGTCCCAGTTGTCGACGATCGAGTAGGCCGCGCGCGGGAACGCCGCCCAGCGGGTGTCGCCGGGCGCCTCCCCGTCGGCGCCGGCGACGGCGATGCCGCCGATGAAGTGCGTGGCGGTGTCGCAACCCGAGCCGTAGTCCCACCAGCCGTCGATGCGGTACCCACCGTCGACGCGCACGGCCCTGGCCGGCAGGTTGGAGAGCGGGCAGCGGAAGTCGCCGTCGCCGAACAGCTCGATCTGCCCCTGCTCGGGCCACATGGTCACCGTATGGGCGTGCCCGGCGGTGAGGGCGAACACCCAGCCGCTCGACGGGCACCCGCGCGAGAGCTCGATCGCGACGCGCAGGAAGGTCTCGAGGCCAAGCTCCAAGCCGCCGAAGCGCCGCGGCTGCAGGACGCGGAAGAAGCCGGCGTCGATGTACTCGCGGTCGGTCGCGTCGGGCAGGCGGCCCAGCGCCTCACACTCGGCCTGGCGCGCGCGCAGGGTGTCGCGCAT
>Ga0307502_10000266_pt1 | contig 13915 bp, 12 predicted proteins | sample 16_S_MG_FD_201364 | JGI IMG/M metagenome (GOLD analysis project Ga0307502, IMG submission 201364) | Soil microbial communities from Populus trichocarpa stands in riparian zone in the Pacific Northwest, United States - 16_S | ecosystem: Environmental > Terrestrial > Soil > Riparian zone > Trees... | reverse complement strand
TGACCGCTTCGCGCGCTGGTCGAGCCGCCTTGTCCCGCGGATTGCAGAGGATCACAATCGCCGGGAACGCGGAGGTTTGCTGTTGGGCCCGCGACAGATCGCAGTAGTGGCACTGCTTCTCGGGCTGACGGCCGCGGGATTCGTCGTGTCGCGCGTGCATGGCGAGCGGAATGCGCGGCACGACTCCCAGCAGCGCGTCGAGATCGCGACGGCGCTGATCCGCAGTCGCGTGGAGGTCGCGACGTCGCTCACCCAGAGCCTGCGCCGGTTCATGGCGGACGAGGCTGCCACAGGCGTCACGAACGGCCAGTTCACGAGGAACGCAGTGCGGTGGCTCAGCCCCGCTGACCTCCCGTCCGCTGCGTGGGCCGAGGAGGTCGGTGCCGCCGACCGAGCAGCGTACGAGCGCCGTATCGGCCGGCCCATCGTCACTCCCGACGACCAGCACAAGGCCGCGCCGCCAGGCCCCTCCTACCTTCCGGCGACGCTGGTCTCCGGTTTCCCGCCCCTGAACTCGCGCGGCGTCGATATGAGCCGTGAACCCGGAATCGCCGACGCGCTGGGCCGCGCTTTTCGGCCCGGCGGCGTAGGTGCCACCCCCGTTGCGGCCCGGAGAGACGGGACGCGCGGCCTCTTCCTCGCCACGCCGGTACCCAATCTGATCGACGGGGTGCTCCGCCCTGGGGCCGTGGTGGTCTTCCTGCCCGAGGCGACCCTGCGCGCGGCGGCGAGGAACCCCCCGGGTCTGCGGTTCCCTCCCGCCGACGGTTCGTCGGGAGACCGCGGCGGCCGGGACACCGTGCTCGACGAGTTCACGGTCGCGGGCCAGCAATTCGCCGTGACGATGCCGAAGGAGCCGGTCAGCGGCCCGGGTGCGACCCTGCAGTGGATCGTTCTTGCCGGCGGCCTCCTGCTCGCCGCCCTCGCCGGTGCTCTCGGTGTCATCGCTGCGCGGCGCGCCAGGGCACAGGAAGACCTGGACCGCATCTTCACACTCTCCCCCGACATGATCACCGTCGCCGACTTCGACGGACGCTTCACACGCGTCAACCCGGCCGTCGAGCGCATCCTTGGCTATACAGAGGAAGAGTCCTTGTCGCGCCCGTACCTCGACCTCGTCCATCCCGACGACCGCGAAAGCACGCTGGCCGAGGCCGCGGACATCGCAGAAGGGCGGCCGACCCTCTCGTTCGTGAACCGTTTCATCGCCAAGGACGGCACCTACAGAGTGCTCGAGTGGACGTCCGCCCCGGTCGTAGAGCAGCGCCTGATGTACGGGGTCGCACGCGACGTGACCGAGCGCCGCAGGGTCGAGACGGAGGTGGAGCGTCTCGCACAGGAACAGGCGGCCCTGCGCCGGGTGGCGACGCTGGTCGCCGAGGGTGCCCCGGCTACCGAGCTGTTCGACGCGGTGTCCGCGGAGATGGAGGCGCTCCTGGAGGCGGACGGGGTCGTTCTGAGTCGCTACGACGGCGAGGCGGAGATCACGATCATGGCCTCTCGCGGACCCCAGGACAGAGTGCCGGTCGGACTGCGCACCAACCACGATGGCGAGAACGTGACGACCGAGGTGCGACGGACCGGGCAGCCGGCGCGCATGACGGACCACGACTGGGCGCGCGGCGACATCGCTGACCTGGTCGAGGAGCTGGGTGTCCGCGCGGCGGTCGGGGCTCCGGTTGTGGTCGACGGACGACTCTGGGGCGTCATCATGGCGTTCTGGAAGGGCGAGGGGGACTCGCCGCCGTCCGACACCGAGACACGCATGACTCAGTTCGCACAGCTGCTCGAGACCTCCATCGCGAACGCGGACAGCCGTGAACAGCTCAAAGCCTCGCGGGCGCGGATCGTCACCGCAGCCGACGAGGAGCGCCGGCGCGTGGTTGCCGATCTGCACGACGGCGCGCAGCAACGGCTGATCCACACGATCGTCACCTTGAAGCTGGCCCACCAGGCGCTCGCGCCCGACCAGGAACCCGGCTCCGAGCTGGTGGCCGAGGCGCTCGACCACGCCCAGCAGGCCAACCTCGAGCTGCGCGACCTCGCGCACGGCATCCTTCCCGGCGTTCTCACCAAGGGCGGGTTGCGTGCCGGGGTGGACGCACTGGCGTCGCGGACCCCGGTGCCCGTCGAGGTCGAGGTGTCGGTGGGCCGACTCCCCGCGCCGATCGAGGCGACCGCCTACTTCATCGTCGCCGAGGCCCTGACCAACGTCGCCAAACACGCTCACGCCCGCCACGCCGCCGTCACGGTATGGATCGCCGACGGCACCCTCGCACTCGAGGTGCGCGACGATGGCGTGGGAGGCGCCCGGCCGGGCGGCAGCGGTCTGGTCGGGCTGGCCGACCGCCTCGCGGCCCTCGACGGCGAACTGCGCGTCGAGAGCCCGCCCGACGGCGGCACCCTCATCGCGGCCGCCATCCCGCTCCCCGCCTAGCTCCCACCGTCCGTCGAGCGCTCGCGCGCAGTAGGGCTTGCCCTACCCGCGGGCATCGGGTCCTCCGCAGGCTCATCTCCGGCGCGCCGGTATGGCGCGGCTGCCGCGCGCGAGGGAACCTGTGGCCACGATGCACTCATCCATCTCCGAGCAACTCGCGCGCCAATCGGTCGTCCCGATGGAGTCCACCATCCCGCCCGATATGACCGTCGCGGAGTGGCGCCGGCGACGTCCCTCTGGGGCCAGACCGAAGCGGCGATACCCGGCCCGGCGCTTGGCAGCGACCCCTCGCCTTGCGGCGGTCCCGACAGCGCCATGCGACCATCTGTACGACAGCACGACACGCTACGACCACGATCGGAAGCTGCTGACCTTCCTGCTCGTGTGCCCCGTCTGCGCCACCGAGAAGGTCATGGAGACCCAGCACTACGAGCCTCGGTTTCAGCCGAGCCCGGAGTGCCGGCTCGAGGAGGCAACCGTCGGGGCAACCGTCCACCAGCTCACCCCCGCACAGCAGCTGCCAAGGCGCCGCGCAGCGTAGGCCACGCCCCCAGCGTCGCGCGCGACGGCTCGGGCGAGACGCACCGTGAGTGCCTTCCGAACCACGGGCCACGGTGATTTACTCGGCTGGGATGGCTGATCGACGCATCAGGTCGGACCGGCCGCGGCGGCGCTGGAGCGCCGGCGACGTGCAGGAGGCGCTGGTCATCAGCGGCGAGATCCCGTTGTGGCTGGTGGACGGCGACGACCGGATCGCGTTCGTCAACGACGCCGCGGTCCGGACACTGCGATACGACAGCGACGTCGAGCTGCTCGGCCGTCCGAGCCACGACACGGTCCACTGGAAGCACCCGGATGGCTCGCCCTATCCGGCGGAGGACTGCCCGATCACCCACGCCACCCGGCGCGGCGAGCCGATCCGCATGGAGCGCGACTGGTGGGTCCGCAAGGACGGCAGCATGGTCCCGATCTCGATCCACTGCGTCCAGATGGAGATCGACGGCCGGATGGGGACCGCGATGACGTTCCACGATCTGACCGCAAGCGTGCAGGCCGAGGAAGAGAGCCGGCGGCTCGAGGTCGAGCGGGCGAGACTCAGCGAGGTCCGTGCGTCACGGGCCAGGATCGTGGAGGCAGCCGACGAGCAGCGCCGCCGTGTGGTCCGGGATCTCCATGACGGCGCTCAGGCGGGCCTGGTCCGCGTCGTGGTGGCACTGCAGCTCGCCCGCCGCGGTCGTGACCTCCCAGACGAGGTAGGCACAGTGCTCGAGGACGCGCTCGAGAACGCGCGTTCGGCGATCCACGATCTACGCGAGCTGGCGCACGGCGTCCATCCCGCGGTACTGACCCATCGCGGGCTCGGCGCCGCCGTGCGGGCCCTGGCGACCCGTGCGTCCGTGCCCGTCGCGGTCGACATCGCCGACGAGCGCTATCCGACCTCCGTGGAATCGGCCGCCTACTTCGTGGCGGCGGAAGCCCTCACGAACGTCACCAAGTACGCCCAGGCATCAACCGCCCGCGTGACGATGACGCCCACGGCGAGCCACCTCGTCCTGACGGTCGACGACGATGGGATCGGCGGCGCGCAACCCTCCGTCGGCAGCGGCCTCGCCGGACTCGCCGATCGCGTCGCCGCGCTCGACGGTGCGCTCACGGTGACGAGCCCACCCGGGGGCGGTACGCACATCCGCGCCGAGATCCCGCTGTCGGCGCAGACGCCGGCGACGGAGGTCGACGCGCCGCGTGACGAGGTCAGCGAGCTCGTGTAGCTAGTCGACGAAGACGTCGGTGAAGGCGAACGCGTCGACGTCGACGAGCCCGCGGTCGGTCAGCTTGAGGTGTGGGATCACGGGCAGCGCGAGGAAGCTCATGGCCATGAACGGGGCGGGAACCGCGCAGCCGAGCTCCCGGACGGCGGACGTCACCGTGTCGAGCTGATCGGCCACCACCTCCGGCGCCTCGTCGGCCATGAGCCCGCCGAGCGGCAGCGCCATCGCCGCTCGCAGCTCGCCGTGGGCGACCACGGCGATGCCCCCGCCCATGTCGGCGACCGTGCGCGCGGCGAGCAGGCCGTCCTCGTCGTCGACGGCGACGACGAGGAGGTTGTGACAATCGTTCGCGACGCTCGAGGCCATCGCGCCGCGCCGTAGGCCGAAGCCGCGGACGAACCCCATCCCGACGTTGCCGGTCGCGCGGTGGCGCTCGATGACACTCAGGCGCAACATGTCCCGATCGGGATCCGCGACGGCTGCGCCGTCCTCGACGCGCACCTCCTCCACGTGCGCCGTGGTGAGCAGCTGGTCCTCGACGATGCCGATGACGCGCGCGCGGTGCCCCTCCGCGGTCAATCGGAGGTCCGACGGCCACGCGACGTGGAAGCTGTCGGGAAGCGTGGCCGCGGGCGCGACGCTGTCGCGCAGCCGTCGCCCGTCACGAGCGACGACCCGCCCCCCGGCAACCACGAGCTCGACGGGCAGGGCGTGCAGATCCGACGTCACGAAGAGGTCGGCGCGCCGCCCCGGCGCCACCGCCCCGCGGTCGCGCAGCCCGTAATGCTCCGCCGGATTGAGCGTGGCCATGGTGATCGCAGTGATCGGATCCAGACCACCGCGAACGGCCAGCCGCACGAGCGCGTCGATCGATCCGTCCCGCAACAGCTCGTCCGGCACCCGATCGTCCGTTGCGAACGCGCACCGGCGAGCGGTGTGCTCGTCCACGGCCGGCAACAGATCGATCAGGTTGCGCGCGTTGGACGCCTCGCGCAGGAACACCGTCATGCCCAGCCGCAGCTTTTCGCGCGCCTCCTCCGCGACGACCGACTCATGATCGCTCGAGATACCGGCCCCGGCGTACGCCTGGAGGTCCGAGCCGCTCAGCCCTGGGACATGCCCGTCCAACGGTCGCCCGGCAAACGCGCGCAGCTTGTCCAGCACGTCGCCGCTACCGGCCAAGACTCCCGGGAAGTTCATCATCTCCGCGAGGCCGAGCACCCGCGGGTGATCGCGGAGCGCGACGAGGTCCTCCGCGTCGATCGCCGCCCCCGACGTCTCCATCGACGAGGTCGGTACGCACGAGGGGGCCATCACGAGCACCGAGAGATCCAGTCCCTCGCTGACGTCGAGCATGTAGCGCACCCCATGGACGCCCACGACGTTCGCGATCTCGTGCGGGTCGCAGACGACCGACGTGACACCGTGGGGCAACACCGCATCGGCGAACCGATGCGGCGGCAGCATCGAGATCTCGATGTGAACGTGCGCGTCGACCAGCCCCGGACACACGTACCGGCCATCGAGGTCGATGACCTCCCGCGCCGGCAGCTCGCCGAGCCCGACGATGCGATCACCGCGCATCGCGACCGCGGTCTCCAGGATCTCGTGCGTGAACACGTTCACGACGCGGCCGCCGCGCAGCAGCAGGTCGGATTCGAGGGCGCCACGGGCAGCCCTGATGAAGTCCCCGAGACCGTCCGCCCCACCGGAACTCATGGCGCCGGTGCTCATCGGGCTGAGGTTCGTGCGACCGGGCTCACACCGCTGACGAGTAAACCACTGCCCGCAATCCGTGAACAGAGCCTCCCGCAGGAGGTCTGGTTCAACCAGGACATCGTCAAGGGATGCATCATCGTCGGCGCGCTCGCCCTCGACGTGTCTGCGCGCCGGCTGGCTGGTCGCCGGCTGGCTGGTCGCCGGAGCTAGCCGGGCCCGACTCCGATGCCGACCGCGGCGTCGGCGAGAGGGGCGCGCCGTAGCGCCTGTCGGTCGCCGCCGCGGTCGCCTTCGCACGGGTCCGATCGACGAGCACGATCTCGCGGGGCCGAGCCGCGGAGCATCAGCGCGCACGCGCATGCCTGTCCGACCGCGCCGACGCCGACGACGCCTGACCTTGTCCATCCCGGCCATCAGGTGTCGAAGCGCGACTCGCGGATGTAGTCGCAGAAGTTGGGCCGAACATACCCGGGCACGGTCGCCTCGAGGATGTCGGTGTTCATCGTCCCGAATGCGGTTTCGGGCTTGTCGCGCATGCCGGCCGAGAAGGCCTCAACGATCCCCGCCTTGAAGCCCGTCCGCGGATGGGCCGCCAGGACCTCTTCGCGCTGCTCTCCCAAGAGCTCGTCGAAGTGCAGCCCCAGCACGTCGTACTCCACGCCCAGGGTCACGAGCCGCACCTCGGGCTGCTTGTAGCTCGGGACCTCCGGCGTGGTGTGCAGGGCTATCGACTCCCAGACGGTCATCACGCGCTCCTCCGGCAGGCCGTGGCGCTCCAGGAACGCGCGGGCGGCGTTGGCCCCATCGATCTCGAAGCGCTCGTGCTCGGAGCGGTGGCCCTCGACGAGGCCGACATCGTGGAACATGGCCCCGACGTAGAGCAACTCGGCGTCGTAGTCCAGGCCGAGCTTCTCACCCTGCAGCGAGGCCCAGAGGAACACCCGCCGCGAGTGGTCGAAGAGCAGCTGTGTGGACGCGTCGTGGACGAACTCGGTCGCCTCGCGAGCGAGCGTGCTGTCGGGGATTGCTACCCCGGCGATGCTGGTCTGGATGATCATCGTTCCTCTCTCCTTCGGTCTCGTCTCGAGCGGCGTCGGATGCTCAGCTCGACGCGGCCCCGGGCGCCTCGTCCCCGAAGCTGCCCTCGACGTGCTTCTCGGGGTCGTCGTCGCCGAGCTCCTCCATGCCTTTGCTGAAGCGGCCGGCTTCCTCGTCGGTAACGGGCAGGGCCTCGCCGTCGCTGAACTGGCCCAGGCGCGCTTCTTCCGGGAAGTCGTTTGGATCGGCCTGGCCCTCGGCGAAGGTCCCGCGCGGTAGGTCGCGGGCGTCCTGGCGCGGTTTGTGCATCGGAGTTCCTTCCGGGGGTGGGTCATTGACGAGCAGATCGCCGGCGAGGCGGACCACGGACGAGACGTCGCGGTCGCCCAGGCCGTCGGCGGCGGCGGGAGACCAGCGCTCCAGGAGGGCGTCGGTGAGCGGCAGCTCGAGGCCCTCGTCGCCGGCCGCGGACCGGGCCAGGACCACGTCCTTGACCGCGTCGCGCAGGGCGAAGCCGGGGTCCGTGTCACCGGCGAGCATCGCCCGTCCCTTGGCCATCACATACGGGGCCGCGAGCGGTCCGTCGGCCACGGCGTCGAGGAAGGTCTGCGGCTCGAGCCCGAGCGTGGAGGTCAGTGCAAGCGTCTCGGCCAGGCCCTCGACCAGGCACGCCAGCCAGTTGTTGAGCGCGAGCTTCAACCGGCTCCCGGCTCCCGCGTCGCCGAGCCACAGGGTCCGGCGGCCGATCGCGTCGAACACCGGCGCCACCACGCCGCGCACGGCTTCGGGACCGGACGCCAGGACGAGCAGGTCGCCGTCTCGCGCGACCTGGTCGCTGCCCGAGACCGGCGCGTCGACGAAGGCCACGTTGCTGGCGGCGGCGCCCGCGGCGAGCAGGTCCGTCCAGGTCGGTCCGATCGTTCCCATCTGGATCCAGACGCAGCCGGGTGGCATCGCCGCGAGCGCGCCCCCGCCGGCCGGGGCGATCACGGAGGCGGCGGCCATGCCGTCGGTCAGCGTCGTAAGCACGATGTCCGCGTCGGCGACGGCATCGGCCGGGGTCCGCGCCGCGACGGCGCCCGCCGCCACCGCCGCGGCGGTGCGCTCGCGGGTGCGGTTCCACACGCGCACGGCGAAGCCGGCGGCGAGCAGCTTGTGGGCGATCGCATCGCCCATGCGACCCGTCCCGAGGACGGCGATGATCGTAGGCATGGCTTCACTCAAGCGCGGTCCGGCGTGCGATCAAGCGCGGCGAGCGATCGGCTGATCGAACATCGCGGCCTGCTGATCGCCGATCCCGACACGGACACCGACTCGTGCGTGCGCCGCACCCGGAAGCACGATGAGACCCGCGGCGAGGACCAGGAGCAGGAACGGGCAGCGTCGTGGATGCAGCGCCGTCAACGCAGGTTCCCGCGCGCGGTGACGCGCGCGATCGCGCGCCGCGCGTTTCCGAGCTCCGGGTCGGGCACGATCAGCACCGGGCACCAGGCGTGCTGGGCCACGTGGTGCGAGGTGCCGCCGAGCAGCAGCGAGCGCACTCCCGACAGGCCGCGGGTGCCCAGGACGATGAGGTCGGCGCGGTCGCGCTCGGCGGCGTCGACGATCGTCTGCCAGGCAGACGACGTGATCGTCTCTGCGCGCGCTTCCGCGGCGACGCCGAGCGCTCGCGCCGCCCGAGCTCCGTCCTCGGCGATCCGCTCGGCGCGTGCTTCGTCGCGCTCTTGACCGTCCGGAACGGGCATGGCGGCCATGAGCTCCCACGCGTAGAGGACCGTCGCGCGGGTCCCTCGTCCGAAGAGCCGCGCGGCGACGACGATCGCATCCAGCGCCTCGGCGGAGCCGTCGTACGCGATCAGGAGGTGCCGGCTGGCATCGCGCACGATGCCCGCCTACGCCGCGATCGACAGGTCCAGCGTGCCCCATGGCCCGCAGGCCCAGACATCGTCGAGCAGGCGCTGCGCGCGCTCTGGCGTCCAGCGCTCGGCGTCGATGAGGTCGTCGGTGAGCACGGCCACCGCGGCCAGCGCATCCTGGGCCGCGCCGTCCACGTCGGGCTCCGAGCAGAAGAGCAGCGTGTCGGCCGCCTCGCGGAGGCAGGTCTGCTCCGCGGGCCACAGCTTGGCGGGGCCCATGTCACGGAGCGTCTGGATCACACGGCGGTAGGCACTGGCGCGGTAGCTGGTCATGCTCATGAGAGTCCCCCGGCGCCGCCCTGTGCTCAATCGCGACTGCCTGCCCTACGAGTGGTGAGCGTGATCGCTGGCGAACGCGTCATCGCGCGGGATCACACGGTTTCGGGCGACGGCCCGGTGACCGCCACGGCACCCGCCATCACCGCGTCGATGCGCGCGAGGTCGTCGGCGTCGAGACGCAGGTCGAGCGCGCCGACGCTGTCGTCGACGTGGCACGCCCAGCGCGAGCCGACGATCGCGACATGGACGGCCGGGTGCGCGAGGGTCCATGCGATCGCCAGCTGGGCCACCGTACGGCCGCGCTCGCGCGCGATGGAGCGCAGCGCGCACACCGTCTCGAGGTTGCGCTCCAGCGCGGGTCCGTGGAACAGGGCGCTGTGCCGGCGCCAGTCCTCGCGCGCGAAGGTGGCGCCCGGGCGGATGGCACCGCTGAGCAGGCCGTGGGCCAATGGCCCATAGGCGAGCACGCCGATGTCGTGCTCGGCGCAGTAGGGCAGGATCTCGCGCTCGATCTGGCGGCGGAAGAGGTGATAGGGCGGCTGGAGCGTCTCGACGGGGCACGTCCGCGAGAACGCGGCCATCTGCGTGGCGTCGAAGTTCGAGACGCCCACGTGCCGGATCTTGCCCGCGCGCACGAGCTCTGACAGGTAGCCCGCGGTCTCCTCGAAGGGCACGCCGAGGTCCGGCCAATGCACCTGGTAGAGGTCGATGTGGTCGACGCCCAGCGCGTGCAGCGAATCCTCGATGCCCGCCTGCAGCGAGGCGCGGCTGGCGTCGCGCACCACGCCACGATCCGTGCGGCGCAGCCCGCCCTTCGTGGCGATGACGATCTCGTCGCGATGGCCGCGCAGCTCATGCGCGAGCGCCCGTCCCAGCAGGCGCTCCGAGGTGCCGAACCCGTAGGCCTGGGCGGTGTCGAAGAGGTTGATGCCGAGCTCTCGCGCACGCCGGATGGCGGCGATCGCCTCGCGTTCGTTGACCGGGCCCCAGTCGCCTCCCAGCTGCCAGGTTCCGAAGGCCAGGCGCGAGACGCGCAGGCCGGTCCGGCCGAGGGTCACGTAGTCCATGGCGCGACCGTAGGTCCGGGCGGCAGGTCGCTCAATCCGGTCCGCGGCTCACACGATCGCCAGCGCCCATCGCGGGGACAGCTCACCGCCCGCGCCCGGCGGGGAAGGGGTAGCGGGCGCGGGCGGGGCTGTGAGCGGGCTCGGTCACGGGGTGACCGAGCCGGTGTCCGCGTCCCTTGCGGGGGGTCCGGACACGGACGGTGGGGGACCTTCGGCGCCGGCGTCCTCATGGAGGCCGAACAACTCGCGGGCCAGCTCGGCGTAGCGATCGCCGGCGCCCTCGGCGGCTGCAGTGCGCAGCCGGCGCGTCGGAGCATGCATCAGGTGCGTGACCAGGCGATCGACCGCCTGCTCGACATCCGCGCCGGAATCGCGCCGGGAGCCGAGCGTGTCGCCGAGGGAGTCGATCGCGGTGCGGCGTACATGCGCGCGCAAGGCCTTGATCGTCGGCACGAGCGAGCGCGTCGCGCGCCACGCCTCGAAGCGGTCGAGCTCCATCTCGACCAAGGCCTCGGCGCCGGGGATGCCGGCCCGCCGAGCGTCGAGCGCGTGCTCGGCGGCGGCGCCCAGGTCGTCGACGTCGTACAGCAGCACGCCGTCGAGGTCGCGGGCGGCCGGATCGACGTCACGCGGGACCGAGAGGTCGAGCACCAGCAGCGGGCGGTCGCGGCGCGCGGCCGCGGCGTCGATCATCGCCTCGGCGGGCAGGCCGCGCGCACGCGCCCCGGTGGCGCTCGCCACCACGTCGAATCCCTCCAGGAGCGGCGCAAGGGCCGGTCCCGTCCGGAGCGAGCCGAGCGACGTGACCGCCCAGCCACCCGCCAGCAGCCGTTCGCCGAGGGCACGCGCGGTGCGCGTGGCGCCGACGACGAGGGCGCGGCGGCCCGCGGGGTCGCCGAACAGCGTGCGCGCCAGGCCGCCGGCGATCGAGCTCAGAGAGACGGCCCCTGTGCCCAAGGCGGTCTCGGCACGCGTGCGCCTTCCCGCGCGCAGCGCGTCGCGCACCAGGCGATCGAGGACGGGGCCGGTGGCCCCGGCCCCGCGGGCGCGATCGTGAGCGCGACGCAGCTGACCGAGGATCTCGGGCTCGCCGAGCACGGGCGACTCGAGCCCGGCGGCGGTGCGCATCAGGTGGCGTGCAGCGGCGGTTCCCCGGAGCGTCGCGACGGCCGCGGTCAGCGCCTCGGGGGTGACACCGGCACGGCGTGCCAGGCGCACCAGCAGCGCGGCCTCGGCCCGGTCGCCGTCGGCGGCCACGACGTACGTGTCGACGCGACCGCAGGTGGCGAGCACGAGCGCCTCGCCCGCCGTCCCGGCGCGCAGCAGGGCGGCTGCGGCCGCGCCCTGGGCCTGCGCCGGGACGGCGAGGCGCTCGCGCCATGCGACGGGCGCGATGTCGTGGGAGACGCTCAGGCACAGGAGCTCGCTCATGCAGCGCTCCTCAGGCGCAGCGCGAGCAACGCTTCGCGCTCGAGCGCGCGGCGGTAGGCGTCGTCAGCTCGTCTGCGGCTGGCGCCTGAGCCGCAGGCGCGGCGCACAGGTCGGTCGGCTCAGGCCGCGAGGGCACCGTCGTGCTCCACCAGCCGCAACCGCGGGGCGGGGGCGGGCTCGTCGAGGTTCTCGGCCGACCACTCGTACAACGCCATGAGCGGACCGGTCAGGCTCCATCCCAGCGGGGTCAGCGAGTACTCCACGCGCGGTGGGACCTCAGGGTAGGCGCGCCGGGCAACCAGACCGTGGCTCTCCAGGGCGCGAAGGGTCTTCGTGAGCGTCTTCTTGGAGACCTCGCCCACTTCGTACAGCACCTCGCTGTAGCGGCGCGTCCCGCTGGCCAGGAGATAGAGGACCTCGACCGACCACTTGCCCGTGACCAACGAGAGGGCGCGGCGCGTGCCGCGCACCATCTCGAAGTCGGACGCCTCGGCCACCAGGCTCATCCCGTGCTCGCTCATACCTGCCGACTCAACCGTCGATTGGTGGGCGGCTCAACAACGGACGACGTTCACTTGACAGGCGTCGTCGATCACGACGGCGAGCCGGCGATGATGGAGCGCGCCCCGCTCGTGACGCGGTTGCTGTCGATCGCGAACCCGATCCCCGGTGCGGGTGTGCCGCCGAGCTCCGGGTCGAGCGCGGCGAGCGTCGGGATGCCGATCACGTGACCGTTCAGATCGACGAGCGCGCCGCCGGAGTTGCCCGGATTGATCTCGGCGCTGGTCTGGATCGCCGACTTCAGCGTGACGCCGTTGCCTTCCGACACGGTGCGGTTGACCGAGGAGACGATGCCCTGCGAGACGCTCGAGTGCAGGCCGAGCGGGTTCCCGATGGCCAGCGCGAGGTAGCCGACTTCGACCTTCGAGGAGTCGGCGAACGTGGCCGGTGGCGGCGTCGCGCCGACCATGTGGATCACGGCGAGATCGTTGCCTGCGTCAGCTCCCACCAGCGTCGCGGAAACGCGCTTGCCGCCTGCGAGCGTGACGGTGAACTTCTTGGCTCCCGCGACGACGTGGTGGTTCGTGACCACGTTCCCGCGGGCGTCGAACACGATCCCGGAGCCCAGCCCCGACGATGTCTGGATCTGGACCACTGCGGGCGAGACCGTCTTGACGACGTCGACGAACTTGCTCTGCAGCGTCGGTGCGGACGGGCTCGTGGCAGCCGGCTGGCTGGTCGCACCGCAACCGGCCAGCGCGGCGACGCCCGCGAGGATCGGCGTCGCGCGGACCAGGACTTTCAAAGAAACCATGATGTCTCCTCTGTAGGGCAGAGGGACGAGCGAAGCGGGCGTCGACGGATCGCACAACAACGAGCGCCGCTCATGCGACAGGCACGGTCGATCGGCCCGGTCAAGGATCCTCAGGACTCGGACTCGCGTCCTCGGACGGCTGGGTGGCCTGGCCCGCGCCGGGGTCCTCGTGACCGGCGTTCTCAGTCGCGTTGTCGGGGGTGGCGAGGACTGGCACTGCCGTCGTCGGTGCCGCCGCCGTACCAGTGCCGTCATCCGGGGCGCCAGTGGCGGGCGCGACGTCGGAGCTCGCCGATGGGCTGTCGGGCGGACTGGGGATGAGCGGCGCCGGCGCCGGCGCGGCCGGCGCGGGCGTCGGGGGCCCGACAAGCGACTCGTTCTTGACACCCGGCTCGGCGCGAAGGCGGTCGACGTGGTGCCGGCGCCATGCGGGCGGTCGATGGGCTGCGACCTGCAGGACCGACCGGCGATCGAGCGGCTCCTGCGGCTCGCGTCGCCCCGAGGCCCGGTCGCCGTTTCCGCGCCTTTCCGCACCACGGACCGTGCGGTCGGCGCCGCGGGGTACCGCCTCCCTCCCGCCGGAAGCGGAGCCGGGGCGTGGCCTGCCGGATGCGGGCGTCGGCCCCGCCGTCTGGTGGCGTGACTCCCCCGCGCGCGAACTCGCCGACCGCTCGACGTGCAGCGAATGCGACACGGCCGCCGCGATCATCGCCAGCGCGAGGCTCGCGAGCTGGGGCAGGTGTATCGAGAGCCGTGGCATCGAGATCGCGCCCTCCGCGGCCGAGCGATCCAGGGATCCTTGCGGTAGACCGCCGCGAGGCCGACGCGCTCTCCTGCCATCGCAGGAGAGCGCCCCGTCCTCGGGCCTGGTCGACTCAGTCGGCGCCGCTCACCGAGCCTGCCTGGCGACGATCGCGGTCGGGCGCCGGGCGACGGCGAGATCG
>Ga0307502_10000265_pt1 | contig 13949 bp, 11 predicted proteins | sample 16_S_MG_FD_201364 | JGI IMG/M metagenome (GOLD analysis project Ga0307502, IMG submission 201364) | Soil microbial communities from Populus trichocarpa stands in riparian zone in the Pacific Northwest, United States - 16_S | ecosystem: Environmental > Terrestrial > Soil > Riparian zone > Trees... | reverse complement strand
TTCGATGAAACGGTCGCGCAACCCGATCGCCACGGCGTGGGTGCGATGGTTGGCCTCGAGCTTCTTCAGCACGGCGCGCACGTGCGTCTTGATCGTCTCCGTCCCGAGCCCCATCCGCTGCGCGATCTCCCGATTGTCCAGCCCGAGTGCCATCAGCTCGAGCACGCGCCGCTGACGGTCGGTGAGTCCGCGGACCGTCGCCGCCCGCGCGAACACCGGCGAGGTGTAAGGCTTCCCGGCGGCCGCGAGCGACAGCGCCCGCCCGAACTCCGAGTGACGCTCGCTCTTGGCCACCACGGCGAGCGCCCCCGCCTGGCGCGCCCGCGTGACGATGCCGGGCTCCTCTTGGCCCGTGTACACCACCACGCGCGGAGGGTCGGGCAACGCCGACAGTCGCTCGCACACCTCAAAGCCGTCCAACTCCCCTGCCAACGCCAGATCCAGGCACACCAGCTGCGGGGTGAGCTCGCGCGCCTGCACGAGCGCGTCCTCACCGGACGTGACCGCCCCGACGTCCTCGTACTCCGCTCGCGCCCCGATATAGGCGCGCAGTCCCAGGAACGTCGCCGGGTGGTCTTCCACGATGAGGATGGTCGTACCCACTGCCGCCAGCATAAGGACGCTCTCCGCGCGGCTGGCTAGGCGGCCGGCAGCGTCAAGCCGAGCCGGCCCGCACCCTCGCGATCGTCCACGTCCGCCCATGTCCGTCCGCCCAGCAGATTGCACGCCAGCGCCACCAGCCCAAGCGCCACCTGCCCGCGCACCTCCAACCACCCGACGCGCTGCGTCCCTGGCGTGGCGCCGGCGCGCTCGAACTCGACCGCCCACCCGTCGACGTGCTCTGCCACCAGCACCCGGTCCACCTCCCCGCCGAGCGCGGCGACGGGCACCGCGAGCAGCTCCACCAGCACCTCGTCCTCGAGCGGGAAGGCGACCGCGCCGGCGGGCGGCGTGATGAGCTCAGCCGCCGGCGCCAGCTGACGCAGCGCCTGGCGCAGCTTTCTCGTCCGGTGCCCTTCCGGCACCGCTGCGCGCGCCTGCAGTCCCACCAACCGCAACATGTCACGCGCCTGAGCGAAGGTCTCGTCGATCGCCTCGCGCGCCGCCGGGGGGTCGGTGAGCGCGCCGTCCAGCATCAGGTCAGCAAGATTCCTCAGCGCGGACAGGTCGTTGCGCACCCCGTGCGTGAACTGGCGCATCGTGTGCGCCGCCAGGGCGCGACGTTCGCGCGCCAGCCGCTCGCTGCGGGTGCCCGCGAACGCGCCAAGCGCCAGCGCCAGCGCCAGCTCCGCGACCTCGCGCCCGGACTGGTCGGGCGGGGGCTCGCACCACAGCGCCGCGTGGTCGGCGCCGTCGCGTACCGACACACACGGGGCGCGCCGGACGCCGGGCTCACCGCGCGCGGCGACCTCGACCGCGCGTGCGCTCCCGGGGCTGTAGCGGACCGCGAAGCTGGTGCCGGGCGCAAGCATGCCCTCCAGCGCGATGGCGCAGCGAGCCCAGCACGCGTCCTCTGCGCACTGCGCAAGCTCGCCCTGCAGCGCGACGGCGGCCATCCATGGTGCCTCGGTCAGCGGCGTGGTCAGCATGCGGACCAAGCGTATCCGCGAGCTGCAGCGCACGCCGTCTACCGCGCCGCATGCGGATGCGGCCTCCCGCACCCGACCGCCCACCGCGAGCGCGGTGTCCTACGTCCTCGCCGGAAGCTTCAGCAGGTCGGCGAGCACCTCGAGCAGCTCGTGGACGTTTCCCTTGACGACGCTCGCGTCGGCTATCCCCTGCGAGGCCTCCACCAGGGCCTGCTCGTCCACCGCGGAGTACACAACCACGGGCAAGTCCTTCGGTGCTCCCGCCTTGAAGCGCCGCACCGTCTCCGCGCCCTCGGAGTCCATGAGCGTGAGGTCGAGCACGACGATGTCGGCCTCGTCGACGAACGACAGTGCGCTCTCCACCGTGCGCGCCGGGCCGAGCGGTGTCATGCGCCCGTCGAACTGCACCGCCACCGAAAGGCCCGTGGCAGCGCCGCGATGGTCGTCGACGATGAGCACCTTCTTCATGGCCTAAGCCGCCCACGCTACGTTTAACCGGATTTCCCTTCCTGGTACCTGGCGCGCAGCGGTGGCAGGCTACGTACGGTCATGAGCGGCACTCCGGCACCCGCATCCGGCGAGCGCGCCCTTTCACGAGTGCTCCTCTTGGAAGACCACCCGCTCCAGCACTTGATGCTGCGCGACGGTCTCGTGTCCCGGTTGGGCGAGCGCGCGAGCGTGTGCGCCTGCCACCGGCTCGACGAGGCGCTCGCCGCTCTCGACGATGGGACCTTCGACGCGCTGTTCACCGACTGGGCGCTCCCGGGCGGCAGCGCCGCGCCGGCCATCAGCAGGTTCCGCGAGCGCTTCCCCGGCGCGCCCATCATCGTCTACACCGCCCATGTCGAGAACATCGCCGCCGCCGCGGAGCTGGGAGCGCACGCGATTTACGACAAGGCCGACCGCCGCGCCGGCGACGTGCTCGACGAGTTCGTCGCGCGGCTGGCGACGCAAACGCCCTGCGGACGCAGCACCTGACGGTGCAGCATTTCCGCGACCGGCGGTAGCGCGGCGGGGTCCGGCTGGCGGCGGCAGCACCGTTCAACGCGTCGTTTTGCGGTCACCCGGGAAACATGGTTGATTAAGCCCCAATCGTGACTTGACGACTTGGGAACTGTCGTGTTGCGGAGGACCCGGTGGAGGTCAATGAGCGACATCGGTTCGAGGAGCGCCTGCTGCGCGTGCTGGGCGCCGCCCGGGTCGGGCTCATGGGTTGGGACACGCACACCGGCCAGCTCATGCTCTCCCAGCCGGCGCTGAAGCTGCTGGGCTTGCCGCGCGCCGCGCTGCCGCTGACCGTCGAGGACGTCGTCGCGCTCGTGCATCCAGAGGACCGCGACCGGATGCTCGGCGTGCTCGACGCCTGGCGCCGCCGGATCACGCCGCTGCGCGCGGAGGTGCGTGTGTGCCGCCCGCAGGGCGATTGGCGCTGGCTGGCCGTCGAAGGATTCGAGGACGAGGAGGGCGCGCTCGTGGTGCTTCGCGACGTCCACGAGCTGCGGGCCCGCGAGGAGTCAGAGACCCGCTACCGCTTCGTCGTCGACGAAGCGGCCAAGGACGGCGTGTTCGATTGGGACCTGATGACCGGGGGGCTGTACTGGAACGACCGCATGCTCGACATCGTCGGGGTGACCCGCGAGCAGTTCGACCCGCTGCACGCGCACGAGCTCTTTCATCCCGATGATGCGCAGGCCATGGATGCGGCGAAGGAGGCGCACTTCGGCGGCCGCGCCCCGCTGTTCGAGGTCGAGCATCGGATGCGACACTCGAGCGGCGGCTACCGGACGGTGCTGACGCGCGGCCGGGCGTTGCGAAGCCCGCAAGGGACGCCGGTGCGCATGGTCGGGATCGTCACCGACCTGACCGAGGAGCGCGCACTGGCGCAATCCGAGGAGCGCTACCGCTTCGCGCTCCAGGCCATCGATGTCGGCGTGCTGGACTGGGACGTGTGCGCCGATGCAGTGCACTGGGACGAACGGCTGGCGCAGATGTGCGGCTGGCCGCAGAGCGGGTCGCCGAACGGCGCCTGGGTGCTCGAGCGGGTGCACCCGGCCGACCGCGACGCGGTGCGCACCGCGCTGCGGGCGGCGCTGGCGGAACCTCGCGACGTGCAGGTGGAAGCGCGGGTGCGCGACGCCGACGGCCGCTACCGCTGGCTGCAGCTGGCCGGCGGCTCACAAGCCGGCGACAGTGGCCGGGTGGAGCGCATCGCCGGCATCGTGCGCGACATCTCCGACCTGCGGCGCGTCGAGGAGCAGCGCCACCGGCTCGCGCGCGACCTGCACGACTCGGTGGCCCAGGAACTCGCGACGTCGGCGACGTACGCCGACGTTGCGCTGACGGTCATCGCGCCGACGCTGCCATCCCAGCAGCGCGCCCTGCTCGAAGCGCTGAGCGAACAGATGATGCGCGCCAGCGACCACATGCGCAGGCTCATCGCGGCGCTGCGCGATCCCAATCAGCTGAACGGGGCGCCGCCGCTGGCCGCGATGGCCTCCGAGCTGGCCGCAGACCTGGAGGAGCAGACCGGCGCGGCCGTCGACGTGCACGTCGGCCTGCCGGTCACCGAGGCTCTGGACGCGGGGGCCAGCGAGGCCATCGAGTACGTGCTGCGCGAAGCGCTGCGCAACGTGGAGAAGCACGCGAACGCGTCGACGGTCAGCGTCGAGCTCGCCTTGGTCGAAGGAGCGGTGCGAGTCACGGTGACCGACGACGGTCGCGGGTTCGAGGTGGGCGCGCTTGACGACAACGGGGGCCACTACGGGCTCGTAGGAATGCGAGAGCGGCTGGTCGACGCCGGCGGCGATCTCACCGTGCACAGCGCTCCTGGGGAGGGGACGACGCTCGCCGCGGTGGTCCCCAGCGGCTGAGAGCGCTCGAGTTCACCGTTATTTGCGCAGGCAGGCCATGAATTCGCGGCGCTTGCGTTCCCCCATCCGGGGGAACCGGCGTTGACCGCGCGGCACCGCGCGCAGGACACTGCCATGTGACAGGTCGGGCAGTGTGAAGCGCGCGGTGCGACTTTCAGCCACGGGTCGTCACAGGGGCGGCGGCCCCAAAATTGGCGGCGGCCCCATGCCCCGGGGCCGCCGCCAAGGAACATGACGGCGGCGGCGCGGAGAGAGCTGGCCTTGGCCGGCCGGGTCAGCGGCGTGCTGTGGCTCGCGGGCGCGGTCATGTTGTTGCTGACGCTGCCGCTGCCTGGTTCGACCATCGAGGCCAGATGGGTCGTGGCGGTCGTGGCCGTCTTCGCTGTCGCGTGGGGCGGGCTGATGCTCTTCGCGTTGCCGTCGGCACACGGCCCGGTGCGCGTGACGCACATCTCCACCATCCTGATCCTGGCCGGCGTCGCCGCCCTTGCGCGCGTCTCCGGTGGCGCCGTCTCCCCCGCGCTGGACTACCTGTGGTTCGTCGTCGTCTACGCCGCGTTCTTCTATCCCCCACGGCAGGCGGCCGCCTATTGGCTCGGATGCGGCCTGGTTCACGCCCTTCCGTTCCTCTACGACGGGCGCGCTGCCGAGGCCAACCTCGCCCGCGAGCTGGTCGTCGTCGTCCCTATGTACTGCCTCGTGGGTGCCATCGTGGTCGCCGGACGCGAGCTGCTGGACGGCGCCACTCGCAGGGCGAGCGAGCTCGAGGCCGAGCAGCGCCGCGTGACCGAGCAGCAGGCCTCATTGCGCCGCGTGGCCACCGCGGTCGCCGCCGGCTCGCCGGCGGCCGGAATCTTCGCGCTCGCCTCCCTGGACGCCGGTCGGCTGCTGGGCGCGGAGTCTGCCGCGATCGTCCGTTTCGACGATCACGATCGGGTGAGCGTGCTCGGGCGCTGGACCCACGACGAGACCGCGCCCGGGGAGCCGCACGTCGGCGTCGAGGTGCCGGGCAGCCTGCTGCAGCGCCTGTCATGCGGCGAGGCGGTCGTCCGCGACGAGGTGGCCGGCAAGGCTCGCTGCGTGCGCATGGCCGCGCCGGTGCGCACGGGCGCCGCGCTGTGGGGCGCGCTCGTCGTGGTGGCGACTGCGCCGCGCACTTTCGCGCCCGGCACCGAGGAACGCCTGCACGATTGCGCCGACCTGATCGCCACCGCGGTCGCCAACGCCGAGGACCGTGCGCGCCGCGACAGCGAGGCGGCGGTCGACGGCCTCACCGGCCTGCCCAACCACCGCGCCTTCCGCGAGCGCCTCGTCGGAGAGGTGGCGCGCGCCCAGCGCCACGGTCGTCCGCTGACCGTCGCGCTCGTCGACGTCGACGGCTTCCGCGAGCTCAACGACCGCGCCGGAATGGAGATCGCCGACGCGGTGCTCGTGGAGATCGGCGAACTGCTGGGGCAAACGGTACGCGAGGAGGACGTGCTCGCACGGATGGGTGCCGACGAGTACGGCGTCATCTTCATCGAGAGCGCGCGCCACCAGGCGCTGCTCGTGGCCGATCGCGCCCGGCGAGCGATCGGCGAGTCGCCTCTGCGCCACCGGGTGCGCGTCACCGTGTCGATCGGGCTGTGCGACCTCGAGGCCGCCACCTCGGCCGAGGAGGCGCTGCGGCGCGCCGGCGCCGCGCTCTTCTGGGCCAAGGAGCACGGGCGCGACCTGTGCTGGCTGTATGACCCGGCGGTCGTGCGCGAGCTCGACGAGCGCCAGGGCACGCGTGAGCTCGATCGCGCGCAGGCGCTCGCCGGGCTGCGCGCGCTGGCGCGCGTGATCGACGCCAAGGACCCCGCCACGCACGAGCACTCCGAGCGCGTGGCCGCGCTGAGCGCGCGCCTGGCGACGGCGCGCGGGTGGGCGCCCGGGCGCGTGGCGCTGCTGCGCGACGCCGCACTGGTGCACGACGTGGGCAAGATCGGAGTGCCCGACGCGATCCTGCTGAAGGACGGTCCGCTCGATGACGACGAGTTTGCGGTCGTGCGCGAGCACGCTGTCCTGGGGGCGCGCATCGTCGGCGACGTGCTCGAGGAGGAGCAGATCGCCTGGGTGGCCGGTCACCACGAGCGCCCCGACGGCTTCGGTTACCCCGCGGCGCTGAGGGGCGACGCCGTGCCGGAGGGCGCGTCGCTGCTCGCGCTCGCCGATGCTTGGGACGTGATGGTGTCCGACCGCTCCTACAGGGAGCCGATGACGGTCGACACCGCGCTGGCCGAGGCCCACGCCTGCGCCGGGACGCAGTTCGCCGCCGCCGCCGTCGAGGCGCTCGACTCGCTCGCACGGCGCGGCGAGCTCATGCCCGCGGCGGCGCGGCTTCATCAGCCGACGGCGTGAGCCGACCTCAGGGCGGTCCGGCCGATTGACGCGCGCCGTTGCGCGCGTCGTGGTCTCTTCGAGGGTGACGCGTGCCCGGTCTGGTCGCCGCGCGCGGCCTTTGGCCAGGCGTGCCGTCCCCGTTGTGAGCGTTCCGTGAGCGCTCGCTGGTTCGATGTCGCCCATGTCCGACCTGGCACTGGCACTCCGCCGGCAAGGGGGCTGAGATGCGCAAGACGATTCGCTACTCGGCGTTGCTGGCAGTCCTGACCCTGGTGGTCCTCGCGCTGGGAGCCGCGAGCGCCGGCGCGGCCACGAACATCAGCGAGATGGCCGATGGCACCCTGCTCATCCAGGACACGGCCGGGGCGGTGGACATCATCGGCGTCACGCGCTTCCAAGGCTCGTGGCTCGTCGAGGTCCCGCACGGGCTGGTGTCGCGGTCGCAGCCGATGCAGGCCGGCAGCGGGTGCACCCTGGATCAGCTGGGGACGGCCGGCGATCCGCGCGTCGTCTGCACGGCGTCGTCGACGTCGCCGACTCCCGTCGTGGTGAACCTTGGTGCGGGCGACGATCAGGTGGCGGTGTTCCGCGGGACCGGCGCGCCGCCGGTGGACGCCACGATCCACGGCGAGGGCGGCAACGACGTGCTCGTTGGCTGCGACGGCAACGACGTCATCGATGGCGGCGATGGCGACGACATGATCAGCAGCGACGGCCAGGGGGTCACGAGCTCGTGCTTCAGCTCTATGCAGCTGCTCAGCCCCCCGCCGCCGCCGACCCACCAGCTCATGGGTGGCGCGGGCGACGACACGATCAAGGACTCGCGGTTCAGCATCGACATCGTCGACGGAGGCCCAGGGGTCGACACGTTCGTGTCCAGCCCGTTCGGGGTCATCGGGGACAGTCGCTGCAGCACGGTCTTCTGGACGATCACGCTCGACGACGTGGCCAACGACTCCGGCAAGACGCCGGGCGCCGCGAGTGGATGCACGGAGATCCCTGCGGAGCCCTCGGACAACGTCCGCTCGACCGTCGAGAACGTCGATGGCAACGGCCGGATCACGGGAACCTCGGCGCCCAATCACCTCCGCGGCGGCGACTTCGACGACATCCTCGTCGGTGGCACACCCCTGATCTCGTTGCCGCCGTCGAAGACCGCGAACTCCGACGACGTGCTCGAGGGACGCGGCGGCAACGACCGGCTCTCGGGCGAGGGGGGCAATGACCTCGTCAGCGGGGGCGACGGCAACGACACGCTCAACGGTGGGGCCGGGCCCGACACCGTCCAGGGCGGCAACGGCAACGACACCATGACGGCGTCGGTCGGCGGCGACTCGTTCTCCGGCGGCGCGGGTGACGACACGATGGAGGGCGGCACGAGCATCGACCGCTTCTTCGGCGGCCCCGGCGCGGATAGCACCGACGCGCGCGACGGCAACGCCGAGCTGGTTGACTGCGGCACCGAGGTGGACTTCGCCGACGTCGACCTGCGCGACAACGTCGCCGACAACTGCGAGAACGTCGACCGCGGGGCGGTGAAGGAGGGTCCGAACGTGCGCATCGCAACGGCGACGCTCACCCTCGGGCGCGGCATGCGTGCGCCCGTCCGCCTGGCCTGCCCGGCCAAGCTCAATCGCCCCTGCCGCGGCCGGCTGTCGCTGAGCCTGTTCTCGGGCAAGCGCCACGGGGCGCCCGCCGGCGGCACGCAGTACTCGATCGCGGGCGGGGCCTCCGGGCGCGTCAGGGTCGCCCTGCCCGCCCGCGACCGGAGGGCGCTGGGGACCCGGCACCGCGCCCGGGGCCAGCTCACGTCGATCGAGCGCGGGGTGCACGGGCGCAAGACGACGGTCAGGGTCGTCGCCCTGAGTCGCTGACGGGCGGGCCCGCGACGCGGCGGTCCGCCGAAGGCAGCAAAGCGGGGCGCGCACAGGCGAGACTGCGCCTGAGGCGCCGGCCGTTTCGGCCGTGCTCCTTGGTGCTCGAGCATCCGGCCCCGCCGCCGCCTCGCGCCGGCACTACGCCGGATGATTGGCCGGTGCTAGACGGGGGTAGTGGGCCGGAAGCGCTGATCGAGCTGGGGAAGGAGCGCACCATGGGGACGGCACGGGGTATCAATCGCCGGGCGTTCATCGGCGTGGCCGCGGGAGCGGCCGGCGCCGCTGCCATTGGTCCGCTCTCGCCGGGTGATGCCGTTGCACGAGACGCCCACGAGCGCGGAGCGCAGCACGGCGGCGGCCTGCGCGTGCGTGATCACCTGGGGCTGCAGCAGTGGTCGATCCGCGACGCCGTCACGCGGCTCGATGGCTCGGTGTCGGGGCATCTCGGCGGATCGCGGTTCCCCGAGGACCCGACCGATCTGGGTCCGATTGTGCCGCTCCCCGGAGGGTTCGCCTCGGTGTTCCGCTACCTCGCGTCGGTGGGCTACCGCGGCTTTGAGTTCTTCAGCTTCGACCAGGGCGCCAACGGCCCGATCACCGACCCGCAGGTCCGCGCCGCGCTCGATTCGGCGGGTCTCGTCGCTGCCGGCACGCACACCGGCGGGCTGCAGCAGATGCTCGACCCCGCGTACCGCCAGGCCCAGATCGACCGGGCCGGCGTGTACGGCTACCGCATGATCGGCACGGCGGGCAACCCAGGCCCGGGCTCGCCGCCGTCCGGCCTGCTGGCCGACTGGCAGCGGTGGGCGGACCAGGCGAACACGGTCGGCGCCGCGCTGCGCGACGCGGGCCTCAAGTACTTCTTCCACCCCGAGCAGGATTGGTTCCGGTTCTTCAGCGACCCGGCGCATCCCGAGCTCGACCGCGTGCACCGGATCGATTGGTTCACCGACCACACCGACCGGCGGCTCGTGTCCTTCGAGCCCGACACGATGCACACCCTCGCCGGCCGCGCCCGCTTCCCCGACCCGATCGACGGGACCCTGTTCGACGTCAACGGCTGGTATGGGCGCCTAGCCGCGCAGCGGCGCCTGATCGCCTGGCACATCAAGGACGCCGACCGCATCCCGCTGCCCGCGCCGGACGCTAACCCGTTCTCGCAGGAGCACGTACGCCCGACCTTCCCGCTCAACGGAGGCGTGGACGTCGTCTACGTCGGCGAGGGCTCCATCGGGAAGGGCCACCCCGCCGACATCGATCCCGCGATCCTCGGCTTCCCCGAGGCCCTCGGGCGCTTCCGGCTTTCGAGGCCCGGTTGGTTCCACACCGAGAGCGACGCCGGTCCCGGCTCGGCGGCGACCGACCCTGGCCGCTCCCTGCGCTGGTCGAAGATCAGCGCCAGGTACATGCTCTCGCTTGGCGCACGGCACAGCCGCGCCGCCTGACGACACCACCCGTCATTCACGCAACTGAGCGCCGCCCGGCGGTCCATGTTCCAGGCACGCGCTCGCAGCTGCAGTGGCTGTGCTCGGCCGGGACGCCGATCTAGGCCGCGCCCTTTGCCTGACGCGGTCGTGGGCCCATCGCGCCCGACGCGCTCATCACCGGACGCACGCCGCCGGGAAACTCATGGGGTTCGTCACGCCGCCGCCCGGCGCAGACGGCTAGCTCCGGCGACGGCGGGGCGCGGCGGATCGGGGCGGGGTCGAGCGCATGTGGTCGCGCACCGGTTCGAGCAGCCCGGCGAGCTTCTCGACGTCACCCGCGGACAGCGGCTCGAACAGCATCTGGCGGACGACCTCGACGTGACCGGGGAACACCTGCGCGAGCCGCCGGCGACCGGTGTCGGTGATCGTGACCGTGATGCCGCGCTCGTCGTCCGGCGCGGGCGCGCGCCTGACGAGGCCCGCCTTCTCCAGCAGCCCTGCCTGGTAGGTCAGGCCGCTGCGGCTGTACACGACGCCGTCGGCGAGGTCGGTCATGCGATGGCTGCCGTCGGGCGCGTCGCCGAGGCGCGCCAGCAGCTGGAACTGCACGTAGCTCAGGTCGCCCGCGTCGCGCAACTGCTGCTCGATCGCGTGGCGCAGCAGGCTCGAGACCTCGATGAGCGCGAAGTACGCGCCGAGCTGCACCGGGTCGAGGGACGGCCGTGGCGAGGTCATGACGCAAGCCTACTTGCTTCGAATTCGAACCGATGATATTGTCCTCCGTGTGCTTTGAATTCAAAGCATCTCCCTCAACTAGGAAGGCAGACCCATGAAGGCAGTGCGGTTCCACGAGTACGGCGACCCGAGCGTCCTGCGCTACGAGGACGTCGAGCACCCCGTCCCCGCCGCTGGGGAGGTGCGCCTCCACGTCGCGGCGACCTCGTTCAACGGCGTCGACGGGGGCATCCGCGGCGGCTACCTGCAGGGCCCGTTTCCGGTGACGCTGCCCCACACGCCGGGCATCGATGTCGCCGGCACCGTCGACGCCCTCGGCGAGGGCGTCGAGGACCTCACGGTCGGCGACGCGGTCGTCGGCTTCCTGCCCATGACCGCCCCGGGCGCGGCCGCGGACTTCGTCATTGCGCCGGCCGAGATCCTGGCGGCCGCGCCCACGAGCATCCCGCTCCCCGACGCCGCGGCGCTGCCAATGGTCGGCCTGACCGCGCGGCAGGCGCTTTTCGACGACGCCGGACTCCAGGAGGGGCAGCGCGTGCTGATCAACGGCGCCGGCGGCGCGGTCGGCGGCTACGCCGTGCAGCTGGCCAAGCGGGCCGGCGCGCGCGTGATCGCCACGGCCAGCGCGCGCAGCGCCGAGCGCGTGCGGTCCGCCGGTGCCGACGAGGTCATCGACCACAACAACAACTCAGTGGCCGACGCCGTGGCCGAGCCGGTCGACGTGCTGCTCAACCTCGCGCGCAGCGCGCCGGAGGAGCTCGTCGCGCTGGCCGCCCTCGTCAAGGACGGCGGCGTGGTCGTCAACACCGTGCCGACGATCGAGACGCCGGCCGACGAGGAGCGGGGCGTGCGCGCCGTCGGCGTCTTCGTTCGCAGCGACGCCGAGCAGCTGTCGCGCCTCGTGGCCATGGTCGACCGCGGCGGACTGCGCGTCGACGTCGCCGACCGCGTCCCGCTCGCCGAGCTGGCGGACATTCACGCCAAGGCCGAGGCCGGCAAGATCTCCGGCAAGGTCGTCGTCGTGGTCAACGACAACAACTAATCGCCTACGGCTGGGTTTGCAGGGCCTTGACGCGAAGCCGACGGGGGGACTCGAACCCCCGACCCCATGAGCCGGGCTGGGTTCGACGGAGACCGGGTTTTGTGGGTTCCTTCTTTCAAGAGATCAGGATTTCTGACGGTACCGGGCAGCGCAGAGGCCGGCCGTCGACGGTCGGTCCCTGTGCTGGCTGTGGGGCGGCCTGAGCCCGTAGCGCGTGTGCTTCGAACTGCGCTGGCGGCAGGTCGCCGAGGCTTTCGTGCAGGCGGTCGTGGTTGAACCAGCCGAGGTACTCGACGATGGCCAGCTCGAGCTGTGAGCGAGTCCGCCAGACGCGGTCGGTGATCAGCTCGGTCTTGAAGCTGTCGACGAAGCTCTCGGCCAGCGCGTTGTCATAGGCGTCGCCGACCGAACCGACCGAGGCGAGCACACCATGGTCAGCGAGGGTCTGGGTGTAGTCGATGCTGGTGTATTGGCTGCCGCGGACGCTCTCATGTTCGTCAAGTCATTTTTTGGGAGGGAGAGGTGTTGATGTCCGGGGTGGGGGCGGCGGGCGTCGGCTGCGTCAGGGCGCGGTAGGTCTCGCGAGCGACGTAGCGTTTGAGGCAGCGCATGATCTCGCGCTTGCTCTTGCCTTCGGCGAGGCGGCGTTCGACGTAGTCGCGGGTGCGCTGGTCGGTGCGGATGCGGCAGACGACGATCATGTGCAGCGCGCTGTTGGCCTGTCGGTTGCCGCCGCGGTTGAGACGGTGGCGTTGGGTCTTGCCGCTGGAGGCGGGGATTGGGCTGGCGCCGCAGAGCATCGCGAAGCCGGCTTCGGAGGTGAGGCGGTCGGGGTTGTCGCCGGCGGCGACCAGGAGCTCGCCGGCGTTGTGGGTGCCGACGCCCTCCAGCGCAAGCAGGCCGGGTGCGAGCTCGGCCACGAGCGGCTCGATGAGGGCATTGAGCTCGGCGATCTCGTCGTCGAGCTCCAGCAGCCGAGTGGCCAGCGACTTGCAGGCGATCTTCGTCGCGGTGGCCGGGTCACGGAACGCGAGGCGGTCCGGGCGCCACGCGGCGCAGGTGCGCAGCAGTCGCTTCGGAGTGAGGTTGCGCAGCTGGTCGCGGACCTCGTCGGGTGCCGCGACGATGGTGTTGCGCAGCGTCTGCAGTGTCGCGCGGCGGAACTTGACCGCGGTGGTGCGGGTGACCCTGAGCACGCGTAGCGCCTCGACCTGGCCGCCACGGTCCTTGGCCACCGACACGCGCTGGCCCGAGAGTGCGGCCTTGGCGGCAGCGATCGCGTCGAGGGTGTCGTCCTTGCCCTTGGCGCGGCGCATCGCTGGGTCGGGCCCGGTGACCTCGAGCACCGGGATGCCGGCCAGCGCGAGGTGGCGCGTCAGCCCGGCGCCGAAGCTGCCTGACTGCTCGACGCCGACACGCATCAGCTCGCCGTGACCGCGCATCCACGCCAGCATCGCTCGGTAGCCAGCACGCGTCGTCGCGAACGATCTGGTGCCCAGGATCTCGCCGTGGCGATCGACGATCGCGGCGTGATGCAACTCCAGGTGGGTATCGACGCCGCCGACGATCTGGCGGGCGGCGCGTGCGATGCTGTCCAACGTCGACCTCTCCTTCATTGCCGTTGTGCGGGGTCGGCCACGCGCCATCGGCCGCCGGCGGACACGACAGTGAAGGGACGCCTCGGGTCAGGCTCTCATCAGGTCACGTTGGCGGTCATGGCCGCGAGCCATGAACGCCGACCGCCCCGGCCTGGTCGACAGGTCCAAGGAAGGACACCCAACAGGGTCGATCAGAGTGAGAGTCAGACCACCCCGAGGCGGCCGGCGCCCGCATCCTCTCGACCCGATCGGATCCATCTCTCGCGTCGATCGCTGTGCGGGTCAGACCAGCCAGAACAGCCGGCCCGCACATACTCACTATCTGAGTGGTGCACCAGCGCGACGTCGGCGCCCGGCAAGCGAGTGCCCAGCGCCATCCGCAGCGCGTCGAGCACCAGCGTGGTGCGCATGTGCTCGGCCAGCTGCCAGCCCACCACGCGACGCGAG
>Ga0307502_10000264_pt1 | contig 13979 bp, 15 predicted proteins | sample 16_S_MG_FD_201364 | JGI IMG/M metagenome (GOLD analysis project Ga0307502, IMG submission 201364) | Soil microbial communities from Populus trichocarpa stands in riparian zone in the Pacific Northwest, United States - 16_S | ecosystem: Environmental > Terrestrial > Soil > Riparian zone > Trees... | reverse complement strand
GACCACGACTACGAAACCCTCCGCCGCGACATGAAGACCCTGCTCACCGATCTCGGGATCACGACCAGGGCAACAGCCGCATCGACAACGAATTGTCGATCGTGTCTCGCAACGCTCTAGGGGAGACGTGTCTTGCTCGCCCAATGGCCAGCTGCTCAACTCGACGAACTCGACCAGCGGGTCCAACGGGGATCGGGATCGCCTGCGCCGCCGATCGAGAGATGCGTGCGACGGAAGCCGGCGGTCACTGGGATTCGGACGCCCGCGCTCGTCTTGCGCTCCTCGCCAGTTCAACCTGGAAGGACCGCCGCGAACGCGGCCTTCAGGGCGTGGAGAATTTCGGGTCTCGTGACGTTTCCGTGGGTCGGTGAACGCCGATTTCACTGCGGTAGCGGTGGGCAGAGTCCGGCGAGCGAGAGCATCGCGAGGGCGATGAGGGCGCCGGCGCTGTGGAAGCCGTAGGCGCGGCGGGTGATCATCCGGATCTGGGTGTTGATCGCTTCGACGCGGGCGTTGGACAGGCCGTGCTCGATGGCTGCGACGATCCCTGCGCGCTGCTTGGTGACGGTGCGGGCGAGCTTGACGAACGATGCGAGGCGACACCTTCGCGCCCAGGCGATCCACTCGTCGAGCAGCCGGGTCGCGGCGTCGGCGGGCAGCCGGTAGATCTGGCGGAGTTGCTCCTTGAGCAGGTGGGCGCGGTACAGCCGCGCGTTGGTCTTCTGGATGCTTGAGAGCTTCGCGGCCTGGCGGTCGGTGAGGTTCTCGGGGTTCTTCCACAGCGCATAGCGCGCGCCCTTCAGGTCGCGGGCGGCCGCGACCTTACCGGCCTTGCGTGCCTCATTCCAGACCTCGCGGCGGATCTCGTCTAGCGCGTCGGTCGCGAGCTGAATCACATGAAACGGGTCGACGCAGCGCACCGCGTCAGGAAGGCGGTCGGCGACCGGCCCGGCGATCCACGACGCCATGTCACAAGACACCAACTTGATCTGTTTGCAGCGTTCTTCGCCGAGCTCGTCGAGGAAGCGCTCGACGGTCTTGCGGTCGCGGCCGGCGGCTGCCCAGACCAGTCGGCCCGTGTCGTGATCGACGACGACGGTCAGGTAGCGCTGGCCCTTGCGATGCGATATCTCGTCGATACCGATTCGTCGCAGCCCGTCGAGCAGATCGACCTCTTGCTGCGCCTCGTCGCAGACGCGTTCGCAGATCGCGCCGACCGTACGCCACGCGACCCGCATCAGCTGCGCGACCGCGGTCTTAGAGCAGTTGACCACCAGCCACGCCGTCTGGTCTTCAAACGCCTTGGTGAACCGCGCGTCATGGCGCGCCCACGGGACCGCGCAGACCACGACGCCGTGGCGACGACAGCGCACCCGCGGCGCCTCGGCCTCCACAAACGCCCGTGCCGTGCCGAGGTCCAGTGCCCGCCAGCGTCGACGGCCCTCACCCATGTCAAAGCCCGGCGACCGTAACCGACAGACGCCGCAGCGATCACGCTCCCGCCAGGACGGCCGAGCCGCCACGACGATCTCTCCCTCATCGCCGATCCGCACGTCCTCGACGACCGCCCGCTGCAGACCCAGCAGGCACGCCCATACCCTTGTTCCGCGCACGTCGTTTCCGCCCTCCTGGATTCCAGCCCTTGAGAAGCCGGAACCCTAGGCGCGGCGCGGCGTGCGCCCTCGATCAGCCCGTTACCTTCACCCACGGGAACAGCAGGAGCGCCAGAATTTCGCCAGAGCCCCCGCTGATCAGAGCAACGAAGCAGGCGACAAGAACGACGAGCTTAGTGAGCAGTTCCACGACGCAGCGGGCGTCCTCGCGCCAGCGCTCATGAATGATCGAGCGCAGCTGCTCCTCCTCGAGTCGATTAAGCTCGCGCTCTGGCGGGCGCGCAGCCTTGACTTCCGCTGGATGGCTCGGTTGCGGTGCGCGGTTGTCTCGGTGAGGTTGCAGAGCCATCGGTCACGACCGCTGGTCTGAGATCCGAAAAAGGGCGCACTACGCCCTCCGTCAGAACCGCAGGTCAGCCAGACGACCTCACCGGGTGCGCGCATCTGCACGAACCGGAAGCGCTGTCGAGGAGAGCCGAGCCGAGCCGAGACGCTGCGTAAGGGCGCGAAGCCGGTGCCCGAGGCCATTGCGGAGACGGCCGCGACCGGCGCAAAGCGGAGAGCGCTCATCAGCACGCGCTTGAGAAGCTGCCGATACACACCAAGGAACGATACGCGTGCCGTTAAGTGATCGTTGCACACGTTCCAAGAGGTGCCTCGACAGCCTCCGCGGGAGGACTGAGGCACGACCACCGTCGACGCGTTGAGGTGGCAGCGGCTGCGAGCCACCGCTGTGTGCGAGCGGCAGGGGTCGCCAGCGAGTGGCGCCTCAGCGGACGCCAGTGCAGCGTGGGCCACGCTAATCGGTGGCTGGCGCGCCCCTCCGGTGTCACCGTGGGGAACTGCCGTTCCCAAGGTGGCTCGGGCTTGCGAGCAGCGCCGAGCACGTCCACTCCCCCACCCCCTGTTCGCGCCAGCTGCGGCATCGCTGCGTCCGCAGCGGACGTCATGCTGCCGTGCGTTACGTCGCCCAGCTGATCTGCTCTGACGAGGCCTGCGCCGACGAGGCGCTTGGCGAGGCGCAAACCTCGAGGAACTCGCCACGCTCGTCTGTGACTGCGGATGCGCGCTGGCCGAGATCGGATGGCCCGACCACCTCGACGACTCAGCGGCGCATGGCCTCCTCGTGCGACTCAGCCCAGCAGCGGAATCGTTCGACCTTGCCGCCTAGCGTCGCTGCGCGCCCTGGCATCTTCGGCTGAAGCCACAACAGCACCGCGAAGCGTCCAACCGCCCAAGCGCGACAGCTCTCCACGGCAGACTGGCGCCCGCCCTCATACGCCAAGCGCCGGCATGCGACTGAGGGCCCGCTGTCGCAGGCAGGAGTACTGTCAGGGCATCCTGACGTTCTGGGCCGCGACGCCCACAGCCGCGCGCCCCCGGCGCCTCCACGCGGGGGCTGGTTGCAAGCCCACTGGAGGTGTGTGCGGGTTGGCGCCCCATCACCGGGACGGTCTCCGAACCAGGCTTGCGGGACACCAGGGCCCCGAACGGCCGGGGGCTCAGTCGACTCAGCGCGGCGAAATGACGTAGTGCCGGTTGGGGTTCCGCTTGCAGTGACGCGCCCACTCGACGACAGCCCCGGGTTCGTCGAAAAGGTGCCTTCGCAGAGATGCCCGCGATGCGTGGAGCAGCGATAGCGCTTGCCTGACGAAGCAAGAGCGCACACTACGTCCTGCGAGGCCGGAAGGTGGCAGCGGCGATACTACGGATTGAACGCCCGTGACTGACTCCGCTGCAAACGGCCAGCTCTATGACCTCGTGCACGACGAGCTTACAGCAGCGATCCTCGGGATGTTGAGCGAACGGGACTACCGAACGCAGGCGCTTGCTCATCGAACCGCTGCGACGGCCTTCCAAGTGCTCAGGAGAGACGCGGAGGTGATGCTTCGTCTCGACCCGCGAACCGACGACTTTAGGTGGGAGTTCGACCGCCTCAGGAGCGAATGGCGCGCGCTGTCGAAGGTTGCGCCGTATGTTCCCAGCAAGATACACGCGAAAGTGAATACTGATCGAGACGCGCACGTCATCCGGCTTGAGGAGATGCCAACCAACCCCCAGGTCAACACGTCCGCGAAGAAGCCGATTGACCCCGGAGTTTGATTGGGACGAGGATGAGCAGTCTGCGTCGTCGCCGAGCGCGCCGCTTCTCCCGCTCGTGCGCATGTCGTCGAGTTCCGGTTGTGGATCGGTGATCGGCACGGTGGCCAGCCGCTTCTGCTGTCTTCTGTCCCGGTGTCCGGACCAGCCGGAGAGTGTCGGCATGCGCCGAGGAGAAACCGCCTACGGGGTTGCGCCGATGGCGTCAAGCACCTCGGCGCTGACGATGCGATCGGCGATCGGGTCGAGCACTACCCGGCAGCGGTGTTCAACGGTCGCGTCGAACTCCAACCCGATGTTCCCGTCCTCATCAACCTGGGTGACCTGACCAATGCTCTCGACATGATCGGCTACGAGCGCGGACAGCCAAACCGTCAGCCATTGACGGACCTGAAGGACGACGCTCGCTTCCAGTCGCCCATCGCCCATTCTGCGCGCTTCGCGGACGACGGCGCTTAGTACCTCGTGCGCGACACCCAGCCACACACTGGAAACCAGGAACGGATTGACAAGGTCCCGCGTAATCCACTTTGGGCCCGCGTGGGAAAGATCCTTGAAGAGCTGCTCATGAAGCATGTCGGCGAAGTCGCCGCCGAGTCGCTCTACCGTCTGACGAGTCGCATCAAGCGCCTCTGCTTGAACGAGTCCGAGTACCTGAATCGCTTCGCTCATCTGGGCATAGAGACACGCCGAGCCGCCGCCTGTCAGCTCGTCCGCGAGACTCGTGGCAAGTGGCTCGCCCTTGTTTCGTCGCTCGGCGAACGCGATGGCGTCATTCGACACCAGGGCCACCGCGTGTCCCAGCGAGACGTAATGTCGAACGATCTGCCAGAGCAAGGCATCGCGGTAACCACTCCCGTTCTGGTCGAACGGCTGTCGCCGGTCCAGCGCACGGTCCAGCAGCTCTTCGTGGCTAACGTCAGGCGTGGCCGGCATTGCGACCCCCGCAGCCTTGAGGGAATCGGACAACTCGCTGAGCAGACGATGCGCGGCTTCGTCGCGATCGATCGCTGGAGCCTTCCACTCATGCGAAGGAACCAGCTTTCGCAGTTGCTGCCGAACGTTCGCGAGCTTGTCGGTCTGGTTCTTGACGCGCCCCTTCCACACGTTGACGGCCTCGCGTAAGGCAAGGCAAGGCACGACCAAAACGATCTCCCCGGAGCGGTGGCATCGAGCAGAATGAGGTGCTCCAGCTTCCCGAGCGGGGGGTCGACGCCGACGGCGTTTGCGTCAAGGATGACGTGCAGCAGGAGCAACATCCTAGGGACCGCGTATCGAAGTATCGCCGCAGCAGGATCCGCTTACGGCACGGGCTCCGCGCGCCGCCGGCGCCGCGGCGCGGCGGCGCATCGACGAGCTCGAGCAGCGCGCAGCCGAGAAGGACGAACGGCTCGACCGGCTGCAGGTCCTCACAGACCGTGTGACGCGCGCTGCGTTTCCGGCTTGGCTGCTCGTCTCGATCCGCCATACCGAGCGCACGGGCGGACGCATCGACGTCGTGCCCGACGGCCTGCGGTTCGTCTCGGTCGCCGGCGATGGCCACTGGACTGTCGAGCTGCCGGTGGCGACGAGCGCCACGGCGCAGCCGCTCACTCGTGACGGACTTCATCGCGCGCTGGGCATCGGCCAGCGCGAATACATGAACGCGCTCCTGGAGCCGGCTCGATGACTGACGAGCTCGCGGCTTCGGCCCAGCTCGACGACGTGCTCGATGTCGTCATGTCGATAAGCCGTCGGCCGCCTGCGGTCCGCGGCGAGCTCGTCGCGCCGGCGGACGAGCTCGGTGACGCGTTTGCCGTGGCGTACGTCGCGAGCGTCCAGACCCAGCGCACCTACCAGCGCGCGTGCCGGCGCTTCGTGCGCTGGCTGGGCCCGCTCGCCGGGCCCGAGGACCTGACCGCGGCCGCGGCCGCGCGCTACCACGCGCACCCCGTCGCGGGCGGGCGCTCAAGCGCGACCGTCAAGAAGGACCGCGCGGCGCTGAACAGCTTCCTGCGCTGGCTGGCCGCGCACGACAGGGTCCCGGCTGCGCAGGCCCGCGAGGCGCTCGCGGTGCGTCTCCCGCGCGCGCAGCGCGCCGACCGCGAGACCCCGAAGGCGCTGGATGAGGCGCAGTACGAGCGTCTGCTGCGCGAGGCCAAGGCCCGCATCGCAGACGACACGCTGCGGGGTGTACGCGGCCACGCGATCGTGCTCGTCCTCGGCGATGGCGGCCTGAGCCGCGAAGAGCTCAGCCACCTCGAGGTCCGCGACTTCAAGGCGGCCCGCGAAGGTGCGCTGCTGCGCGCCCTGGACGTCCGCCACGGCAAGGGCGACCGCGCACGCGTCGTCAAGCTCAGCCCGCGCACGACGCGGGCGATCGTGCTGGGACCGCGAGCGCACCCGCACCCTCGGCGCCCCTCAGGACACCGATGCGCTGTTCATCACGGTCGGGCGGCGTGGCCGCGACGGCAGCTACCAGCGCGCGGGCGCGCTGGTAGCCAGGCTGTGCTCGGCGAGATCCTCAAGGCGCTCGGCGCGCTCGCCGAGCTGCCGGACGACCTGCGCCATCCCGACGCCTTGCGCCATACCTGCGCGACGCAGCTGCTGCAGCACGGCGCGAATGTCGCCGATGTGCGCCGCTTCCTCGGGCACGCGTCCGTCAAGACGACGTCGATCTACCTCGCCTCTGACGACACGCGCCAAGAGGAGATCGTCCACCTGAAGACGCGCTGCCGACGAGGGCGCAGTGGCTCGCGGCGCTGGACCGGGCGTTCAACGCCGGCGTGCAAGCAGAACGAGCGCGAGCCGCTCGCGAAGCTGACGAGCAGCGAGGCGAACGGGTAAACAGCCGTGATCGCCGGAGGGGCAGCAAGTCCGACATCCCCCTCAAACCCGCGCCGCGCTGACAGGCTCATCGCAGCGGCTGATGCATCCAGACCACAGCCACCCCGTGCCTGTGGATGTCGACCGGGGAGCGCTTGAAGCCGCGGACCCGAGGGTCCGCGGCTCGTTCTTCTGTCCTCTTTCGGGGATGGCTAGGGGTTGCAGTTCGTCAGGGTGTCGCGGAAGAACAGCTGCAGCAGCCCGGGCTTTTGGCAGGCGTCTGTGCCTGCGCCGCCGTTGACAGTATCTATGGCCGAGTCGTTCTGAGGGCCCTTCAGGGTGTCGTCGTTCTCGTTGCCGTTGAGGATGTCAACGCCGGTGCCGCCGTCGAGGTTGTCGTTGCCGGTTCCGCCGTTGAGGGTGTCGTTGTTGGTTTCGCCCTTGAGGATGTCGTTGCCCTCGCTGCCGTTGAGCGTGTCGGCGCCGCTACCGCCAGTCAGCGTGTCGTTGCCGGCGCTGCCGGTCGCGGTGTCGTCGCCGGTGCCACCGGTCAGGGTGTCGTTGCCGACGACGCCGGTCATCGTGTCGTTACCGGTTCCGCCGTCGATATTGTCGTCGAACGATGAGCCGGTGATGGTGTCGTTGCCGGCGACGCCAAGGATCGTCCTGGCGCCTGCCGCGTTGGCGCAGTCGATCGTGTCGTTGCCGGCGGTTCCGGTCACGATCGCACCGGCCACCGGGACGCTGTTGACCGTGCAGGTGTCGGGTGCCGCGGTCGCCGACGCGCTGGTGATACCCATGGCGATAGCGACCGTGCCGGCAACAGCGCCGGCGACAAGCACGCTCCGACGCGCGAGGTGGCGTGGGCTGGACGTATGGATCATGAATGTTCCCTCTGTTGCTCTGGGAGCCGACCCCCCGCAACGCGACGAGTGCGGCTCAGGGTGCACCACCCGTCGCGATCCAACGAGTGGCGTAAGCAGTTCGTGACCGTCGCGGTCAACGCCGGCGTGGCGGGGCCATAACGAGGCCTTGCGTCCCTGGGAGGACCAAGCAGTTCGCCGCTATAGCTCTGTCAGTGGGATTCAACGGCTCCCCACGCGCTTCACGATCACCATATGGCGCAGCGACCGCAAAGAACATCGCTGAACTCAGCCATTTATCGCTGTGATGCGATCGTCAGCCGTCGAGCAGGACCGCGCAGACACCGATAGGCGTAGTCGGCGCGGTCGTTTGCGGCCAAGATCGAGCGGTGATCGCCGTCGTCGGCGGCTGTCTGACCTCTCAGACGGCTACGCCGCCAGCGGACGGGGAATGCGCTCCAGTGCGCTGATGCCGTCGGCTGTGCGTCGGTCGGTGATGTCGACGTAGATCTGCGTGGTGCGGACGTCGACGTGGCCGGCCAAGGCTCTGATGACCTCCAGCGCGACGCCGCGCTCGGCGAGCATCGTGCAGAACGTGTGGCGCAGCGCGTGGGCGGTGCGGCGGTCCTCGCGCGCGCCGGCGGCGGTGTGCTTGGCGACGATGTCGCCGACGGCACCTGCGGAGATCGGCTCCGGGACAGCGACAGCGGACTGCCGGATGCGCAGGCTGACGAACAGCGCATCGGTCGCAGCTGCCGGTCGGGCGGTGTACCACTGGCGCAGCGCGTCGTGGGCCTGGGCGTGCAGCGGCACGGTGCGAGTACGGCCGCGCTTTGAGCTCGAGATCGCGGCGCAGACGGGGTTCATCGACGCGTTCACCAACGACCAGAGCCCGGCGCGAAGCTCGACGCGCTCGCGACGAGCCTGTGCGCGGTCCTCGTCGCGCAGGTCCTGCAACGTCGGCTACAAGCCGCTTGTCGACGAGAGCACCCCGCGCTGCGCGAAGCTCGGCTGCGCCACGTCGCTCCGCAGCCGTGCCAGCACCTCGTCGAGCTCGTAGCGCGCGCGTGGCAACTCAAGCACGAGCTCGATTCGATCGATCCATGAACCTCGATCAGATCCTTTGCCGGCCTTGCGGTGCAGCATGTCGATGTTCTGCGTGACGACGGCGTCGAGCAGACCCTGACGTTCAAGCTCGACCAGAGCCTCATGGGCACGGTTGGGCTGCTTGTCGCCGAGCACCTGGAAGCGCTGGCTATAGAAGCTCCAGAAGCGCGCGGGATCGCGGCGCCAGGCGGCGATGTGCGCGACCTCCATCGGATCGACGCTCTGCCAGATTCCCGTGGCGGGCGAGCGGAAGTCCGGGATCCCGGACGGGACCGAGATCCCGGCGCCGGTCAGCGCGATCGTCGACGCAGCGCAGCGGACGAGCTCCGCGAGCTTCTCGGTGCCGGTGGCGCCTATTCGCCCTTCCATTGTGCCGAGCGCTTGCCGAGGAACGCGCTGATGCCCTCGCGCGCATCGCCGGTCTTGAAGATCTCGCCGAAGGCGGCCTTCTCGGCCTCGATGCCCTCGTCGAGGTCGGCGTCGCCGGCCGTCGTGCGCTTGATCGCGGCGACGGCGAGCGGCGCCTGACCGCCGAGCTTGCGCGCCCACGCGAGCGCGGCATCGAACAGCTCGTGGTCGGGCACGACGCGATTGACGAGTCCGATCTCGTAGGCGTCCTGTGCGGAGATCGGATCTCCCGTGAGGTTCATCTCAAGCGCTCGCGACGTCCCCACGAGCCGCGGCAGCCGCTGCGTGCCGCCGAAGCCGGGAATGATCCCGAGGTTGATCTCCGGCTGACCGAAGCTCGCCGACTGCGCCGCGATCCGCACGTCGCAGGCCATCGCCAGCTCACAGCCGCCGCCGAAGGCAACCGCATTGACGGCGGCGATCGTGGTCGTCGAGGAGCGCTCCATCGCGCGCAGCAGCGCATGCGCCTCGTCCATCAGCGCGGCGCCCGTCTGCTCGTCCATCTGCGTGAACGCCTTGATGTCCGCGCCGGCGCAGAACAGCATCGGGTTCGCCGAGGCGACGATCAGCGCGCGGATCGAGTCATCGCCCTCGACGTGCTCCCACACCCGCCGCAACTCGGCGATGACCTCGGGAGAGAGCGAGTTCGCGGGCGGGCGGTCCAGCCACGCGATCGCGGTCGCGCCGCGAGTCTCGAGCTGCACGGCGTCGCCCTGCTCAAAGCCGTCGTCGGGGCGCTTGTAGGCGAAGAACCCCTGGCCGGTCTTGACGCCCAGGCGCCCCTGGGCGACGAGCCGGCGCAGGATCTGTGGTGGCGCGTAGCGGTCGCCCCACTCGGCCGCGGCGCGCTCGAGAGCGTCGAGCACGTCATCCAGGCCGGTCTGGTCGGCGCGCGCGAACGGCGGCGGGATCATCCCCGCACCCGCCATCATCCCGAGGTCGATGTCCTTCATCGATGCCATGCCCTCCTCGAGCAGCAGGCAGGCTTCGACGAACGCCTTGAGCACGTAGCGCTGCGTGAGCTCCTCGGCGTCGAACTCGCTCTCCCCGGTCGACCGCGGCTCGCCGCTCTCGTAGAAGCCCTTGCCGGTCTTCGCGCCGAGCTCGCCCGCCTCGACCAGCGCCCGCATGCCCGAGTGGATGTAGAAGCTGTCCTCGCCGTAGGACTCCTGGAGGTGCTGGGCGACGTGGAACACCGTGTCCAGGCCGAGCAGATCGGTGAGGAAGTACGGGCCCATCGGTGCGACGCGCGCGCCGGTGACAGCATCGTCGATCGCCTTGATCGACAGCTCGTTCTCTTCCTGGAAGCGCCAGATCTCGCTGATCGAGGACATCAGGATGCGGTTGACGACGAAGCCCGGCTCCTCGCCGCAGACGATCGGGAGCTTGCGGATGCTCTGGGCGAACGTCGTCGCGGTCTGCATCGTCTCCGACGACGTGTCGATGCCCTCGACGATCTCGACGAGGCGCATGAACGACGCGGGATAGAAGAAGTGAAATCCGACCACCTTGTCTGGCCGGCTCGTCGCCTCGGCCATCTCGCTGATCGGCAGCGACGACGTGTTCGAGGCGAGGATCGCGTGACCGGGCGTCACGCTGTCGAGCTCCGCCAGGACGGCCTGCTTGATCGCCATCCGCTCAGGCACCGCCTCGATGACGAAGTCGACATCTCCGAAGCCCTCATACGCGGTCGTGCCCGTGATGCGGCCGAGGATCTCGGTCGCCTGCGCGTCGGCCTGCTGCTCGGTGATCTTGCCCTTGGAGACCAGGCCGGCGAGCTGCCCGCGCGTCACGTCGTCGGCCTTCTTCAGGCCGAGATCGACGAACTCCTGCTTGACGTCCTTGAGGACGACCGGGATGCCAGCGGAGGCGATGACCTGGGCGATCTCGCCTCCCATCGTCCCTGCTCCGACGACCGCGGCCTTGAACACGAACACGCTTTCAGCACTCCTTTGGTTTCTTCGGGAACGCGGCCATGCAAGGCCGCGAAAGTCTATGAAGCACGCCCGTGGTCGGCTCGGAGCGCGGCCGACGGGAGGTGCCCGAGCGTACGCACCACGGTCAGCCCACCAGTTCGCGGCGGATGAGATCCACCGCCGCGGCAAGCACGTCGAGGTGCGGGACGATCTCCGATGCCAGCCGGTCGCGCTCCTCCGCGCCCGGTTGCGTCAGCCGGTAGAAGCGCCGCGAGCGGCGCTCGGGGTGTTCCCACTCGCTGGCCACCAGGCCGTCGGCCTCCAGTGCCCGCAGCAGCGGATACATCGTGTTCGGATTGACGGCGACGATGCCGCCGGTCAGCTCGCCGACGCGTTCCATGAGCTGGTTGCCGTAGGACGGGCCCTGACCGAGCAGGCGCAGCACGAGCAGTCGCAGCAGGCCGGCCTTGCGCAGTCCGGCGACGAGTGGGTCCGAGGAGCCGGGCCCGGTCTGCGCCTGTGCCGGCGCCCCCGCCGCCGCGCGGACGTCACTGCGGGCGGCCGTCTCGGCGACGGCCGCCTCGGTCGAGGATCGCCGGGACGCCATCGCCGGGAGTATGCCCGCCGCGCGAACCGGCGGCGGCGGGCGCCTGGACCCCGAGCTCGGCGATCCCTATGCCGTCGCCGTCGCCGGCTCCTCGATGCGCCGCGGCAGCAGCGTCTCGCGAGCGATGACGAGCCGCTGGATCTGCGACGTGCCTTCGTAGAGCTGCATGATCTTCGCGTCGCGCATGAGCTTCTCGACCTTGTACTCCTTGATGAAGCCGTAGCCACCGTAGATCTGGACGGCGTCGGTCGTGATCTCCATCGCGCTGTCGGCGGCGAAGCGCTTCGCGTGCGAGGACTCGAGCGTGTTGCGCTTGCCGTTGTCGAGCAGCACGGCGCTGTTCCAGGTCGCCAGACGTGAGAGATGCACCTTCGTCGCCATGTCGGCGATCATGAACTGGATCGCCTGGTGCATCGCGATCGGAACGCCGAACTGGACGCGCTCCTTGGAGTACGTCGTCGCCATCTCGAACGCTGCGCGAGCAATGCCGGTCGCCATCGCGGCGACACCGGGACGCGTCCGGTCGAGCACCATCATCGCGAGCTTGAAGCCCTTGTTCTCTTCGCCGAGCAAGTAGCGCGCGTCGACCTCCGTCTCGTTGAACGTGATCGTGGCCGTGTTGGAGGCGCGCTGCCCCATCTTGTCCTCCTTCTTGTCCACGATGACCGTCTCGTCCTTGCGTACGAGAAACGCGGAGATGCCGCGGTGGCCGGCCTCCGGATCGGTCTTGGCGTAGACGACGAAGAAGTCGGCGTAGCTGCCGTTGGTGATGAAGCACTTCGAGCCGTTGAGCACGTACTTGTCGCCCTTGCGAACCGCGCGCGTGCGCATGCCCGAGACGTCGGAGCCGGCATCGGGCTCGGTCAGGCAAAACGAGGCGAGCTTGGGCTCGGCCAGGAGCTCGTCGCAGAACTCACGCTTGACCTCGTCGGATCCACCGAGGATGACGGGGGCGGCGGCGAGGCCGTTGGCGCCGAGCGAAGTCTGGACGCCGGAGCAGCCCCACGAGAGCTCTTCCTCGATGATGCAGCCGTCGAGATAGGACAGGCCGGTGCCGCCGTACTCCTCGGGCAGGTGGGTGTTCATCAGCCCGATCTCGTGGGCCTTGTCGATGATCGCCTGCGGCCAGCCGCCGTCCTTGTCGAGCTCCCAGGCGACCGGGCGGATCTCCTTCTCGGCGAAATCATGAGCGAGCTCGCGGAGGTTCTTCTGCTCGTCGGTGAGCGTGAAATCAACCATGGGTGGGCTCCTGAAGAGGGTTCAAAGTCGCTAGATTGACTGGTCAGTCAACACCAGGATAGCGGAGGTACCGCCGAATTTCGAGCCGGCCCAGCCGTGGTGGGATCATGCGGCGTGTGCAGGACGCTTTCGGCACCCTGATCTGGATCGTAGCGGCCGTCGCCGCGGTCATCGCGATCTTCACGCTCGCGACAACGGGCAAGAGCTACCGCGCGATCGGCGGCGCCGGGTTGGCACCCGACGACGAGGACAGCACGCGGTCGGTGCGGCCGAGCGCGACGAGGAGATCCGCGAACACGTGGTTGCGCGCAACGCGCGGCGGGTACGCGCGGGCGACAGGCCGCTGGATGTCGAGGCCGAGATCGAGCGCCAACTCCGTGAGCTGACCTGATAGAGATAGCCCCTATGGCCAATCCGCGACAGTTCGATCTCGACGACATCGTCAACAGACCGGGTACGTACTTCAACCCGCAGACGGAGGTGCTCATCGTCGTCGACGACTCGCCGGACGTCGATACGGAGATCTTCAACATGGAGGAGTTCGAGGGCGCCGACTGGGTCCTCATCTCCGACGAGTCGCCGATCGACGAGAACGTGCGCGACGAGCTGATGCAGGCCTTCCAGGTTCGCCATGGTGCGACTCTGGGCGCGCTCGTGGGTGGCGGCGACGACATCGTCGACGAGGACGAGAACGCCGAACCCGAGGCCGACGAGTTCAAGGACGACGAGTAGCCAGGCGCGGTGGCCGGCGCCGTCCCGGCCGCGCATGAGGCGCGGGATGGCGCCGTTTGTGGTGCTCGTGGTCGTGCTCGCTCCTGGCCCGCCTGCGGTCGCGGCGCCGCGGGTCGAGACAGCGCGCGCGCTGTGGAACCTCGCTGGTTCCGAAACGCCGGCGGCCGGTGTCACGCGGCCGGGCGCCACGGCGCTGACGCTCGCCGGCGACCAGGCGCTGTTCGTACTCGGGACCGAGCGCCGCAAGAGGCTCCTGTCGATTGCGATCGACGGCTCGTCGCGTGCCGTGGACCGCTTTCACTTCCTCACGCCGGGGACCGCCGGGATCTCGGTCAAGCTCGACGCCTCCTCGTCGCTGTCCGGTGCGCTGTTCGCACGCTCGACCAGGATCCGCTGATGGAGGCGTTGGTGGGGCCGCCGCTCGGGCCGCTGACCCCGCTCGCGCCGCTGCGCGGCCTGACGTCAGGCGAGTTCGTCCCGGTCGATCTGCAGGTCGCCGGCGACAAGCTGTTCGTACTCGAACAGCGCATCGATCCCCGGGAAGCTCGCCTGACCGTGCGTGACGCCGGCGGGGCTTCGGCTCCGGTGA
>Ga0307502_10000263_pt1 | contig 13990 bp, 10 predicted proteins | sample 16_S_MG_FD_201364 | JGI IMG/M metagenome (GOLD analysis project Ga0307502, IMG submission 201364) | Soil microbial communities from Populus trichocarpa stands in riparian zone in the Pacific Northwest, United States - 16_S | ecosystem: Environmental > Terrestrial > Soil > Riparian zone > Trees... | reverse complement strand
GTGCTGTTCTTCGTGCTCTCGGGCTACCTGCTCGCCGGGCCGTGGGTGGCGAGCGCGCTGGACGAGCGTCCGGCGCCGCGCCTGGGGCGCTTCGCGGTCAAGCGCGCGGCGCGCATCGTGCCCGCCTACTGGGTCGCGATGCTCGGCTCCTTCTGGCTGCTGAGCGGCACCGGACACCACTACGAGGTGAGCGCCGGCCAGCTGCCGCTCTTCGCCGTCTTCGGGCAGAACTACGTCGGCGCCGTCGAGGGCAAGCTCGACCCACCGATGTGGTCGCTCGTGGTCGAGGTGAGCTTCTACGCGGCGCTTCCGCTGGTCGGGTGGCTGTTCGTGCGCGCGGCGCGGCGCGGGCGGATGGTGCTCGCATGCGCGGGCCTGGTCGGCGCCGGGCTCGTGTGGAATGCGGCCGGCGTTGCGCACGCCTGGCCGGACACCGCGATGGACACGCTGCCGGCCTTCTTGCCGGTGTTCGCGTGCGGCATGGCGGTGGCCGCGCTCGCCCATCGCCGGGCGCCGTCGTACCTTCAGTGGTGGGCGCTGCTCGTCGCGGGCTTCGCGTTCGTGGCCGCCAACGCGTGGTGGCATCATCAGGGCACCGGCGTGACCGGGCACATCGTGCGCGATCTGCCCGCGGCGGCCGGCTTCGCCCTCGTGGTGGCAGCCGTGGCGGCGCGTCCGCCGGCCGTCCTGTCCTGCGCGCCGCTGCGCGGCCTGGGCACGATCTCCTACGGGCTCTACCTGTGGCACCTGCCGGTGCTGCTGTGGCTGCGCTTCGAGGGCCTGCTGCCGAGCTCCGGCTTCGTCGGCCCGTGGGCCGAGGTGGCGGCGCTGAGCGTGGTCGTTGCGATCGCCAGCTGGGTGCTCGTGGAGCGGCCCGCGATCGAGGTGGCCGGGCGCTGGCGCCCGTGGAGCCGCCGCGTCCCGACCTTCCCGGCCGAGCGGCACATCAGGCTGGCACCGAGCGCGGCGTGAGGCGGGCGCCCGGACACCCTTTGTGATGACTCTGCGCACGGGTTGACTCGGCACTGACGCCGGCTGTGGCACCCTAGGGGCGTGCCTCGGCGGCTGCTCATCCTCGGCTCGACCGGCTCGATTGGTACGCAGGCGCTCGAGATCGTCGAGCGCTCGCGCGACATCGAGCTCGTCGGCCTGAGCGCGGAGCGCTCGTGGGAGGCGCTCGTCGAGCAGGCGCGGGCTCATGGGGTGCGGCGCATAGCGCTGGCCGATCCCGACGCCGCCGCCCGCGCCGCCGAGGCGTGGACCGACGGCGAGGTGCTCACCGGTCCCGAGGGGCTGATGGCGCTCGTGATCGAGTCGGGCGCCGACCTGGTGCTCAACGCGCTGGTCGGCTCGGTCGGGCTGGGGCCGACGGTGGCGACGCTCGGCGAGGGGATCGATCTGGCGCTGGCCAACAAGGAGTCGCTCGTGGTCGGGGGCGAGCTCGTCACCGCGCTCGCGGAGGCCACGGGCGCGCAGATCATCCCGGTGGACTCCGAGCACTCGGCGCTGCACCAGCTCATCTCCGGCGAGCGGCCCGGGACGATCGACAAGCTCGTGCTCACGGCCAGCGGGGGCCCGTTCCGCGGCCGCACGCGCGCCGAGCTCGAGGACGTCAGCATCGAGGAGGCGCTCCAGCACCCCACCTGGACGATGGGCGGCAAGATCACGATCGACTCGGCGACGCTCATGAACAAGGGGCTCGAGCTGATCGAGGCCCACCACCTCTTCGGCACGCCGTACGACCGCGTCGACGTCGTGGTGCATCCGCAGTCGGTCGTGCACTCCTACGTCCTGCTGTGCGACGGCGCCGCGCTCGCGCACCTCGGCTATCCCGACATGCGGGTGCCGATCTCCTACGCCCTGCACTACCCCGACCGCGTCGACGTCCCCGTGCGGGCGCTGGACCTGGCCGAGGTGGGCGCGCTGACCTTCGAGCCCGTCGACACCGACGCCTTCCCCTGCCTGCGTCTGGCGCGTGAGGCCGCCGCCGCCGGCGGGACCGCGCCGTGCGTGCTCAACGCGGCCAACGAGGTCGCCGTGCACGCCTTCCTCAACGGGAGGCTGGACTTCCTGGGTATCCCCGCGGTCATCGAGACGGCGCTCGAGCGCCTGCCGGCCGGTCCCGTGCGCGCCTTCGAGTCGCTGCACGAGGCCGACCGCGAGGCGCGTACGGTGGCCGCCGAGCTGATCGCGGTGCGCGCGTGAGCTGGCTGCTCGCCTTCCTGGGCTTCGCCGCGCTCATCATCCTGCACGAGCTCGGGCACTTCGCGGCGGCCAAGGCGACGGGGATGCGCGTCGAGCGCTTCTCGCTCTTCTTCCCGCCCCTGCTGGCGCGCGTGCGCCGCGGCGAGACCGAGTACGCGATCGGCTCGATCCCGCTGGGGGGCTACGTGAAGATCACCGGGATGAGCCCGCACGAGGAGCTCTCGCCGGAGGTCGCGCCGCGGGCCTACCTCAACCAGCCGCCGTGGAAGCGCATCGTCGTGATCGCCGCAGGCCCGGCCATGAACCTGCTCATCGCCTTCCTGCTGGGCTGGGCGATCGTCGCCTTCCACGGCGTCCTGACCAACGACGTCGTAGTGCAACAGGTCGAGAGCGGCAGCCCCGCCGCCGGCAAGCTGCAGCCGGGCGACAAGGTCCTCTCGATCGATGGCGTGGCGGGCTATCAGCCCGGGCTCAGCGAGGCGGAGACCACCGCCCGCCAGAAGCGCCTGCAGGCCACCATCAACCGCCACAGCTGCACCGGCACGCCGAAGGATGGGTGCCTCGCCGCCACTTCGGCCAAGGTGGTCGTGGAGCGCGACGGCAAGCCGGTCACGCTGCTCGTCACCCCCAAGTACGACCCGGTGGCCAAGCGGATGCGCATCGGCTTCGCCTATGGCGCGAACGAGCACGTCGGCCCGGTCCACGCGGCCGGCATCACCGTCCAGAACCTGTGGCGTATCACGCGCCTGACGACGTCCTCGATCGTGCGCATCTTCTACGACCCGCAGGCGCGCAAGGACGTCTCGGGCGTCGTCGGCTCCTATGAGGCGACGCGCCAGTCCTTCCAGTTCGACACGGTCCAGGCGCTCAGCATCCTGGCCATCATCTCGCTGTCGCTGGCGGTGGTGAACCTCTTCCCGTTCCTGCCGCTGGATGGCGGCCACATCTTCTGGGCGGTGGCCGAGAAGATCCGCGGGCGTCCGATCCCGTATCGCCTCATCGAACGGGCCTCGGTGGTCGGCTTCATGCTCATCGCGTTCCTCTTCGTCGTCGGCTTGACCAACGACATCGATCGGCTCCGCGGCGAGGGCTTCAACGTCCGCTGAGCTGACCCGCCGTCAGCTGCTGGCGCGCGCCGGCGCCGTCGCCGCGGGCGTCGCCGGGGCCGCGGCGCTCTCACGCCTTCCCTTCGTGGCGCCGGCCATCGCGTCGGTCCCGCGGCGCTGCGTGGCCCTGGGGCCTGCCGGGTGCATCGCGCCGGGCTGCCCGCAGGACCTGCGAGCGGCCGGCAACCGGGCGCTGCTGGCCGAAAGCGGCACGCGCTGGGTGCGCCTGTGGGCCGACTGGCCGACGCTCATGCCCGCCCCCGGCACCTTCGCGGCCGATCGCGTCGCCGCGCTCGACGACCAGCTGGCCCAGGCGCGCGCCGACGGGCTGGGCACGATCCTCACCTTCTATCGCACGCCTGACTGGGTGGGTCGCGGAGTGGCGGCCGCGCCGCCGTGGGAGGCCTTCGCGGCCTGGGCGATCGGACGCTACGGCCCGAGCCTCGACGTGCTCGAGCTCTGCAACGAGCCCAACCTGCAGGGCACCTCACCGCAGACCGTCGCGGCGATGTTCGTCACGGCCCAGCGCATCGCGAGCGATCTCGGCAGCCCGCTCGTCCTCGCCGGCCCCGCCACCTCCGACGTGCGCGGCTATGACCGCTTCACCGATCGACTCCTGGACGCCCTCGACGCCCGCGGGTTCGTCGCCGGCCCCCGGTTCGCGTGGACGCACCACAACTACGCCGACGTCGCCTATGCCACGAGTCGCACGGCCGACGTCCGGCGCCGCCTCGTCGGGCGCTGGGCCGGCTGGCCTGCGGGCGACGCCGGCGACCCGCAGATCCTCGTCACCGAGGGCGGCGTGACGCTGCGCACGATCGCGCGCCGCCTGGGCATCGCCGATCCGGCGGCCCAGCGCGCGAGGCAGGGTGAGCTGCTGACCGCGGCCTTCGAAGCGCTCACCGGGCCCGAGGGCGCCGGCGTGGCGCTCGTGACGCAGTATCTCTTCCACACCGACCCGCGCTACGACAGCGGGCTGTGCGAGACGGCGGAGCAGGGCGGCACGCGCCGCCCCGCCTTCGAGGCCTGGCGGGCCCTGCCCTCGGTGGCTTAGATGAATCAACCATCTGGCCGGTGTAAGTTGGGCGCATGGAGGAGATCACGCAGCCGCGCGGCGCGGTGAAGGCCGCCACCATCCCCGAGGCCTTTCGCATCACGGCCGCCAACCGGGCCGACGACGTCGCCATCCGGACCAAGGGCGACGAGGTCTCATGGACGTGGGGAGAGCTGCGCGAGCGCGTCGACGCGCTGGCTGCCGGGCTCGCCGGGCTCGGCCTGAAGCGCGGCGACACCGTCGCCCTGCTGTTCGGCAACCGCCCCGAGTTCCACCAGGCCGACCTCGCCGTTGCGACCGTCGGGGCCACGCCGTTCTCGATCTACGTCCAATACGGGCCCGAGCAGATCCGCTACGTGGCGACCGACGCCGGCGCGCGCATGATCATCACCGAGCAGCAGTTCCTCGCCAACGTGCTCGAGGCGCGCAAGGAGCTGGGAGACCTCGAGCAGGTCATCGTGGTCGACGGCGACGCTCCGGAGGGCGTGCTCACGCTCGACGAGGTCGTCGGTGCCCCGGACCCCGACTTCGACGCCGACGCCTCGGTGGCGCAGATCGGCCCGCAGGACGTGCTCACGATCATCTACACGTCGGGCACGACCGGGCCGCCGAAGGGCGTGCAGCTGTCGCACCGCAACCTGCTGGCCGCCGTCGCCGGAGTCGAGGAGCTCATCGACCTGCCCGTCGACGGGCGCGTGATCTCATGGCTGCCCAGCGCGCACGTCGCCGAGCGCAACGCCCACCACTACATCCCGATCGTCTACGGGCTGCAGGTCACCTGCTGTCCCAACCCGCGCGAGGTCATGAGCTACCTGCCCGAGGTGCGCCCCTCGTGGTTCTTCGCCGTGCCGCGCATCTGGGAGAAGCTCAAGTCGGGCCTCGAGGTGATGGTCGCCGGTCAACCCGACGAGCAGCGCGAGAAGACCGAGGCCGCCGTGCGCGACGCGACCGAGAAGGTGCGCCTCGAGCAGCGCGGCGAGGAGGTGCCGGCCGATCTCGCCGCGCGGGTGCAGCAGGCCGACGACGAGATCTTCTCCGGACTGCGCAAGATGCTGGGCCTCGACGAGGTCAAGGCCATCCACGTCGGGGCGGCGCCCACGCCGGTCGAGGTGCTCGAGTTCTTCCATGCCATCGGCCTGCCGCTGGCCGAGCTGTGGGGGATGAGCGAGACGTGCGGCGCGGGCGCCGTCAACCCGCCCGAGAGGATCAAGATCGGCACCGTCGGACCGGCGGCTCCGGGCGTGGAGATCAAGCTGGACAGCGACGGCGAGGTGCTCATCAAGAGCGACGTCGTGATGCTCGGCTACCGCAACCTGCCCGACAAGACCGCCGAGACGATGACCGACGACGGCTGGCTGCGCACCGGCGACATCGGCCAGCTCGACGAGGACGGCTACCTGAAGATCGTCGACCGCAAGAAGGAGATCATCATCAACGCGGCCGGCAAGAACATGTCGCCGGCCAACGTCGAGGCCGCCCTGAAGGCCTCGAGCTCGCTCATCGGGCAGGCCGCCTGCATCGGCGACGGGCGCTCCTACAACACCGCGCTCATCGTGCTCGACTCGGACTTCGCTCCCGCCTGGGCGGCGCAGCACGGCATCGAGGACACCTCATTGGAGGCGCTCGCGCACAACGACGAGATGCGCGCTGCCGTGCAGGAGGGCGTGGACGCCGCCAACGCGAAGCTGGCGCGCGTCGAGCAGATCAAGTACTTCACCATCGTCGAGGGCGACTGGCTGCCCGGAGGCGACGAGCTGACCCCGACGATGAAGCTCAAGCGCAAGCCGATCGACGCCAAGTACGCCGAGGCGATCGACGCGATGTACGCCCACTGAGCCCCGCGGTCAGGCGGTGCGCCGCGCGTAGGGCTCAAGGCCCTCCATCGCCCGCGCGATGGCCCAGTTGTGGTTCCAGCGGAAGACGGGGCGCAGCACGGGCGTGAGCGCGCGCAGCAGCCGGCGGTCGGCGTGGACCTGCCAGTCGAAGCGCACGTGGGTGCCGGCCGCGGTCGGCGTCAGCGTCCACGTGCCGCGCCCGCGCAGGTCGCCGTCGACGTCGGCGGTCACCGTGTGGGGTGCATCGAGCGCGACCACGCGCGAGCGCGTGTGCAGGTGGTAGGGCAGGCGCCCCTTGAAGTGCTGCCGGGACTCCTTGCCCAGCTCGGCCGGGCCGTCGGCGTCGACGTCGATGTACACGGGGCGCCACCACTCGGGGTAGGTGCGCGCGTCGGCGATCGCGGCGAAGACGGCCTCGCGGGGCGCCGCGACGTCCCACTCGTCGACGAAGACGTACGGGCGCATGAGCCCCGTCACGCGCAGGATCAGCCGGGCCAGCGCCTTCTGGACGCGCAGGGGCGGGTGCGCGGCATGGCCCTCGTCGCCGAAGTCGTTGACCAACCTGGCGCCCGCAACGGGCTTCGGCAAGCCGAAGCGGTTGAACTCGCCCGCGGCGCACATGGCGGCGGCGCGCTCGAGGAAGGCCTGCGTGCTGCCCGCCGGACGGACCTGCACGCGGACGTGGCCGTCGTCGGCCTTGTCACCGGGGAGCTGGCGATGGGCCGTGCCCGCGGGGACCTCCATCGTCTCGCCGGGGCCGAGCAGGTGCTCGCGGCCGTTCTCGACGATCTTCAGCGTGCGCGCCATGACCTCGTAGCGCTCGACCTGCCCGGTGTGCACGTGCGGCTGCACGAGGAAGCCGCGGGGCCGTCCGAGCACGTCGAACTCGAGCAGCTCGCCGTCGGTCTGCTCCGCCGTCCTGATCAGCTGGACACGGCAGCCCAGCTGCGCCATGTCCAGCACGTCACCTGCGTTCGCCATCGTTCGCCCCTCCGAAGTTCGCCTTGACTGCGACCCTATTCGCAGTCCCGGGGTGAATGGATCAGCCTTTCGAGGTATCTATCGCCCGCAACGCGATCCAGCTCTTCGTCACGCCTGCGAGGCGCTCGGCGAGCACCGGCTCGCCGAAGAGCGCCGCGAGCTCGGAACGGCGCAGGAGCGCCACGTCCTCCCAGGCGCCGGCGGCGCCCAGGTGCCAGTACGGGCGCCGCAGCGCGGGGGGCAGCCAATGCGCGAAGGGCAGCAGGGCGTGCGGCTCGATCGGGAACGACCACGCGGGCGTCTGTACGAACCAGCCGCGGGCCACCCGCCGCAGCTCGGCGGCGAACGCCGCACGCCGCGCCGGATCGACGTGCTCCACGACGCTCGAGCTGTAGGCGAGGTCGAAGGCGCCGTCGTCGAAGGGCAGGCGCTCGGTGGCGTCGGCCTGCACGAACGGCCCGGGGTACTGCGGGCGCGGGGCGAGGTCGACGCCGGTGATGTCGAGGTCGGGCTCCAGGCCGCGCAGGCCCAGCGCTCCGCAGCCGACGTCGAGCACGCGCATTCCCGGCGCCATGCCCGTGAGAGCGAAGAAGCGCTCGTGGCGCCGGGCGCGGGCGCCGGCGGCCAGCCGAGAGGCCAAGCGCGCGCGCACGCGGCCGCGGGCCGTGCCGTAGACCTCGGGCGGAGCTGCCATCGACCCCACGATAAGCCTCGTACACTCAGGGCATGGCCTCCGCGCGGCAGATCCACGTGGGCGGCGTCCCCATCGGGGGCGGCGCGCCTGTGGCCGTCCAGACCATGACCAAGACCGAGACGGCGAACCTCGGCCCGACGATGGACCAGATCCGACGAGTCGCCGAGGCCGGCGCCGACATCGTCCGCGTCGCGGTCCCGCGCGAGCAGGACGTCGAGGCGCTCAAGACGATCGTGCGCGACTCGCCGATTCCGGTGATCGCCGACATCCACTTCAACCACACGCTGGCGATCAAGGCCATCGAGGCCGGCGCGCACTGCGTGCGCATCAACCCCGGCAACATCGGCGGCCCCGAGAAGACCGCCGAGGTGATCGAGGTCGCCAAGCGCCACGGCACGCCGCTGCGCGTGGGCGTCAACTCCGGCTCGCTGCCCAAGCACCTGCGCGACCTCGAGTTCTCCAACCCTGTCGAGGCGCTGGTCAGCGCCGCCACCGAGTGGGTCGAGCTCATGCATCGCCTCGAGTTCCAGGACTTCAAGGTCTCGATGAAATCGACCAGCGTGCCCAACACGATCGCCTCCAACCGGCTGCTGAGCGAGAAGATCGACCACCCGCTGCACCTCGGGGTCACCGAGGCGGGCACCAAGTGGACGGGCTCGCTGAAGAGCGCCGTCGGCCTGGGGACCCTGCTGGCCGACGGGATCGGCGACACCATCCGCATCAGCCTGTCGACCTTCCACGCCGAGGAGGAGGTCAAGGTCGCCTGGGAGATCCTCAAGGCGCTGAAGCTGCGCGAGCGCGGCCCGGTGCTCATCGCCTGCCCCACGTGCGGGCGCCTGCAGTTCGACATGGACTCGGTCGTCGCCGAGGTCGAGCGCCGCCTGGAGGCCTACGACGACCCGATCGAGGTGTCGATCCTCGGCTGTGCGGTCAACGGGATCGGCGAGGCCCGCCACGCGGACTTCGGCATCACCGGCGCCAAGGACTCCGCGATGATCTTCTCGCGCGGCGAGCCGCTGCGGAAGGTGCCGACGGAGCGCCTCGTGGACGAGCTCTTCGCCGAGATCGATCGCTACTACGAGCGCGGCAAGAAGGTCGTGCGCGACGACGCGCAGGCCGCCGAGGCCGCCGCGTGGCTGGCCGCGAACGAGGACGAGACCGCCATGACCCCCGAGCGCCTCGCCGCGCTCGAGGCCGAAGCCGCCCGGCTCGACGAGGACGACTCGCCGGTCGACGGGCGCCGGTTCACCCGCGCTTAGATCTAGCGGCGCTTGACGATCTTCGCGCGCTGCACGTCGCTGGCCTTGACCTTGCCGACGGGCGCGTCGTACTCGTCGGTGGGCTGCCAGGTGAAGCGGTAGTCGGTGGTCGCGCTGACCGTCTGGGTGAGCTTCCAGTAGCCGGCGCCGTTGGTGGTCAGCGTCCTGACCTTCGTCCAGCGCGTGGTCCCGGTCCGCCGGCGCTGCACCGTCACCTGGTGGGTGACCCCCGGGCGCACCTGGCCCCAGAGACGGACGCTGCGGCTGCCCGGGCGCTGGTCGAGGGCGAACGGGTTGGCGAAGCTCTTCAGCGAGGGCTTGGCCCTGTCGTCGCGGAAGCGCAGGCCCGACTGCCAGCCGGAGTAGCGATCGCTCGTCGAGCGGCGGATCGGCTCGTCGCGCCACTCGTACTGGGTCAGGAGCTTGACCCGCGGATCCTTGTAGGCGATGTAGGCGCCCTGCTGCAGGTAGCGCGACTGCTTGGCCAGCGAGACGCCGCGCGTGTTGTCGGGCGGGCGCGTCTGATAGCCCCACTCGGTGAAGTAGAGGCCGAACTTGCCGCCGCCGGCCTTCTTGAGGCCGCCGGAGCGCTGCGTGGCGTCCAGCGTGCGCTCCAGGCGCGGAAGGTCGCCGATCGAGGCGTTGTCGAGGATCGCCTGCTGCTCGTTGGGCGCGAGGGTGGTGGCGTGGGGGTGGTAGGCCAGGCCGTCGGCGGTCAGGGGCTTGAAGCCGCTGCACGGCCCGCTGCGATCGCGCTTGAGCGTGACCTTGACGCAGCCCAGCGAGCGGATGAAGGCCAGCGGGCGGGTCCTGGCGTTCTGCTTGATGGCGTTCTCGCCGTTGGGTGCCAGCGCGCCGAAGAGCACGGTCGAGGTCGGGTCGACGGCCTTGATCGCCGGGTAGGCGGCGCGCACCAGGCGCCGGTAGAGATGCGGGGCGTACGGGGTGCAGCGCTTGCCCTTGCACGTGTTCTGGGGCTGCAGCCACAGCGGCAGGTTGGGCTCGTTCCAGATGATCCAGCGATCGACTGCCGCGCCGTAACGCAGCGCGGCGGCGCGCGCGAACTGCCCGAAGAGGTCAGGGCGCGGCTTGTAGCGGATGCTGTGGCGCGCGGGCACCTGCGAGGCCCAGAGCGGACCCGGTCCGGTGACCACGAGCAGCGGGCGCATGCCCGCGGCGCTGACGAGGCCGACGGCGCGATCCACGCGCGACCAGTCGTAGCCGGCGCTGTTCGGGTCGGCGGAGTCGAAGCCGTCGGGCGCCTTGACGTCTGAGAGGCCGGGGGCGATGGCCTGCCATTGCACGAAGATCCGCACGTCGTCGATCCCCAGCGCGGCCCACGCGGCGACCGAGGCGGCCGCCCTGGCATCGCTGGGCTCGTTGAGCAGTGCGGCGTCGTCGGCGATGCCCGTCTCCATCGAGGAGGAGGCGTGGGCGGCGCCCGGCAGGAGCAGGGCGACGACCAGGGCGGTCGTCAGCAGGCGCTGGAGAGAGGTCATTGGGAGTCCGAACGCGGCAGTGGGGACGAGGGTTGCGGAAGGTTAGGTCGCTCGGGGAACGGAAAAAGGGGGCGGCTTTCTCAGCCGCCCCCTTATGTCCCTTTGGATCGGCAGGCCAGCCGCCGACTTGAAGGTCCGGTCAGCTCGCCGCCGCGAAGCGCTCGGCGACCTTATTCCAGTCCACGACGTTCCACCAGGCCTTCAGGTAGTCCGGGCGCTTGTTCTGGTACTTCAGGTAGTACGCGTGCTCCCAGACGTCGTTGCCCACCAGCGGCGTCGCGCCGCTGGTGACCGGGCTGTCCTGGTTGGCGGTGCTGGTGATCTTCAGCGTGCCGCCGTCGAGCACGAGCCAGGCCCAGCCCGAGCCGAACTGGCCCACGCCCGCGGCCTCGAACTTCTCCTTGAAGGCGTCGAAGGAGCCGAAGGCGTCGTCGATCGCGCTCGCCAGGTCGCCGGAGGGCTCGCCACCGCCGTCCGGGCTCATCGACTCCCAGAACAGCGAGTGGTTGAGATGGCCGCCGCCGTTGTTGCGCACGGGGCCGCGCTTGTCGTCGGGCAGCGCGTCGAGGTTGGCGATGACCTCCTCGATCGGCTTGTCGGCCCACTCGGTGCCCTCCAGGGCGCCGTTGGCCTTGTCGACGTAGGCCTGATGGTGCTTGTCATGGTGCAGACGCATGGTCTGCTCGTCGATGTGCGGCTCCAATGCCGCGTAGTCGTAGGGCAGGGGCGGAACCTCGTACGCCATTGCCGTCTCCTCTTCGGGGGTGTCTGCGTCCTCACCGAAACATATCCACCCGGTGGCTCGTTCAAAGTGCGGTCATGGCGTTCCGGCCCGCAACAGCCCTCGTCGTCGTGCTGCTCGTGTTCCCCGCGGGCGCGCAGGCGGCGGTCACATTCGGCGCTGACCTGAGTCAGACGCCCGACGGGAGCACCCCGGCGTGCTGCGACGCGGCCTTGGGTTCACCCGCTGCGCCTTTTACCGGTGTGTTGGTTCGTTGGTCGCTGCGGACGGACTCGGCCGTGAGTGTCCAGCCGGCCGCATACCGCGTCGGTTCATCCACGCCCGTCGATTCGGATGCGACGATGACCACGAGCACCCCGCTCACGAGCGCCGCGGTCCGCCTGCCGATGCGCGCGGGCGACCGACTCGGAGTGCACCGGCCCACATCGGGCACCATGCCCGTGGCTGTCGCGGGCGCGACGCTCCTCGTCAGCGGGGTGCTCGAGCCCGACGCCGACAACGACGGCTTCGGCGACGAGAGCCAGGACGCCTGCCCGGCCGAGTCATCGCTGCACACCGCTCCCTGCCATGCAGACGTCGCGCTGGCGATGACGGGGCCCGCCTTCGGCGTCGTCGACCGCGACACGCCCTACGACGTGACGGTCGCCAACCGCGGGCCGAGCGCCGCCGCCGGCGTGACGCTCACCGACGTCATCCCCTCCGGGGCGCGGCTCGTGCGCACCGACGGAGCCAGCACCTGCACGCCGGGCGCCACGCTGCGCTGCACGCTGCCGCCCATCCCGGCCAACGCGAGCAGCACGGTGACCATCGTGCTCGCCGGCACCAGCGAGGGCGCAAGCTTCCGTCACGCCGTGAGCGTCGCGGCCAGCAGCACCGACCCCACCGGGGGCGATCACAGCGCGTCGGTCGACACGCTGGTGACGGGCGCGAGCGTCGCGCCGCCCGCGCCCACGCTCACCGGGCCGCCGTGCGTGAACCCGGCGTTCGGCGGACGCGACGACGACGTGCTGTTCGGCAGCGCCTTCGGCGACCGGCTGTTCGGCCGTCAGGGTCGCGACCTGCTGCGCGGTCGCGAGGGCAACGACTGCCTGTGGGGCGGCGAGGGCGCCGACGTCCTCGACGGCGACGGCGGCGACGACAGCCTGTGGGGCGGCGACGGGCGCGACCGGCTGTTCGGGGGCACCGGCAACGACCGCGTCCTGGGCGGCGCGAAGAGCGACGAGCTCCACGGCGCCACGGGCAACGACCAGCTCTTCCCGGGCACCGGCCGCGACCACGTGTGGGCCGGGCCCGGAAACGACACGATCTCCGCCCGCGACGGCTCGCGCGACGCGATCGACTGCGGCGCGGGGCTCGACCGCGTCACGGTGGACCGGCGCGACCGTCTGCGCGGCTGTGAGCAGGTGAGCCGGCGGTAGTGTTCGGCGCCGGATGACCCGCCTCGATCGCTATCTGCTGCCCACCGAGCGCGACGCCCCGGCCGACGCCGAGGCGCTGTCGCACAAGCTCGGCGTGCGCGCCGGGCTCTTCCGCCAGGTCGGCTCGGGGCTGTGGAGCTGGCTGCCCGCCGGCTGGCGCGTGCACGAGAACGTCGCGCAGGTCGTGCGCGAGGAGATCGACCGCATCGGCGGCCAGGAGATGCTCATGCCGCTGATCACGCCGGCCGAGCTGTGGAAGCGCAGCGGGCGCTATGCCATCGACGAGGTCTTCAAGCTCCAGGATCGCCGCGGCGCCGACCTGATCCTCGCGTTGAGCCACGAGGAGACGGCCACCCTCCACGTCGCGCAGGTGGTCCGCTCCTACCGCCAGCTGCCGCTGCTGCTCTACCACTTCCAGACCAAGGGCCGCGACGAGGCGCGCCCGCGCGCCGGGGTGCTGCGCACGCGCGAGTTCATCATGAAGGACGCCTACTCGTTCGATCGCGACGACGAGGGCCTGGACGCGTCCTACGCGAAGTTCGTCGAGGCCTACGACCGCATCTGCGACCGCGTCGGCCTGGAGTGGTACCGCGTGGAGTCCGACGTCGGGATGATGGGCGGGTCGGGCGCGCACGAGTACATGGCGCCGTGCCCGGCGGGCGAGAACGACGTCGCGCTCGCGCCCGGCTACGCCGCCAACATCGAGGTCGCGAGCGCCGATCCGCAGCCGGTGGCGCAGATCGACCTCGACGGCGACCTGCACACGCCCGGCGCGACGACGATCGCCGCGGTGGTCGACGCCATCGGCGTTCAGGCGGGCAACCTGCTCAAGGCCTATCCGGTGGTCACCGAGTCGCGTGGCCTGGTGATGGCCTTCGTCCGCGGCGATCACCGCGTCAACGACGTCAAGCTCGCCAACGCGCTCGGCGAGGCCTTCCGGCCCGCGCGCGAGGACGAGCTGCCGGGCCCCGGTGGCTTCCTGGGGCCGACCTCAGACGTCCCCACGCTGTGGGACGAGGCGATCGTGCCCGGACAGGCCTATGTGACGGGCGCCAACCGCCCCGATTACCACCACGTCGTCACCGTCGACGGCGGCGAGCGCGGCGACGTGCGCACGGTCGAGGTGGGCGACACCGTCAACGGCAGCCCGATCCGCATCGAGCCCGCCATCGAGATTGGCAACATCTTCAAGCTCGG
>Ga0307502_10000262_pt1 | contig 13997 bp, 13 predicted proteins | sample 16_S_MG_FD_201364 | JGI IMG/M metagenome (GOLD analysis project Ga0307502, IMG submission 201364) | Soil microbial communities from Populus trichocarpa stands in riparian zone in the Pacific Northwest, United States - 16_S | ecosystem: Environmental > Terrestrial > Soil > Riparian zone > Trees... | reverse complement strand
GGTCGCGCTGTCGTCGTCGCCGCCGCCGCAGCCGGCGAGCGACAGGGCCGCGATCAGCACCGCGGCCATGGCCGTCCTCACTTCCGGCACTCGAACCATGGCTTGAAGCTCCCGGTCTCTCGGTCGTAGAAGTAGGCGGAATCCACGTCCGCGGTCTTATAGCTACCCCCGACGTCGAGGCCGAACTCCACATCGGCGATCGAACCTGAGCCCTCGATGCCGACGTCGGTCTGGTTGGCGTCGTAGAAGCGCACGCCGATCTGCGAGTCGTCCGCGAAGCGCCCGATGAGATCGGGGGCGCCGCCGATCGGGTTGTTGATGAAGTTGTCGAAGGCCGCGCGGTTGGTCGGGTCGGTCAGGTCGAGGTCGGCCCGGATGTCGGCGCGCTTGCCGATGATGCCCGCCTTGTCGGTCAGGTTCTTGATCGCGGGCGACAGCTTGCCGGTGGCTCCGGTGAGCTGCCCGTTGATGGTGCCCGAGGCGATCACGGTCGCCTTGGTCGGCTGCCCGTCCTTGTTCACCGTGACGGCGATCTGCACCTCACCCTCGGGGAGGGCCTGGCCGCCGAGCGTCTTGAGGACCTCGCCGCGCAGCTTGCCGCTGCCGGCAACCTTGAAGTACAGCGTGGTGTCCCCGGTGCGCGTGTCGTAGCGACCGCCGATGGAGGGGCCGATCTCGCCCTCGACCTTGCCCGACAGCGGTCCCGCGCCACCCTCGGCCTCGCCGAAGATGCGGACGCCGCCCTCGAGCCCGAAGATCGAGGGAGCCGGGATCGGACGATCCTCGTCGATGCCGACGATGTGCCGGCCGATGCCGGTGATCGGGTTGGTGTCGAGCGCGGCGTCGCGTGCATGGTTGGCGACGATCTCCGCGAACTCGTGCGCGTCCCCCTCGTTGTTGAACTCCCACGTCATCGAGCCGTTGCCGGTGACCTTGACGCCGCCCTTGGCGTTGGCGCCCTGCGTCGTCTCCGTGGAGCCGGCGTCGACGGTGATCTCACCGCCCGCGGGTGCCCCGAACTCCAACCCGATCTCGCCGCCACCCTCCACGGTCACGAACACGTGGCCGTTGGCCATGCGCCGCGTGATGAGCTTGACCTTGGCGCCGCCCTTGACCGAGAAGACGGTCACCGTCACGCCCGCCTCGCCGGTGCGCTCGCTGACGACGCACGTCGACGGATCGGGCACGTCGGAGTCGACGTCGGCGGTGTAGTTGCACTCCGGGATCGCGCCGCCGGTGACCTTGGAGATGTTGTTCTGGAACTGGCAGGCGATCTTCGGTGCGGCGCCCGGCAGCGCGATGACCAGCGCCCCCGCCAACGCGATGATGCCGACCATGACGACCAGCCAATTGACGGTGGTCTGTCCTCGTTCGCCGGCGAGCCTGGCGCGGATGTCGTGTGGTGTGTGCATCACGTCGTGCGAGCATCTGGCTGAAGGGCAACATCGGCGCATGGCGGCGTAACACGGGGGGCGCGCCCAATGCTGGTGCGCGCCCCCCATGGCGCTGGACCTCGCTGGACCGTCGGCGCCGGACCTCCCTGGACCGTCGAACTGGACCGTCGAACCGCTAGACCCTGTCGCCGTCGGTTCCCAAGATGGCGTCGACCGTGTTGACGACGAGCTTCCCCGCCTCGTGCCAGACGTCGCCGCCCCACAGGACCGTGACCAGGGCCACGAGCGCGACCATCACCGCGATCCACTCCACCGTCGTCTGGCCGCGCTCGCTGTGCGCGCGCGTCCGGAGCCCGGAGGCGAGATCCGCGGCCAGGAGCCGGCCGCGGATCCCGAGGTCAAGCAGTCGCTTGCTCACGCGATGGTCGAGCCTCCCGGCTCAGCCGCCGATCTTGCCGACCTTGTCGACCAGGAACTTGAACGTGTCGTAGACCTCGTCCGCCGCCTTCTGCAGCAGGCCCGAGGACGCGAAGGCGCCACCCAGGGCGATGATGCCGACCATGAGAACGAGCCACTCAACGGTGGTCTGGCCGCGCTGCTCGCGGCTGCGCTCGATGAGGTCGGTCATGTAGGCATGGAACGCGTTGTGGGCCTTGACGTACTGCTCGAGAAGCTGGCTGGACATGGTCCCTCCCCTGTCTGTGTGTGTGCCGTTTGCCGTGACTGACCTGAGGCAAGGTACGTGCCCAGGGCTTGGCTGTGAATGGGCGCCCAGGCTCATCTTTTCGCCCCGGGAGGGCCCAATCGGGCCTAGGCCCCCCGGGCCGATCGGCACGGTTTTCAGCACATCACGAAGGTCCGTCCCAGCCGCACGCTGCGCACGCCCTTGCGGCCCGGCACGCGGTAGCGGACCACCGCGCCGGCCACATGTCGGCTCCCCGGCGGGAAGGTGAGGCGGAAGCGCAGGCTGTAGGGGGCCCGCCGGTCGGTCCGCGCGGGCTGCCCGGCGTCGAAGAAGAAGCGCACGGAGAGGATCTGGGCCCCCCGCCGGCCGTCCACGCGCACGCTGTGCACGAACGTCCCGCCCGACGGCACGCAGCCGTAGAAGTCGGGGATCGTCACGCGCCGACGTCCGATCCGCCGCGATCCCACGCGCGAACCCAGGGGCGGCGTCACCAGCGCCACCGCGCGGATGCGGTTGGAGTGCGTCCCCCACACGATCCACCCGCTGCCGCCGCCGTTGGCGGCGATGCCGAAGCGCCGCTGGACATCGCCGGGCGCGGTTCCGATCGGGTAGACGATCGGCGGGCCGAAGCCGCGGCGGTCGGTGCGCCGGTAGACGATGCAGTGCTGGCCGCGGCAGGCCCTCGGCGCGACCCCCCATGCGGCGTGCAGCCGCCCCGCCAGGTCGACGTCGAGCGCGAGATCGTTGGTGCCCGGGGACTCGCCCACATCCTGGCCGGCGGCCCGGTTGAGCGCCCCGATCGTCCTGGGATCCTCGAAGCCGCGCGACCCCCAGCGCCAGATGCGCACCGGAAGCCCGCCCGAGGGCGTGCGACGGTGGATGACCGTGGCCAGCAGCCACGTCCCGGTGGGCCCGGAGTCGGCCGCGCTGGCGTCGGCGTCGCGCAGCGTGCGCCACTGCCGGAACGAGCCCCACGCGTTGGGGTCGCTGGGATCGGCGCCGAGCGCGGGCACCCGCGTCCCGAGCCGGTCGTCGGCGTAGTGGGCGATGACGAGCGGCCGTCCGTCGGGCAGATGGGTCACGCGCGGGACGAGCACGTCCTCTCTTGGCCCCAGCTCGACGGTGCGCCGCTCGGCGCCGCCCCCGAGCGGGACGCGCTGGAAGAGCACGCGGTCCCCGAGGCTCGCGACCGTGTCGACCGCTCCGCCGTCGGCCGACGGCGCGGCGCGATCGATGTTCTCGATGTCCTCGAAGCCGATCGGCGTCGGTGCGCTCCAGGTGGTGCCGCCGTCCAGGGAGACGACGGCCATCGTGGCGTCGTCGAGCGCGGCGTCGTCGGAGTCGGTGACGTACATCGCGATCAGCGCGCCGTCCTGCGGACGCAGCACGAGCTGCGGGTCCGAGCCGACGTGGCTCGAGATGTCCACGGGAGTGCACGCGGGGGCGACGGCCGCCACGCGGCAGTAGCGCAGGGGCTGGGAGAACACCGACACGTCGCGCCAGACGACGTGCAGGGTGCCCGCCTCGTCGGTGACCGCCGCGGGTGCGCTGCCCTGGGCCAGATCGAGGACCGGTTCCGCGCCGGCGGGCACCGCGCCCCAGCCGAGCGCGGCGGCGAGCAACAACCCGGTGATCGTCGGCCCGCGCTTCATCCGCGCTGCTGCTCGCGCTCGATCCCGAGCCAGACCGCCATCGCCTCCGCGCGGCTGGCCACGCCGAGCTTGTCGTAGATGGCGCGGATGTGGTTCTTGACGGTCTTCTCGCTGATCACGAGCTGCTCGGCGATGTCGCGATTCGAGCGCCCGCGGCTGATGAAGCCCATCACCTCGCGCTCGCGCTCGGTCAGCGAGTCGCGCCCGGACTCGGTCCGCGGGCCGCCGCCGGCGGGCGCCTCGCCACGGGACACGAGGTCGAAGATCACGGGCGCGACGGACGGCGAGACGATGCGCTTGCCCGCGGCGACGTCGCGCACCGCGCGGGTGAGCTCGTCCGGCTCGAAGCGGCCATGGACGAGATAGCCGTGGGCGCCGGCACGGATGGCGCCGGCCACCATCGGCTCGTCGTCGGAGTAGGTGAGCATCATGACCTTGAAGCGCCCGGTGAGGCGCCCGGCGGCCTGGACGCCGTCCATCACCGGCATCCGGATGTCGAGCAGGATGACGTCCGGCGCCAGCCGTTCCGCCTGCTCGATCGCCTCGCGGCCCGTCGCGGCCTCGCCCACGACCTCGATGTCGTCCGCCGCCGAGGTGAGCAGCGCGCGGACGCCCTGCCGGATGACGGCGTTGTCGTCGGCGATCAGCACCTTGATCATTCAGAGACCTCCTCGAGCGCCCATGGCTCGGGGGCGCGAACGTCTCCGGCGGGCAGGCGGACCGTGACGCTGGTCCCGGCGCCGCGCTCGCCGGCGATCTCGACGGTCGCCCCGATCCGCTCGCCGCGCTCGGCCATGCCGACCAGGCCGTAGTGGCCGTGCGTCTGCAGCGAGCGCGCGTCCCCGTGACCGTTGATGCCGACACCGTCGTCGACCACGGAGAGCACGACGTCGGGCGCGACGTCGCGCAGGAGCACCTGCACCCGCGTGGCCCCGGCGTGACGCTCGACGTTCTCCAGCGCCTCGCGGACGATGCAGAACAGCTCGTAGCGCGTGCCCGGGTGCGGGAGGTCGACGCCGTCGGTACGCAGGTCGACCTCGATCCCGTTGCGCTGTGACCATTCGCGCACGTAGCGGTCCAGCGCGGCGGGCAGCGGGTGCTCCAGCGTGTCCGAGCGCAGGTCGGAGATCAGGCCGCGGGCCTCCTGGGCGGCGACCTGAGCGGCGGCCGACAGCTCGCGCGCGGCCTGTGCCGCGTCGGGGGCCTCGGCGGCCACGCGGTGCGAGAGCCCGCGGGCCGCCAGCGCGATCCCGTACAGCGTCTTGCCCAGCGAGTCGTGCATCTCGCGCGCGACGCGTGCGCGCTCGGCGCCTGCCGCCGCGCGGTGCTCAGCCGACGCCAGCGCCGACTGCGTCTGCGCCTGGCGGTCCATGAGGATCCGGATGGCGGCCCCGCCGGCGGCGGCCAGCGGGTACAGCGCGGGCAGCACGACGAGCGCCTGGATGTCGCGCGCGTCGCTGGAGCGCAACTCGTCCAGGCCGTTGCCGCTGAGCACCACGAGCACGTAGTAGCCGACGAGCATCGTGGTCCCCAGCGCCACGGCGCCGCGCGTGCGGAACAGGACGCCGGCCAGCAGCGGCGTGCCGAGCGTGTAGAGGAAGAACGGGCTCGCCGCGCCGAGATAGGCGTAGATCGTGAGGTTGAGCAGCAGGTCGCCGCCCAGGAACACGGGTCGCGTCCCGATGGCCTCGCCCCACCGATCCCAATAGCGCAACGGCAGGAAGGAGGCGAACGCCGCAAGGGCCAGGCCGAGCATCACGCCGGGGACCTGATCGGGATTCCCGGCGAGCTCGAAGATCGTGATGTTGAGCGCGATCAGCCGGAACAGCAGGACGAGCCTGACGAGTGACCTCACGCTCGAGGCTGGCGACCCATCGGCCATCGATCACCGGAAGTTGCTGAGATCGAGGTTGGCGAAGAGGCCGGCGATGATGATGATGACCGCGCCCGGGGCGATGACCGCGGTGGTCACCACGGACACGCGCGGCGTTGCCTTCTGCGCCCGCTGGCGGGCGCGTTGGAAGGCCTCCTGGCGCATGTCGCGCGCGAGGTCGACCAGCGTGTCGGTCAGCGGCACGCCGAGCTCCTCGGCCTGCTGGACGGCGGTGACGAACGTCCCGATGCCATCGCTCGTGTTGCGCTGGCGCAGCGCCTCGAAGGCCTCGCGCCGCGGCACGCCGAGCGCGATCTGGCGCAGGACGAGCTGGACCTCCTCGCGCAGCGGGCCCTCGACCGACTCGCCGACGCGGGCCAGGGCCGGCCGGAAGGCGATGCCGGCGCTCACACACACGGCGAGGATGTCGAGGAAGTCCGGGAGGCTGCGCTCGATCGCGTCCTGGCGGCGCCGGCCGACACCGTCGAGCCACGCGTCGAAGCCGAAGGCGGCGAAGACCGCGAGGGCCGCGGCCGACAGCCAGTTGCCCAGCAGGAGCAGGAAGACGGTGAGGCCGCCGCAGATGACGAGGATCGCCCCCTTGCGCAGGGCGTAGCGCTCGACCGTCAGCCCGCCGGGGCGTCCCGCCGCGTCGATCTTGCGCCGAACCTTCTCGCGCGACTCCGGCCGCTCGAGCTGAAAGTGGCGGACGAGCGGCGCGCCCGCGGGACCGATCCGCCCCTCGATGCGCTCGAAGAGGCTCCTGCGCTCCTGGTCCTCGCCGCCGAGCTCCTGCTGGAAGCGCCATTCCAGGCCGCGATCGCGGACCATGATCACGCCGACGATGGCGGTGACGTAGACCGCGATGGCCAGCAGACCGTAGACGCCGCTCATGTCTCGATCCTCGTGATCCGCCGAATGAGGAACCACCCCAGCGCGAAGAGGCAGAAGGCGACGAACAACGCGAACAGGCCGATCGGGCTGCGCACCACCCTGTCCAGCGTCCCCGGCTGGGTGATGTCGGACAGGAACAGCGCCCCGCAACCGATGACCATGACGACGTAGGAGCTGGCCGTCGCGCCCGCCATCAGGGTCTTGACCTCGCGCTGGGTCTCCCGGCGCGCCTCGAGCGTGCTGGCCATGTCCGACAGCGCACGGACCAGGTCGCCGCCCGAGCGCTGCTGGATGGCGAGGGTCGACACCAGCACGCCGAGCTCGCGTGAGGGCATCCGCTCCGCGAGGTTCTCCATCGCGCGACCGAAGGGCTGGCCGATCTTGATCTCCTCGAGCGTGATGTGCAGCTCGGTCTTGGCGGGGTCGTCGAGCTCCTCGACCGCGATCTCGTAGGCCGAGACCATCGAGAGGCCCGCGGAAGCGCCGTTGGAGAGGATGCGCGCCAAGTCGGGCAGCTGGGCCATGAAGGCGTTGCGACGCGCCTCGCGCTTGTGCTCGAGCGTCATCCACAGGCCGAAGATCGCCAGGAGGCCCGCGATGACGCTGGCGGTGTGACCCACGAGCGTGGAAGCCAACAGGTAGCCCACGGTGCCCGCCGCCAGCGCGATGAGCACGGCCTGCAGGGCGCTCAGCGACACCGCCGCCGCGTCGAGCTGGACCTGGAGGCGATGGCCCGGCGGCGTGCGCTCGAAGCTCGTCGTGAGCTGGTGAGCGAGCCGGGCGGCGCGTGGCTGCAGACGCTCGCCGGTGGCCCGCTCGTGCAGCTCGTCGCGCGCCGCGCCCGCCGCGAGGAGGTCCCAGGCGCCGAGCCCCGCCACCACGACCGTGCCGACGAGGAGCAGGAGACCGGTCTCCGCGGAGGTCACGTGGCCTCCCGCTCGGGCGCCTCGCGCTCATCGGCCGCGTCTTCGGTGTAGACGGCCGGGGTCGGCTCGGCCCTGATGCGCAGGCGCTCGGCGACGATGTCCGGCAGCGGGTAGTGGACCCACGTCCCGGTCACCTGGCGATCCGGGCCAAGCGGATCGGGGTCGAAGCGCATGATCGTCGCCAGGCGGAACTCCTCGCGCAGCCGCGACGAGACCGCGGCGACCTCGATGATCCGCCGGCGCCCATCCGCGCCGCGCTCGAGCTGGACGATCACGTCGATGGCGGAGTTGATCTGGTCGCGCAGCGCGACGAAGGGCACGTCGACCTCGCTCATCGAGGCGAGCGTCTGCAGCCGCACGATCGAGTCCTCCGCCGAGTTGGCGTGGACGGTCGTCAGCGACCCGTCGTGGCCGGTGTTCATGGCCTGGAGCATGTCGATCGTCTCCGGGCCGCGGACCTCGCCCACGACGATCCGATCGGGGCGCATGCGCAGCGAGTTGCGGACCAGGTCGCGGATCGCGATGTGGCCCTTGCCCTCGACGTTGGGCGGGCGCGACTCGAGCGAGATGACGTGCGGCTGCTGCAGCTGGAGCTCGGCCGAGTCCTCGATCGTGACGATGCGCTCCTCGGCGGGGATGAACCCGGAGAGCGCGTTGAGGAGCGTCGTCTTGCCCGAGCTGGTCCCGCCGGAGACGACGATCGACAGGCGCGCGCGCACGAAGGACCGCAGGAGATCGGCGGTGTCGGGGTCGACCGTGCCCATGCGGACGAGCTGCTCGAACGTGAACGCCCGCGGGAAGCGCCGGATGCTCAGCACGGGCCCGACGAGCGACAGCGGCGGGATGATGACGTTCACGCGCTCGCCGCTGGGCAGCCGGGCGTCGACCATCGGGCTGGACTCGTCGACGCGACGATTGACGGTCGAGACGATCCGGTCGATCGTCTGCATGAGCTCGGCCTCACCGGTGAAGCGCGCGTCGACGCGGTGCAGGGTGCCGTTGCGCTCGATCCAGACCTCGTTGGGCCCGTTGACCATGATCTCGGTGATCGTCTCGTCGGCCAGCAGCGGCTCGAGGACACCGAGGCCCAGCGACTCGTCGACGATCTGCCGGATGAGGCGACTGCGCGCCGCGCTGGACAGCACGGGGCCCTCGCGACTGAGCAGGTCGGCGACCAGCGACTCCAGGCGGGCGCGCCGCTGCGATGGGCCGAGCTTGACCAGCTCGGCGATCTCGACCTCCTCGAGCAGCTTGCGCTTGAAGTAGCCGACCCCGCGGTCTGCGGGCGCCGCGGCGCCGTTCTCGGATGGGCCGGCGGCGCCCGAACCCTCTTCGCCGATGCGATCCTTCAGGCCCACGTCACAGTCCTCCCGGCATCTCTGCCTCGCCGTGCACCTTGAAGCGCAGCCCGAGGCTGGACGCCCCCGGCACGACGATCGGGACGTCGACCCACACCACGACGCGCCGGCCGTTGACCTGGATGCCGCAGTCCGTCTCGCCGTGCTTGCACGGCGTGATGTTGTCGCGGTACTGCGGCTCCAGCGCGCGCTTGGCGGCGTCGGCGCCGCCCCCTTCGCGGCTGGCGGTGCGCGCCGCGTTCTCGGCGTCGTTGGCCACGCTCAGCGTCAGGTGCATCTGCCAGATGAGCAGGCCGACCAAGAGCAGGAGGGGCAGCACGAGGAGCAGCTCCACGCTCGTCTGTCCGCGCTCGCCGGTGCGCCTGCTCATTGCTCGGCCACCGTTCGCTTGCGCTCGACGATCCGGAACGCCCTGTCGCCGATGAAGGGCAGCGTGACCGGGGCGTACGCCGTGACCTTCACGCCGACCACGTCGCCGTCGTCGTCCTTGGCGCCGTTGTGGTTCTCGTCCTTGGCGTCGTCGTGCAGGGCGACCACCTGGGCGTCGTGGCGCCACTTGTCGGGCAGCTCGTTCTTGGCCGCGCCGGTCCACCAGTCCTTGTTGTCGTCGACCGCCCACGCCCGCGCGCCGGCCCGGGCCGCGTGGCTCGTCTCCATGTACGTGTAGCCGATGAACGCCATCTGCACCAGGGCGAGGATCGTGAGCAGGACGAAGGGCAGCAGCACGAGCATCTCGACCGTCGTCTGGCCCGTCGCGGCCCGCGGCGCGCGCCGCAGCCGCATCCGGCGCCGCCGGCCCTCCGCCGGCAGGGCGTCGACCGCCACGGCCACGTCGCCGAGCGCCCGGCTGATCGCGCCCTGCTCGAGGCGCTCGGGATGCCCGGTGTTCAGCGGCTCCTCGAGGTCGCGGAACCCCGACGGCACCACGGTGTCGAGCACCGGCGCCTGCAGGACCCTGCGCGCGAAGTCCGGCTGGATCTCATGCTCGCGGCTGGTGCGATTGAGCAGGATGCGCGCCGGCGTGTCGATCTGCAGGCGCTCCCACAGGCGCAGCAGGCGGTTGGCGGCGCGGATCGCCGGCACATCCGGCGTCGTCACGATCAGCGCGTTCGCGGCCATCTCGACGGCCACCGCACCCGCCTCGGTCATCACCGACCCGACGTCGCAGACGACGATGTCGTACTGGAACTTCAGCGCGCCGAGGATCTGGCGCGCAGCGGCGGCGTTGATGTCCTCGCCGTCCTCCCCGCGCTCGGGCGCCAGCAGGACGCGCAGCCCCGAGGAGTGCACGTACAACGTGTCGTCGAGCGACCGCGCCGTGATCTCGCCCTCGTCGACCCCGGCCAGGTCGGCGATGCTGCGATGGCTCTGCAGATCGAGGAGCGATCGCAGATCGCCTGTCTGGAGATCCAGCTCGGCGAGGCACACGGGACGCTCGGAGTCGTGCCCCGCGGCAGCCAGCGCGATGTGCAGGGCGACGGTCGAGCACCCCACCCCGCCCTTGGCTCCCGCTACGGCGACGATCTTGCCGCCGATGTGCTCGGCGACGCGAGCGAGGTCGTCGGCCTCGGAGCGCTCGCGGACGGCACGCGCCCAGGTCGACGCACGCGTCGTGGCCTCGGCGATCGCCTCGACGGTCAGCGGGGCGGCGAGCACGTCGCGAAACCCGGCTCGCAGCGCCTGGCGCAGCAGGTCGGGCGACGCGTCGCGCGCCGCGAGCAGCAGCAGGCCGACCCCGGGGTGCTTCTCCTGCAGCTGGCGCGCGAGCTCGAGCACCGGCAGCGCGCCCAGCTCCTCGTCCAGGACGAGCACCTCGACCTCGGTCTGGGCGAGCACCGTGACGACCTGCTCGCTGCTCTCCGGCGTCGCCACGACGTCGATGTCGCCGGCCTCCTCGGCCAGCGCGACGAGCTGGGCCGCGCGGTCGGGGTCGGCGACGCCAAGGGCGAGCCGTGCCTTCACTAGCCCCCTCCCTGCCGGGCAGGCGCCCTCTGGAGGGTCGGCGGGAGCGTGAACTCGCGCTTGGCCGCCGGCAGCTTGCGGCCCTCGTCGCCGCGCCGGATCAGCGCGAGACGGATCTCGCTCGCGAAGGTCTCTGCGTAAGTGAGCCGCAGGGCGAGGGTCGGCCGCAGGGCGAACGTCACCGGCACGAGGATCTGCTGGTCCTCGGGGTTCTGCCCCTGCCCGTTGCCGCCCGGGCGCGAGGCCGCCCGCGGGACCCCGATCGTGATGATGCGCGCGCGCCGGATGAGGGTGCGAGCGCTGGCGGGCGAGCGCGTGTTCTCGTCGGGCGCGAAGGTGGCCAGGACGTCGACGCTGTCGCCCGAGCGCAGCTTGCCGGCCACGCCGGTGTCGGCGTTGATGAGGATCGAGACCTCCTGCTGGCCTTCCTGCAGCGCCGAGGGCTCGACGAGCATCCCGCGCTGCAACTCGACGCCCGGCGGCAGCTCGGTGCTCGGGACGAGCGCGCCGATCTCCGACGGGTCGCGCAGCGCCTGAGCCCCGACCCATTTGGCCGGAACGGACTTCGTGCGCACGGCATCGGGCGGAATCGGCTGCAGCTCGGGGACGGCGCGCGTCAGCACGAGCACGTCGGTCTTGGGCTCGACGTCCTTGCGCACGTCGTCGACGTAGCTCGAGATCAGGCTGAAGACCAGGATCCCGCCGATGCCGGCGATCACCAGCAGCAGCACGCCGCGACGCTGACGGGGCGTCATGCAAGTACCTCCTGGCCCGCGAGGGCGCGATTTCGATCGTGCCCGCAGAGCGCGCAGGGCAACGCGGCGTGTGGCTCACCGCACCACGGGCACGGTGCCATAGCGAGCGCCAGGACGCGGCGCGTCATCGCCTCGGCGTCGGTCGGATAGGCGACCGCCTCGATCGCCTGGGTCGCAAGCCAGCGGCTCGCGAGCCCGGATGGCGGCTCGACGACGTCGATCGCCGCGCCGCCGAAGACCGCGTCCAGCAGCTCGTTGGCGGGCGCGACGCCACGCAGGCGACCGGCCGCGACGACTGCGACGTCGTCGCCGGCGTGCTCGAGCAGCACGGGCGGCCCGCCGCTGCGGCGCAGCGAGGCGACGACGGGCTCGGGCTCGGGCGACACGAGGAAGCGTGCGCCAGGAAGCAGCGAGCGCAGGCGCGCGCCGAGGGGCGGCTTGGGACGGCGCAGGCGCAGGACGCTGGGGACCACGGCCGCCACGAGGAGCTCCTGCTCGAGGGCCGGCAGCGCATCGGCCAGCAGCGCGGCGGAAGGGCTCGCGGGAGCCGCCGACGCCGCGAGGCGGACGAGCACGCTCGCGGCCAGCGGCGACTGATCGGTCTGGCAGCAGGCGATGCGGCAGCGGCCGTCGAGCGCGGACTGCAGCACGTGCAGCCGACGCAGCGCCGGCTCCAAGCGCCCGGCCGGCAGGATCGCGACGGCGTCGGCACGCAGCGCGTCGGCCAGCTCGTCGAGGGCGTCGCGCGGCGCGTCGATGGGCAGCACGAAAGGATCGCGCTCGTGTCCGATCAGGACGGCAGGCTCGATCCCTACGGCGATGACATTCGTCTTCTGCACTGCGCGGCTGGACCTCCCCTGATCCTCCCCTACCATCCTTCCCCCGGTCGTGAAGGGTTACAGACCGTGGGAGTCCTGGCTAGATACCACGCAAGCGGGCTCTGCGAACCTGGAACCTAACCCTTCGGTGCTCCAGTCCGGGCCCAGCTGCACTTATGGGTCGGCGAGAGGTGGCATTTCGACGTTCTGTGGGTACTCTAGGCGTCGCCGGGCCGGAGAGCCGGGTTGCGTGTCCAGCGAAGAGAGGCGGAGTCCCGAGGATGCGAGGCGGGGTGATCGGGGAAATCGAGACGCGGGCCGATCGACGCGAACGCTCGCGCCTGCGAATGGTCGCGGGCGACTGGTTTCCCACGCTTCCCTCGCGCGTGCTCGACCGGCTCGTCGCCGCGGCCTGGATGGAGGGGCGCGAGGCCCACGGCAGCGGCGAGCGGACCGCGATCGTCGCGGCGGCCTCGGTCCGGCGCCTTGGCTTGCGCGTGCTGCGCGGCGAAGAGGTCGACCTTCCGCCCGACGCCGAAGCGCGCGTCGCCTCGCTGATCGCCGACGATCCGCCGGCACCCGCCACCGTGCGCGGCGCACGGTTCCGCCGTCGCCCGCGACCCGAGGCGCTACGGCGCCGGGCACCGGGAGCGCCGGCGCCCGACGAGGGGCCGCGCCTCGATCCCGCGCCGGCGAAGCGCGTCGAGCTGTCCGCCGAGGAGGAGAGCCCGCCCACGCGCCGGCGCCGGGGCAACCGCAACGAGGAGCGCGACGCAGCCGAGGCCCGCGCGGCGGCCGACGTGGAGTCCGAGCGCGGGCTGCGCTCGCTGCGGATCCTCGCCGAGACCGTCCAGATCATCACCGGACGGCGCACGGACGACGACAAGGAGATCGTCGAGATCGTGGCCGAAGAGGCGCCCGCGAGGACTCCGAAGCCGGGCCCTGAGCGTGCGGCCAAGGCCGCCTCGCCGGCCGCGAAGCCGACGGCACGGCACACGAGCGCCAAGTCCGCCGCGCCCGTCGCGCCCGAGGCCCGTCCGCCGGCGGCGAAGCCCGCGCCGCCCGAGAACGCCAAGCGCGAGCCGACGGCCAGCACCGCCGCCGCGGCACCCGTGCGGCCCCCATCGGCGCCCGCCGCGAAGATCCAGCGTTCCGCCGTCCGGCCGCCGACCCTCGTCCTCGCGCCCGCCGCCTCCGCCGCCTCCGCCTCCGCCGCGCCGGTCGAGGCCGTCATGGGCCCGGTTCGCGCCTCCGCGGCCAGGCCGGCCGCGGCCACGGCGCCGGCGACCAGCGCCGCCGCCCGCCGTCCGCCGGCATTGCCGCGCCGCTCGCAGGGCGCACTGCTGCGCCGCGCGCTGCCCTTCGTGGCGCTCTTCGCGGTCGCGATCGTGGTCATCGCGCTGGTCGGCTCGCTCTTCGGGTCCGACAACAGCGCCACGCGCGTCGCCCTGGTCCGTGCGCCCGGTGGCGCGACCGACATCGCCCAGGTGGTGCAGACCACCGCGGCCAAGACGCAGGCTGCCCGCGTCGCCGCCGAGCGCGAGCTCCGCGCCCGGCTCGCGGCCGACCGCCGCGCGGCGGCCCATCGCCGCACCGTCGCCGCGAGGCACAAGGCCGCGGCGAAGCGCAAGGCCGCGGCGAAGCGCCGCGCTGCCGCGAAGCGCAAGGCCGCCGCCCGCC
>Ga0307502_10000261_pt1 | contig 14052 bp, 12 predicted proteins | sample 16_S_MG_FD_201364 | JGI IMG/M metagenome (GOLD analysis project Ga0307502, IMG submission 201364) | Soil microbial communities from Populus trichocarpa stands in riparian zone in the Pacific Northwest, United States - 16_S | ecosystem: Environmental > Terrestrial > Soil > Riparian zone > Trees... | reverse complement strand
TGACGCGGCCAGCGGCAACGCGAGCGTGGCCGCGTCCGGCCGCGACTCGTTCACGACGGTGAGCGACATCCTCGGCACGGCCATCGGCGAGACCCTCGGCTACCTCCTCACCGCGACGTGGACGGCGCTCGTCATCGTCGCCCTGGGGCGCCGCTACGCCGGGCGCTGGTTCCAGGCGCTGGGCGCGGTGTCCGCGGCCCTCGTCCTCGTCGGCGTCCTCTCGCCGCTCGGGCTGCCGGTGATCGACACCGCGAACTTCGCCGGCTACGTCCTGTGGAGCATGTGGCTGATCGCGCTCGCGGTCGTGATGCTCGTCCACGAGCGACGCCGCGCCAGCGCGCCGACCTCCACGAGCTCGGCCGCGGTGACGACATGACCACCCGCGACGCGACGGCGACGTGGCAGCGCAGCGCACTGCGCTGGCTCCCCACGTTCCTCGGCTTCCCACTCGGGGGCCTCGCGGCAGAGCTCATCGCCGGTCCGGTCGACGGGCAGGCACTGACGCCCCGCGGGCGCGTCGCGTACCTCTGGGCCCCGGCGCTGAGTGCGCTGTGGGCACTCGGCTGGGCGATCTCCACCTCGATCGGGGTCGACGTCGAGACCCAGTACGCCGTCTTCGGCTCCAGCGGCGCTCTTGTCGTGACCGCTGCGACGGCTGTGCTGCCCGTGCTGCTCGCGACCCGCGCACCGCGGAGCGCGTCGTGACCGGCGCGCGCCGGCGATGGCTGGCGTTGAGCGTGCTGTGCGTGAGCCTGCTCGTCATCGTCATCGACAACACCATCGTCAACGTCGCGCTGCCCACCCTGGTGCGCGACCTGAGGGCGGACGTGGCCGAGCTGCAGTGGGTGGTCGATGCGTACACGCTCGTGTTCGCGGGGCTGCTGCTCGTGGCAGGCGCCCTCGGGGATCGCTTCGGACGCCGGCGCACGCTGCTCGGGGGGCTCGCCGTGTTCGGCGTCGCGTCGGGGTGTGCCGCCTACGCGGGCGGAGTCGACGGCCTCATCGTCGCCCGCGCCGTCATGGGCGCGGGGGCCGCGTTCATCATGCCGGCGACGCTCTCGCTCTTGATCAGCGTCTTCACCGACGCCCGCGAGCGCACGATGGCGATCGGCATCTGGGCCGCGACCGCGGGCCTCGGCGTCGCGCTCGGCCCGGTGGTCGGCGGCGTCCTGCTCGACCACTTCTGGTGGGGGTCGATCTTCATCGTCAACGTCCCGCTGACCGCGATCGCCGTCCTCGCGGGGCGCGGGCTCCTCCCCGAGTCGCGAGACCCCGTCGCCCGGCGTATCGACTGGACGGGCGCGGGGCTCTCCGGCGTCGGCCTCGTCGCCTTCGTCTGGGCGGTCATCGAGGCGCCGTCGAAGGGCTGGACGTCCGCCCCGGTGCTCGCCGCCGGTGCGCTCGCCGCGGTCACGCTGGTCGCCTTCGTGGTGTGGCAGCGCCGCGTCGAGGAGCCGCTGCTCGACGTCCGCCTCTTCGCCAACCCGCGCTTCACTGCGGCCAGCAGCACCGTCATGGTGTTGTTCTTCGCCCTCTTCGGGTTCCTCTTCCTCTCCACCCAGTACCTGCAGTTCGTCCTCGGGTACTCACCCTCCGCCGCCGGCGTGCGGGTCCTGCCCTACGCCGGAGCGATGATCGTCTTCGCGCCGCTCTCCGCATGGCTCGTCGGGCTGCTCGGCACCAAGCGCGTCGTCACCACGGGCATGCTGCTCTTCGCGACGGGTCTCGCCATCGCGGCGACGGTCACCACGAGCGGCGGATACGCACGGCTCGGGATCGCGCTGCTCTTCATGGGCGCGGGCATGGGGCTCGCGGGAGCTCCGGCGACCGACTCCATCATGGGCTCGCTCCCACCTGAGCGAGCGAACATCGGGTCGGCCGTCAACGACACCACACGTGAGCTCGGCGGCGCACTCGGCGTCGCCATCGTCGGGAGCATCATGTCGTCGCTCTACGCGACCCAGCTCTCCGATCGGCTCCCCGACGACGTCCCCGCGCCCGTCGCCGCGGCCGCGCGCGAGTCCCTCGGCGCCGCCGTGCAGGTGAGCGGCAGCCTCGGCGCCGGCATCGCCGGCGCGGCGCGCGAGGCGTTCGTCCACGCGATGTCGCGGGCGTCGATCGTCGCCGCCGTCGTGGCCGCATTCGGTGCCTTCATCGCCTGGCGCTACCTGCCAGCCCGTGAGGTCGAACCGCACGACGATGCGCGGGAGCGCTACTCGTCCGCCATCCCGACCGCCTCTCGCGCCCCGTCCGAGTCCAGCGCGAGCGCCGTCGCGACCGCACGAGCGATCTCGGCGCGGCCCGCTGGCCCGCGCGAGCGCCAGGCGATCACGCCGTCGGGGCGCACCAGCGTCGCTCCGCCGGCCGAGAGGCCATAGCTCTCGGCGAAGGGCTCGGCATCGACGACGTGCGACGCCGCCCCGGGCGGCGCCCAATCCTCGACGCCATCGCCCGCGGGGCGCAGCACGACGAGCTGTGAGCCGAAGAGGTCGAGCGTGGAGCGGCCGTCGGCGAGCACGACATGCGGCGCTCGGGTTCCCGGCCGGCCGCCGATGGCGGCCAGAGCCAGGTGCAGCGCTCCGTCGTCGTCGTCCTCGCGCTGGATCGCCGCAGAGCGCATGACCCACCCGACCTCGAGCTCGATGTCGGGGACCGGCGGCTGGACCCCGTCTGTCCCGCGCTCGGGCACGACGCGCATCGCGTAGCGCGTGTACGCCTGCTCGACGATGAGCTCGCAGAGCGGCAGGCGCTCGGCCTCGTAGCTGTCGAGCAGGGCCGGCCCGGCCTCGCCCTTGACGACCGCGGCCAGCTTCCAGGCGAGGTTGTGCGCGTCCTGGATGCCCGTGTTGCCGCCGAAGCCGCCGTTGGGCGGGACGACGTGCGCGGCGTCCCCTGCGAGGAACACGCGACCCTCGCGCAGCCGCTCCGCGCAGGTCGCCTCGGCTCGCCAGTTGGCGACGTCGACGATCTCCATCGGCATGTCGGTCCCGATCGCGGTGCGCAGGAGCGCCAACGCGCGCTCCTCGGTCAGTCCCGACTGGACGTCGATCGCCGAGTCCTGCGTCACGTCGTCACCCACCGTGTTGATGACGAGAAACCCGTTGCCGCCGGTGCGGTCGATGCGGAAGAACCCGCGCAGCTGCGGGTTGTGCACGTAGATGACGCCCTGGTTGCGGTCGCGCAGCAGCTCAGAGCAGTCGGCGCGGAAGTAGATCGTGATGCTGCGCGAGAGCTCCGAGTGGCCGCGCATGCCGATGCCCAGCCGCGCGCGCATCGGGCTGCGGTTGCCGTCGGCGGCGACGACGTAGCGCGTGCGCACCTGGCGCTCGTCCCCGGAGTCGAGGTCGCGCAGCGTGACCGTCGCGCCATCGTCGTCCTGATCGACGGCGACCGCCTCCGTGCGGTTGCGGACCGTCGCCCCGAGCTCGAGCGCACGCTCGCGCAGCAGCGGCTCGAGCGCGTCCTGGTTGATGAAGACGCGGACGGTGGGGCTGAAGCCCTCGACGCCCTCGTTGAGCTCCTGGACGTAGGTGGCGAGCTCGCGTCCCGCGAGCGACTCGACCGCGATGATGCCGCCCGTCGGGCTGTAGGTCTCCAGGGACTTCGCGCGCACCCGCTCCTCGAGCCCCATCTGGCGGATCACCTCCATCGTGCGCAGCTGGAAGTGCCCCGCACGCGGATGGATCGCCGTCCCCGCGTGGCGCTCCACCGACAGCGACGGCACGCCGTGGTGGCCGAGCAGCATGGCCGTCGTCAGGCCCACCAGGCTGCCGCCGACGATCAGGACGGGGATCTCCTCGTCAGTCATGGCGCGACGCTAGACGCGCCTGCCACCATGTGCCAACTGAATCTTGTGATAGGCAAGATTCACGGGAGCTATGAACCTCGGCGGCCTGGACCTCAACCTGCTCGTCGCGCTCGACGCCCTGCTCAGCGAGCGCAGCGTCACGCGGGCCGCGCAGCGCGTCGGGCTCAGCCAGCCGGGCATGAGCAACGCGCTCGGCCGGCTGCGGCGGCTCTTCGACGATCCGCTGCTCGTCCGCCAGGGCGCGACCCTCGTGCCCACCGCGCGGGCGCAGGCGCTGATCGACCCGGTGCACGAGGCGCTCGAGCTCATTCGCAGCGCGCTCGACGTGCCCGGGGGCTTCGACCCCGCCACCGACCGCCGTTCGTTTCGCCTGAGCTGCTCGGACTACAGCGTGCTGATGCTCATCGGCCCGCTCGTGCGCGCGCTCGCGGCCGACGCGCCCGGGGTCGTCGTCGAGGTCCTGCCGCGCCTCGCCGATGCCGGTCGGGCTCTCTTCAACGGCGACGTCGACCTCGTCATCGAGCCGCCGGAGATCATGGGCGACGCCGACCTCGAGTCGCTGCGCCTGTGGGACGACCGCTGGGAGTGCTGCGTCTGGGAGGGCAACACGCGCGTGGGCAAGCGCATGACCCTGGAGCGCTACACCGCGCTCGGCCACCTCATCTACTCGATGGGCGGCGCCGGCCAGCCCGTCGCGCTGCCGGACATGCACCTCGGGCGCCTCGGCGTCCCGCGGCGCATCGAGGTGAGCGTCGAGAGCTTCCTGCTCGCGCCCTTCCTGCTGCAGGGCACGGACCTCGTCACCCTCATCCCCAAGCGCGCCGAGGCGTTCCTGCGCCGTACCGGTGACATCCGCGTGCTCGAGTCGCCGATCGAGCTTCCCGCCCTCGTCGAAACGCTCTGGTGGCACTCGCGCGCGAGCCCCGACCCAGCCCACGCATGGCTGCGCACGCGGATCGGCGAGGTCGCGAACACGCTCATCACGTAGCCACCGAGCGCGCCTCAGCAGCGCGGGTAGCTCTGCGGCCGGACGAACCGGATGGCGCGCTTGGTGGCGCCCAGCAGGATCAGTGTCGGGTCGGTGCCCGCGCGGACGAAGTGCGTGCCGCCGAACGTCACCGTGGCCGCGTAGTAGCCGGGGAGCGTGCGCGGCCTCTTGACCTTGAACTTCGTGTGGCCCTTGGCGTCGAACGTCGCCTTGTAGCTCGCGAGCCGCTTGAACACGAAGCCCGACCGCTTGCAGCGCACGAAGCGCTGCAGCCTCAGCGTGGCCTTCCCGCCCGCCGACGTGGCGGGGAACTCGGCCTCGACGTCGAACGTCGGACGCGTCCTGCGCGGGCCGATGATCGTCGTCAGCTTGCGCCGGAAGTCGCTGTGCACCTCGAAACGCAGCGGCGCCGACCACGCCGTGCCGAAGAACGCGCGAGCGAAGCTGTCGTCCTGGCCCTCGACGACGCCCCGGCTGACGCACGCCCAGTTGCCCGGCTCGGTGAACGTGCCGATCGTCTGAACCGGCGGCTCGGGATCCGTCGGCAGGACCACTCGCCCGGCGACCGACCCGTCGGGGGCGATCGTGGCGTCGATCGCGCAGCGGCTGTCGGCGAAGCCGCCGGGAGGGTCTGAGGCGCGGATGCCGACGAACGGGTCGCCACGCAGCGGCTTGGCGCGGAACGCCAGCGGGGCGCCGACCAGCTGCGGGGCGACGTGGGTGTCGACCGTGAACGAGCCGGAGCTCGTCGCCCCGGCCGCGCCGAAGCAGCCGCTGCCGACCGGGTCACCGCCAACCGAGACGGAGATCGTGTAGAGCCCGTTGCCCTCGTACTGGATCTCGCTGCCGACCGGCGTGATCTCCCCGGCGGTGCCGTTCTTGCCGACGCAATACGGCGGCGTGTTGGTCGGCTGCGTCGGCTGGCCGTCGGGGACGCCGAGGAACGTGAGCGCCGCCGTCTGGAAATTGCCGTTGACGCCCGTCTGCTGTAACCGGTAGCCGATCTGGAAGCCGCCGATGTAGTCGACGGTGGGCGCAGCCGAGAGGGCGATCCAGTCGCTCGCCGGCTGGTGCTCGATGCCGCCGAGCTGCGCGCGCACGAACAGCTCCGGCGGGGTGAACACGGCGCCCGCAGGCGCGGCGAGCAGGAGGCTCACGAGGGCACCGAGCAACACCGCGCAGGCGCGCACCAGACGACGTTAACCGCCGACCAGGCCAGGTTCCAGGGGAAAGATGTGCACCAGGCTCTACGCGGCTGCTTCCGGAGCAGCCCTCCGGACTTCCCTTCGGTTGAGCGTTAGGGACGGGTCAGGTGCTCGGAGATGTAGGCGACGACCTGCGCCGTCGCGGCGCGTGCGGCGTGGGAGTCGCGCATCGCGTCGAGCATCAGGAAGTCGTGGATGACGCCCTCGTAGCGGGTGGCCGCCACGTCGACGCCGGCCTCACGCAGCTTGCGGCCGTACGCCTCGCCCTCGTCGCGCAGCACGTCGGCCTCGCCGGTGATGACGAGCGCGGGCGGAAGTCCCGCGAGCTGGTCCGGCGTCGCGCGCAGCGGCGACGCGGTGATCTGCGCCCGTTCATCCGGGTCGGTGGTGTACTGAGCCCAGAACCACTGCATCATGTCGCGGCGCAGGTGGTAGCCCTCGGCGAACTCGTGGTAGGACTGGGTGTCGAAGCTTGCGTCGGTGACGGGGTAGAGCAGCACCTGGGCGCGGAACTTCGGGCCGCCGCGGTCCTTCGCCATCAGCGTCACGGCGGCGGTCATGTTGCCACCGGCCGAGTCGCCTGCGACGACCACTCGGGCCGGGTCGAGGCCCTTCTCGGCGCCATGCTCGACGATCCACGCGGCGGAGGTGTAGGTCTCTTCGATGGCCGACGGATAGCGGGCCTCGGGCGAGCGCCGGTAGTCCAGGAAGACCACGGCGGCGCCGGTGCCGACGGCCAGCTCGCGGACGAGGCGATCGTGGGTGCTCGGGTCGCCGAACACCCAGCCGCCGCCGTGCAGGTAGAGGATGACGGGCAGCGAACCGCTCACGCCGGGCGGCTTGAGCAGGCGGATCTTCACCTCGCCGTGGGTGCCGCCGTCGATGGTGAGGTCATCGATCACGACGTCGGGCTTCTCGACGCCCTGGCCGGCCTGCACCTCGTCGAGCGTCTCTCGGCCCTTCTCGGGACCGAGGTCGGTGATGAACGGCGGGTGGGCGACCGCGTCGGCGAACGCCTGTGCCGCGGGCTCGAGCGGGAAATGCGTGACCGCAGTGTCAATCGCCATGAGTGGTCCGCCTTGTGGTGGGTGATCGAGGTCCGATTGGCATCGATCGTCCTTGCCGCACTCGCGCTTGTCGTCGGCTCACGGGCGACAATCTCGCGTCGTCCCGCAGCGGTATCCCGGTGGCGCGCGCTGACGGACTACGACGCTCGCGGTACGGCAAAGAGCCTTCGCTCAGCCGACGACAAGTGCGCTCGCGGCCAGCACCATCGACACATGATCCGAACACGAGCACTCGCACTCTGCCTGGCGGGCGCAATAGTGGCAGTCGTCGCCGTCGCGGGTTCCGGCGCAGGCTCGAGGGCGGACGCCCAGGCCCCGGCCGTCGGTCAGCCGCCGCCGGAATGGGCCGCGAACGCCGGCGCCTGGCCCGCTCACAACCACGACCTGTCCAACACGCGCGCGACGACACAGTCGCCGATCAACTCCCAGACCGTCTCCAAGTTGAAGGTGAAGTGGCGCTTTGCGTTCAAGGGCGCCGGCACCTTCGGCGTCTTCTCCTCGACGCCGATCTCCCTCGACGGCACCGTCTACCTCCAGGACCTGAACTCGAACGTCTTCGCGCTGGACCGCTCGACCGGCAAGGTCAAGTGGGAGCACGCGTTCAACCAGCCGAGCGTCGGCCCGAACGGCGTCGCCTTCGGCAACGGCCGCCTCTACGGCGCCACCGAGACCAGCGCCTTCGCGCTGGACCCCCAGACCGGGAAGTTGCTGTGGACCAGCCAGAAGTTGATCCGCAACAACAACGAGGGCATCGACATGACGCCCCAGCTCTACGACGGCACCGTGCTGATCAGCACGATCCCGGGCAACAGCAAGTCGTTCTACAAGGGCAACGGCGACGGCATCGTCTGGGCGCTCGACGCCGCCACGGGCAAGCCGAAGTGGACGTTCAACACGGTTTCCGACGGGGCCAAGCTCTTTGGCAACCCCAAGGTCAACAGTGGCGGCGGCCTGTGGTACCCGCCCGCCGTCGACGGCCAGGGGCGCGTCTTCATCTCCGTCGCCAACCCGGGGCCGCTGTACGGCACCAAGAAGTTCCCCGACGGATCCAGCCGCCCAGGCCCCGACCTCTACACCGACTCGCTCGTCGCGCTGGATGGCCAGACCGGAAAGCGGCTGTGGTTCCGCCAGACCGTCCGCCATGACGTGCGCGACTACGACCTGCAGATCCCGGCGATCCTCGCGACTCTCCCGATCGGGGGCGTCCAGACCGAGGTCGCGCTCGTCGCCGGCAAGATGGGCAAGGTCTTCGCCTACCGCGCCGACGACGGCAAGCATCTGTGGACGCGCTCGGTCGGCAGGCATCAGCACGACACCGGCCCGCTGCCGCGCAAGCTCACTGCCATCTTCCCCGGCGACCTGGGCGGGGTCGAGACGCCGATGGCGCTGGCCGCCAACCGTCTCTTCGTGCCGTGGCTCGACCTTGCCACGACCGCGCGGTCAACCGGCCTCCCGGGCGGGACCGCGGGAGCCATCGACCTCACCAAGGGCAGAGGCGGCTTCACCGCACTGGACGCCGCAACCGGCAACGTCCTCTGGCAGCGCAAGCTGCCGTCGCCGGACTTCGGCGCGGCCACTGTCGCCAACGATGTCGTCTTCACCAGCAACTACGCCGGCACGGTCTACGCGTTCGACACACAGACCGGCAAGACGCTCTGGACGACCAAGGCGCCCGCCGGCATCAACTCCTTCCCGGCCATCGACGGCGACACGCTGCTCGTCGGCGCCAGCACGACCGGATTTCACAAGCACCCGAAGTTCGAGCTCATCGCCTACTCACTCACGTAGTCGCCCATCAACCGAACAACGAGGTCACCAACGATGACAACGCGCATCATCCGTCCCTTCCACGCGCTCGCCGCTCTCGCGCTCGCGATGCTTGCCCTTGCTCCGCTTGCCGCGGCGCAGACCGTCGCGCACGCGAGCGCCGCGTCGACGACCATCCACGTCAGCGAGAAGGAGTTCAGCATCAAGCTCTCCAAGGGGTCACTCGCCAGGCCGGGAACTGTCAGGTTCGATGTCAAGAACGCCGGCAAGATGGCGCACAACTTCCGGATCAACGGCAAGCAGACCCGGCTGATCCACCCGGGCAAGACGGCCACGCTGACCGTCACCTTCAAGAAGAAGACCAGGTACCACTACATCTGCGCCGTGCCCGGCCACGCCGCTCTGGGGATGAAGGGCGTCTTCACGGTCCGCTGACCACCCGAGAATGTTCTTCAGGCCTCCGGCCGCCTCGGCGGCCGGAGGCCTTCGCGCGTTTCGAGCCCGGCTCTCGTCTACGACTCGTGAGGTGGTGCAACGGGCGGTTACGCCCGGCGTCGTACGCAAAAGATCCGCCCGGGAGCCGACGACAACCGTCGGCTCATTGGCGACCATCTGTGCGTGCCCATGCTCGAGTGCCCTCAATGTGGAGTTCGGCAGTATTCGGCGCCGGCGCATCTGAGGCACCCCCGCTGCGTCGTCTGTGAGAGCCCGCTCGGTCCTGCGACCGGTTCCTCATCTGACCGTGTCGTCCCGTTGGCCCTCCCAGGGATGTGGCGCCGGGAGCAGGAGCTCGACGATGCGACTGGTTGAGCTGATCAGGCGCTCCGACGCAGCGAGGGCGTTACGGAGCGCCGCATAGATGACCACCGTCGAGCAGACCACCATCCGCGCTGTGGTGCGCGACGGCATCGCCCGCGGCGTCGCCGCGATCGGCCTGGCCGGCGTGGCGCTGATCCACCTCCTCGACCTGCCCGGCCAGCTCAGCGAGACGCCGTACATGTTCGTCCTGTACCTCACGCTGATGATCTCGAGCGTCGCGCTGGCGGGCGTCCTGATCGGCACGAGCGACGCGCGCGTCTGGGCGGCTGCGACCATCCTCTCGGCGCTCGTCATCGTCGGCTACGTGCTCAGTCGCACGACGGGGCTTCCGCAGTCCAATGACGATGTCGGCAACTGGAGCGAGCCGTTGGGGATGGCGTCCCTGTTCGTCGAAGGCTCCCTGGTCACCTTGGGTTCGAGCGTGCTGCTCGCCCGGCGGGTGCGCGGCGAGAGCGACGTCTTCGAGGCAGCAGCCGCCGTCGAGATCGCCTGACTGACCTCACATGGAATGCAGCAGCCGCGGCATAAGCCCGGCTCGCTAGCGCTGGCAGGCGAATGCAGAAGTGGGCTGCGCAGCCGCTTCTCGACGTCGCGTAGTGATGGCAGGGCCAGATCAGGGTGCGGGCAGGAGCTGCCTGGCAGGGCCGTCTACTGACGCGAGCGCGTCTCTACCCGGGCGTCCCGTCGCGGTCGCTTGTTCGGGCGAGGTGCTGGAGTTGCCGTTCGTGCACGCCGGGCAGCCAATCGCTGAACGTGGCCGATGGGCCGAGCCGCGGGTCGCTGAGAACATCGGCGTCACGCAGGGCCTGCAGATACGCCCGGTCCTGGTCGATCCGTGCGTGTACTTGATCAGCTCCGCCGATGGACCCGTGACCGGGGACGACGACATCGACGTCGCCCGCCGCGCCCTCGAGCAGGCGCAGCGCGGCCAGGTGGTCCTCGATCGGGTCAGCGGTGCCGTTCAGGTCGAGCAACGGAATCAGGACGTCGGACAGCATGTCGGCGGCGATGAGGACCCCGCTCTCCCCGATCAACAGGGCCGCATGGCCCGGAGCATGTGCTTGATGCTCGATGATGCGGACCTGAGGGCCATCCCAGGGAATCCGTGCAGCGTCGGCGGGCAGGCCGGTGATGAGGCCGAGCAGATCCAGCGGTACCTGCTCGACGATCTCCGGCGGGATCATCCCGGCGACGCGCGCCTTCGCCCCCGCGTCCGACAGCCGATCTCGGACGGTGGCCGCGCAGCGCGCCGTGCCGTAACGGGGCGCCGTGCCGAGGCTGGCCTGCCAGAGCAGGTGATCCCAATGCGGATGCGTCGAGAAGCCTGCCACGACGGGCTGGCCCAACTCGCGAAGGTCGTTCGCGAGGCAGGTCATCTCGTCGCCGCGCACCCCGGGGTCGATGAGCAACACGCCGGCCCGGCCGTGCACGACAACGGCATTGCTCTGCATGAACTCGCTCTGGTGGACCAGTACACCCTCCGCGACCTGTATCAGCATGGGGCCCCCGGGAGACCGAGCGCGGCGAACTGGCCGGGGACGAAGGTGAGGATCTCGGCGACCACGCCGTCGGCCATGCGCAGCACGTCGATCGCCAGTGGTCGATAGTCCTCCTCGCCCTCGCGCTTCCGGTAGACCCCAACCGCCGGCTGGCCGTTGGCCCGCGTCACCACGCAGCGCAGCTCCCCGAACTCGGCGGTGCCAAAGCCGCCCTCCCGCCACGCCGCGCACATCCGCGCACGCCCCGTGATGGACACCGGGTCCGGCGGCATCGCCCAGCGCGCGTTCTCGGCCAGCAGCGCGAGCAGCTTCTCCTCGTCGTGATGCTCGTGAACATCGACGTAGCGCTCGACGAGCTCGCGCTCCTGCCCCTCGTACTCGGCGCTCCAGGCCTCGCGGTCCGGCGGCAGGTGCTCCTGCACCACCGCGCGCGCGCGCTGCAGCGAGGAGTTCAGCGCCGCGACCGAGACGTCCAGCAGCGTCGCGCTGTCGACGGCCGACCACCCGAGCACGTCGCGCAGCAGCAACGCCGCGCGCCCCTGCGGCGGCAACTGCTGCACCGCGACGATGAACGCCAGCTCGATCGTCTCCCGGGACACGGCGACGGCCTCCGGCTCCTCCGCCGCGGCGGCCACGAGCAGGTCCTCCGGATACGGCTCCAGCCACGGCACCTCGAAGGCGCGGTTGCCGTCGGCGGTGACCGAGGGGACGGACGGCCGCCGGCCGATGACGTCCAGGGCCGCGTTGGTGGCGATGCGATAGAGCCAGGCGCGGAACGTCGAGCGCCCCGCGAACGTCCCCCGCGAGCGCCACGCCCGCAGGAACGTCTCCTGCACCGCGTCCTCCGCATCCTGGACGGACGCGAGCATCCGATAGCAATGCAGGTGCAACTCGCGGCGATGCTGCTCGGCCAGCGCGGTGAACGCCGCCTCGTCGGTGGGCAAGGGCTCGATGGAGGAAATCATGCCCGTGTGACTGCCGCCCGCCCAAAAACTCATCACGCGAATCCAGAAGCGCGGCCGCGTACGATCGCGTCGAGGGCGGCCGACGAGGACGTCGAGCTGCTCGCGCAGTGGCAGCACGGTGTCGGGATCGCCGTTGCGGCTCGCTGCGCTCCGTGGCACCAACGGGCCATTGCCGAGGGTCTCGTGCGGCCGCCATCGTTACGGTCGCGTCGGCAGCGTCAGCGCGCTGACCACGTCCCGGTGCCAGGCTCGAACGCGAACGTGCCATCCGATGGGGCCGGCCGGGACCAGAACCCCGCGCTTCATCTGGACACGGATCGCCTTACCGCTCTGCTCTGGTCGGAGCGCCCTGAGGGCCACGCGCCGGCTGCTTCCGATCGTTCGTCCGCGCGAGTTGAGCACCTCGAGACGCACGGGCGCCAGAGACGTGGAGCTGAACATGCGAACGACGTAGACGAGCGCGTTGGTGGATGCTGCGCGTGACGGGTGCAGGGGCACCTCGAAGCTCGCGAGTCGTGGGCGGGCGAGCGCGAGGAGTAGATCGCAATCGCCTGCGATCGCGTCGATGGGCTCGGGAAAGGCGACGGTGTCTGGCCCCTCGCCGCAGTCGATGCGATCGCGCGCCGCAGGTCGCGGTGTCGCAGGCACGGAGTCCTGACCGAGGGTTTCGCGTCCGGCGAGGCTTGGGTCGAGACGGTCCGCACCACCACCGCCGCTCATGTGGTCGGGGCCGGAGCCGCCTTCGATCTGGTCGTTGCCCTCTCCGCCGTCGAGCCCGTCCGCTCCGGGACCGCCGTGAAGCTCGTCGTCGCCGCCACGCCCAACGATGACGTCCCTGCCACCCGCGCCCCACAGCACGTCAGGCCCGTCGCTGCCCGCAAGCACATCGGCTCCCTCGCCGCCCGTCGCGTTCTCAATCCCTGTGAGGACGTCGCCATCCGACGTTGTTCCCGCCCCAAGGTCGAGCCGCAGCGGGCGAGCGCGCGCGTAGAAGCTCAGCGAGTCATTGCCACCGCCACCGTCGTAGCGATCGGCGGACGGCTGTTCCTCGGGGTCGTCGTCGACCAACCTGTCATTACCCTCGCCGCCATCGAGCACGTCGGCCCCCGGCCCGCCGCTGAAGTCGTCGCCCGCGCTTCCACCGATCAGCACGTCGTCACCGGGTCCGCCTCGGACGTCGACCGGGAACGCACCAAGGTCGCCATCGACCGTCGCGGCGTCGTCGCCGTCGCCTAACTCGACCAGGCTTCGCGCCATGGCGGCCCACGGACAGCGAACCACCCCGGCAGCCTCCGGGTTACAACCACTGCCCGCCTGCACCACAGCCGTCGAATCGAAGACCACGATGTCCGAGCCGTCGCGGCGGAGAGTGACCGTGTTGCGCTCGCCCGGCGCCGACGCAAACGCGAACAGACCGCTGATCGCGATCCGAGGATCAGCGGGCGCGTCAAAGGCGGTGCTCACCACCGCCGCCTCGGCCGACTCAGACAGCACGACCACTGCCGTGAGCATCAGCGCAACACGAGGGAGAGCCGCTCTACACACCAACGAGCGACAACGCGCGCGGAGCATGCATGTTGCGTTCCTCCGACGCTGAGCGGGCGCTCGCCGGTTCACGGACGGAGGGAAGGGCGTTGGGGCGAGCCGGACGGCATCGACGTCACGGTCGTCACCGTCGCCCTGCCGGCGATCGATCGCGACTTGGGGTTCTCGCAGGGCGCGCTGTCCTGGATCGTCAACGCGCACACGATGACCTTCGGAGGTTCCTGCTGCTCGGCTTCCAACATGGCGGGTCGGTAGCACTCCTCGTGATGTGAATGGACGTGACCTTGTAGCTCGCTGCGTCGGTTCGTCGGCGATGCGAAGACCGTTGAGCTCGATCTGCCGGAGAGTTCAGCTTCCGCGTCCTGAGGCGCAGGCGGCGGTGGCGCTGA
>Ga0307502_10000260_pt1 | contig 14079 bp, 11 predicted proteins | sample 16_S_MG_FD_201364 | JGI IMG/M metagenome (GOLD analysis project Ga0307502, IMG submission 201364) | Soil microbial communities from Populus trichocarpa stands in riparian zone in the Pacific Northwest, United States - 16_S | ecosystem: Environmental > Terrestrial > Soil > Riparian zone > Trees... | reverse complement strand
GTCCAAGCGCGACCGCGAGAGCGCCGCGATCGACGAACTGACCGGCGCGCGCCGGCCTGCCATCGGCCTGGAGGAGCTGCAAGGAGAGATCGAGCGCGCGCAGAGAACGAGCGGGAGCCTGATCGCCGCGTACATCGATGTCGACGCCCTCAAGGCCGTCAACGACAAGCATGGCCATCGCGCCGGCGACGAGCTGCTGCGGGAGGTCGCCGAGGGTCTCCGACGCCACATGCGTTCCTACGACCTGCTCGTGCGCCTCGGCGGCGACGAGTTTCTCTGCGTGCTCCCGGGCGTCACCCACGATGAAGCGCGGCGACGCTTCGAGCAGCTGAGCTGCGAGCTGTTCGCAGGCCCGGCGATGAGATCGATCAGCGTCGGCCTCGGCGAGTTGCGCGACGGCGACGGGGTGCAGGAGCTGATCGACCGCGCCGATCAAGACCTGCTGGCCGGCCGCGAATGCCGTCGCGACGCGCGGATCGGCACGATACGGCCACTGACGGGAAGTTCGGCCACCGTCGCGCAGTTGCGCGAGGGCGATCCGTTGCCCGCCGACGGCGAGCAGCCGAGCGAGGGGCAGGTGATCCGCGCCGACGTGCAGCTGACCTCGCTCGGCGAGCAGCGCGCATTCAACGCGATGCGGCGCGAGGTCGAGCGGACGGCGCAGGCGCTGGCCGGTGCGCGCGAGACCCTGGCCGCCGCCGAGGAGCGGCTGGAGCGCAACCTGCGCCAGCAGGCCGGCGTCGCCGGGCTGGGGCGGCTCGCACTGGAGGGCTACGACGTGCGGGAGCTCATCGAGCAGGCCGCCGCAATCAGCGAAGCCGCCCTCGATCGGCGCGTCGAGGTGTGGATCCTGCGGTCCGCGGATCCCCGCAAGCTGCGCGCCGGCTCGTCTCCGGGAACGGGGAGCTCGATCCCGATCATCTCGCGAGAAACGCTGCTCGGCGAGCTGCGCGTCGGCCGGTCGCCGGCCCCGACGACCGATGAGCTCGCCTTTCTCGAGGCCATCGCCAACATCATCGCCGACGCGATCCAGCGCCTGCACGCGGAGAAGGCGATGCGCCACCAGGCGCTGCACGACCCGCTCACGGGCCTGCCCAACCGCACGTTGCTCGGCGACCGCCTGACCCAGGCGCTACAGCGCTCCACGCGCCGCGGACCCGTCGCCGTGCTGTTCCTCGACCTCGACAACTTCAAGCTCATCAACGACAGCCGCGGCCATCGGGCCGGCGACGAGCTGCTGTGTACGGTCGCAGCACGGTTGACAGGTGTCATGCGGCCCAGCGACACCGTCGCGCGCTTCGGCGGCGACGAGTTCTGCATCGTCTGCGACGACGTCAGCCACGCCCTCGAGGCGATCGGCATCGCCAAACGCGTCCTCGAGGAGTTCGCGCGCCCGTTCGCGCTCGAGTCCGGGGAGCACTTCGCCTCCGCGAGCCTCGGCATCGCGCTCGCCGATGGAGCGTCGCGGTCCGCCGAGGACCTCATCCGCGAAGCTGACGCCGCGATGTACCGCGCCAAGGACGCCGGACCCGGGCGCTGCGAGATCTTCGACGAGGTCATGCGCGAGAACGCGACCGAGCGCCTGCGCCTGGATCACGACCTGCGCCGGGCACTCGACGCGAAGGGTGAGCTGACCGCGCACTACCAGCCGATGGTCGCGATCCCGAGCGGCGAGGTGATCGGATTCGAGGCGCTCGTGCGCTGGCGCCATCGCGAGCGCGGCCTCGTGCTTCCCGGCGAGTTCATCGCAGTGGCAGAGGACAGCGGCGTGATCGAGGCGATCGGCGACCACGTGCTACGGCTCGCCTGCGAGCAGGCGGTCAGCTGGATCGCGGCGCTCGACCGGCGCCCACTGAGCATGTCGGTCAACCTGTCGCCGCGTGAGGTCTCCGATCCGGGGCTCGCGGCGCGCGTCGGCGCGATCCTCGAGCAGACGGGACTCGATCCCGCCCGGCTGCAGCTCGAGATCACCGAGAACGCGCTCATCAAGGAAAGCGAGTTGACGGGCCGCAACCTGCGCGAGCTCAAAGCCCTCGGCGTCAGCCTCGTGCTCGACGACTTCGGAACCGGCTACTCGTCGCTGGCGTACCTGCGGCGATTTCCGATCGACGCCATCAAGATCGACCGCCGCTTCATCGGCGGGGTCGGCCGTGCCACGGAGGACAGGACGATCGTCGAGGCGATCCTGCGGATGGCGACCGGCCTGCGACTGGCCGTCATCGCCGAGGGCGTCGAGACCGCCGAGCAGGCCGCGATCCTCCAGGGCATGGGATGCCGCCGCGGGCAGGGCTTTCTGTGGTTCAAGCCGCTGGCGCCCGCCGAGGCGACCGCGTTGCTGGGACTCGCGCCGGTGCCCGCACGGGCGGCGCGGGCGTAGCAAGCTCAGACGTCGAGCTTGCCGCGCACGATCCGCGTCACCTCGGCACCGTCCGCCCGCCCCTTCGTCTCGCGCATGACGTGCCCGATGATCGCGCCGATCGCCTTCATGTTGCCCGCGCGGATCTTCTCCGCGGCGTCGGCGTTGGCTTCCAGAGCCGCCGCGACCAGGGGCTCGAGCTCGTCGTCGCCGCCGGCCATCGAACCCAGCCCTTCGGCCTCGACGATCGACCCCGGATCGCCCCCGTCGGCCACCAGCCGGTCGAGCACGAGCTTGGCGTTGTTCACCGTCACCGCCTTGGCGGCGACGAGGCCGACGAGCTTCGCCATGGCTTCGGGTGACACGTTCGACGTCGCCGGGTCCTCCTCCCCCACGCGCGCGACGAGCTCGTTGCAGACCCAGTTGGCGAGCGGCTGGGCCTCGGCGCCGTCGCATGCCAGCGCCGCCTCGAAGTAGTCGCCGAGCTCCGTGCGCCATGCGAGCTGGCGCGCGCTGGCGGCGCTGACTCCGAGCCCCTGCAAGCGCTGCTCGCGCGCCGCCGGCAGCTCGGGCATCTCGCGCTGCGCCGCCGCGAGCATCTCGGAGGAGATCGCGACCGGGACGAGGTCGGGCTCCGGGAAGTAGCGGTAGTCGTGCGCCTCCTCCTTGGAGCGCAGCGACGTAATCCGGTCGGTCACCGGATCGTAATGCAGCGTCTCCTGGACGACCTCCTCGCCGGCGCGCAGCAGCGCCTCCTGGCGCGCGATCTCGGCGTTGACGCCGCGCTCCAGATGCCGGAACGAGTTCATGTTCTTCAGCTCGGTCTTCGTCCCCAGGCGCGCCGTCCCGACCGGGCGGATCGAGATGTTCGCGTCGCAACGCAGCGAGCCCTCTTCCATGTTCACGTCGCTGACGCCCAGTTGCCGCAGCGTCGTGCGCAGTAGCGTCAGCCACTCGCGCGCCTGCGCGGCCGAGCGCACGTCGGGCTCGGTGACGATCTCGGCCAGCGGCGTGCCGCCGCGGTTGAAGTCCACGACCGACGCGTCCGATCCGTGGATGCGGCCGCTGGTGCCGGCATGCACGAGCTTGGCCGCGTCCTCCTCCAGGTGCACGCGGTGGATGCGCACGTCGCCCAAGCGCCCGCCCGTGCAGAGCGGTTCGTCGTACTGGCTGATCTGGTAGCCCTTGGGCAGGTCCGGATAGAAGTAGTTCTTGCGGTGGAAGATCGACCGCGGCGCGAGGTCGGAGCCTAGCGCGAGGCCGATCATCAGGCCGAAGTGGATCGCCTGGGCGTTGGCGCGCGGCAGCGTGCCGGGCAGACCAAGGCAGACGGGACAGGTCCGCGTGTTCGGAGGCTCGCCGAACGACAGCGCGCAGCCGCAGAACATCTTCGTCTGCGTCCAGAGCTGGACGTGGATCTCCAGGCCGATGACGGGCTCGTACTCGACGGCGCTCATGCCGTCCGTCCGGGACGTGCGTCGAAGCCGATCGCCTGCTCCAGCGCGTGGGCCGCGTCGAGGATCCGGTTCTCGCTGAACGCGGGGCCGGCGAGCTGAAAACCGGTCGGCAGCCCCTCGCTGAGCCCGTTGGGAATCGAGATCGCGGGGATCCCGGCGAGCGACATCGGCACCGTGCAGTAATCGTTGAAGTACATCGACAGCGGGTCCCCGGTCTTCGCGCCGAGCTCGAAGGCAACCGACGGCGAGGTCGGCGTGACGACGAAGTCGAACCGCTCGAATGCGGCCCGGAAGTCCTCGGCGATCTTCGTGCGCACGCGCTGCGCGCGGCCGTAGTACGCGTCGTAGTAGCCGCTGGAGAGCGAGTACGCGCCGAGCATGATCCGCCGCTTGACCTCCTTGCCGAAGCCCTGGCTGCGCGTTTTCGTGTACATGCCCAGCAGGCCGCCGTCCTGGACTCGCAGGCCGTAGCGCACGCCGTCGTAGCGGGCGAGATTCGACGACGCCTCGGCCGGCGCGAGCACGTAGTACGCGCTCAGGGCGTGCGGCGCGTGCGGCAGATGGCAGGTTTCGATCGTCGCGCCAAGCTGCTCGGCGAGCTCCAACGTTGCGCGAAACGATGCCAGCACGCCGGGTTCGATCCCGACCCCCTGCTCGCTGCCCGCTCCGGTCAGCTCCTCGGGGACGCCGAGGCGGATGCCCGCCAGCGACTCGGCGCTCGGCAGCACGACCTCCCCGGGCGGGAAGCTCACCGAGGTCGAGTCGCGCTCGTCATAGCCGACCATGTGGCGCAGCAGCAGCGCGGCATCGGTGACGTCGCGCGTCAGCGGACCGGCCTGATCCAGCGACGAGGCGAAGGCGACCATTCCGTAGCGGCTGACCGTCCCGTAGGTCGGCTTCAGACCCACGATGCCGCACAGCGCGGCCGGTTGACGAATCGATCCGCCGGTGTCGGTGCCGAGCGCCCACGGCGCGCAGCCTGCGGCGACCGCCGCCGCGCTGCCGCCGCTCGAGCCGCCCGGAACCCGCGTCCGATCCCAGGGGTTGAGGACCGGCCCGAACGCGGAGTTCTCGTTGGACGAGCCCATCGCGAACTCGTCCTGATTGGTCTTGCCCAGCAGCGGCGCACCGGCCGCGGCGAGGCGCGCGACGACCGAGGCGGTGTAGGGCGGGCGATACCCCTCGAGAATCTTCGAGCCCGCCTGGCTCGGCACGCCCTCCGTGCAGAACAGGTCCTTGACGGCGAGCGGGACGCCGGCCAGCGGAGCGCCGGCTGCTGGCGGCTCGGGCGCGTCCTCGGCCACCCACAGGTACGCGTTGAGATCCTCCCGCGTCGCCGCCTGACGGTAGGCCTCGAAGAGCTCGGTCGGATCGAGGTCGCCGCGCCCGATCGCCTCGACGGCCTGCGCGGCGCTGAGCGCCGTGAGATCAGTGGTGGCCACTACTCCGCCTGCGGACTGGGGACGAGGAACCCGCCGTCGGCGACCGCCGGCGCACTCGCCAGGGCGACATCGCGCGGCAGCGACGGCTCGACGACGTCGGGGCGCAGGGCGTTTGAGACCTCGATGACGTGCGTCGTCGGAGGGACCCCTTCGAGGTCCAGCTCGCCGATCTTCTCGATGTGGTCGAGCACGTTGGAGAGCTCCTCGCTCATCTGCCCGACCTCCTCCTCGGTCAGCTCCAGACGGGCGAGGCGAGCGACGTGCAGCACCTGTTCGCGATCGATCATCGTCGCTGGTGATTCTAGGAGGGTCGTCTGGTCCGGCTCGGGTCGCGCCGCGGCGGCGCGGGCCGCGGGGCGCCGCGGACCGCCAGCACCCGCTCGGTCTGGCGCAGCGAGGCCCCGGCACCGGTGCGCTCGTCGGCCATCGACCGCCAGGCCCCGGCGACGATCCCCAGCAGGAGTGCCAGCCCGATCAGGGCGGGGGGATGGACGGCGACCGCCGCGTTGCGGCCCGGCTCGTCGATGCCGACGCGGTACAGCGCATAGAGCAGCGTCAGGCTGCCGAAGCCGACCGTGATCGCGGCGGCGGAGCTCGCCATCGCAACCGAGCGCGATGTCATCGTCAGCACGACGAGCGTGAGGCCCAGCAGCGCCGTCAGCGCGAGCGCGAGGCGGCCGACCGTCAGCGACTCCCAGGCCGACGCTGCGCCGAACCAGTCGGCGAACATGACCGCCAGCAGTCCGATCGCGCTCAGGCCAGCAAGCAGCTCCCCGGTGCGCATGCGCCGCAGGTCCACGTCACTCGCCTCGCTGCAGCCGCGCGGCCTTGAGGGTGTTGCGCAGCAACAACGCGACCGTCATCGGCCCGACGCCGCCCGGCACCGGCGTGATCGCGCCGGCGACCTCCTTGACCGCCTCGAAGTCGACATCGCCTCTGAGGCCGGCATCGGTCCGGTTCTGACCGACGTCGATGACCGTCGCGCCCGGCTTGACCCAGTCGCCTTTGACCATCTCGGCGCGACCGACGGCCGCGACGAGGACGTCCGCCCGGCGGCAGACCCCGGCGAGGTCGCGGGTGCGCGAATGGCAGGTCGTCACCGTCGCGTTGGCCTCGAGCAGCAGCTGAGCCATCGGCTTGCCGAACAGGTTCGAGCGCCCGATGACGACGGCCTCGGCGCCCTGCAGCTGCGCGCCGGCCTCGGCGAGCAGCCGCATCACGCCCGACGGCGTGCAGGGCCGCAGCCCCTCGCGCCCGAGCGCCAGCAGGCCGGCGCTGATCGGTGTCAGCCCGTCGACATCCTTCGATGCGTCGACGAGACCGGTCAGCTCGACGCCGTCCAGATGCGGCGGGACCGGCAGCTGGCAGAGGATGCCGCTGACGGCCGGATCGGCGTTCAGGCGCTCGATCAGCGCGATGACCTCGGCGCGCGGAACGTCGGCCGGCAGCGGGAAGTTGAATCCCTCCATGCCGACCTCCTTGCAGGCCTTCTGCTTGCCGCGGACGTAGATCGCCGATGCCGGGTCGTCGCCGATCAGGACGGTCGCCAAGCCGGGCCGGACGCCGTCGTGGGCGGCGGAGAACTCCTCGACCTCGCGCGCGACCTCGGCGCGCACCCGCGCCGCGATCGCCTTGCCGTCGATGATCTGAGCTGCCATCCGGCGATGCAGCCTATCCCGGCGCTGGACGTCGCCGATGTCCGGGCGCCGCGCAGCGCTACGGCCGGAAGGCACGCTCACAGCTTCGTGATCGGCGCGTACTCCGCCATCAGCTTACGCTCGCTGCCGTCGCCGGCGAAGCGCACGACGACGATCCCGCCGGGCTCGACGCCCGTCACGACGCCTGCTCCGAACGCCGCGTGCGAGACATCGTCGCCGAGCCGGAAGCTGACCGCGGGCGCCTCGTCGCGCACGCGCGAGGAGGACCAGGAGCCGGGCCGCTGCACGCTCGCACCGATGCCGGCGCGCACCCGCGGCTCGTCGGCGCGGTCGGTGAGGCTCGCCGGCACCTCGTCCAGGAAGCGCGAGCGCATGCCGTACTGCGTGGCGCCGAAGACCGCGCGGCGCCGCGCGCTGGTCATGTAGAGCTGGCGCATCGCCCGCGTGATGCCGACGTACGCAAGGCGCCGCTCCTCCTCCAGACCGCCCTCGTCGAGCGCCCGCGAGTGCGGGAAGACGCCCTCCTCCATACCCGCGATGAAGACGATCGGATACTCCAATCCCTTCGCGTTGTGGAGCGTCATGAGCGTCACGAGGCCCTCGTCGTCGCGGCGCGTGTCCGCGTCGGCCACGAGCGCGACCCCCTGCAGGAAGACGTCGAGCGTGTCCTGCTCCTCCTCCGCGGTCGCGTCGAACTCGCGCGCGACCTCTACGAGCTCGGCGAGGTTCTCCTCGCGGCCCTGCGCCTCGATCGTGCGCTCGGCCTTCAACGCCTCGATGTAGCCGGTCTCGTGCAGGAGCGACTCGAGCAGGTCGCCGATCGGCACCAGCTGCTCGACGCGCTGGCGCAGCGTCTGCATCGTCGCCATGAAGCGCCCGATCGCGCGAATCGCCGCCTTGCCGAGGCCCGGAACCGACTCGGCGTCGGCGGCGGCCTCCCACACGCTGATGCCCATCGTCTGCGCGTGGTTGACGACGCGCGCAAGCGATATCTGGCCGATGCCGCGCCGGGGCGAGTTGACGATGCGGGTGAACGAGACGACGTCCATCGGGTTGCCGAGGACCGTGAGGTAGGCGATCGCGTCCTTGATCTCCGCGCGCTCGTAGAACTTCGTCCCGCCGATGACCTGGTAGCTGATGTCGCGACGCACGAGCGTGTCCTCGATGACCCGCGACTGCGCGTTGGTGCGGTAGAAGACCGCGATCTCCGAGCGGCTCGCCCCCTCGTCGACGAGCCGCTCGATCTCGCCCACGACGTACCGCGCCTCGGCGTGTTCGTCGTCGAGCTCGCGGATCCTGATCGCGTCGCCGTCGCCCTGGGTGGTCCACAGTGACTTGGGCTTCTGGTCGCGGTTGTGCGAGATGACCGCGTTGGCGGCGCTGAGGATCGTCTGCGTCGAGCGGTAGTTCTGCTCGAGCTTGACGACGTGGGCGTCGACGAAGTCGTCCTCGAAATCCAGGATGTTGGAGATGTCCGCGCCGCGGAAGCCGTAGATCGAGTTGTGCGTGAGCAACCCGTTGGCGATGAAGTTGTGCGTGCCTTCGATGTTCAGGTCGTAGACCGCTGCGTGCAGCGCGACGGGCTGCACCTCGACGACGGTGTCGAGCGCCCCGCGCTCGTCGAGCATGACCATCCCCGGGCGCACGGACGCGGCGCTGGTGAACGGCAGCACCGCATCGCGCCCGAGTCGCGCCACCGAGCGCACCGGCGCGCCGACGATGTCCGCGACGGCGAGCATCCGCCCAGCGTCGGAGAAGTGCCCGGTACGGCCGCCGAAGCTCAGGCTATGGACGGGCGCGCGTCCGGCGGGCCCGCCGCACAGCGTCGCCACGAGGGGGGGTGTTCCGGCTTTGTCGCTCAGAGAGCCACTAACCCGGAACACCCCCGCCGGCGGGCCGGCGAAATGCACGTGCTCCGGCGTCGACACGATCCGGCGCCCGCTGGCCAAGGCGATCGCCACGCCGGTGCGCCGGCTGGAGCTCTCAAACGCAGCACCGACGCGGGCGGGCCGCAGCTCGCCGCCTCCGAACGACGAGCGCACGTCGTCGCCGGCGCGGACGTCCTCGATCGCCCGCGCCGACCCGTCGGCCATCGTCACGAGCGTCCCGGCGATCAGGCACTGCGCGTCGTCCCCGACCACCGCGAGGTTGCGGTGCTCGCCCGCCAGCAGCTGCAGCCAGCGGTATTGGGCGTGATTGGTGTCCTGGTACTCGTCGACGAGCACGTGGCGAAACGTCGAGCTGTAGCGGTCACGGACCTCCTGGAAGAGCTCGAGCACGTTGACCGCGCGAACGAGCAGGTCGTCGAAGTCCATCGCGTTCATGCGGTGCAGCTCGCGCTCGTAGAGGGCGAACGCGTCGGCCACGGTCTGCTCGAAGTAGGAGCCGACCATCTGGCGGTAGGCCTCGGCGTCGCGCAGCTTGTTCTTCGCGTCTGAGATCTGGTGATGAACGGCGCCGGGGGTCATCCGCTTCGTGTCGACGCCGAGCTCGTCGAGCACGTGCTTGACCAGGCGGCGGGCGTCGGCCTGGTCGTAGATCGTGAACTGGCGCGTGTAGCCGAGGCGCGGGCCCTCGGCGCGCAGCATCCGCGCGCAGGCGGCGTGGAAGGTCATCACCCACATCGCGCGCGTGCGGTTGCCGACGAGCAGCTCGACGCGCTCGCGCATCTCCTGCGCGGCCTTGTTCGTGAACGTGATCGCGAGGATCTCGTTCGCCCGCGCCATCCCGGTGCGCTCGAGGTATGCGATGCGGTGCGTGAGCACCCGCGTCTTTCCCGTACCAGCGCCCGCGAGGATCAGCAGCGGCCCCTCGCCGTGGACGACCGCGTCACGCTGAGCGGGGTTGAGATCGAGCAGCAGCTCCTCGATGCGATCGCGGGATGCGGTGTCGGCCATATCTGGCCTTCAGCATAGGTCCGGGGTCGGAAGCTTCCGCGTCCGCACGCCGAATTCCCCGACGCACCAAAAATTTGCCATCGCGTCCGGCGCGGAACGTATACTCGCGGCCGCGAACTCTGGGGAGGGCAAGGATGACTCATCGCAAGGACGCGATCGCGGGCACGATCCTGCTGTTATTGGTGATGGCGCTCAACACGAGCGCCGCATGGGCCACCAAGCGCGTGGCGACCGACGCCTGTCCGGCACCCGCCGTAGCCGACGCACGCTTCCGCGAGGCCATCACGATCCTGTGCCTCGTCAATCGTGAGCGCACGACGCGCGGGCTGACGGCCGTCCGCGTGTCCCAGCAGCTCTCGCAGTCGGCGCTCGCGCACACCAAGGACATGGTCGAGCACCGGTTCTTCGGGCACGCGGATTCCGCAGGCTTGAACTTCCGCCAGCGCGTCGCCCGCAGTGGCTACGTACGCAACAGCAGCACCTACATCGCCGAGACGCTCGCCTGGGGCAGCTTCCAATGGGCCACACCGGAGGGGCTCGTGGCCTCCCTCATGAGCAGTCCCCCCCACAAGCGCGCCATCCTCGACGGGCGCTTTCGCGACATCGGAGTCGGGCTGATCGACGCCGTGCCGTTTCCACAACTGGCGGACGCGGGCGCCACGCTCACGCTGCAATTCGGCCGGCGCTGATCGGAGGGGGCCGCTTGGCCGGGTTGTGTGACGAGGTCCGCGCGGCATGCGCGCACGTCGCGGCCGGCGCGCGCTCGGTCTCGATCGACCTCGAGGCACTCGAACACGTCGAGGCGGGTCCGCCGCCGAAGCTCGACCCGCTGCGCCACTACCTCGAGGGCGAACCCGCGGACGTCGCAACGTACGTGCTCGTCCTGGACGCCGTGAACTTCGGCTCGGGTTGGTTTCCCACGCTCGCCAAGCGCGAGGGCTGCTCGGGGTACCTCACGGTGGCGTGGGCGATCGCCGATCGCTTCCGCGCCGGCGGGCCGTGGACGAACGCCGACCTGCGCGCGATGCGCACCGAGGAGATCGCCGAGACGCTCGGTCAACGCCGCGACCACGAGCTGATGGCGCTCTACGCCCAGGCGCTGCGCTCGCTCGGTGTCTTCCTCGGCGACCGCGATGCCCTGGCGCTCGTGCGCGACGCGCGCGGCTCGGCCGAGCGCTTCGCCACGACGCTCGCCCGCGGGATGGCGCTGTTCGCCGACCGCGGCTTCTACAAGCGCGCGCAGATCGCCCCCGCGGATCTCGCGCTGGCCGGCGTCGCGCGCTTCAAGGACCTGCACCGGCTGACGATCTTCGCCGACAATCTCGTCCCCCATGTCCTGCGCTGTGACGGCGTGCTGCGATACGACCCGGCGCTTGGCGCCCACATCGACGCCGAGCGGCTGCTCCCGGCCGGGCCCTGGGAACGCGAGATCCGCGCCTGCGCCGTCCACGCCTGCGAGCTCATCGCCAGGCGCCTGAAGGTGTCGGAGCACGAGCTCGACAACTGGCTGTGGAATCGCGGCCAGGCGCCGGAATTCAAGCGAACGCCGCGACATCGGACCCGCAGCGTCTATTACTGAGCCCGGGCTCCTAACCTCCGGCCGGGCTCGGCCCCTTCGCTTGGCGCAGCGGGAGCACCTCGGCGGTCGACCGCTGCTCCGCGCCCGACAGTGCGGCGACCTCACGCTCGAGCTCCGCGATCCTGGTCGACAGCGCCTTGATCGCGTCGGCGATCGGGTCGGGCAGATGGATCCAGTCGGTGTCCGGCCCCTCGGGGCGCTTGCCCTCCACCCGCACGGGATGACCGGGGTTGCCGACGACCGTCGTGTTCGGCGGGACATCATGGATGACGACGGAGTTGGCGCCGATCTTCGCGCCGTGTCCAACCGTGATCGCGCCGAGCAGCTTGGCGCCGGCGCCGACGGTCACGTTGTCCTGGAGCGTCGGGTGACGCTTTCCGGTCGCAAAGCCGGTGCCGCCCAGCGTGACGCCCTGGTAGAGCGTCACGTCGTCGCCGATCTCGGCCGTCTCGCCGATGACGACGCCCGTGCCGTGGTCGATGAAGAAGCCCTGGCCGATCCGGGCGGCGGGGTGGATCTCGATCCCGGTCCACGTGCGGGAGAGCATCGACATCGAGCGAGGAAGGAGCGGCACCCCCATCCCGTGCAGGCCGTGCGCGACGCGATGGGCGAGCAGCGCCTGCACGCCCGGCCAGCCCGTCAGGATCTCGCCGCTCCCGGCCCCGCGGGCCGCGGGGTCTCGCGCGTGTGCCGCCGCGACATCGCGGCGCACCTCGCCGATCACGCGCGAGAGGGTGCCGAAACCGAGCATCGACCAAGGGTAGCGGCCGCGAAACGCGGGCTTTCGGGCGTTTCGCTACGGCGCGAAGAAGGGCGTCGAGACGTAGCGCTCGCCGGAGTCCGGCAGCACCACGGCGATCCGCTTGCCCTGCGACTCGGGTCGTCGACCGAGCTCGATCGCGGCCCACAGCGCCGCGCCGCACGAGATGCCGACGAGCGCGCCCTCGCGCCGCGCCGCCTGGCGCGCCGTCTCGATCGCGTCCTCGTCGCCGACCGGGATGACCTCGTCGATGATCTCGCGGTTGAGCACCGGCGGGACGAAGCCCGCACCGATGCCCTGGATCTTGTGCGGCCCCGGAGCACGGCCCGAGAGGACTGCCGAGCTCGCCGGCTCGACGGCAACGACGTGCAGCTTGGGGTTGCGCTGCTTCAGGTGCTCGCCCGCGCCCGTGATCGTCCCGCCCGTCCCGACGCCGCAGACGAGGACGTCGATGTCGCCGTCCAGCGCGGCCCACAGCTCGGGTCCGGTCGTGCGGCGATGCGCCTCCGGGTTGGCGGGATTGGAGAACTGATCGGGCAGGAAGACGTCCGGGCTCGTCGCCATCGCGCGCGCGGCGTCGACCGCCTCGTTCATCCCGCCGAGCGATTCGGTGATCTCCACGCGCGCGCCGTACAGGCGCAGCAGGCTCTCGCGCTCGCGGCTCATGCCCTGCGGCAGCGTGAGCACGAGGTCATAGCCCTTCGCCGCGCAGACGAACGCGAGCGCGATGCCGGTGTTGCCGGAGGTCGCCTCGACGATCGTGGTGCGGCCGGGCTCGATGATCCCCTCGGCCTCGGCCGCCTCGATCATCGCGACGCCGATGCGGTCCTTGACGCTGCCGCCCGGGTTGAACGACTCGAGCTTGCCGAACAGCCGTACGCCGTCGGGGGCCATCCGCGTCAGCTCGAGCATCGGCGTTGCACCGACATAGTCGGCAATGTTGACCGGAATTCCTGCCATCGCACGCAAGCGTACGCAGCAGCGCCCGCTGATGGGCGCTGGCGCGCGGGAGCGCTGCTAGCGGTGCCTCTCCGGCTGGCAGCGCACGCGGCCGGAGTCCTGGATCCGCCCGGTCGTTGAGATGAACTCGTAGGAGGCGTGACCGCGGCGCAGGCGCAGGCGCAGCGCGCCGTGGCTGTGATCGTTGGAGTATGCGAGGCGCTTGTCGCTCGCGTCCACGTCATAGAGGGTGCGACCGCCCGCGCCGGAGACGAACTGCGTGATGCCGTCGATCGGACGTAGCCGCTGCATGTCGTGGTCGTGGGCGTTGAGGACGATCGCCGCCTTTGCGCGCAGCGCGTCCCAGAGCGGCGCCACGTCATCCTGGTCGCCGTGCTTGCCGGCGCTGAAGCGGGGGCGATGCCAGAACGCGAGCGTGCAGGTGCCCGAGCCCCTCAGTCGGCTGCGCAGCCATCGCTCCTGCGGCGAGCCGCGGTCGTGCGCGGCCTCGGAGTTCAGACTGAGGATCTGCCAGCCGCCGGCGTAGAAGGCGTACCAGGCGGCCGTGCGGCTGCGTCCCAGCGCCAGGCGCCAGTAGCGGTCATAGCCACTCTCGTGGTTGGGCCAGTCGTGGTTGCCGGCGGTTGGCGCCGTGATCCGCGCGAGGCGCCCGTAGCTCGGGACGTAGTTGGCCCGGAACTCGACGGCCTTGCCGTGCTTGTAGACGTCGCCGAGGTAGAGCAGGCGATCGACGCTGCTCGCCCGGATCATGTTCGCGACCCTGCGCCCGTCAGGGCTCGCGTCGCCGTCGCCGACCGCCCACAGCTCGGCCTTCGGCCCGGGAACCGAGCGCACGAGGTCGAAGCCGCCGCGGCCCGGCGGCGTGTTGTGGAGCGCTCCGAAGGCGAGCAGGCCGCCGATGACGATCACGATCGCGATGAGGATGCCGCGGACCAGCGTCACGCGCCGAGATCCACCTCCTCCCAAGGCA
>Ga0307502_10000259_pt1 | contig 14155 bp, 12 predicted proteins | sample 16_S_MG_FD_201364 | JGI IMG/M metagenome (GOLD analysis project Ga0307502, IMG submission 201364) | Soil microbial communities from Populus trichocarpa stands in riparian zone in the Pacific Northwest, United States - 16_S | ecosystem: Environmental > Terrestrial > Soil > Riparian zone > Trees... | reverse complement strand
GACCGAGGCGGTCATCACCGTGCCCGCCTACTTCAACGACGCCCAGCGCCAAGCCACCAAGGACGCCGGCAGGATCGCCGGCCTCGAGGTGCTGCGGATCATCAACGAGCCGACCGCGGCCGCGCTGGCCTACGGGCTGGACAAGAAGAACCACGAGACCGTGTTGGTGTTCGACCTCGGCGGCGGCACGTTCGACGTGTCCATTTTGGATGTCGGGGACGGCGTGGTGGAGGTCAGGTCGACGGCCGGCGACGGCCATCTGGGCGGCGACGACTTCGACCGCCGGATCGTGGACCACCTCGCCGAGGCGTTCCAGCAGGAGAACGGCATCGACCTGCGGAAGGACCCGCAGGCGCTGCAACGACTGTTCGAGGCGGCGGAGAAGGCGAAGGTCGAGCTGTCCTCGGTGTCCCAGACGAGCGTGAACCTGCCGTTCATCACGGCCGACGCCGGCGGCCCCAAGCACCTGACGACCACGCTGATGCGGTCGACGTTCGAGCAGATCACGGCTGACCTGGTCGAGCGGTGCCTCAACCCGGTGAAGCAGGCGATGGGCGACGCCAGGATCACCGCGAACGACCTCGACGAGGTCATCCTCGTCGGCGGGTCCACGCGGATCCCGGCCGTGCAGAACCTGGTCCGCCGGCTGACCGGCGGCAAGGAACCGAACATGACCGTCAACCCGGACGAGGTCGTCGCGCTCGGCGCGGCCATCCAGGCCGGGGTGCTCAAGGGCGAGGTCAAGGACGTCCTGCTGCTCGACGTCACGCCACTGTCGCTGGGCGTGGAGACCCGGGGCGGCGTGATGACGAAGGTCATCGAGCGCAACACGACGATCCCGGCGCGCCGCACCGAGGTGTTCTCGACCGCGGAGGACAACCAACCGGCCGTCGACATCGTGGTCCTGCAGGGCGAGCGGGAACGTGCGGCCGACAACCGGGTGCTCGGCCGGTTCCAGCTGACGAACATCAGGCCGGCGCCGCGCGGCGAGCCGCAGATCGAGGTCACGTTCGACATCGACGCCAACGGCATCCTCCACGTCACCGCCCGCGACAAGGACACCGGCGCCGAGCAGAGCATCACGATCAGCGAGAGCTCCAACCTCGACAAGAGCGAGGTCGAGCGCATGGTCGCCGAGGCAGAGCGCAACCGGTCGGAGGACCGCCGCGTTCGCGAGGAGGTCGACGCGCGCAACATGCTCGACTCCGCCGCGTACCAGGTCGAGAAGGCCGTCACCGACGACACGCCGGCACACGAGAAGGCCCGCGCGGAGATGCTCGTCCAGCAGGCGCGCGAGGCGATCCAGAACGAGGCGCCGCTCGACCAGGTGCGCTCGCTGACCAGCGAACTGCAGCAGCTGTATGCCGCGCTCACCTCGCCGAGGCCGAGCGAGGAGTCCACTTCGGACAGCTCGGGTGACGCCGCGGACGACGACGTGGTCGACGCCGAGTTCGACCGCGCCTGAGGTGAGGCGTCCGATGGCTGCCACCGAGGAATCCGCGGAGCAGGACAAACCCGAGCTGAGCTTCGACGAGGTCACCGACCGTTGGCGGCGGGCCCTCGCCGACCTCGACAACATTCGCAAGCGGCACGCCGCGGAGCTGGCGCGAGCACGGGAGGAGGAACGGGCTCGGGTCGCCGCCGTCTTCCTGCCCGTGCTCGACAACCTCGAGCTGGCGCTCACCCACGCCGGCACGAACCCGGCGGGAATCGTGCAGGGCGTACGCGCGATCCGCGACCAGGCGGTCCAGCTGCTGGCCGCGCTGGGGTACCCGCGCGATGACGAGGTCGGCGTCCCGTTCGACCCCCGGCGCCACGAGGTGGTGGCGGTCGACCACACCTCGGCCGACGTCGAGCCGAACACGGTGACCAGGGTGGTGCGGCCGGGGTACGGCGCCGACGGGCGGGAGCTGCGGCCGGCATCCGTGGCCGTCAGCGGGCGCCGGGAGTGACTGCCGTGGCGACCGACTTCTACGCCGCACTCGGCGTCGCCCGGGATGCGAGCCAGGACGAGATCCAGCGGGCGTACCGCAAGCTGGCCCGCCAGTACCACCCGGACGTCAACAAGAGCCCGGCCGCGGAGGATCGTTTCAAGGAGATCAGCGAGGCGTACCAGGTGCTGTCCGACCCGGAACAGCGGCGCAGGTACGACCGGTTCGGCCCGGACTTCCGGCAGGTCCCGGACGACTTCGACGAGCGGGCCGCCGCGGGCCGCCCGGGTGGCGGCCGTGTCCGCTACGCCCGTGGCGGGCCGGGCGGCTTCTCCGGGGTCGGCGGCGGTTTCGAGGGAATCGACATCGAGGACCTGTTCTCCGGCCTGTTCCGCGGTCGCGGCGGCGGGCCGGTTGCGGGCGCCGACCAGGAGGCCGTGCTGGAGCTGCCGGTCGAGGAGGCGTACCGGGGCGGGCGCCGCCGCCTCACCCTCGACGGGCGCGAGTTCGACGTCACCATCCCGCCAGGGGTCACCGACGGGCAGCGCATCCGACTCGCCGGGCAGGGCGGGCGCGGGTCGGCGAGCGCTCCGCCGGGGGACCTCTACCTGGTGGTGCGGATCAGGCCACACCCGCGTTACCGCCTGGACGGCCGGGACATCACGGTCGACCTGCCGGTCGCGCCATGGGAGGCCGCGCTCGGCGCAACGGTCCCGGTCGCCACACCGGGTGGCGACGTGAAGGTCCGCGTCCCGCCGGGCACGTCCAGCGGCAGGCGGCTGCGGTTGCGTGGCGCGGGCATGCCGAACCCGAACGGCAGGGCGGGCGACCTGTACGCCGAGGTGCGGGTGATGGTGCCGAAGAAGCTCAGCAAGCGCGAGCGTGAGCTCTTCGGAGAACTCGCCACCGTGTCCGACTTCGACCCGAGGAGGACGTGATGGCCGAGTACCTGCTCACCCGCCCCGTCCGGGAGAGCCTCGAGTCCGTGGCCGTCCGAAGTGGACTACATCCCGACCTGGTCCGCCGGTTCGCCGCACTCGGCCTGCTGGACTCCACGACCGACACGAATGGACGGCTGTGGTTCGCGCCGTCCACAGTGCACACACTGGCGCGGGTCCAGCGGCTACGTGCCGGTCTCAACCTCAACTACGCGGCGATCGGGCTGGTGCTCGACCTGCTGGACCGTATCGACGTGCTGGAAACACAGGCCAGGAGCCGCCGGCGATGGACATGAGCAGGCTGACCCAGAAGTCGCAGGAAGCGCTGCAGCGGGCGCAGGACGAGGCAACCCGCCGCGGGCACACCGAGACCGACGGCGAGCACCTGCTGCTCGCGCTTCTCGACCAACCCGAAGGGCTGGTTCCCCGGCTCGTCGAGGAGGCGGGCGCTGAGCTGGCCGTCCTGCGGAGCGCCGTCGAGGCGGAGCTGGCGCGGCGTCCGAAGGTGACCGGCCCGGGCACCTCACCCGGCCAGGTGTACGTCACCAAAAGACTCGCCGGGCTGCTGGAGACGGCCGAGCGGGAGGCCCAGCGGCTCAAGGACGAGTACGTCTCCGTCGAGCACCTACTGCTGGCGCTGGCCGAGGAGGGCACGAAGTCCGCGGCCGGACGGATCCTGTCCCAACACCGCGTGACACGGGAGTCGTTCCTGGCCGCGCTGACCAACGTGCGGGGCAACCAGCGAGTCACCTCGGCAACGCCGGAGGGATCGTACGAGGCGCTGGAGAAGTACGGTCGGGACCTCGTCGCCGACGCCCGCGCCGGCAAGCTCGACCCGGTGATCGGCCGGGACGCCGAGATCCGCCGGATCGTCCAGATCCTGTCCCGCAAGACGAAGAACAACCCCGTCCTCATCGGCGACCCCGGCGTCGGCAAGACCGCGATCGTCGAGGGCCTCGCCCAGCGGATCGTGCGCGGGGACGTGCCGGAGGGCCTGCGGGACAAGACGATCTTCTCACTCGACATGAGTGCGCTGGTCGCCGGCGCGAAGTACCGCGGCGAGTTCGAGGAGCGGCTCAAGGCGGTACTGAACGAGGTCAGGGCCGGCGAGGGTCACATCCTGCTGTTCGTCGACGAGCTGCACACCGTGGTCGGCGCCGGCGCGACCGAAGGAGCGCTCGACGCCGGCAACATGCTCAAGCCGATGCTCGCTCGCGGCGAGCTGCACATGATCGGCGCGACCACGGTCGACGAGTACCGCAAGCACATCTCCTCCGACGCCGCGCTGGAACGCCGCTTCCAGCCGGTGCTGGTCGACGAGCCGACCGTCGAGGACACCGTCTCCATCCTGCGGGGCCTGCGGGAGCGCCTGGAAGTGTTCCACGGCGTCCGGATCCACGACGGCGCACTGGTCGCCGCCGCGACGCTGTCGCACCGCTACATCACCGACCGGTTCCTGCCGGACAAGGCGATCGACCTCGTCGACGAGGCGTGCGCGCGGCTGCGCACCGAGATCGACTCCCTGCCCGCGGAGCTGGACGAGCTGACGCGGAAGGCGACGCGGCTGGAGATCGAGGACGCCGCGCTCTCGAAGGAGGACGATCCGTTGTCCAGAGCCCGGCTGGCTGACCTGCGCCGGGAACTGGCCGACCTGCGGGCCGAGGTCGACGCCAAGATGGCCCAGTGGGAGGCCGAGCGGCAGGCCATCCGCCGGGTGCAGGAACTGCGTTCGGACCTGGAGCGGCTGCGGCACGAGGCCGAGGAGGCCGAGCGGAGCTACGACCTCAACCGCGCCGCCGAGCTGCGGTACGGCGAGATCACCGAACTGGAACGGAAGCTGGCGACCGAGGAGGAGCGGCTGTCGGCCAAGCAGGGCGGCGACCGGCTGCTGCGTGAGGTCGTCACCGAGGACGAGATCGCCGAGATCGTCGCCGCGTGGACCGGCATCCCGGTCTCCCGCCTGAAGGAGGGCGAGCGGGACAAGCTGTTGCGGCTCGGCGACATCCTGCACGAGCGGGTCGTCGGGCAGGACGAGGCCGTCCGGCTGGTGACCGACGCGATCATCCGCGCCCGCTCGGGCATCCGCGACCCGCGCAAGCCGATCGGGTCGTTCATCTTCCTCGGCCCCACCGGAGTCGGAAAGACCGAACTGGCCAGGACCCTCGCCGAGGCGCTGTTCGACAGCGAGGACAACATGGTCCGGCTCGACATGAGCGAGTACCAGGAACGCCACACGGTCAGCCGGCTGCTCGGCGCGCCACCCGGCTACGTCGGCTACGACGAGGGCGGCCAGCTCACCGAGGCCGTGCGCCGCAGGCCCTACTCGGTCGTGCTGTTCGACGAGATCGAGAAGGCGCACCCGGACATCTTCAACACGCTGCTGCAGGTCCTCGACGACGGCCGCGTCACCGACGCGCAGGGCCGCACGGTCGACTTCCGCAACACGGTGCTCATCATGACCTCGAACATCGGCTCGCAGCACCTGCTCGACGGGGTCACCTCCGAGGGCGAGATCAAGCCGGAGGCCCGCGACGCCGTCATGACCGAGCTGCGCCACCACTTCCGGCCGGAGTTCCTCAACCGCGTCGACGACATCGTGCTGTTCACCCCGCTGGCGCTGCCGCAGCTCGAGCGCATCGTGGAGCTGCAGTTCGACCAGCTGCGGGAAAGGCTGGCCGAACAACGCATCGACGTCGAGCTGACCCCGGCCGGCCGCAAGCTCATCGCGCAGCGCGGGTTCGACCCGGTCTACGGCGCCCGGCCCCTGCGCCGCTACATCTCCCACGAGGTCGAGACCCAGATCGGCCGGGCGCTGCTTCGCGGCGAACTGACCGAGGGCCGCACGATCCTGGTGGACGCCCGCGACGGCGAGCTGGTCATCGAGTTCGCCGGGGTGAGCGCATGAACACGGTTGTCTGCCCCCACTGCGGGCGCAAGAACCGCGTGCCGGCCGCCGCCGAGGGCACACCGAAGTGCGGTAACTGCCACCGGCCACTGCCGTGGATCGCCGACGCCGGGGACGACGACTTCCACGAGGCCGCGGAGAAGGCGGCGATCCCGGTGCTCGTCGACCTGTGGGCCGCGTGGTGCGGGCCGTGCCGCATGGTCAGCCCCGCGCTCGAACAGCTCGCCCGGCAGTCGGGCGCCGCCCCCGCCAACGTGCTGCGGGACTGGCTGGACCGGGCACTCACCACCGACAGGAGGTAAAGGCATGAAGGCGAAGACGATGCTCGACCGCCTCACCGAGGGAGGCGGGCGGCGATGACCACCGTGTCCGACCCCCACCTGGCACTGGTCCACGACGTCGTGCCCCGCACACCACAAGGCTGCGAGGAATGCCTCGTTGCCGACACGCCCTGGGTACATTTGAGACTCTGCCTGACATGCGGGCACGTCGGCTGCTGCGACAGCTCACCGATGCGGCACGCCCGCGCGCACGCCAACGCCGTCGGCCATCCGATCGTCAGCTCCCTGGAGCCGGGCGAGAACTGGCGATGGTGCTACGTCCACGAGACCTACGTGTGAGGCGCGAAAGACGGCTCCCGGAGTTCCTACACCACGATCGCGTTGAGCCATTCGACGAGGCACAGTCAAACCGGGAGCCTAGCCGGGTGCCTGAGCCGGCACCGAGCGCTCGGTGCCGCCTCATGGCTCGCGGCCTACTCATATCGTGCGTCGCGCCGACCCGTTCGCGCCTCGGCTCGGTGGGGCACGGTTTCGCCGCCGAGCTCGAGCAGCTGGCCGCGGTGACCGGCTGGTCGCCGACGACGGTCCGGCGCCGGTTGACCGAGCTTCGCGAACGCGGCGTGCTGTACCTGGACATCGACGTCGACCCGAGCCTGTTCGGCGTCGGCCCCCGAACCCTGCTCTGGCTTTCGGTCGCCCCCGCATACCTGGAAGAGGCCGGTGCGGCCCTGGCCGGACATCCGGAGATCGCGTTCGCCGCCGCGACGACCGGGCCAACGAACCTGTACGCCAGCGTGGTGTGCGCGAACCAACGACAGCTGTACCGGTACCTGACCACCCGGGTGGCCATGCTGCCCGCCATCACCCACGTCGAGACGACAATACGAATACCGCGGGAAGCAGAGTTGGTGATCCCGGGGTTGCGCTGAGGGACATCCCCGATGCGGCGAGCCACAAGATCGGCTGGAGTAGTACTCACGAACTCCCCTCGACGAGAGAGCGCTTTCCCATGAAGACGACGGTCGAATGGATCCGTGCCGACGAGCGACTTCCCTATGACGGCGCCGGCATCGTCGCAGCCGTGACCGGTCGATATCCCGGCGAGCCCGATGACGACCCCGACTCGCTCGACGGTCAGGAGTTCTGGCTGGTGCTTCCCATGTATTTTCGCCGCCTCCATCCGGTGGACGAGACCGGAGAGGTCATCGAGAACTGTTTCTACGACTCCGACGGCGTGATCCGCTTCCCCGCCGGCAGGCCGACCGACGGGGAGGTGGTGACGCACTGGGCCGAGATGCCGAACCTGCCCGGCACGAACGTACAGCGACTCTTCGGCGACGACGTTCGCCCCGCACTCCGCACCATCACCACCGACTCCCCCAGCCGGCCCGGCTACACCACCGACTGACACTTCGCGCCGCGCCAGCCACAGCGGCCGACCCCAGTCGCCGCCCCAACCGCCTACGACGCGGCCAGCCGGGTGCAACCGCGCCGCCCCGACGTCAAACGGCCCATCGCCGCAGTGGCCACACCCTGTCGGCCACGTTGACGCCGGCTGGGCATCGCCGCTCCGCAACAGCGTCGGTTTGGGGCGCCTTCGGTTGAGGTAACGGTCGCCGTGGCTCGCGGTCTCCGGTCCGGCCGTCTCTCGGCGGTGCGTGCCGTCCCCACCGTGCGTCCTTTTCGGACTCGTCGAAGGCCATGTCGCGCCGGCCGGCGGTGTCCGGGATTCCGGACCGCGGAAACTACCTCGTGAACTGGGTCGACCTGCTCGCGGTGCGCACACTCGGCTCCTCGCAGTCCGCTAGACGGACAACTGACCGTTAGCGAGACCACGGATTTTTGGTTGAACTCTTGACTTTGACCGCCGCGCGACACATTGTGACTTCGTCCTCGTCCGTCTCGCGGACGATCGTCCGAAACTACACACCAGCCGCGGGTGCTCCCGGTGGACACCCCCACCGCCCGTGTCCGCGGTCCACCGAACGCCAGCCCTGTCCAGTTGCGACCCGAAGTCGTTTCGACCCGGTGCCGCGATGACGTTCCGGGGCGTGGGGCAGTTCCGCACGCCCACGCCCGTCCGGACTCAGACGCACCGGGGAAGTCCCGGCGCGCGCTTTTACGCCAGCAGACAAGGAAGTCGGCAATGAGCGACCAGACAACGAACAACGACGGCGAAAGTGGATTAACCCGCCGGAACGTCCTGCGCGGCGGAGCCGTGGCCGGCGCCGCGGCGGCCTTCGCGGCGGTGACCGGGACTACTCCGGCCTCCGCCCACGAGGACTACCGGGAAGGCACCCTCCGCGCCGACCTGGTGCTGTACAACGGCCGCATCCACACCATGGACGGCCGCGACCGGGTGGCCAGTGTCGTGGCGATCCAGGACGGGAAGATCGTCTACGTCGGCAACGACGACCGCGCCGCCCGACGCGCCTTCGAGGGCAACCCGAAGACGATCAACCTGCGCGGCCGCGTCGCGGTGCCGGGCCTGATCGACTGCCACAACCACATCGTCCTGATGGGCAACCGGCCCGGCTACCACACGCCGTTGGAGAACGCCTACTCCGTGTCCGACGTGCAGAACACCTACCGCCAGCGCGCGAGGGGTGTGCCGCGCGGCAAGTTCATCACCACCATCGGCGGGTTCCACTTCAACCAGTTCAGCGAGGTCCGGCTGCCGACGCTGGCCGAGCTGGACAAGGCGCTCCCCAACCACCCGGCCTACATCTCGATCGGCTTCTCCGGCCCGAGTGTGACCAACAGCCTCGGCAAGACGTTCTTCGAGGCCGCCGAGCTGCCGGTCACGGTCGGCGCGGACGGGGCGATCGCGTCCGGCACCGAGACCGGCAAGGCGACGCTGGCACTGCGCAGGACGCTCACCTTCGACGACCGCAAGCGCAGCGTGATCGACGCGATGGGCTACGCCACGAGCATCGGGATCACCACCCACCTCGACCAGGGCGCGTTCCAGGCGACCAACACCCCGGCCGACGGCGCCGCGCACGAGGACAACTACCGGATGCACCTGCCGTTCCTGTCCATCTACGACGAGGGCAAGGGCACGGTCCGGCTGCGCATCAACTACCTGCACCAGGACACCGACACGAACGTCGCCACCCTGCAGCAGCGCCTGCTCAACACGTTCAAGTTCTTCGGCAACGACATGGTGCGCAACGGCGCGATCGGCGAGTTCATCGCCGCCAGCTACTTCGGTGGCCCGGTGTTCCTGGAGGCCGCCCGGCGGAGTGCCCAGGCCGGCTGGCGCATCGAGGTGCACTCACTCTCCGCCACCGACTACCAGAGCCAGATCCAGGCGTTCGAGACCGTGAACGCGGAGACCAGCGTCAAGGATCTGCGCTGGGTGGTGGCACACGTCCCGCAGATCAACCAGGAGTACCTCAACCGGCTCAAGGCGATCGGCGGTGGGGTGAACCTGACGGGCTGGCAGTACCTGGCGGGCAACGGCCCACAGTCCGGGCCGCCGTTCCGCCTGATCGTGGACAACGGCATCCCGGCGGGCATGAGCTCCGACGGCATGCAGATCGCGCCGATGAACCCCTGGATCCACGCGTACTACGCCACCACGGGCCGCAACGCCAAGGGCGTGCAGATCAACCCGGGCCAGCAGATCAGCCGCCAGGAGCTGCTCGCCCTGTACACGCGGGACAACCAGTGGTTCCTCGGCGGCGAGGACGAGCAGTTGCTCGGCTCGCTGGAGGTGGGCCGCCTCGGTGACGTCGTGGTGCTCAGCGACGACTACTTCACCGTGCCGGCCGAGAAGCTCAAGAAGATCCGCTCCGTGCTGACGGTGGTCGGCGGCGCGGTGGTGCACGACACCGGCGACGTGCGTTAGCGCGCGTCGAGCAGAGAGGACAAACATGCGCATACGCACACTGACGGCCCTCGCGGCCGCCGTCGTGCTGACCGTGGCCGCGGCCGGGTGCAACCGCGGCAGCGACAGCGACAGCGCCTCCGGCAAAGGCGGTGGCCCGCCGATCGTGGTCGGTTCCACGCTCTCGCTGACCGGCGCGTTCGCCGCCACCGGCCAGATCCACAAGCTCGCGGGCGAGGAGTACGTCGACCGGCTCAACGCGGCGGGCGGGTTGCTCGGCCGCAAGGTCGAGTGGAAGGTGCTCGACGACCAGTCCGACCAGGCCAAGGTCGCCCAGCTCTACGAACGGCTGATCACCCAGGACAAGGTGGACCTGCTGATCGGGCCCTACGCCACGCCGAACATCCTGTCCGCGATGGCGGTCGCGCAGCGGCACGGGTACGTGCTCCCCCAGCACACCGCGGTCCTGGCGCCCCAGCTGACCTACGACTGCCAGTTCCCGGCCTGGTCGATCGGCCCGACACCGAACAAGTTCATCCCCGACCAGCTGTTCGACGCCCTGGACTCGCTGCCGACGCCGCCGAAGAAGATCGCCGTGGTGACGAGCCAGAGCGGCTCGGCGGCGTTCGTCACCGACGGCTTCGGCGACGACAAGACCGGCGTCCTGACGATCGCCAAGGACCGTGGGCTCGACGTCGTGGCGAACGTGCACTACCCGCCGACCACCACCGACTGGGCGCCGATCGCCACGCAGGTGCGTGACGCCGACCCCGACCTGATCATCAGCAACGGCCTCGGGGTCGACGCGGTCAACCTCGTGCAGGCGATGAAGCAGCTGAACTACACGCCGAAGAAGATGTTCGCCCTCTTCCCCGCGCCGGGTCCGCTGCTGGCCCTCGGTGCGCCGGCCGACGGGATTCTGTCGGTCTCCATGTTCGAGCCCAACAAGCCGATCCTGGACAAGCTGGGCGCGAAGGCAACCGAGATCACCACGGACTTCACCAAGCGGGCGAAGGAGGCCAAGCTGCCCTACACCACCTTCGAGACGCAGGCAGCGGCGTCGTGGAACGCGTGGGACATCCTCGCCGCCGGAGTCACCGAGTCGGGCGGCACCGACCAGCGCAAGATGTGCGCCTCGCTGCACGACAAGGGCGCGGACACCACGTTCAGTGGCCACCTGAAGTTCGATCCAAAGGATCACAACTTCTGGCCGACCACCCAGACGCTCAAGCAGATCCAGGACGGCGACTGGGTCACGGTCTGGCCGAAGAACAAGGCCGCGGCACCGCTGAAGTAACCCGCTGGGGGCGGCCCCGCACCGGGCCGCCCCTTCAACTTCACGAGGTGGACATCCATGAACGTCGTCCAGGCCACCCTCAGCGGCGCGCTGATCGGTGGCCTCTATGCCCTGATGGCCATCGGCCTGTCCGTGACGTGGGGCGTGCTGCGGGTGATCAACCTCGCGCACTTCGGGTTGATCCTGATCGGCGCCTACCTCACCTTCCAGCTCGCCACGTCGTGGGGCATCGACCCGCTGCTGACGCTCGTGGTCACCGTGCCGGCCATGTTCGTCGCCGGCGCGGTCCTGCAGTGGATCTTCGACCGGCTCGCACTGACGGAGTTCAACTCGCTGCTGGTCAGCTTCGGCCTGCTGATCATCACCATCCAGGTGGCCAGCAACGTCTGGAGCGCCGACTTCCAGCGGATGGACGCCACGGTCAACCCGTACGCCACCGAGTCGGTCTCCATCGGGCGATTGGTCTTCCCGGTCACCACACTGCTGGCGTTCGTCCTCGCCGGACTGGTCGTGCTCGGCGTCCACCTGGTGCTGCGGCGTACCTTCGCCGGCCGCGCGTTGCGGGCCATCGCTCAGGACCGGGCGGTGGCCGGCGCGTTCGGTGTCGACCATCGGCGGCTGAGTTTGTTGCTCGGTGGCGCGGTCGGTGCCACCGCGGCACTGGCCGGCGCGGTGTTCTCGTTGTCCAACGCCCTGACGCCGGAGACCGCGTACGAGTGGTTCGGCATCGTGTTCGCCGTCGTCATCCTGGGCGGCATCGGCGAGGTGGTCGGCACGTTCGCGGCCGGCGTCCTGGTCGGGGTGCTTTCCGGTGTGGTGTCGGTGGTGTGGTCACCGGCGACCGCGCCGTTCGTGTTGTTCTCGGCCATCATCCTGGCGCTGCTGCTGCGGCCGCGCGGACTGTTCGCGATGGGAGCGGTGCGATGACCGCGGGTGTGCGCGGCGCGGTGGTTCTTCTCGTGGTCCTGTTCGGACTGCTCGCGCTCGGCGTGTTCGGGCCTGACCTCGACTTCCCGTCCTTCTACCTGGTGCTGCTGGGCACCGTCTTCTTCTGGATCGCACAGACGTCCAGCTGGAACCTGCTGTCCGGGTACGCCGGCTACTTCAGCTTCGGGCAGGCCGCGTACGTCGGCGTCGGCGCCTACTGCACCGCGGTGCTGACGGGCCGGCACGGGGTGAGCTTCTACTGGACCGTGCCGCTCGCCGCCGTCCTCTGTGGACTTCTCGCCCTCGGCATCGGCGCGGTCGCGTTCCGTCTCGGCTCGCTGCGGGGTGAGATCTTCGCGCTGTTGACCCTGGCGGTGCCGTTCATCCTGTCGGCGTTCGCGCGGATCAACGGCGACATCGACGGCGGTCAGGGCACGATCGTCCCACCGCCCGAGGCGCCGGGCGACATGGACTTCCAGCAGTTCCAGTACCTGCTGGCCCTGATCGTGGCGGCGCTCGCGGTCGGGGTCTCGTACCTGGTGCAGCACAGCCGCGCGGGGTCGGCGCTGACCGCCATCCACGACGACGAGGATGTCGCCGAGGTGCTGGGCGTACCGACGTTCCGGTACAAGATCCTGGCCATCGTGGCGGGCGGGATGCTCGGCGGGGTCGCCGGCAGCGTGTACGCCCTGCAGATCGGTTTCGTCACCGTGGAAAGCGTTTTCGGCCTGACGATCCCGCTGTTCGTCATCGTCATGGCGGTGCTGGGCGGACGCGGCCACTGGCTCGGCCCGGTGCTGGGCGCCGTGCTGATCGTCGTCCTGCAGGACCGGTTGTCCTCCTACGGCCTGGACTCGTGGAACGCCATCTTCCTCGGCGCGATCCTGGCGATTCTCGTCGCCGCGGCGCCGGCAGGGCTCTACGCCCGGTTGAAGGCACGTCCGTGGGTTGCGCTCATCGCGTTCGTCGTGGTCTGCGGTGTGCTGGCGATCGTCAACCTGTGGGGCGAGGAGCTGGACTGGATCCTGGCGGGCCTGCTCGCGGCCGCCGCTGCCGCGATCGTCCTCGGCACACGACGCAAACCTGTGCCCGTGCCACAGCAGGCCGCCCCCGAACCGGCTGTGTCCACAGTGGAGGACGAACCGGATGACGTCCCACCGGTCGGCGACGTCGTCGTGGAGTGTCGCAACGTGGCCAAGCACTTCGGTGGTGTGCGTGCGCTGGAGGACGTCAGCCTCGACATCCGCACCGGCGAGCTGATCGGCCTGATCGGACCCAACGGTTCCGGCAAGACCACCCTGGTCAACCTGCTGTCCGGCACCTTCCGGCCGACACAGGGCGAGATCCGCGTCGGTGGTCGGGACATCACCCGCCTTGCCCCGCACCAGATCGCCCACGTCGGTGTGGCCAGGACCTACCAGATCCCCAAGCCCTTCGCGTCTATGACGGTACGGGACAACGTGGCCACCGCCATCATGTTCGGGCGTGAGCCGATGTCGTTGCGCGCGGCGCGACCGCTCGCCGAGGAGCATCTGGCAACCGTGTCGCTCGACCACCTCGCCGACTCCTACCCGGCCTCGCTCAACCTGCACCAGCGACAGTTGCTGGAGACAGCCAGGGCGATCGCGTCCGGCCCCAAGGTACTTCTGCTCGACGAGGCGCTCGCCGGGCTCAACCCGGCGGAGCTGGACAACGCGGTGCGGGTCGTGCGGCGCATCCACCGCAGCGGCATCACGATCGTGATCGTGGAGCACCTGCTGCGGGTGCTCAACCAGGTCTGCACGCGGATCGTGGTGCTGGACCGCGGCACCAAGCTCGCGGACGGCGAACCGCGGACCGTGATGAGCGACCCCGACGTGGTCCGCGCGTACCTGGGGAGGCAGGCCCATGTCTGACGTACTGCTGGAGATCTCCGACCTCGACGTCCGCTACGGCGACGCCCGCGCCCTGTGGGACGTGGCGTTGCGGGTGGACGCCGGGGAGACGGTGTGCGTGGTCGGCCCCAACGGCGCCGGGAAGTCCACTCTGGTCAACGCCATTGCCG
>Ga0307502_10000258_pt1 | contig 14166 bp, 12 predicted proteins | sample 16_S_MG_FD_201364 | JGI IMG/M metagenome (GOLD analysis project Ga0307502, IMG submission 201364) | Soil microbial communities from Populus trichocarpa stands in riparian zone in the Pacific Northwest, United States - 16_S | ecosystem: Environmental > Terrestrial > Soil > Riparian zone > Trees... | reverse complement strand
GAGCGACCGGCGACGACGCTTCAGGGCGTCCATTCGCCGCGCTTCGGCGACGTGCTTCGCCGCGGCAGCGGCAGCGGGCGCTCGGGCAACCATACGCCGGGCGACGCCTGGGCGGTGATCGCGCCCGGCGCCTCGGCGCCGCGCGCGCCGGCGCACCCAGCACGCCTCGCCGACATCGCGAGCACGATCGCCGCCGTCTGCGGCGCCGACAGCGACGGGCTCGCCGGCGAGCCGCTGCTCACGAGCTCGTAGCGGCGCCCGCGGCTCGTCGAGCTGACGCGGCCTTCTCGCCGCGCGCCAGGCGCAGCGCGAGCTCCTGCAGCGCTCCAGCCGCGATGCCCACCTGTGCGAGGACCGTCAGCGCAGCAATCCCGGCCCCTGCCCGCGTGGCTTCGCGCGCGAGGCGACGGTAGAACAGCGCGCCGGCGAGCCGCCGCTCGTCGCCGCCGGTCCGGTACAGCACCGCGCCGCGTCCGTAGCGCCGCTGCTGGCGTAGCAGCGAGCGCAACCCAAGCTGCGGCCGGTGCAGGACGACGGCGTCGGGCACGAATCGCAGCGTCGCGCCGGCCTGCCCGAGCCGCGCGCACCAGTCACGATCCTCGCCGGCGGCGCGCGGGAACGAGGGGTCGAACGGCAGCCGCCGGGCCAGCGGCGCGGCGCAGCCGAGGTTGCACGACGGAGCGAAGCCGAGGCCGCCGTGCGCGGCATCGAGCGACGTGACCGTGAGCAGATGCGTGATGAGCTGCGACGCCGCGGCCGCGGAGCCCGCCGCCTCGTCGGCGCGCGTCGTCCCGGCCGCCGCGCCGTTGGTGGCACATGCCGCGGCGAGTCGCTGCGCCCAGTCTGGTTGCGGCATGCAGTCGTCGTCGGTGAAGCACACGACGGCGCCGGTCGCCGCGCGCACGCCGATGTTGCGGGCGGCTGCCGGGCCCTCGCCTGTCCCGCGGACCAAGCGCGCCGCAGGCGCCGTGCGGGCGACCACCGTACGGACGGCGGCCGGATCGCGGGAGCCGTCGTCGACAACGATGATCTCCAGGCCCGGCGTCGTCTGCCGCGCGAGCGCCGCCAGGCAGCGTTCCAGCGCCGCCGGACGGTCGCGCGTTGGGACTACCACCGACACCGCGGTCGCGTTCACGCGGGCTCCGTGCGCCTGGTCTGTCACGAGCGGCAGCGTAGCGGCGGGTGGCCTCGGCCCGGTACCGCCAGGCGCTGTTTGCGACCCGTGCGGCGTTTGAACGGTGTTCACCCGTCTGTCACGCCCAGAGAACAGCCATGACGACCGCGACGACCACAAACGCCGTCGAGATCCAGGAGACGCTGCGCCTCCTGTACGTCGAGCGCGCGCTTGCGCGGACTCGCGGCCTGCACCTCAACCAGATGTACATGGCCGAGCTCGAGCGGGACATCGCCACCCACCGCGCCGCGTACACCGGTGCGGCGCTGACGGAGATCGCGACGTTCCGCGGCCAGCTGTCGGGCCAGCTCCTCGGCTGACCCTGGCCGGCGGCGATCATCCCGCGCGCCTTGGCGCCGAAGCACCATGAGCCATCACGGGCCGGTATCGTCGCCCTGGCGCACGTCCGTCGTCCGGGCATGCCACATGTTGCGGCCACGATGACCCGACACATCACCGGCTTCATCCACGACTTGGACGTCGCCGACGTTCCGCCCGGCGTGCTGGCCCAGGCAAGGCAATGCCTTCTCGACCTGATCGGCGTCGCCGCGGCCGGCAGCACGACCGCGCTGTCGCGCATCATGCGCGACCACGCGGCGCGCCACCTGCGCGGGGAGGAGAGCACGGCGCCGTTGCTGTTCGACGGCCGCATGGTCAGTCCGCCCGGCGCGGCGCTCGCCAACGCCGCCACGATCGACGCGATCGACGGCCACGACGGCCACCGGCTCACGAAGGGACATGCCGGCGCGGCGATCCTGCCGGCGGCGGTATCGGTTCTGGCAGACAACGTGGACGCCACGACCGACGATCTGCTGATCGCCCTCGTGGTCGGCTACGAGATCGCGAACAGGGCCGGCATCGCGCTGCACGGCGCGGGGCTTGACTACCACAGCTCCGGCGCTTGGAACGCGCTTGGCGCCGCAGCTGTCGGCGCGCGCGCACTCAGCCTCGACGAGACCGCAACGCGCCATGCGCTCGGCATCGCCGAATACCACGGCCCGCGCGCCCCGATGATGCGCTGCGTCGATCACCCGACCATGGTCAAGGACAGCTCCGCCTGGGGCGCGCACGCAGGCGTGTCGGCGGCGTTGCTCGCCGCGGCTGGATTCACCGGCGCGCCGGCCGAGCTGCTGAGCCTCGACCCACCCCTGTGGGAGGGCCTCGGCGAGCGCTGGACGCTTCTGGAGCAGTACCTCAAGCAGCATCCGGTATGCCGCTGGGCGCATCCCGCGGTGGAGGGTGCGCTACAGCTCATGACGCTGCACGACCTTGTCCCGACGAGCATCCGGCGGATCGAGGTCGTCACGTTTGCCGCCGCCGCAAGGCTGGCCACAGGCATTCCAGTGACCACCGAGGTGGCGCAATACAGCCTGCCCTTTCCGGTTGCGATCGCGGCGGTACACGGGATGGTCGAGCCGGAGATCATCGCCCACCCCAACCGGGCGGACGAGCAGGTGCGCAGGTTGACGGAGAGCATGCGCGTGCACGAGTCGCCGGAGATGACCGCGCAATTCCCGGCGAGCCGTGCCGCCGAGGTGACGGTCGTCCTGGACGACGGTCGGCGGCTGTGTTCGGGCTCGGTCACAGCGCTCGGCGACCCGGAACAGCCGCTGTCCACCGAGGCGGTGGCGACGAAGTTCCTCAGCTTCGCCGCTCCGGTGCTCGGCTCGGCAGCGGCCGAGCAGCTCCTCGCGCAGCTCGGGTCCGCGCAGAACGGCTCTCTCAGCGGGCTGCTCGATCAGCTCCAAGTCCTGGTGTAGGCGCGCACCGGCCGTTTGTATGTATTTGCAAGGAGCCCGAGGCGCTCTCACAGACGTGGCCGCCGCCTGGTTCGCTAGCTCCATCATGGACCGCCAGTGGCCGAGCCACAGACAAGCGATCGAAGACAGAGCCCCGCGCGCCGCGCGGAGCGCTCGACAACCCAAGGAGAGCCTTGATGCTCGATCTGAAGCACGGCGGTCACGTCCTCCCCGACGATGCGCCGGGCGCGAAAGACCTCGCAACCAAGCTGGGGTTCCAGCTCGCCCACAAGCCCCCGCAGGGGACGCCGTTTGACTACCTGCTGCCGGACCTGAAGCACAAGGCGGATGCTCACATCCCCGGTGCCCCCGCGACGGTCACCGCCAACCTCAAGGCGCTCGGCGCCGCGATGATCGACGACTCCCCTGGGGGCCAGACCGACCCCGCGGTCGAGGTCAACTCCAACATCCCGGCGGTGTACACCTACTGGGGTCAGTTCATCGATCACGACATGACGGCGAACACCGATCGTGACTCCACGACGAGCGACATCACAAAGACGCCGCTCGTGCCGGTGAACCCCGACAAGGTCGCGAGCGATCTGCGCAACCTGCGGCGGCCGACGTTTGACCTTGACACCGTGTACGGAAACGGCCCCGGTCTCGACGACGACGACGACGACGACCATGACGACGATGACGACGACAAGCGAGATTCCGGCAGAGCCGACAAGGGGTTCTACGACGGTATCCGCCTGCGCGTAGGCGACAACGCCGTCGGACCAAACATCAAGGGCGTGCGGATTCCCCCGGTGGACGACCTCAAACGCGATCTTCCGCGTATCGGCCCGCTCCTCGACGCCCACGTGATCACGGAAGCGGACATTCCCGAGACCATCAGGAACGATGCGAACAAGCGCAATCGGCCGTTCATCGGCGACCTGCGCAATGACGAGAACCTGATCGTCGCGCAGTTCCACCTCGCGTTCCTGCGCTTTCACAACAACGTGGTGAAGGCGATCGAAACCAACCCGAGGGCGTTCGGACTGCAGCACGCCGGCCCCGACAGGCGCTTCCGCGTCGCGCGGCGCCTGGTGCGCCACCACTACCAGTGGCTTGTCGTCAACGACTACCTGCCGACGGTGACGCTACCCGGTGTCGTAGGCAAGATCCTCGTCGGCGGCAACAAGTTCTACAGGCCGCTGAGGGGCGGGACGCTGTTCGCGCCGCTTGAGTACTCCGTCGCGGCGTTCCGCTTCGGCCACACGATGGTCCGCGGCGCCTATGACCACAACCGCAACTTCGGCCGAGCAGTTCCGCCGGACGCCAATCAGGCCAATGTCGCGTCCTTCGCGCAGCTGTTCCTGTTCACTGGCAATGGCCACAAGATCGACCCGGCTGACCCCAGCAAGAGCCAGCTGAAGCCGTTCGACGGCGAGCCGACGCTGCCGTTCAACTGGGTCATCGAGTGGGACCGCTTCTCGAACAAGGCCGATCCCAACGAAGCGCACATGGCCCGCAAGCTCGACACGCGGCTGGTCAACGCGATCCACAACATGCCCAACGAGGGCCTCGGGGTCCAGGACGACAGCGATCCGAGCAACAAGATCATCCGACTGATGCTGCGCGACCTCGCTCAGCGCAACCTGCTGCGCGGCTACCTGCTGAGCATCCCGACCGGGCAGGCCGTCGCCAAGGCGATGGGAGTTCCGGCGCTGTCCGAAGAAGAACTGCGCCGGGGCAACACGCCCGCCGTCAACGCGGCCCTGGAGACCGGCGGGTTCTTGCAGAACACGCCGCTGTGGTACTACGTCCTCAAGGAGGCGGAGGTCCGGGCCAACGGCAACTCGCTCGGCGAGCTGGGCAGCCGCATCGTCGTCGAGACGCAGATCGGGCTGCTGCGCAACGACCCGCGGTCCTTTTTGAACGTCAACGGCGGGTGGGATCCCTCCAAGGGCGTCAAGCTCGCAAACGGCGACCCGATCGTCACGATCCGCGACTTCTTCGCGTTCGCCGATCTCGCCGCCTGACCGCTGGGCACCCCGGGCCGGGCTGGCCGGCCCGGGGGCCGCTCTGAAGACCACCAGGATCACGCCGCATCCGTGACCGCGACCCAATCGCACGGGACCTCAGCTTGGGCGAATTGACGAACGATCAGGCGGGTATGCAATGAGCCCTCATGAACGAGCTCATCCCCTTGGGTGGCACGGGGTGCCTGGATCCAGCCTTGTACGACGACAACCTCGCCGGCTACGGGGCCAGCATCTATGACCTGATCGAGGAGGAGCCGCAGCCGCGCGGTTGGCGCGCGGGACAGCCGCCGAGCTGGTGTGAGATATGGCTGGGAGTCGAGTGACGCAGCCACCGCCGACGGCGGCGGCGGCGGCGGGCTAACGGCCTATAGCGCAGCATGTCCAGCCGCCCGCGCCGCGCGAGGTAGCTGGTAAGGAGCCTGGTCAACCGCGGCAGGCGGCGTACTCTCCGCGCATGGACACAGGCATCGGCTTCTTCTCTACGCACGACGCGATCGGCCCGGCGGCGCTTGCCAGGCTGGTCGAGGAGCACGGACACGCGGCGCTGTACTTTCCCGAGCACTCGCACATCCCTGCCAGTCGCGAGACCCCGTATCCCGCCGGCGGCGAGCTGCCGCGCAAGTACGCCCACACCTATGACCTGTTCGTGACGCTGGCGACGGCTGCGGCGGCGACCTCGCAGCTGCGGATCGGCAGCGGGATCTGCCTCGTCATCGAGCGCGATCCGATCCATACCGCGAAGGAGGTCGCGAGCGTCGATCATCTCTCCGGCGGGCGGATGGAGTTCGGGATCGGAGCGGGCTGGAACCGCGAGGAGATGGCCAATCACGGCACCGACGCGCGCGTGCGAATGGCGATCATGCGCGAGCGCGTCGAGGCGATGAAGGAGATCTGGACCTCCGAGGAGGCGAGCTACCACGGCGATCACGTCTCCTTCGACCGCATCTGGTCCTGGCCGAAGCCCGCCCAGTGGCCGCACCCGCCGGTGCTGGTCGGCGGCAACGGGCCGACCGTCCTGGACCGCGTGCTGGCGTTCGGCGACGCGTGGTTTCCGAGCTGGATGCCCGAGGGCGTGCTCGAGCGCATCCCCGAACTGCGCTCGCGAGCGGCCGACGCCGGGCGCGAGATCCGCGTGCTGATGATGGGCGTCCCTGCTGACCCGCACGTGCTGGAGCGTTGCCGGGAGGTAGGCGTGGTGCGCGTCGTGCACTGGCTGCCGTCAGCCAACCACGGACGCGTCGAGCCCGCGCTGGAGCGCTTCGAGGACGCATTCGCCGAGATCAACGGGGAATGACGTCCGGACCCGGCGCGAGCGCTGTGATGGCGCTCGGCCACGCGCGGCATCGGCGATGACCGCCGACGAGGCCCGCGAGCGTTTCGCGTCGGCGCGCGTCGCGCGGCTGGCGACCGTCGACGAGCACGCCAGGCCGCACCTCGTCCCGATCGTGTTCGCCCTCGACGGCGACCGCGTCTACCACGCGGTCGATCACAAGCCCAAGCGCACGACGGCGCTGCGCCGGCTGCACAACATCGCCGTCAACCCGTGCGTCTGCGTGCTCGCCGACGCGTACGACGACGCCGATTGGAGCCGGCTGTGGTGGGTCCGCGCTGATGGCGTCGCGCGCGTCCTCCCGGCGGGATCGGGGGAGTCGCAACCGGCGCTGGCGTTGCTGCGCCGGCGCTACGCGCAATACCGCGAGACGCCGCCGACCGGGCCCGTCGTCGCGATCGACGTCGAGCGTTGGACAGGCTGGCAAGCGGCGCCGTGAGCGCGCCGCTCGCGCGCTCCTACTCTCCGTATTCGCTGTGGACTCCCGGGGGCGTCAACGCAGCGATGTAGTGGTGTGGGAGATGGTCGTAGACCGAGGCGTGGAAGGTGACGTTACGGGTGATTTGAAATTGGCGGGCCAGGAACGAGAGGGGATTGCCGACGACCTCCAGAAGAGACTTGATCTGTCCCCTCGGTGTCTTGTTGTGGTGCCACTGACCTTCGCCTCCATTTGTGCGGTACTGGTACTCCTGGCCGAAATGTTCGAACGGTCCTGATTGTGTCGGAGGAAGCTGGGGAGCAATATCGTTGGCGTAGACGTACCGGATGACGTTGTCGCGTAGAAACGGTACGTCGTTACACGCTTCGGCGAGCAGCGGAGTGCCGATCATGAACTGTCCGAACGTATACACGGCCTTGAGCTTTGCGGCGATTGGGGCGTACGAACGCTCGGTCGTCAGCATGACGCCCATCATCGCGGCCATCGACGCGCCGAGGCTGTGGCCCGTGACGTACAGCGATTCGAGCGCGTGATCCGGCTTCGTACCGCCCTCTTCGAGGACCGACTCCCCGTCCAAGGCGCGCTGCAATGCGGCCACTATCGCGTAGCGCGTCGACCGCACGTTGCGGTAGACGCCGCCGTGCACGTCGAACGTGCCTGGCGAGTGCGGAAACGAGATGGGGATCTTCTCCGGATTGACGTCAGTGTCGGTGAGCCAGGTGATGAGGCTCGTCGGTGGGGTCCCTCTGTAGCAGAGAATCACGACCCGACCATCGTGGCTCTGTATGAGAAACGCGGTCGAGGAAATAAGCATGACGTCGACGACCTGAGCCACCATGCGACAGCGATTATCGACCATGCCCATCCTGGCCATGATCATCGCGACCGTCGCCGCGTCTGAGTAACCGTACCCTGCGCATGTTGCCATGACGTGTGCGACCGTGGCATCCGGATGTGCGTCGGTCGCCGCGAGGGTTTCCACGAGCTCATGGTAAACCGGGAACGTCGGCGTGCTGGTCGGCTTCATAGGTCTGAGCTCGGCGAGGCTCGGGGCCGTACAATCCTGGGTCTGCATGCCAACCTCTCGGGGTGGGAGTGACTTTGACAGAGCGGCGGCGCAGATCAGCCGCTGGCCGCCGGCTGACGCAGCGCGAAGTAGCCGACGTTCGTGAAGCGCTCGCCCCGCAGCGCCGGCAGCCGCAAGAGGATCCGGCCGAGGTGCGTGTTGGGCACGAGCTCGACCAGCTCGTCGCGAATCGCGTACAGCGGCCACAGGAGCATCGCCGGCAGGCCCGAGTCCGCCGTCAAGCGGTCGAGTCCGGTCTTGTGCCGGGCGTCCAATACCTTGCCGCGCCACGGCATCCACAAGCTCGTCACGAGGCGGACCGGCAGGTCGATCAGCGGGTTGACGACGGTCGTCACCAGGATCCCATCGGTCGGCCCGTCAAGACCGCGCGGCGGTGTGCCGATCTCGAACAGCTGCTCGAGCGCCTTGGTATCGCGCTTGGCGCCGAGCTGCTTGATCCAGTCCCACATCTCCTCCTGGACGCCGACCGGATCGTGCGGCGCGTCCGCGCGCAACTCAGCCACGCGATCGGCGATCGAGCCATTGCCTGTCGTGGGCTTGGCTCGCGTTCGCGCGCTCGCGCCCGCGCCGCTGAGGGTCGCGGTCACGACCGCCTCCTCGTCGTTTGCAGGTATGCCCGCGCCACGGCGCCGCCCGTTGGCAGGCGTCGGCGCTCGGTCGTCACCCTCCAAGGCTCCGTCGTAGGCAGGCAGGCGCAGCTCGCGGCGCAGGTGGTCGGCCGCGCGCTCGGTGAACATCGAGATCGTCAGAAGCGGGTTGACCGCCAGCGCGCGCGGCATGACCGAACCGTCACTGACGTAGAGCCCCTTGTGCACGCCGCCGTCAGGGTTGAACACGCGGCCCCGGTGGTCGACGACCCCGTACTCGACGCTGTCGGCCGTCGCGCAGCCGCCGAGCGGGTGCGCCGTGAGGAGGTTGTTGCCAAGCAGCGGGCTGCTCCAGACCGGATTGGTGATGTAACTCCCGTCGATCTGCTTGACGGCAGCCGTGAGCAGGTCGTCGATCTCGCCGTAGATCCGCTCGTCCGGCGCGCCCGGCCATTCGATGCCAAGGGACCCGTCGTCGTTGAGCACGATCCGGCCGTCGGAGCTGTCGTGGGCCATGATGAGGAAGGCAAGCGAGTGGTTCAGCGCCCCGTCCGTATTCCACTCGAGGTCCTTGCGCCAGCGATTGACTCGATCCACGTGCCAGTCGGGATGCTCGATCGCGGCGAGGCCCATGAGCGCGATCCGCAGCGAATCGATGAGCGCCGACGGCGCCGTCAGGTCCTCCACCGTGAAGCGCTTGCCCAGATCGGGCTGATCGGCACCGAAGCGCATGATCGACGTGATGCTCGGGCCGGCCTTGATCGAAGAGCGCGGACCAGTGTCCATCCCAAAGCCCTGGGAGTCGGTGACGCGGTCGGTGTTGTACGCAACGACGAAGTTGTCGCCGTTGCCGCTGAAGTCTTCGCCCAGACGGGGCGAGAGCGCGAGGCCGTGTACGCGCGAGCGCAGCAGGATGCCGGTCGTGCCGAGTGAGCCGGCGCTGAGCACGACGCGCTTGGCGGTGATGACGCGATCGGAGACCTTGCGCCCGCGCGCGCCGCTGCGGCGGCGGCAGTGGAGGCGGTAGCCCTCGTCGCCGGCGCTCGCGACGCGGTCGACTTCGATGCGAGTGAAGAGCCGCGCGCCGAAGTGCTGCGCCATCGGCAGGTAGTTCGTCATGAGCGTGTTCTTGGCGCCGACGTTGCAGATCATCGAGCAGTCGCCGCAGTTCGTGCACGCCCGGCGGCGCACGCCGTAGCGCGTGATGCGGTCCTCCGCGCTGACCACGATCTCGAGCGGCTCGCCGATCATGCCGGCGTGGCCGGCGATCTCGTCGAAGACCCGCGCCTTGGCGAGGTCCTGCCCGGTGCGCCACGGGATGGCGCCGAGCATCCGGCGTGCGCGCCCGTAGTACTCCTCCAGACCGCCAAGGCCGTCCGGCGAGCGCTCGACCTCGCGCCGAAATGCCCGCGGCCAGTACTGCAGGAACACCTCGCGGTCGGGCGCGATCGCGACGTTCAAGTTGTTCAGCGAGGTGCCGCCGAGACCGCAGCCACAGATCACGTCGATCGTGTCGAAATTCGAGATCTCGTAGAAGCCGAGCGGGTTGACCGGCGAGCGCACCTGCTTGATGAACTCGACCTCGGACTTCGGGCCGGTCCCAGTCGGGTGCTCGTCGCCGCGCTCGAGCACGGCGATCCTCAGCATCCGTCCGGCTTGGTGGGCAGCGAACGCCAGCCTGGCAGCCGTGATCGCGCCGCCGTACCCCGACCCGACGATCGCGACGTCGTAGTGATCTTCCAACAGCGCTGGATCCGCAGCGAGTCTCGCCGCCGTCTCAGGCACCGGGGTCCTTTGCGCCATTGCCTCTGATTAACGTGGGATACCTCGATTAACGCGCGGTGGGTCCGTCAGACGCTGGCGTTCACCTAGGTGCCGTGCTAACCAGGTCAGGCCGGTGCGCCTGACAATGCTAACAGCCATCACTTCGTCCTGGTAGCTTAAGTCTTGACATGACGGCAACTCGCCCTCGCTGCGCTCATCGCGCGGGTTCCGCGCACGAGCGTGCGCGGACGGGTGCCGTTGACGACGACGAGCCGGCTGATGAGGTGCGAGTAGCGCTAGATCGAACGTGATGCCATTTCGCCGTCACGCGGGTGTGCGTGTCGCGTGGTGCCATGTCAATTGGCTCCCTGCCGCGATCGGTGCGAGGGTATTGGTGATGTTAACACTCGCTCTGATCTCGCCGCGGGCGGTTCTCACCCGCGGGACGACAGATCGCGCACGACGCGGCACGGATTGCCGACAGCCAGGTGCTCCGCGGGGACGTCGCGAGTGACCACGCTTCCTGCTCCGACGACGGCGTCGGCGCCGATGTTCACACCGGGGCAGACGATGACACCTCCCCCAAGCCACGCCCCGTCACCGATGCTGATCGGCTGCGCGCTCTCCCAGAACTCCCGCCGTGCGCCGGCCGCCAGCGGGTGAGAGGCGGTCAACAGCTGGACGCTGGGCCCGATCTGAACGTCCGCGCCGATCGACACCGCCGCCCCATCGAGGATCACGGTGCCGAAGTTCAGGAAGCTGCGCGCGCCGATGCTGATCGAGAAGCCGTAGTCACACCACAGCGGCGGGGTGACGCACGCAGCATCGCCGATCGAGCCGAGCAGCTCGCCGAGGATCCTTGCGATCGCCTGCTCATCGGTCGCGCTCGTCGCGTTCAGGCGCTCGACGAGCAGGCGGCAGCGGCGACGGTCGGCGGCGAGCTCCGGATCGTGAGGCAGGTAGGGCTCGCCACGCAACATCCGCTCCTTGTGCGACCCCACTACGACGCCTCTGCGCGCGCCCAGTCGTCCAGCGCCGCGTCGAGGCTCGGGCCCTGGAGCGCGTGGCGCTCGCTGCGCAGCACCAGGTGCTTGGGCCGCCGGACCGCACCGGCGCGGTCGCCGCGGTCGTGCACCGGCACGACCTCGGTGTTCAACCGCAGCGCCTGCTGGATCCGCGACATCAGCTCGAAGCGAGTGACGACCGACTCGCCCCCGTAGTGCAGCAGCCCGCTGTGCTCCCAAAGCCGCTCGAGCCCGGCGGCGAGGCTGGGCAGGTACAGCGGCGCGCACACGAGATCCACTTGGGCCGGCGTGCGCGGGGCGTCGAAGCGGGCCACGAACTTGTCCGAGAAGGGACTGCGCCCGTAGAGCATCGGGATGCGCAGCACGACGTGGCGCGGCTCACGGAGCACGAGTTGCTCGGCCGCCACCTTGGTCTCGCCGTAGACGTTGATCGGCGATGGACGGTCGCTCTCGCGATAGGTCCGGCGCGTGCCGTCGAAGACGTTGTCGCTGGAGAGGAACACGAGCTTCGCCCCCGACTGCTCGAGCGCGGCGAGGAGGACCTCGACCGAGCCCACGTTGAGCCTCCATGCAAGCTCCGGCTGGGACTCCGCGGACGTCAGATCGACGAGCCCGGCGGCGTGCACGACGAGGTCGAAGGGCCCCGACGCGAGGTCGGTGACGGCGGCGTCGTCGAGCAGGTCCAGCGGCACGAGCTGTGGCACGCCGCCGCTGTTCTGGGTGCCGACGACCTCGTGCCCGCCGGCCGTCAGATGCGACCACAGCACACCGCCAGCGAGCCCGGAGGCCCCGAGCAGGAGGATCCTCATCCGTCGATCGCGGCAGTCACGGGCGACACGCTACCGCCCCGCCGGGCCGCTCGTGAGACGCCGGTATTGTCAGCGCCATGGCCCAGACGATGCCCGCCGTCGTCTTCGAACGGGCCGGAGTTCTGAGGCTGCTCGAGCGGCCGCTCCCGACGCTGCGCGACGATCACGACGTCCTGATCCGGATCGTCGCCACTGGGATTTGCGGTACCGACCGCGGGATCGCGCTTGGACACTTTCCAGCCTCGTCGGGAGTGATCCTCGGGCACGAGGCAGTCGGCGTCGTGGCATCGACCGGCGACGCCGTAAAGGCCGTCGGCTCCGGAGACCGGGTGGTCCTCAACCCGACGTTCTACTGCGGTCGCTGCCGCCCCTGCCGTCGCGGCACGATGGCGCACTGCGAGGCGAAAGCCGGCCGCGAGCTGGGGGTCGACTGCGACGGGACGATGGCATCCAGCGCCGTGCTGCACGAGCGCTTCGTGCATCCCCTGCCCGCGGGGATGAGCTTGCGCCGAGCCGTGATGATCGAGCCGCTCGCCTGCGTGCTGAACAACCTCGCCGCGGCGCAGCTACGTCCCGACGACCATGTCCTCGTCGCCGGCGCAGGCCCAATCGGGGCGCTGTGCGCTCTCGTGCTGGCCGCGCGCGGCGCGAGAGTCGCGATCGTCGACCGCGATTCCGCGCGCGCCGCGCTCGCACGCTCGGCGCTGGCGCCGTCGGTGGACGTGGTCGACGGCGTCGTCGGCGAGTACCGCAACGTTCAAGGCAGGCGTCCCGACGTCGTCGTCGACACGACGGGGGTACTGCTGGAGGACGCGCTGGAGGCCGTCGCCGACGCGGGCCGCATCGTCGTGATGGGCGAACGCGAAGGCGCGCAGGCGACGGTTGCGCTGCGATCGGTCGTCACGCGCGGGATCCGGATCGTCGGCGCGGGACCCTATGCGCCCGACGCGTTCGAGCTCGCGATCGACCTCGCGGACGATCTGCCGCTCGACGCGCTCGTGACCCACACGCTGGCGCTGGAGCGCTACGAGGAGGCATTTCGCCTGCTCGGAGTCAGGCTCGACGGCGCTACGCAGCCCGGCGGCTACGGGGCGATGAAGGTCCTACTCGTATCCGGCGACGACCTGCTGGCTGCATGACCGCGCGCGCGTCGTCCGCGCGGACCCAGCCGGGCGCGCGCCCGCGGATCGACGACGGCGTGCTGTGGATCGCCGGTCAGCCCCGGCTGCTGCTGGCCGGCGAGTACCCGTACTACCGCGACGACCCGGCTTCGTGGGAGCCCAAGCTGCGGGCGCTGCGGCGGGCGGGGATCGAGGTCGTGAGCTTCTACGTCCCGTGGCGCCACCACGAGGTCGCCGACGGCGGCGCCGGCCGGGCGCTGCGATTTGACGGCGATGGCAATCGCGACCTCGTGGGCTTCGTCGAGCAGATCGACCGCTGCGGGCTGCTGGCGCTTCCCAAGCCGGGACCGTTCGTCCACGCCGAGCTGCAGTTCGGCGGGCTGCCCGATCGCATCAGCCCGAGCGTCGACCCCGCTCGCGAAGCAGCGTGCTCGGCCACCGGCGAGCCGCTGCACTCCCAGCGGCTTGCGTTGCCGAGCGCACACAGCGCGGCGTTTCGGGCCGACGCGGGCGAATGGTTGCGAGCGGTCGGCGACATCCTGCGCCCGTTCCTGCATCCCGGCGGCCCCGTCGTGGCCGTTCAGGTCGGCAACGAGGGGACGTACGGGGAGGCCGCGCTGCAGATCGACGCGCACGACTACTGCGCCTCCGCGATCGCCGCGTTCCAGATGTTCGCGCCGGGCTGCGAGCCGCCGCGGCTTCGGGCCACGCTGGCGACGCTCGACGACCTGCGACCGTTCCTGCGCTGGGGCGAGTGGGTCGGCGACACGATCGCCGCCACGCTGGCGTGGTTCGCCGACTGCCTCGGCCTCGACGTGCCGATGCTCGCCAACATGCCTCCACCGGCCCCCGCCGACCGCCACGCTGGCAAGCCCGGCGGGCGCTACGACGCCTGGCTCGTGGCCAACCGGCCGGGATGCCGGTCGGGCGTGGAGTACGCCACGACGAGCTGGGTCGGAAACGCCCTGCTCGACGACGAGGCGCTCGTGAGCCACGTGCTGGCCGCGACGCGCCAACGTGGGCCCAATCTCGAGGAGAACTGGTCGCTGCGCTGGGTC
>Ga0307502_10000257_pt1 | contig 14219 bp, 14 predicted proteins | sample 16_S_MG_FD_201364 | JGI IMG/M metagenome (GOLD analysis project Ga0307502, IMG submission 201364) | Soil microbial communities from Populus trichocarpa stands in riparian zone in the Pacific Northwest, United States - 16_S | ecosystem: Environmental > Terrestrial > Soil > Riparian zone > Trees... | reverse complement strand
CGGACGAGGTACAGGAGGTGTACCGGTTGTGGCGGCCGTCGCCGCTGTTCCGGGCGCACCGGCTGGAGAAGGCACTCGGCACGCCCGCGCGGATCTACTACAAGTACGAGGGCGTCAGCCCGGTCGGCTCGCACAAGCCGAACACCGCGGTGCCGCAGGCTTACTACAACGCCAAGGAAGGCGTCACCAGGCTGACCACCGAGACCGGCGCCGGGCAGTGGGGGAGCGCGCTGGCGTTCGCGTGCGCGCAGTTCGGGCTGGAGTGCGAGGTGTGGCAGGTCCGCGCGTCGTACGACCAGAAGCCGTACCGCAAGATCATGATGGAGACGTTCGGCGCGACCGTGCACCCGAGCCCGTCGGACCTGACCGAGTCCGGGCGCGCCGTGCTGAAGGAGCATCCCGACTCGACCGGCAGCCTCGGCATCGCGATCAGCGAGGCGGTCGAGAAGGCCGCGGCCGACCCGGACGCGCGGTACGCGCTCGGCAGCGTGCTCAACCACGTGCTGCTGCACCAGACGGTCATCGGCGAGGAGGCCATCAAGCAGTTCGAGCTGGCGGGCGACTCACCGGACGTGATCGTCGGCTGCACCGGCGGCGGCTCGAACTTCGGCGGCCTGGTGTTCCCGTTCCTGCGGGAGAAGCTGGCCGGCAAGATCTCGCCGACGATCCGTGCGGTCGAGCCGGCGGCCTGCCCGTCGCTCACGCGCGGTAAGTACGCCTATGACTTCGGCGACACCGCAGGGCTGACGCCGCTGCTCAAGATGCACACGCTCGGTCACGAGTTCATTCCCGACCCCATCCACGCGGGTGGGTTGCGGTACCACGGGATGTCGCCCCTGCTGTCGCACATCGTCGAGCTGGGCCTGGTCGACGCGGTGGCCATCGGGCAGAACGAGTGCTTCGCGGCCGGTGTGCGGTTCGCCCGGTCCGAGGGCATCGTCCCGGCGCCGGAGCCGACCCACGCGCTGGCCGAGTGCGTGCGAGAAGCGTTGCGCTGCAAGGAGACTGGCGAGGAGAAGGTGATCCTGACCGCACTGTGCGGGCACGCGCACCTGGACCTGCCGGCGTACGCGAGCTACCTGGCCGGCGACATGGTGGACCGCGAGCTGACCGACGAGGAACTGGCCGGCGCCTTCGAGACCATCCCGACCCGGTAACCGCCCCCGACAGCAGACTCATGATCCGCTGGCCCGCTCCCCGTGGGCGGGCCAGCGGTACTGCTTCACCGGTAGAGCTGGCGGGCGATGATCTCGCGCTGGATCTCGCTCGCGCCCTCGTAGATCCGCGGCGCCCGGACCTCCCGGTACAGGTGCTCCAGCACATGACCCTCCTCCAGCGCACGGGCTCCGTGCACCTGGATCGCCACATCCACCGCCTGCTGTGCGGTCTCCGTCGCGAACAGCTTGGCCATCGCGGACAGGTGGCCGGTGCGTTCGGCACCCGAGTCGTACGCCGCCGCAGCGTCGTGGACCAGTAGGCGGGCGGCCTGCAGGCGCGTGGCCACGTCCGCCAGCTGGTGGGACACCGCCTGGAAGTCACGCAGCGGACGGCCGAACGCCTGCCGCTCCTTCGTGTGCGCCACCGCCGCGTCCAACGCGGCCTGTCCCATGCCCACTGCGAACGCGCCCACGCTCGGGCGGAACATGTCCAGCGTCCGCATCGCCACCCGCCAGCCGCCGTCGACCTCGCCAAGCACGGCGTCCGCCGGGACGTACACGTCGTCGAACCGCAGGCTGCCGATCGGATGCGGGGACACCAGGCGCTGCCGGGTGCCGGACAGGCCGGACGCGTTGCCGGGCACCGCGAACGCCGTGATGCCGCGGGCGCCGTTGTCGCTGGTGCGCGCGAACACCGAGTACACGTCGGCCTCGGGGGCGTTGGAGATGAACACCTTCTCACCACTGAGGCGGAAGCCGTCGCCGTCGCGGGTCGCCGACAGGGCGAGTGACGCGGCGTCGGAGCCCGCGTCAGGTTCGGTGAGCGCGAAGCCAACGGCCGCTTCTCCCGCGGTGATGCGGGGAAGCCATTCGTCCACTGTGGATCGCGTGCCGGCCAGCAGGATCGGGTAGGTGCCAAGGCCCTGCAGTGCGAACGCGGTCTCGGCCTCGGTGCAGTAGCGAGCCAGTGCCTCGCGGACGATGCACAGGTCCATCGCCGAGGTCTCGGGGAACAGCCTGCCCAGCAGTCCGTGCGAGGCGAGCGCGGCGAGGAGCGGACGGTTGATCGTGCCGGGTGCGCCCTGCTCGGCGATGGCCGGGAGCGTGGCCGCGACTTTCTCGGTGTGGTCGCGAAGTTCCTGGTGCGCGGCGGACAGGTGGGTGTAGGTCATGCCGGGATCACCGCCGTGCCGACCAGCTCGATCTTCGCGGCCTTGTCGAACAGCTCGGCCACGCCGAGGAGGGCGACCGCGGGGTAGTGACGGCCGAAGTGCTCGCGCCACACCGGACCCAGCTCCCGCAACGCGGCCCGGTACTCGCCGACGACCGTGGTGTAGATGACGAGCGAGACCAGGTGGTCCGGCTTCGCGCCGGCCGCGGCGAGGGCGGTGACGACGTTGCCGGCCGCGACCTCGAACTGCTCGATGATGGTCTCGCCGACGATGGCGCCGTCCCGGCCCTGCGCGGTCTGCCCACCCAGATAGACGGTGCGGCCGGGTGCGGCGACGACGGCATGCGCGAAGCCGACGGGCTCGGCCAGCCCCGGCGCGGTGACGATCTCGTGGCCGCTCATCGGCCGGTCCACTGCGGCTTACGGCCGGCCGACCAGGCCGCGTAGAACTCCGCGTGGTCGTCGGTCTTCATCAGCAACGCCTGGGTTATCGCTTCCAGCTCGATGCTGCTGGCCAGGTCCATGTCCAGCTCGCGGGTCAACAGCACCTTCGTCGTCGAGTACGCCAGCGCCGGCCCGGACGCCAACCTGTTCGCCAGCGTGGTCGCCTCCGTCGCCAGGTCCGCGTCCGGCACGACCTTTGTGGCCAGGCCAATGGTCTCCGCACGCCTGGCGTCCAGCTTGTCGCCCAGGATCAGGAGTTCCGTGGCGCGGCTCAGACCGATCAGCCTCGGCAGCAGGTAGGCCGAGCCCATGTCCGCGCCCGCCAGCCCCACCTTGGTGAACAGGAACGCGAACGACGCCGACTCGGCCAGCAGGCGGAAGTCGCTCGCCAGTGCGATGACCGAGCCCGCGCCGGCGGCCACGCCGTTGACCGCGGCTATCACCGGCAGCGGGCACTCGCGTAGTGCCTTCACCACCGCGCCGGTCATGCGGGTGAACTCGAGGAGTTGGGCGGGCTGCATCTTCTGCAGCTCGCCGATGATCTCCTCGACGTCGCCGCCAGAGCAGAAGCCTCGGCCCTCTCCCGTCAGCACCACCACGCGGGCGTCGCCGCGGTGGGGGAGCTCGCCGAGTAGGTCCCGCAGGTCCGCGTACACGTCGAAGGTCAGGGCGTTGAGTTTGTCCGGGCGGTTCAGCGTGACCGTCGCGACGCCATCGGCGACGGCCAGGTCGAAGTGTTGCCAGTCCTCGGTGAAACCGGCCGATGCTCGGAACGGGCTCATGCCTGGATTCCTCCTCCGTCCAGCACGATCGTCTGGCCGTTGATGGCGGCCGCCTCGCGTGCGGCCAGGAACACTACCGCGAACGCCACCTCGTCCGGCTCCAGCAGACGGCCCAGCGGTGACAGGCTTGTGATCACACTTTCACTGTCCTCAGTGGAACGACCGGTGATCTCGGCTATGCGCTGCACGTTCTTCGCCGTCATGTCGGTGCGGACGAAGGTCGGGCACACCGCGTTCGCCGTCACGCCGGTGCCGGCGACCTCCGCGGCCACCGCTCGCGTCAGGCCGACCACCGCGTGCTTCGACGCCGAGTACGCCGCCGTGTAGGCCTGGCCCGCTCTGCCGGCGGTCGACGCCACCGTCACGATCCGGCCGTCGTCCCTCGCCAGCATCCCCGGCAGCACCGCCCTGGTGCACAGGAAGGCGCCGGTCGCGTTGACGTCCATCTGGGACTGCCAGGCGGTGACACTCGTCTTCGCCAGCGGAGCACTCGACGAGATGCCCGCGTTGTTGACCAGAACGTCCACCTCGCCCAACCCGCCGAACACCTCCGTCACCGCGGTTTCGTCGGTGACATCGCAGTCGGCGCGGCCCAGCGCGACCACCCGGTCACCCAGGTCGGTGAACCTCTTGGCCACCGCTGCCCCGATGCCTCGGGTGCCGCCGGTGACGACGACCAGCCTGCTCATGTCAACGCCTTCAACGCGCGCCGGTCCAGCTTGCCGTTCGTGGTGCGGGGCAACGAGGTCACGAACACGATCTCCTTTGGACACTTGTGTGCCGCCAACCTGGCCCGGACGTACTCCCGCAAGGCGACCGCCAGTTCGAGGGTGCCCTCGACGCCATCGCGGAGGATCACGTACGCGCGAGGTCGCACCAGGCCGTCCACCTCGAAGCCCGCCACCCCGCACTCCAGCACGTCTTCATGGCCGATGAGGCAGTGTTCGATCTCGCTCGGCGCCACCCAGATGCCGCCCGACTTCAGCAGGTCGTCGGCGCGGCCGTGGTAGTAGAAGAAACCGTCGGCGTCGCGGCTGAACAAGTCACCCGTGTGGACGGTGTCGCCACGGTACGTCGTCGCCGACTTCTCCTTGTCGCCGAAGTACTCCAGGGCGACCGTGCCGCCGGTCACCTCCAGCGTGCCCACCTCGCCGTGCGGGACCTCGGCGCCGTCGTCGGCCACCACGCGGGCCGAGTAGCCCGGCACCACCTGGCCGCAGCTGCCTTGCCGCGCCGCGCCGGGACGGTTCGAGATGTAGATGTGGTAGGCCTCCGACGAGCCGATTCCGTCGACCACCTCGACGCCAAAGGTGTCGTCCCACTTGCGGTGCAGTTCCGCCGGCAGTGCTTCCCCCGCGGACGTGCACAGCCGCAGTGAGCTGAGGTCCTGTGTGGACGCTGACGGGTGGGCGAGCATCGCGCTCATCATCGTGGGCACGTTCACCAGGATGGTCGGCCGGAACCGGGCGATCAACTCGAAGATGCGTTCCGCCGTGGTGCGTTCCGGGAACGCGATGCCCGCGCCGCCGACGCCGAACGGGTACAGCGCCGTCAGGTCCCTGGCGTAGCCGAAGAACAGCTTCGGCACCGGCAGCACGATGTCGTCCTGCCCGATGTCGAGCACCCCGAGACCGTAGCTCTCGTGGCTGATGATCGGGCTCGCCGCGGTGTGCACGCACGCCTTCGGCGCGCCGGTGCTGCCGGTGGTGAACTTCCAGATCGCGATGTCCTCGCGGGTGGTCGGCGCGGTCGCGAGTGTCTCGGGCGCCTCGGCGACCAGCGTCGCGAAGTCGTGCTCGTTGTCCCGTAGGTCGTCTCCGCCGACCACCAGCACCTGCCGGTCCGCCGTGCCGGCCTCGCGGAGCCGGTCGAGCGTGACCGGGTCGGCGATGACGACGCGTGCCCCGGTGTAGTCGAGGAAGTAGCGATAGTCCTTGGGCTGCAGGAACGTGTACACCTCGGCGGTGACCGCGCCGATCTTCTGCGCCGCGTACCAGGTGGCGACGAACTCGACACCGTCCGACAGCGCCAGCAGCACCCGCTCGCCACGCTTGGCGCCGAGCCCGAGCAGGACATTGCCGATCCGGTTGCACAGAACGGCAAGCTCACGGTATGAGGTGGCACCCTGCGGCGTGACCAAGGCGATCCGGTCGCCGCGCCCCAACTCGAGGTTGCGGTCGACGAAGTAGTCGGTGACGTTGAACATCTAGCGCGCCACCTCCCGAACGGCCCCGACCAGCATTTCCGTGAGAACGTCGAAAGTGGACTGTCCTTCCACGACGGTCGCGCCGGCGGGCGTGCCGCAGTACGCGCGGTCCATGCCCATGGCCACGAAGTCTGTTCTGCCATCGGCCATGGCGGCCGGCATGTTCACGGGCACCGCTGGCAGCGTCGCCATGGTCGCCGTGTCGACCAGCGACGGTTGGTCGGCGAGCACGAGCGACGTCTCGTACTGACCCGCATGGCAGGCGCCGGACTGGAACTCGTCCGTCAGCCGGGCGGCATGACGGCGCCGCACCAGGTCCAGGTACGCCACACCCGCCTCTGCCGTGGCCTTCCGCAGCGTCTCGACGTGCGCAGGCTCGAAGTGGTTGTTCACCACCACGATCCGCGAGAACCCCTGCGCGGCAAGGGAACCACACACGTCGACGACAAGCGCGTGCAACGTGGCCTCGCTGACCGAGACCGCGCCGGGGAACGCGGCGCCGAACCGGGTGACGCCGTAGTTCAGCGTGGGCAGCACGAGCACCCGCACCTCGGAATCGTCCGCAAGGCGGGCGGCGGCCCGTGCGCACATACCGGCCGAGATGATCTCGTCGGTGCCCAGCGGCGCGTGCGGTCCGTGCGGCTCGACCGCGCCGACCGGCAGCAGCAACACCGGTTTCCGAGGCCCGGCAAGGAGTTCCGCCACCTGCGGCGACGTCAGCTCGGCGAACGTGGTCACCAGGACGCCACCTCCTCCAACGGGCTCGGCACCGGGTCGAACAGGCACAGGTCCGCCCGGCCGGCGGCGACCACGGTGTTCACCTCGTCCGGCGTGGTCAGGTACCCGCCGACGAGCGTCGGCACGCCGGCCTCGTTGCGCACCCGGTCAGACAGCGTGGTCAGGTAGCCGCGCCGGTACTCGGGCCGCGACATCGCGGTGGTGTGCCCGGCCCGCACGTGAACCAGGTCCACCCCGTGGGCGGCGAGCGCACGGGCATGCTCGATGCCCTGCTCGACGGTCGTGCCACCACGCGCCCAGTCCGCAACCGTCAGCCGCGCCGCGAGCAGACCGGACCAGGCCGCTCGCACGGAGTCCACAACGGACAGTGGGAACCGCAGCGGCTCGGCGCCGTAGACGTCGTCACGGCGGTTGGTCAGCGGCGACAGGAAGCTCGCGAGCAGGTATCCGTCCGCCAGGTCCAGTTCCAGCGCGTCGAACCCGGCCTCCCGCGCCCGTCCGGCCGCCGCGACGAAGTCGTCCCGCACCTGTGTCATGCCGGCTTCCGACAGCTCGGCCGGCACCGTGCCGAACGGCGTGTACGGCAGGGGAGACGCCGACACCAGCGGCCACCCGTCCCGCAGCGGCACGTCCACACCACCGGTCGGCCGGGTCGCGCCGCGGCGGCCCGCATGCCCGAGCCGCACGCCGATGAGCGCGCCGTTGTCGTGGACCTCCTTCACGACCGGCACCCACGAGTCGTCCAGCACGGGACAGGCCGGCGTCGTGCGCCCGTCCTCGGCGACCGCGACGAAACCGGTCAGCACCAGGCCGGCGCCGGCCCGAGCCGCGTCGGCGAGGTCCGGTGTGGACACCGAACGCACGACCCGGTTGCGTACTGTCACGCCACCCGCGCTGAACGGCGTGAACATGGGCGGCGCTGCCACGGCGCCGGGCACGAGCGGTGTCCCAGCGGAATGGGCCGCCAGCCACGAGTCCAGCACTCGCACGAACCGCGGATCGCGCTGCATGAGGTTCGCGTGGCTGATCCGGCCGCTGCGGGTCAACAGGTTGGCGGCGAACTGGATCGGCGCCAGGTCGAAATAGCCGGCCACGCGGCCGAAGTACGCCGCGCTGTCGCCGGCGGCCTGCTGGAACCGCTCGACGACGGGCTGCCGCTCCAACTCGTAGTCCACGAGCGCCGACTCCACCGAGCCGTCGCGTTCCAGCGCGTTGGCCAGCGCGATCGCGTCCTCCATCGCGAGCTTCGTGCCAGAGCCGATCGAGAAGTGCGCGGTGTGCGCCGCGTCGCCGATCAGCACGACGTTGCCGTGGTGCCAGTGCTCGTTGCGCACCAGCGGGAAGTCCAGCCAGGTCGACTTGTTCGACATCAGCCGGTGCTCGCCGAGCTCGGCCGCGAACAGCGACTGGCAGAACGCCATACTGTCCTCTTCGGACATCGCGTCGAGCCCGGCGCGCCGCCAGGTCGGCTCGGTCGTCTCCACGATCCAGGTGCTCGTGTGCTCGTCGAACGGGTACGCGTGCACCTGGAACAACCCGTGCTCGGTCTCCTTGAACACGAACGTGAACGCGTCGAGCACGAGGTCGGTGCCGAACCACACGTACTTGCAGCCCTGTGGCGTCGACGAGCTGCCGAAGTCGGATCGCTTGCGCAGTGCGCTGTTCGAGCCGTCGGCGGCCACGACGAGGTCGGCGTCCAGATCGGACGGACAGGCCTCCTGGTGGAACGTCAGCGAGGCGCCCAGTGCCTTGGCGCGCCGCTGGAGGATCGCCAGCAGGTGCGTGCGCCGGATCGCGGAGAACGTGTGCCCGGACGACCGCAGCACCCGTCCGCGGTAGTGGATGTCGATGGACGTCCAGCGGGCGAACGAGTCCGTGATCTCCAGGTACGTGGTGTAGTCGGCATCCCGCAGCGCGCCAAGGGTCTCCTCGGAGAACACGACGCCCCAGCCGAACGTCGCGTCCGGCGCGTTGCGTTCCACCACCGAGACCTCGTGCCCGGTCTTACGCAGCAGGATCGCCAGGTACAGCCCCGACGGACCGCCACCGATGACCGAGACACGCATCAGGACACCGCCTCCGCCAACCGGTCCAGGTCGTCGAGCGAGGCGACCGTCGGGTAGAGGATCAGCTCGTCGCACCCCTCCGCCTCGTAGCCACGCACGAAGTCCCGCACCGCACGCGCCGACGTCAGGTTCCCCGCGGCGATCTTCTCGGCGAACGGCCCGGTGAACGCGTAGTAGTCCTGCAGGTAGGCACTGCCCCGGTCGGGCTCGCCGAACGCGAAGTAACCCTGGCCCCACAGCGCCGGCTCACCAGGGCGCTCCAGATCCCGCCACGCCGCACGGGCCTTCGTGGCCGCGGAGCCGAACGCGCGGGGCGGCCCGCCGCCGTGCGCGTAGCCGTCGCCGTAGCGGGCCATGCGGGTGAGCGCGGCGCCGCTCGAGCCGCCGACGAGGATCTCGATCGGTGACCTGGCCGGGCCGATGCCCGAGCCGTCGAGCTGTCCCCGCAGGTAGGCGAGCTGTTCGGACAGCACCGCACCGCGCTTACCGTGTGCGACGCCGGCAGCCGCGTAGTCGTCCCGGCGTGCGCCGACACCCACGCCCAGCGTGAACCGCCCGCCAGACAGCGCGTCGACCGACAACGCGTGTTTGGCGAGCATGGCGGGGGAGCGCAGCGGGGCGATCGCGATGTTCGTGGCCAGGCGCACACGGGACGTGACGGCCGCGGCCGCCGACAGTACCGCGAACGGCTCGATGCTGTCGTACACCAGCCGGTCGAGCACGCCGCGCCCACTCGACGAGCACCTCGCCCGAGATGCCCGGAAGGGTGCTGGGAAGCCCGATGCCGACCTTCACGTACGACACATTACGGTTGACCCCGCTGAGGCGTCAACTATGCTCGGGGACGTGGACGACCAACTCCGCGGCTTCGAACCGGCCCCGCAGGATCTGGTGTTGACGTTGCTCGGCGCACACCACGGTCCGCGGGACGGCGCCGTGTGGTCCGGCGGGCTGGTCCGGCTGCTGGGCGAGTTCGGCTTCACCGAGGGCGCCGCCCGCGTCGCGCTGAACCGGCTCGTCGCCAGGGACCTGCTGGCGCGCAGCAGGGACGGCCGGCATGTCCACTATGTACTCACCGCGCGCACGCGTGCAGTGCTCGCCGAGGGCGACCGGCGGATCTTCACGCTCGGTGAGAGACTCCGCCACGAGACCACGTGGACCGTGCTGTGGCACTCGGTCCCCGACGAGCGCCGCCCTGCCCGCACCCGCCTCGTCAACCGGTTGCGGTTCCTCGGGTTCGGCTCGGTGCAGGACGGCAACTGGCTCGCGCCGCACGACCGTGAGCAGGAGCTGGCCGCTTTGCTCAAGAAGCTCGACGTCGCCGAGTACGCCGGCGTCATGCTGGGCCGGCCCGCGACCGCCGTCGACTTCGGCACGTTCGTCGCGCGGGTCTGGGACCTCACCGAGCTGGCCCGGCGGTACCGGGCGTTCGTCGAGCACTTCCGCGGCCGCGAGGTCGGCGGCGACCACGAGGCGTTTCTGTTGCGCACCAGGCTCGTGCACACCTTCCGCGAGTTCCCGTCCCTGGATCCCGAGCTGCCGGAGGACTTGGTGCCGGCACCCCCGGCTCGCGCGGAAGCCCTGCGCCTGTTCCACTTCCTGTACCCGGCGCTGGCCGAAGCCGCCCAGCGTCACTTCGACAAGGTGACGAGGCCATGACCGAATCCGTCCCGGGTGGACAGTCCGCCGCGCTGACCTACACGTCGTACCTGGCACTCGACGAGGTGCTCGGCGCCCAGCGTCCGAGGTCCGACGAACACGACGAGATGCTGTTCATCGTGATCCACCAGGTGTACGAGCTGTGGTTCAAGCAGCTGCTCCACGAGCTCGGGCTCCTGCAGCGGAGCCTGGAGAAGGGCGACGCGCCCCACTCTGTCCGCACGCTCCGCCGGGTGCTCACCATCCTCAAGGTCGTCGTCGCGCAGATCGACGTCCTGGAAACCATGACGCCACGCCAGTTCACCAGCTTCCGCATCCGGCTCGAGGCGTCCAGCGGCTTCCAGTCGGGCCAGTTCCGCGAGCTGGAAGCCGTGCTCGGCCGCCGCGACAAGCGGATGCTCGCCCCGTACGCCAAAGACTCCGTGGCTCACGAACGCATCACCGCCGCGATGTCCCGCCCTGCGGTCTTCGACTCCTTCCTCCGCTACCTGGCCGGCGCGGGTTACGACGTCCCCGCCGCGCACCTCGACCGCGACTTCCGTACACAGTGGACGGAGTCCGAGGACGTCCAGCGGATCCTCGTCCAGGTCTACGGGGACGACTCCGGACCGTCCACGGTGGCCGACCTGCTCGTCGACCTCGACGAAGGCCTGCAGGAGTGGCGGTACCGGCACGCGAAGATGGTCGAGCGCACCATCGGCAGCAAGTCCGGCACCGGCGGCTCGGCAGGCGCCGCGTACCTGCGCACCACACTATTCCACGCCACCTTTCCGGACCTCTGGGCCGTGCGGAGCCAGCTGTGACCACACTGAAATCACTACGTACCAGCCCGAACTCGCTGTCCATCCACTATGGACGGTTCGATGTCGGACACCGGCTCCTGCTGACCGGGCACTCGCACCAGGCCTGGCCGGACGTCGCGCTGCACGGCCAGATCGAGGCCTTCACCGACGCGTCCTCCGCGGTCGACGACAAGTGGGACCTGGCCTTCGCCAAGGCGGAACGGCTGCGGCAGTCCTACCGTGACCTGCTCGACGACCCGGGCGGCGCCATCGCCTTGGGTGCCAACACACACGAGCTGGTCGTCCGTCTCCTGTCCAGTGTGGACCTGCGGAACCGGCCCCGGCTCGTCACCACGGACGGTGAGTTCCACACGCTGCGCCGGCAGCTCGCGCGCCTCGCCGAGGAAGGCGTCGAGGTCGTCCGCGTCGCGGCGTCACCGGCCGACACCCTTGCCGAACGGGTCGCCGCCGAGGTCGACGACCGGACCGCCGCGGTGCTCGTCTCCTACGTCCTGTTCGAGACCTCCAGGATCGTGCCTGGGTTGAGCGCGGTCGCCGAGGCCTGCCAGCGCGGGGGAGTGGAACTGCTCGTCGACGTCTACCACGCGCTCGGCGTGGTCCCGTTCTCCCTGCGGGAGCAGGGTTTGGCCGATGCGTGGCTCACCGGCGGCGGCTACAAGTACCTGCAGCTGGGCGAAGGCAACTGCTTCCTGCGCCTGCCAGAGCACGCGGCCACGGCACGACCGGTCATCACCGGCTGGTTCGCGGAGTTCGAGGACCTGGCGGCGAAGGCGTCCGGGCTGGTCGGCTACGCACCCGGCGGCGACCGGTTCGCCGGTGCCACCTACGACCCGACGAGCCACTACCGGGCAGTCGCGGTCCGCGACTTCTTCGCCCGGCAGGACCTCACGCCGGCGTTCCTGCGTGAGGTCTCCTTGCACCAGAACGGTTTGCTCGCGTCCACGTTCGACGCACTCGACCTGCCGCCCGAGGTGATCACCCGGGACCGGTCCGCGCCACGCGAGGCGTTCGGCGGCTTTCTCGCACTGACCGCCCCGGACGCGGGCGAGCTGAGGAACAAGCTCGCCGAGCGCGGCGTGCTGACCGACAGCCGGGGCGACAAGCTCCGGTTCGGCCCGGCCCCGTACCTGTCGGACACGCAGCTCGAGAACGCGATCGCCACGCTCGGCGAGGTGCTGCGTTAGCCCACCAGGACCTTGGTCGCGGCCGGCGCTGGCGAGCTGGCGTAGGTGTTCTGCACGCGGTTGCGTTCCGACGCGTTCGGGTTCACGTTCGTGCAGCTCACGCCACCCGTGCTACCCGACATCAGGCTCGAGCACGGGCCCGGCTTGATGTCCGGCAGGCCCAGGATGTGACCGAACTCGTGCGACGCGATGCGGACGGGGTAGTAGCCCTCGTTGACGGCCTCGCGGCCGATCCACACGGTGCCGCTGCCGCCCGGCCGGACCGGGCCGAGCGTGGCCTGTGGCCAGCCGTCGAAGGCGATGACCTGCACGTCCGCGCGTTGGCCCGCGGCGGCCTTCTGGATGTGGACGCTCGTGACGTTCGAGTTCCAGACCGCGACGCCCTGCGCCACGACGCTCTTGAACTCGCCGGCCTGTGTGTCGCTGTAGGTGATGGTGACGACCGCCACGCCGACGTCCGCTTTTGCCTGCGGGGCAGCGGTTCCGGCGACAAGAGTCGCGGTCAGGGCGGTGGTGGCAAGCAACCCGATCAGTGTTCGCCTCAGCAAGGTTACCTCCGGTGTTTGCAGGGTGACTGAATGTTAAGGCATTCTTGGGTGTCCGTTGGGCGTCACCAGTTACCGGTCTGTCACCTGGCAGAATGAGGGTGGTGACTGACCTTGAGGAGGCAAGCGCGGTGCAACTGGGCGAACTGCGTGGTGTGATCGCGCTGGATGGCCCGTCGGGGACCGGGAAGTCAACGGTTGCCCGCCGGCTGGCCGTCACCCTCGGGGCCGGTTACCTGGACACCGGCGCCATGTACCGAGCGGTGACGCTCGCGGTGCTGCGTGCCGGGGTCGCGACAGACGACGAGGAGGCGGTGCTGACCGTCGCCGAGCACGTCGACCTGCGGGTCAGCACCGATGCCGAGCACCAGGACGTGCTGCTCGGCGGGGAGAACGTCGGCAGCGAGATCCGCGGCCAGGCGGTGACGCTCGCGGTGTCGGCCGTGTCCGCGGTCGCGCGGGTGCGAGCGCTGCTGGTCGCTCGGCAGATGCGGATCATCGACGAGGTCTGCCAGGAACGCGGCGGGATCGTCGTCGAGGGGCGGGACATCGGCACCGTCGTGGCGCCGGACGCCGGACTGAAGGTGTACCTGACGGCGTCGTCGGACGCGCGGGCGCGGCGGCGGTCGCTTCAGGACAGTTCCTCGTTCGACGACACCAAGCGGGACGTGGACCGCCGGGACCGGCTGGACTCCGGGCGTACGGCGTCGCCGCTGCAGCCCGCGGACGACGCGGTGTGGCTCGACACCACGAACCTCGACCTGCAGGGCGTGCTGGACGAGATCTTGGTGCTCGTCGACGAGCGCGACCTGCGTGGCGTGGCCGCGGGAAGGTGACGACGCTTCCAGCGGGAGCCGTGCCGTGGCTGCACGACTTCGCGCGCTGGCTGGGCACGTGGATCCACCGGCCGTTCTACCGGATTCGAGTCCATCATCGGTCGCGGGTGCCTGCTGGCGGTCCGGTCGTGCTGGTCGCGAACCACAGCTCGTTCATCGAGCCGCAGCTGCTGTTCGGCCTGGTGCGGCGGCGCGCGGTGTTCCTCGTGAAGGAGGAGCTGTCGCGCGGTGTCGCCGGCCACGCGTTCCGGTGGATCGGCCAGATCATGGTTCGCCGTGGGATAGCCGACCGCGAGCCGCTGATGCAGGCGGTGTCGGTTCTGCGGGCCGGCGGGCTGGTCGGTATCTTCCCGGAGGGAACCCGAGGCAGCGGCGATGTTCTGCACGCTGAGCAGGGCGCGGCGTGGCTCGTTCGGATGACCGGGGCGGTCGTGCTGCCGGTCGCGACGAGGGGCACGCACGAGCGCCGCGGGTTCCGGCCTAAGCTGGACATTCTGGTCGGGGAGCCTCTCGAGTTGTCGGTCCACCGTGGACGGATGGGTCTTGCCGCCGCGACCGAGGAGATTCGCAAGCACCTGGCCGACCTGGTGCGTGAACTGGATGAGCTGCGGAAATGACTGAGTTGGAT
>Ga0307502_10000256_pt1 | contig 14223 bp, 12 predicted proteins | sample 16_S_MG_FD_201364 | JGI IMG/M metagenome (GOLD analysis project Ga0307502, IMG submission 201364) | Soil microbial communities from Populus trichocarpa stands in riparian zone in the Pacific Northwest, United States - 16_S | ecosystem: Environmental > Terrestrial > Soil > Riparian zone > Trees... | reverse complement strand
GCTCACGTTCCTCTTCGTGCGCGCGCTCGGCGAGAGCGAGCGCGAGGAGGAGCGCGCCGAGCGCTACGCGTCATGAAGGCGACCGTGCTCGCTCCTGCCGCGCGTTGTCCTCAAACGCTAGTGACGCTCGAGACCTGGGCTTCAATCTGCGGCCAATACGACATGTCCGGTTGGCCGGTCAGACGGATGGGCCGCCTGGTTGATCAAGGGCCACAAAGTTCAGGCTCGTCGCCAACCCGGACGGAATGGGTTGGGAGAACTGCGTTCCCACCAACTGTCGGCGGCCCGATCGCACGGCGCCACCGTGATCGCCGATGGCGTGGGCACGAGGGCCTAAATCCAACGGTTCGCGCGATCGATGGGGTCGCGCTCCTCGATCTCACGTTCCTGTCGACCTGCTGCAACTCCGTTGCGGCCGACCACGCGTCCTGAGAATCGCTGCCGAGCAGCGACGACGCAGGGACCCACCAGCTGACAAGCGATCTGCCATAGCAAGCGATTCAAGTCCCGAGAAACCGCCGCCCGATGACGCGCCGAGCCCGTCGTTGCTGGACATCACGCCGGGCGCATGTCCGGGAATCATCCTTCCCGGACCTATCGGGTCGACAGCAGCCTCGCTGCTGAGATGCATGGAACGCGCCAGTGCAGACGGCAGCTCGGCGACGCGGATAGACGTGTGCGCAGTCGCGGCTCTTGCGTTGGTCGCACAGCTAAGCGATCGTGAAGCAGACGCCGCGCAGATCAATCCACCCGACGCTCGGATCAGCGACGAGGGAGCCATTCCTTCGGACGGTGACCGTCGTGAATCCTGCCTCACACGCTACGTCGAAGTCGATGTCGGTGCCGGGCCGATGCCCCTCCGCGAACTGCCAGACGACGGTAGGGCCGGGCGTGCTCTCCGATCCTTGGTTCGCGATCGTGCCCGCGACCTCGACCTTGTTAGTCGCAAAGACCCTGAATCGAGCCGGATCATGCCGCGTGTCGAACGCCGGCAATCGCGTCGTCTCGTCCAGGAGATTCGCTCCTTTGGGTCCCGGCCAGAACGCGATGCTGAACGGCCCATCCAGGTCTCGTGGAAGCTCAAGAGCAATCTCGCCGGCGTACCGCGGATTCGGCACCCAACGCATGAACAGCCGGGAGTGGAAGCTGCGGCCGAGTTCCTCGTAGCCGGTCGAGGCAAAGATGATGCCTAGAAGCTGCTCGTAGTGGGCTCGCGCCTCAGGTGAAGCATCATCGGGAAGCTGCTCGCTCAATAGGTGCTCGGCGGCCTGAGCGTAGGCATCGATACCGCCGAACCAGATCTCGCCCGCAATGACGAGTATTCCGTCACGCACGAACTGTCCGCGGCAGCTTCGAAGGGCCTTCCTGATCGTCCGTCTTGGCTCGACGACCCTGATCACCTCCCGATCGGGATAGCGCATCGGCTGTGGCGCCTTGATATCCAGATCGACGAAGCGGCTGGCAGAAATGCGCAGGATCAGGTCCGCCGTCCTTCCGTCGCTCGGCGGCACCAGTTCCGGAGCGAGTTGCGCAGCCTCCAGCATCGACGCAACCTGCAAGAGGGCAGTGTTGTGGTCAAAACTCTCCGGATGCGTGCTCTCCTGGAGAATCCTGGTGCTCAATGGATCGCGCGCCCAGCCCGTAAACGCTGCGGCCGCTCGCTGGAGGCTGATCGCGGTCCGAACGTCGACCACGTTACCCCCTGCGCGAAGCTCGTCGACATTGTCCTCCAACCGCCGAATCAGCCGGGGTAGCGGATGCTGCGAACTTCGTCGACGATGCAGCAGCGCCTCAAGGAGGGGCTCGAAGGTCGACCGCGCGTCGACGATCACTCCCTCGATGCCGGCAATGTCTAATTGACGCGCATCCGGCGCATCGCTATCGGTGCCGGTTTCGCTGGCCCGTTGCCGCGCGGCGCGTGGCCCTACGACGATCTCGTCCATCTCGAGTGCGAACGTTCCAACGAAGTGGTGATCTCGCCGGACGTGTCGGACAACCCCTCCGAGGCCTCGGCCGGGGGGAAACGCCGGCAAGTGGAGCACGCTGCCGCACAAGGCACAGACGATGTCCACGTCGAACACGGCGTTGCCCCCGACGCTCTCAAGGAGGACCACGCCGTCACACTGTGGGCACTCGATGTCCTGACCGGCGTTCCGAATCCCACGGAAGACAGGGCGGTCCGGTTGGGCCTGAAACAGCCGCGGTCTGCGGTCGTCATCAAGTCGACACACCATACGGGAAGCGTAGGCTTGAGAAGCTGGGCCGTGGGTGGTCCTTGTCGGCGGCGCGCGCGGGACCGTAGGCCGGCGGCCGCTCGGTCCGCGACGGCGGCGGCGCGGCTCACCAGATGGTGACGCCGCCTTCGAGGCATCAATGCGGGCTGGGGGTGCGGACCGCGGAGTGACACATGAGCAGGCAAAGCTCTACCGCGACTTATCGACGTGCACGTAAGCCGCCAACTTCGCTTCGAGGTAACGCGAGCACCCGGGTACACCATCGGTGCGCTGCTGCTTTGGACGAATCGCAGCAGCGAGCTCCAGCCGTGGCGATACGTCCGGGAATGCCCTTTCCCGGACATGCGTGAGTCGCTGACAGGCAGAACGCGTTGGGGATGGCGACATCGGCGAGCGCGGGTTCTCAGGACGTTTGCGGGCGTTTGGCGAAGATCGCGCCCGGCGTCTGCGCGCCTCGGGCCGGCCTCGAATGCGATCGTCCGCCGTGGTTGCGAACGCGCGGCACACGGCTGGGTTGCGGTGACGGTGACCGCCAAGCAACGAGTCGTGCTCGGAGCGCTCCCGGACGCTCAGCACGAGCAGAACGAACGGGCCGTCAGCGCCGGTCAGATCGCCGCTGTGTGTCCCGCGCGATGGCGTGACTCCCCCGGCCTCGTGGCCCAGGCGCTTGTCTCATGCAGGCCGATGGTCTTTTCCTCGTTGCGGCCGGCCTAAGCGCCGTCGCCACCGACAAGACGAGACGACTTCTACGACGGGCTCCTCGTCTAGATCCCGTACAGGAAGTCCAAGCCGAGGCTGTTGAGCAACCGCTGCGCCTCGATGTTGAGCTGGGTCAGCTCGCCGGTCCAGATCAGCACACCCATCACGATCAGAATCGCGCCCCCGGTGGCGATGATCACGCCGTAGTGGCGCTTGACGGCCGCGAACACCGTCGTCATGCGGTTGAACGCGATTGCCGTGAGCAGGAACGGGATCGCGAGCCCCGCCGAATAGACGGCGAGCATGAACGCGCCGCGCCCGGTGGACCCTGACAGCGACGCCGCCGTGAGGATCGCGCCCAGCGTCGGGCCGACGCACGGCGTCCACGCGATCGCGAAGGCCGCACCGGCGACGATCGGGCCGCCGCGGCCCGCGCGCTCCATCAACGCGTCGACGCGCCACTCGCGCCCCAGCCGCGCGACGAACGGCGTGAGCAGGAAGAACACGCCGAGCGCGATGATCACGACCGCCGAGATCCTCTCCAACGTCTGGCGATGATCGTTGAGCGTCGAGCCGAGCTTCGTCGCTCCGAGCCCGAGGACGACGAAGATCGCCGAGAAGCTCAGCACGAACAGCAGGCTCGGACCGAGCACCCGCCGCAGCGGCGCGCGCTCGAGCTCCGAGGGCTTGAGCCCCGACACGGCCGACAGATAGCCCGGCACGAGCGGCAGCACGCAAGGGCTGAGGAACGACAGCACCCCTGCGGCAAGGGCTGCGAAGATCCCCACGCCGGAAGACGGCTCGATCACGACGGCTCCCCGAGCGCATCGGAGCCGCGCGCGCCGTCGCGCGTGCCGAGACCCGCCGCTAGCGCCGGCGCGCCACCCGCCGGCCATGCCGGCGGCGTCTTGCAGATGCGAGTCACGCGAACCAGGATGCCCCATCGGTGAATGCCGGGCGTCGCCCTCATGGGCGCTCCTACGCTGCGCGGGACCGAAGAGGTCAGCCGCAGTCGCTGCGGAAGCGCTCAGCCCGCGTTCTGTTGCTCGACAACGTCTTGGACGCCTTGCCGGCAACGGCCAGCCGGCCCTGCGCGCTGCCGAACGCGGCCGAGGACCCAGACCGCAGCGCGCGCTGCATGAGGAGCATCGCCGAGTCGTAGGCGTCGAAGACGGCGTATGCCTGCGACGGGGTCGTCATGGCCTGCCTGCACTCAGGCGCCAGCTTCGGCTCCGCGGCGACCGCACGGTCGCTGCGCCGGCTGACGGCGCGCAGTCGCCTGACCAACCGGCGATAGCTCCGCATCGACCGCAGGCACGCGCCGCTGCTGTCGCATGTCCTGACTGTCGTTCCACGCTCGACGAACTCGGCGATGAGCGGGCAGCCGTTGCGCATGGCGCGCATCAAGGTGTCGTCCTCTGCGAGCGCATCGCATGCCTCCAGTAACGGCTTGGCATCGGCTCGAAATTTCGCCGATGAGAAGCCCCTCCGATCCTGGTAGGCGTCGAACGCCACGGCCGCGGCGAACACGGAGTCCAGCTCGGCGAAGCGCTTCACTCCAAGCCCGGAATCCCTCCCCGCGCCGGGTTTCGGCGGCGCCACTCCCGGCTCATCCCCACATGCGCCCACGCCCAGGCACACGATGATCACCAGGCCAGCCGGCAGGAGCGCTCGCATCACGGCAGATCTCCGAGCAGGGCGCCCTCCTCGATGCGCTTCTGCCCTGCTTCGGAATGCTCGATCGTCACCGCCCCGCGCACGGTCACGTCGGCGCCGAACGCCACATCGCCGCGTACCGTCAGGCGCTCGCACGCGACGAGCGAGGGCGCACCCGCCGGGAAGCGCGCGTCGAAATCGCGCAGGAGCTTGAAGTGCGCCGGGTCCAGGTCGACGAGCGGCGCGCCCGCCGAGCCCCGCTCGGCCGCGACCGCGACGCGGCCGTCGTCGTGCAGGACATAGGCGTCGGAGCGCAGCGCGAGCAGGTCGTTGGTGGTCTTCACCGGCGCGAAGCGCTCGCGCGGGACGCGGATCGCGCGCGCGTCCTGGAAGACGTCGATCGCCGCGCCCATCGCCGTCTCGAGCTGGAGCACCGGCGTCGATCCCGCATCGGTCGGATCGACGGTCTTGCGGTTGACGATCATCGGCAGGCCGAGCACGCCCTCGCGCTGCTTCAGTACCTCGGCGAGCGCCCGCAGGTCGATCCACAGCGTGTTGGTGTTGAAGAAGCGGTGGCGGGCGATGTCCTGAAACGCATCGAGGTCCTCGTCCCGCGTCTGCGCGATTTCCCGCAGCACCAACCCACCGCCCACCCGGCGGGCGAGATGCCCGCCCTTGCGGTCGGCGGGCGTGCGGTCGGCGACCTCCATGAGAAACGGGATCCGCTCGCGCGCGAACCACGCGAGGATGCGCGGCTCCATCACCGCACCGAGGTTGTCGACGTTGGCGACGAACGCGTATTCGTAGCCGCAGTCGAGCAGCGCTTGGAGCATGCCGGAGCTGAGCATCGACGGGTACAGGTCGCCGTGGCCGGGCGGCGCCCACTCCATCCCCGGATCGGGCGGCCAGTCGACCGGCGCGAGATCATCGACGCGGAGCTTGGGCACCTTGCTCTGGACGAAGTCCGCGGGCACGCCGTCGACCGCCAGCTCGTCGTACTGCGCGAGCGCCGCGAGCGACGCCTCACGTGTCGCGAAGGAGTCCATGAGCACGAGCGGCAGCGGCGCGCCCGTTCGCGCCCGCAGATCGAGGATCTGACGGACGGTGATGTCCAGGAACGTCTGACCCTCCTTGAGCTCGAGCAGCGACTTCGGCGCCGTCATGCCCATGCTCGTCCCAAGGCCCCCGTTGAGCTTGATGACGACCGTGCGTGCAAGCGCCCCACGCGCGCCGTCCTCGTCGTCGGGCAGCTCCTCGGCGTCGGGCAGCTCCGTGACCGGCTCGATGTCGGCCTCGTCCAGAACGCCGGCCTCGCCGCCGTTCAGGCGCTCGCAGTAATGCGCGAACGTCGCGACGCCGACGTCTGAGACGCCGTCGGCGCGCATCTTGTCGGTGCTGGCGGTGAGGGAATCCACGACGCGGGAAGGTACCCAGTCAGCGCGCACGAGGCGCGTTGGCTCTCAGCTGCGCCAGCTTGTGAGGTAGTCGCGCTGCGCAGCAGTCAGCGTGTCGATCCGCACCCCGAGCGAGGCCAGCTTCAACCGCGCGACCTCACGGTCGATCTCGGGAGGTACCGGCAGCACGCGCGCTTGCAGTCGTGCACCGTCGCGCGCGAGATGCTCGACGCACAGCGCCTGGTTGGCGAACGACATGTCCATGACGCCCGCGGGATGACCCTCGGCGGCCGCGAGGTTCACGACGCGTCCCTGTGCGAGCAGGTTCAGGCGCCGCGTGCCAACTTCGAACTGCTCGACGAGCGGCAGCACCTGGCTGCGCGCCGTCGCCAGCTGCGCGAGCTGATCGACAGCGATCTCGACGTCGAAGTGGCCGGCGTTGGCGAGCATCGCGCCGTCCTTCATGCGCTCGAAGTGCTCGCGCGCGAGGATGTCGCGGCCACCGGTGACCGTGATGAAGACGTCGCCTCGCTGCGCGGCGTCGAGCGCGGGCATGACCTCGCAGCTGTCCATCCGCGCCTCGAGCGCGCGCATCGGGTCGACCTCGCAGACGATCACCGAGGCGCCCGCGCCCTGGGCGCGCAGCGCGACACCCTTGCCGGTCCATCCGTAGCCGAGCACGACGACGGTACGCCCTGCGAGCAGGAGGTTCGTCGCCCGCAGGATGCCGTCGAGCGTCGACTGGCCGGTGCCGTAGCGGTCGTTGAAGGTGCGTTCGGCGAGCGACTCGTTGACGGCGAGCACCGGACAGCGCAAGACGCCCTGGTCCTGCAGGCCGCGCAGCCTGACGAGCCCGGTCGTGGTCTCCTCGGTGCCACCAAGCAGCGCGGCGCGCCAGGCGTCGTCCCCCTCGTGCAGGACGCTCAGCAGGTCCGCGCCGTCGTCGAGCGTGACGTGCGGCGCTCGCGCGGCGAGCGCGACGACGTGGGACGCGTACCGGTCGGCGTCTTCGCCGCGGACCGCGTGGACGCCGACGCCGTGGCGCTCGACGAGAGCGGCCGCGACGTCGTCCTGGGTCGTCAGCGGGTTTGAGGCGCACAGCTGCGCCTCGGCGCCGCCGGCGATGAGCGCGCGCAGCAGGTTCGCGGTCTCGCTCGTGACGTGCAGGCATGCCGCGATCCGCAGCCCTTCGAGCGGGCGCTCGCGCTCGAAGCGCTCGCGGATCGAGCGCAGGACAGGCATCTGCCCGTCCGCCCAGGCGATGCGGACCTGCCCGGCCTCGGCCAGCGACAGGTCGGCAACGTCATACGTGTGACGTCGTCCGGAGGTCATCGGTTTCGATGACCTCCGGACGGAGACCGCACGTTCAGTAGCGATATTCGTCGCTCTTGTACGGGCCCTCGACGGGCCGGCCGATGTACTGCGCCTGCTCGGGCGTCATCTCCGTCAGCTTCGCGCCGAGCGCCGCGAGGTGCAGGCGCGCGACCTTCTCGTCGAGCTCCTTGGAGAGCACGTAGACCTGCTTGTCGTAGGCCTCGTTGTTTGTGAACAGCTCGATCTGCGCCAGCGTCTGGTTCGTGAACGAGTTGGACATGACGAACGACGGGTGGCCGGTCGCGTTGCCGAGGTTCAGCAAGCGGCCCTCCGACAGCAGGATGATCGCGTGGCCGTCCGGAAAGACCCACTTGTCGACCTGCGGCTTGATGTTGATCCGCTCGATTCCCGGGGTCTTCTCCAAGCCTGCGACGTCGATCTCGTTGTCGAAGTGGCCGATGTTGCCGACGATCGCCTGGTGCTTCATCCGCGCCATGTCATCGGCGGTGATGATGTCCTTGTTGCCGGTCGTCGTGATGAACACGTCGGCGGTCTCGACGACGTCCTCGAGCGTCTTGACGTCGTAGCCCTCCATCGCGGCCTGCAGTGCGCAGATCGGGTCGATCTCCGTGACGACGACGCGGCAGCCCTGCGCCCGCAGCGAGGCCGACGAGCCCTTGCCGACATCACCGTAGCCGCACACGACGCCGACCTTCCCGGCGAGCATGACGTCGGTCCCGCGGAAGATGCCGTCGACGAGCGAGTGACGGCAGCCGTAGAGGTTGTCGAACTTCGACTTCGTGACCGAGTCGTTGACGTTGATCGCGGGGAACAGGAGCGTGCCCTGCTTGGCCATCTGGTAGAGGCGGCCGACGCCGGTCGTGGTCTCCTCGCTGACGCCGATGACGTTGGCGGCGATCTTCGTGTAACGCTGTGAGTCCTCGGTGAGCGAGCGGTTCAGCAGCGACAGGAAGGCGACGAACTCCTCGGACTCACCTGTCGAGGGGTCCGGCGCCTCGCCCGCAGCCTCGTACTCGACACCCTTGTGGACGAGCATCGTCGCGTCGCCGCCGTCGTCGAGGATGAGGTTCGGGCCCTCGCCGTCCGGCCATGCGAGCGCCTGCTCGGTGCACCACCAGTACTCCTCCAGGCTCTCGCCCTTCCAGGCGAAGATCGGGATGCCCTTGGGATCCTCGGGCGTGCCGCCGGGTCCGACGACGGCCGCGGCGGCCGCGTGGTCCTGGGTGGAGAAGATGTTGCAGCTGCACCAGCGGACCTCGGCGCCGAGCGACGTCAACGTCTCGATGAGAACCGCGGTCTGGATCGTCATGTGCAGCGATCCGGTGATCCGGGCGCCCTTCAGCGGCTGGGCGTCGGCGTATTCCGCGCGGGTTTGCATGAGTCCGGGCATCTCGTGCTCGGCCATGTCGATCTCCTTGCGGCCGTACTCGGCCAGGCCGAGATTGGCGACCTTGAAGTCCTGCTTGGTATCGAGGGCGGCGGGGGGTGGGTTCATCGTGTGTGGATCTCCTCAATCAGGGCGCTGGTCGGCTCTGGTCGTGTGTGCGCTGCAGCCAGGGCCAGCAGCTTTGAGTGCTTGTCCTGCTCCCAGCGCAGCCATTCGGCCGGCGGGACGTCTTCGGGGCGCCGCGGAACGGCTTGGAACCACGCGTCCACCGCGCCCGCGAGCTCCGCGTCGCTGCGCAGTCGCATCGCGAAGCCGATCTCGCCGAGTCCGAGGTCATAGCGCGTGACGAGCTCGCGCAGCGTCCGCAGGCGCTGGAGCTCACCGGGGCCGTACAGGCGGTAGCCGCCCTCCGAGCGCTGCGGCTCGATCAGCCCGGCGCGTTCGATGTAGCGCAGCATGCGCGGCGACCAGTCCGTGATCTGCGAGGCCTCCTGGATCGTCAGGGCGTCCATCCGACCCAGAACCTTACCACGGTTGTGTCAAGGTTCCAATCTGCTCATCTAGGCCTCGCTGTCGTACGGCCCGAGAAAGCGCTCGCCGTCGAAATGGATCAAGTGCGACGCTGCGTCCGCGCACCACCTCTGTCTCCCAGGCGATGACCGCGAGGTGCTTGCGCATATCAGCCCGCGACGGAAAGCAGCTGACGAGAACAAGTTCGGCCGAGGAGGTGCCGAAGAGCGCGCGCAACTCGCCATAGCGCTTCTCGTCAACGGGTCCATGCGACGGCGCCGCCTCCATGAGTACAAGCCAGTTGCGCTCCGGGAGGTACACGATGAGGTCGCACACGTTGTGCGTTCCCAGATCGAGCAACGCCATGAAGACGAGCGCAGAGCGTTCGTTGCACCGTTCGGATCGAAATTCAGCAAGCCGAGAAGTTCTTGTGCTTCGGCAAGTCGCTCTGCGATTGGCTCACTCACGCGGCGCGGCGTACCTGGCGATCCGCACTGAACTCGGCCACGTGAGCGTCGACCAGTGCATCAAGCGCATCCTGCTGATCGGGAACGCTGCCGTCCAGTCCCGCTGTGCCCAGTCGCTGCAGGCTGGCGACGTCCGGGTAGCGAAGCAAGCGCAGATCGGTGGCGTTGATCTGCGTGTGGCCGCTGAATTGCCTGACGTAAGCGTCCACCGTCCAAGTGTTGAGGAACGCCGTGAGGCCGCTGGCGAGAGCCGGTTTTAGACCGTGGCCCCGGCAGTGGAAGACGTTCAGATGGTTTTCGAACGCGACGACGCGTGACCCCACGTCGGTGGGGCGGAACGTGGCGGCGACCACGCGTCGGCGTTCTTCCTTCGATGTGAACCGCTTGACCAGTGCGTAGTGTCCGACCGGGAGAAGCAGAGGCAACGTGTCAGCGTTGATCGCGAGTGCGTTGGACTTGCGGCCATCGAGCAGCGGCCAGGTGATGCGTCCGCGACTGAGATGGCTCGGGTAGATGAGCGGTGCGAGCGAGCGATCGGGGTCGTGGATCAGATTGTCCTTCGTCCGAAAATCAACGACCCGACCCGTCGAGACCTCGATGCCCAGGTCTTGCAAGGTCGTCGGAAGCGCGGCCACGCGGGCCGCAACCTCCGTCGCCTCTTCGTCTATCGGGATGTGGATGAAGAGGTTCGGGTCTTGCGGATCTACGACTTGGCGGGCGGGAACCCGGCGCGTGGTCCTCGTGTCGACGAGACCGGCGCTCCGCGACAAGGTGATCTCTTCGCATTCGCCGCCGCGGATTGCTCGGAACACGACGTTCTCCTGGAGCACATCGGCGTCAGCGAAGACCTTGCCGCGCCGCTCGTAGACGTGCAGGAAGTCCAGGGCCATGCGGGAGAGGAAGAATTGCCGGAACGGGAGGAAGTACGGGCCGTTGGCAAAGCTTCGCGGCGTGATCGCAGCAAGTTGGCCGCCCACCGCGAGGCTCGCGCTAGCAGCGCCAAGGAAGGCTGCGTACAGATTGGTTACACGCAGGCCGATGCGTTCCAACGCGAGCCGGTCTGGGCTGCCGGCACTCACCTTCCGATAGGGCGGATTCATGACGCAGGCATCGAAGTGCCGGGATCCGGCAAAGACGGAATCTGACAGCGAAGCCGATGCCCAGGCGAGAAAGTCGAGTTCATGGAGCTCTGTCGTCAGCTCGATCCCTGCCCGCGAGGCCGTGCGTTCGCAATCGCGCAACGTTGCGGCGAGCGGGCCGGTAAGCAACGGGTCCGCTTCGAACGCGACGATACGCACGGCGCACGACACATCACGAGCGACGGCCTTCGCAGCGACGGCCGCAGCCAGGGACCCCGTGCCAGCGCCCGGATCGAGCACGACGAAGCCTCCGGCCTCAGGCAAGATGATCAAGTCCGCAAGAAACGCCGCCACCGGCGCGGGCGTGAAGAATTGGCCCCAAGCCGCCCGATGCTTCTTGTCGAGCGCGTCCGACACACGCAATCGACGAGCCTCCGCCCGTTCTATCAACCGCTCAGCGTGCACGAGAGGAAGACTGGCAGACACATCGGATTAGTCCGCGGGAGCAAGAAGTTCGCCCCCCATCCAGCCACATTCCGTCGCGACGAGGCGTTGCTGCCCTTTCTGAGCTCGGACCGCCGGCGCTACGCCCCGGCCAACCGCGCCTTCAGCGACTCGATCACGTCGACCGGCGTCGGGTCGGTCCCGCGCAGGACCGCGACGTAGAGCGAGACGAGGTCGCCGAGCAGGACCAGCGAGAACACGCGCTCGACGGTCGTGCGGCCGCGCGACTCGATGACATGCGTGCTTGTCGCCTGATCTCCGATCAGCTCGCTCGTGAGCGCGATGCGCTCCTTCACGCGCGGGGGCGTGTCGCTGTCGTCGAGAAAGACGGCGGCGAAGCGCCCGAGTGCGGAGGCGTCCTGCCAGCCGACGATCTCGTTGTGGTCCAGCTCCGGGAGCTCGTGCGTGAAGGCCGGGATCTTGGCGTTCTCGTTGAACTGGCACTTCCAGCGGTAGGCGATCGCCGTCGTCAGTCCCGCACCAGCGATGCAGGGGACGCTGTCGTGCAGCGCGCGGGCGAGCGTCTTGGCCTCGGAGTCCTCGGCGCTGTCGGCGCCCCACTCCACGACGAGCTGCTCCAGATAGTCCGCGGCGACATCGATCTCCGCGCCCATCCGCGGTCCGGCGCCGCACAGGCGTGCCACCTCGAGCGCGGATACCGTCATGTAGGCGACGGCGGCGCGCGGCTGAAATCCGCCCGCGACGGGGATCACCGGGACGCCATCGGCGCGCGCGAGCTCGGCGAGCCGGCCGCCACCGGTCACCGCGACGCGCTGCGCCCCGAGCGCACCGGCGGCCTCGTAACAGGCGAGCGTCTCCTCGGTGTTGCCCGAGTAGGAGGCGCACAGGACGGTCGTATCAGGCGTCGTCCAGGCCGGCAGGCCGTAGGTGCGCGAGGCGAGGATCGGGCGCGAGGCGTGGTCGGCGAGCATCGCTCGCGCGAGAGCGCCGCCGACCGCCGAACCGCCCATGCCGGCGACGACCATGCCGCCCGGTGAGTCCCACGGCTGCAGCTTGGCCGACTCGACCTTCCACAACGCATCGCGTAGGTGCTCGGGCAGACCCACGATGTCCGAGAGCAGGTCCGACGTGTCGACCGCGGCAATCGTGTCCGGGTCCAGGCGCAGTTCGGTCGCTTCAGAAGACGAGCCCGCCATCGGGTACCTCCATACCTGGGAACAACCGCGCACCATGCGCAACGACGTTGTCGGCGCCGATCTTGACGCCCGCGCCGAGCATCGCCCCGCCGATGATCTGACTGCGATCGCCGACGCAAGCGCCGGGCCCGACGATGCAGTCACGCAAGATGCAGTGCTCGCCGATTTGCGCGCCGTCGAGGACGACGGAGCGCTCGACGACCGAATCGACTCCGACGCTGACGCGGTCGGCGAGGACCGCCAGGCTGCCGACGTGCGCGCCGGCGGCGACCGCGGTGTCGCGGCCGATGACCGCAGGCGGAACGGCGCGGCCATCCACCTCGGCCGACGGGTCGATGTCGAGGTAGCTCGTCCCGAGCTTGTCGGCGACGGCCGTGCGCACGTTGCCCTCGAGGATGTCGAAGGTCGCCTGCAGATAGCGGTCCGGGGTGCCGACGTCGAGCCAGTAGGCGCTCTCGTCGACGAAGCCGTACAGCCCCTGATCGACGAGGACGGGCCAGACCTCGCGCTCGATCGAGACCTTCTCTCCGGGCGGGATGAGGTCCAGGACGGAGCGCTCGAGGACGTAGGCGCCGGCGGAGATGAGGTTGGTGTCGATGACCTGGTCGGCGGAGGGCTTCTCCAAAAACTCCTTGACCGACTGGTCGTCGTGCAGGCTCACGAGACCGTAGCTCGTCGGATCGAGGACCGGAACAAGCGCCAGCGTGCCCGTCGCGCCGGTCTGCTCGTGCTGGGCGATCTGCGCTGTCAGGTCGAGGTCGGTGAGGACGTCGCCGTTGAGCATGAGGAAGCGATCGTCGAGAAACTCCTCGGCGAACTTCAGCGCGCCCGCGGTGCCGCGCGGATCGGGCTCCTCGACGAAGCGCAGGCTGATCCCCAGCTGCGAGCCGTCACCGAGGACCCTGCGTACGTCCGTCGCCTTGAAACCGCACGACATGATCACGTCGTCGATGCCGTGGCCGTGTAGCCACTCGAGCATGAAGACCATCATCGGGCGGTCCACGAGCCGCACGATCGGCTTGGGAACCGACGACGTGAGCGGCCGCAGCCGCGTGCCTTCTCCCCCGACGAGGATCACCGCCTGCAAGGTTGCTCCAGGGCTGTCATCACGTTAATGATGTCAGCGTTCCGCGCCCGATGCCCTCATATATAAGTCCGGCCGCCGCGATCGCGCCCGGATCCAGCGCGTTTCGCCCGTCGAGCACGAGGCTTCCGGACATCCGCTCGCCGACCTGCTCCCAGTCCAGCGTCATGAATTGTTTCCACTCCGTTACGAGCACGACAGCGTCCGCGCCCTGCACCGCGTCGAGCACGTCGGTTGCGAAATGCACCCCGCGAATCAGCGCGCGCGCCTCGTCCTCCGCGATCGGATCGAACACGCGGACGTTCGCGCCGTCGGCCTGCAGCCGGGCGCTGAGGACGAGCGACGATGCCTCGCGCATGTCGTCGGTCTCGGGTTTGAACGCCAGGCCGAGCAGCGTGATCGTCTTGTCGACCAGCGAGCCGAGGTGCTTCTGCAGCTTGCCGATGACGCGCCGCTTCTGCAGCTCGTTCACCTCGATGACGGCGTTGAGCAGCTGGAAGTGGTAGCCGGAATTGCCCGCTAATTGCTTAAGCGCGTTGACGTCTTTGGGGAAACAGCTGCCGCCGAACCCGATGCCCGCCTGCAGGAATTTGTGTCCAATCCGATCGTCCAGCCCCATCCCCCGCGCGACCTCGATGACGTCGGCGCCGGTTTCCTCGCAGACGTTCGCGATCTCGTTGATGAACGAGATCTTCGTGGCGAGGAACGCGTTGGAGG
>Ga0307502_10000255_pt1 | contig 14282 bp, 13 predicted proteins | sample 16_S_MG_FD_201364 | JGI IMG/M metagenome (GOLD analysis project Ga0307502, IMG submission 201364) | Soil microbial communities from Populus trichocarpa stands in riparian zone in the Pacific Northwest, United States - 16_S | ecosystem: Environmental > Terrestrial > Soil > Riparian zone > Trees... | reverse complement strand
CCGACCAGCCGCTGGATGCATCGCTGGCGGCCGTAGATCTCCCCGCCGGCCAGCTCGACGCCCGACCAGTACGTGTAGTACGCGGTCGTCAGCGCCGGCTTGACGTGGTACGCCGGCGCGCGCACGGCCTTGGCGACGGCGGAGTGGCGTCCGTCGGCGCCCACAACGAGCTGCGCCGTCTCCGTGACAACGCCACTGCCTGAGCGGCCGCGTATCCCCGTCACGCGGTCGCCGTCCCACACCAGCTCGTCGAAGGCGAACCGCTCACGGACCTCGGCGCCGGCGGCGCGCGCGGCGTCGACCAGCAGCTTGTCGAGGAGCGTGCGGCGCGGGCTGTAGACCGCGTTCGCGCCCTCGAAGTCCGGGAAGCGCCCGTGCAGGACGACCGGCCCGGGATCGAAGCGCACCGAAGCCGCCGCCGGCGTGCCCGCCGCAAGCACCCCGTCGAGGATCCCCCAGCGCCGCAGCCGCGCGACGCCGGGCACCTGGACCTGGTGGGTGGAGAGCGTGTCGCTCGGGAACGTGGCGCGGTCGACGGCGAGGACCTTCAGGCCGCGGCGCGCGAGGAGCAGTGCCGTCGAGGCGCCGGCGACGCGGGCCCCGACCACGATGACGTCGTACATGCCCTATAGATGCGGGGCGCGCGCGAAAAGTTCATACGATCCGGCCGGATGGCCGACGCACCTCCCGAACCCGTCGCCCGCCTCCTCAGAGCGGCGAATGAGCACGACACCGACGCGTTCCTCGCGAGCTTCACCGACGACGGCGTGGTCGACGACTGGGGCCGCGAGTTCGCGGGGGCCGAAGCCATCAAGCAATGGAGCGACAAGGAGTTCATCGGCGTCGACGTCGCCCTCACGGTCACCGCCGTCACCACCGACGGCGACGTCACGACCGTCACCGCCGACGTGGGCGGCAGCGGCTACAACGGCCCCAGCCACTTCAGCTTCGCCGTGCGCGACGGATTCGTGTCGCGAATGACGATCCGGCAGTAAACAGGCCGCATCGTGCCGCTGACGCCAAGCGCCGAACGGCGCGTACAGAGCGTCCAACGGCAAAACGGGGCATCAACAACTGCACCGATTCGTGGCAAGAACGCTGCAATTTCTATAAATAGGTTTCGAACGCCGAAGTTGGCGCCGTTTCGACGCAATCGCCTAGGCATCTACGGGCCATCGGCCCGTCGTCAAGCTAATCGGGCGAGGGCTGCTTGGGCAGGAGACGGTGGCCGTCGACGACGGCGATCGCCAGGTCCATGAGCTTGCGGTTGTCGGTGCGCGAGTGCTCGCGCAGGAGCTCGAACGCGGCCTCGCCGCTGATGCCGTGGCGCTCCATGAGGATCCCCTTGGCGCGCTCGATCATCGTGCGCCGGCCGAAGGCCCCCTGGAGGTCCTGATACTCGGCGAAGCGGCGCAGGACGATGTCGATCGAGCTCTGCCAGTCGTCGACGTCGGCGTCGTTGATATGGGCAAAAACGCCCCGTTTGGACGCCTCTTCGATGAATTCCGGGTTCCGGGCGTGGAGCAGGACGATCACCGGACAGGCGGCTTCGTGCACGATCCGGTCGATCAGGTCGAGCGCGTGCTGCGAGCTGCGGCCGAGCCCGACGAGCGCCACGTCGGGTCGCTCCGCGGCCGTCACCGCACCGACGTCCTCGACCTCGATCTCGCGCGCGATCACCTCGTGTCCCAGGGCTACCACGATCGGGGCCACGAGGGCGAGACGGTCCTTTCGCTCGTTGGCGATCAGGACGCGCAGGTGCTTGCGCTCACTAGAAGACATCGGCTGCTATCAGTATGTTTACACGCGCACTCGCCCTGAACCCTTGGTGAGTGCGCTCTCTCCCGGCTCCTAGAACTCGGCCGGTGGAGCGTGAAGGCCACAACAAGCCTCCCGCTCGACGTACGCGCCAGGAGACGAATCGCGCTCTCGCCCAGTTCGGCGACGACCCAGCGGCACGACCTCTCCTCTCGCTCATCGCCGTGACGGGGGGTCACGCTGACCTCCGCCACGGGCCACAGGCTCAGAACGCCAGCCCGGAGGAGTTCAAGCATGATCACCCAGAGTTCCACGCCCGCCACGACCCGTGCCGGTCGCGGCGCCGTGACCGTCCCCCGTGTCCGCAGCATCGTCGCACTCGTCGTCCTCTCGTTCGCGATCTTCACGGCCAGCGCGCAGGCGCACACGGTCACCGCGAGCGCGACTTGCACGTCCGTCACCTTCCACTGGACGGCATTCGCCTCGTCCGGGGGCGGCAATAACGGACACAACACACCTGCCTGGACCGTCGTGTTCACGCCGACAGGCGGCACGGCCACCACGCAGAGCGGCAACGTGCAATTCGATGGGAGCTCGTTCTCGAAGACGGTCTCGCTCCCGAGCAGCAACGGCAGCGTGATCGCATCGTCCTCCTGGACGTCGAGCCAGACACGCGACGGCCACTCGAGCTCGTTCTCCAAGCACCTGACGATCGCGAACTGCCCGCCGCCCCCGCCCCCGCCGCCTCCGCCGCCGCCGCCGAACGTGACCCGCGCGACGCCCGCGCTCGCCACGACGGCGTCGCCCGGCGTGGCACTCGGTGAGGCGATCCACGACACGGCCACGCTGAGCGGCGGGTCCTCGCCGACCGGCACGATCACGTTCGCGCTCTACGCGACGAGCGACACCACGTGCTCGACCGTGCTGGCCACCGGGACCGTGGCGGTCAACGGCGCCGGCAACTACGACTCGCCGGCGGTCACGCCCGGGGATGCGGGCTCCTACCAGTGGGTCGCGTCCTACAGCGGCGACGCGGGCAACACGAGCGTCGCGACCGCGTGTAACGACCCGGCCGAGCAGGCGACCGTCGCGACGCTGCTCGTCGAGGCGTCCTGCGTGCCGTCGCCGGTGGTCCTGCGCGGTCTCGCCGCCAAGGTGCGACGCTCGCTCTCCGTTCACGTGACGGCGCTGGGCGTCAAGAGCGTGACCTTCTACCTGGACGGTCGCAAGCTCAAGACGGTGACCAAGCCGAAGGGTCAGCGCTACTCGATCACGGTGAGTGCGCGCAACCTGGGCTACGGACGTCACCGGGTGCAGGTGAAGGTGAAGATGCGCAACGCCACGTGCGCCACCGCCGCAGCGGCGAAGGCGTTCGTCAAGGTCAAGGCGGCCACCATCCGGCCCCAGTTCACCGGCTAGGCACACGACCAGCTTGGTGCCCCGAGTTGGCATCCACGCCGCGCGCTCGCTCGCGCTCGGCTTCGGCATTGGCGTACTGGTCTTCGGACCGGGCGCCAGTGCCACGGGTGCTGCCAGCCCTTCGGCGGCGTCACAGGCGGTGCCGGAAGAGGTCGTCCTCTCCAACGGTCGGACGCTCTCGCGCTGGGCCTATCCGCAGGCCGGCGCCGTCGTTCGCAAGACCCCATCGCGCGCGGCCCGCGCGGTGGGGCGGCTGCACTTCCTGACCGAGGATGGTCAGGCCGAGGTCTACATGGCCCTGAAGAAGGCGCGCGTGCCGCGGACCGGCGTGACGTGGATCCAGGTGACGGTGCCGAAGCGACCCAACCACGTCACCGGCTGGGTCGCGGCGAGCGCGCTCGGCGCGCTGCACGTCGTCCGCGGACGGCTCGTGGTGCGCCGCTCCAAGCTGCGCGCCACGCTCTACAACGGAGCCGGGCACGCGATCTGGAGCGCCCCGGTCGGCATCGGCCGCCCGTCGCTCCCGACGCCCGCCGGGCACTTCTACGTGCGCGAGAAGCTGCGCGCCATCGGCGCCCCGCTCTACGGGCCCTACGCGCTCGGCACCAGCGCCTACGCGCCGACGCTCACCGACTGGCCGGGGGGCGGCGTCGTCGGCATCCACGGCACCAACGAGCCACAGCTCATTCCCGGCCGGCCTTCGCACGGCTGCATGCGCCTGCGCAACGCCGACATCACCCGGCTCTGGCACCTGATCTCGGTCGGCACGCCGATCGACGTGATCTGAGGTGAGGCTCGACTACCGCGCGGCGATGACGCCGAACTGCTGCGTGTAGGTGGCGCCGCGCAGACCGCTGGCGTAGCGGCGCGGAGCCTGAGCGACGACGCCGATGCCGCTGTCGCGGAAGTCGGGGTTGAGGATGTTCGCTCGGTGGTCAGCGGACTTCATCCAGCTCGCGACGATCGATGCCGGGGTCGCCAGCTGCATCGTGCCGAGAGCGATGTTCTCGCCCACGAGGTACGTCGAGCGGCGCGGAAGGTAGGTGCTGGCCTTGATCCGTGCGAGCGGGGTCTCGCCGCCAGGACTGACGTGGTCGAAGTAGTTCTCGGAGACCATGTCCTCGGAGTGCCGCGCGGAGGATCGCGCGAGATCGGCGTTCTGGCGCAGGGCGCGCCGGCCGTGGCGCGCCCGCTGCACGTTGACGAGGCAGAACGTCGCGGCCTCGACCCGGGTCGCGTTGTCGCGCGTGGGGGTCAGCTGCGTATCGGCGCACGAGGCATTGGACGTCGCCGCGACGCGGTGATGGCTCGCACCGAAGGCGACGCCGGTGGACGGCAGGACCATGAGAGCGCCCGCGACAGCGATCGCACGAGCGAAGCGTGCGGCGGTGACCGCTGAGGGGGGCGTGAAGGTTCTCATCGTGCCTAGGTATCTACCCCCGCCACATGCGCCATCACGGGCTGGACAGACGTTGAGGATCGGCAGATGAGCGTTTGCGGATATCCGCGCATGTCTGGACTGAACGGGGGCATGGCGCCGGACCGGGGTGCTCGCGAAAGGCGCGCTGGATCGACCAATTTGCCTCATCGAGGGAGTCGCTAAACGCCGACCGGCCGCCTGCGCCGAGCGGTAGGAAAACGCCGCTCGAGCTCCGCGCCGGCGGCGCCTTCACCGCCGGCGTCGAACGCTCGCGCCGGGGACGGGCGGGCAAGCCGAAGCGCCGAGCTACCGGCTGGCGCACCGCGAAGTGCGACGAGCGGTTGCGATCGTCAGCTCTTGAGCGGTATGCGCGCCCGCAGCAGCGTCCCGCCGCCGGGCGGGCTCTCGACCTCGAGCGTCCCGTCGAGGGCGCCGACCCGGTCGCCCAGGCCGCGCAGACCGCTGCCGTCGGCGGCTCGCGCTCCCCCCACCCCGTCGTCGCTGACCTCGACCATCAGCTCGCCGTTCTCGGCGTCGATGAGCACAGTCGCCTCACGCGCCTGAGCGTGCTTGACCACGTTGGTCAGGGCCTCCGAGACGAAGAAGTACACGCTGGCCTCGACCGGTGCCGGCAGCCGAACCTCGGGCGTCTTCTCGACCGACACCGAGAGAGGGAGTCGGGAAGCGAGCGACTGCACCGCCGGCCCGAGGCCGCGGTCGGTGAGGATCGCGGGATGGATCCCGGCGGCCAGGCGGCGCAGCTCCGTCAGGCCGCCGTTGGCCAGCTCGATGGCCTGCTCGCGCAGCTCGCGGGCCCGGTCCGGATCGGAGGGCGCCTTGCGCTCGGCCAGGCGAAGTTGGAGCAGAGCGCTCACGAACTGCTGCTGCGCGCCGTCGTGCAGGTCGCGCTCGAGTTGCGCGCGCGCCGCGTCCGCTGCCTCGATGATGCGCCGGCGCGCGACGCGCAGCTCGGCCATCCGGGCCTCGGCGATGTCGCGCTCGCGCGCCGCCTCCTCGGCGCGGCGCTGCTCCTCGACGTCGGTGAAGGCCGTCACGGACCCGAGGCCGTCCGGCAGCTCGAAGGGCGCCGACGAGTAGGTGACGCGCACGATCGAGCCGTCCTTGCGCACGAGCCAGTCGTCGGTGTCCTGCAGGACCCTCCCCGCCCTCCGGGCCTGGACGAGCGGGCAGTCGTCTTCGGGGAACGGCGTGCCGTCGGGGTACTTGTAGTGGACGCGGTCGTGGGCGGGGTGGCCTACGAGATCTGAGACCTCGTCGTAGCCGAGCGCGGCGAGCGCGGCGGGGTTGGCGTAGTGGAAGAAGCCCGCCTGATCGGTGACCCAGACCGGCTGGCCGACCTTCGCGAGGATCGCCTCGCGCTCGCGCAGCGCCTGCTCGGCCGTGCGCTGCTCCTCGATGTCCTTGAAGGCGACGACCACTCCGGGGCCGTCGGGCAAGGCGAGCGGCGTCCCCGTGTAGGAGACCGGGAACATCGTGCCGTCGCGGCGGACGAACCAGTCCTCCTCCATGTGGATCGTCTCGCCGGTCCCGCGGATCCGCGTCATCGGGCAGTCCTCGGCCGGATACGGCGAGCCGTCGCGATGCTTGTAGTGGATGGTCTCGTGGCCCATCCGGCCGCGCAGCTCGGACAGGTCGTCGTAGCCCAGCGCCGCGATGCCAGCAGGGTTCACGAAGACGACGAGGCCGTCGTGGTCGACGACCCACACCGGCTGGGCGACACATTCGAGGATCGCCTCCATCGAGGCGACGGTCTCGACCTCTCCCACCGCAGGTTTGGTCGTCGGCTCGCGCTCGTTCATGGCTGCGCCCTGTGGCAAGAACCTATCCGACCCCGAGGAGAGTCAGCCGCGCTCTAGGATCCGGCGATGTCCGTGGCCGGCAAGACCGCGATCGTCACGGGGGCGGGCACCGGGATCGGGCGCGCGACCGCGCAGCTGCTGGCCGAGCGCGGCGCGCGGGTCGTGGCCGCCGGCCTGCAGCCCGAGCGGCTGGGCGAGACGGTGGCGGAGATCGCCGCGGCCGGCGGCGAGGCGATCGCCGTCGAGGCCGACGTCTCCGAGCCCGCCGCCATCGAGCGGGTGGCAGCCCGCGCGCAGGAGGCCTTCGGGGGCACCGACGTGCTCGTCAACAACGCGGCGGTCTATCCGATCGGCCCGTGGCACGAGATGGACGCCGCGCAGTGGGACGCGGTGTTCGCCACGAACATCCGCGGCTACTTCCTGATGGCGCGCGCCGTGCGCCCGCAGATGATCGCTCGCGGCGGCGGCGCCGTCGTGAACGTCGCGTCGGTCACCTTCTTCACGGGCAACGCGCTGCTGCTCGCCTACGTCGCCTCCAAGGGCGCGGTCGTCGGCTTCACGCGCGCGCTCGCGCGCGAGGCGGGTCCCGAGGGCATCCGCGCCAACGCCGTGGCGCCCGGCGCCTTCCCGACCGCGGCCACCGAGATCCACGACGACCAGGAGGGCCTGTGGCGCGACGTGCTCGAGGCTCAGTCGATCAAGCGCCGCGGCGAGGTCGAGGACGTCGCCCGCGCGATCGCCTTCTTCGCGAGCGACGACTCGAGCTTCGTCAGCGGCCAGACCCTGCTGGTCGACGGCGGCTGGATGTTCGACTGAGCTCCAGCCGCCGTCGCACCGGCTAGCCCGACCGCCAATCGCCGGACTCACAGAGCGGCGTGCCGGAGCCGCATCGCGGCAGCGTGCCGATGTCGCTTGCGGTCGCCGGCGTGAGCTGGACCGCCTGGCCGCCTCCGGCGGCCATGAGAGCGACCAGGCTGTCGCGTCTGTCGACGACGAGCCGCGTGACCTGCAGCTCGTTCGGGTTGGTCTCGAGGTCCGTGGTGGGAGCGTCGCCGTAGATGTTGGCGACGTACAACGTGCGCCGGTCGAGGAACCGCAGCGGGACCGACAGGGTCTGCGCCTGCTCGCCGGTCATGCTTCCGACGAACCAGTCCCGACCGCTCCTTCGGGCCACGGTGATGTAGTCGCCGATCTGGCCGTTGAGCACCTTGGTGTCATCCCACGTGGTGGGAACGCGCTCGAGGAACTCGAGGCCCGGCTGACCCTCGTAGTTCTCCGGCACGTCGGCCGCCATCTGCAACCCGCTCAGGAAGACGGGATACATGGCGAGCTGCTTGGCACGCGTGGTGTGCACCCTGGTGTGCTCGAGCGTCCTCCATGGCGGACGGCCCGGCCCACCCGGATCCCAGGTGGTGTTGAAGATGCCGGGCGTGTAGCTCATCGGCCCCGAGACCATTCGGGTGAAGGGCAAGGTCACGGTGTGCTCGGGGGGATTGCCCTCGCTCCACGCCTCCCACTCGGTCCCGCGGACGGCTTCGCGCGTCAGGATGTTCGGGTACGTGCGCCGCTCGCCGGTGTCCTTGACCATCTCGTGCGCCTCGAGGACCAGGTGGTGGCGCGCCGCGCGGCGGATCGTGTCGCGGTAGTGGTTGACCATCACCTGGTCGTAGTGGTTGTGCTTCACCCCATCGACGGTGGTGTCACCCGCGTAGCCGGTCTTCACCCCGGGCACGCCGAGTCGCTCGTAGAGCGAGTAGGCGGGTTCGATCTGCTGCTCGTAGTTGGAGGTGTTCCCGCCGGTCTCGTTGTGGGCGAGCCAGTTGACGCCCTTGCTCTTGGCGTATGCGACCACTTCCTCGAGGTCGAAGTCGGGCGTAGGGGTGAGGAAGTCCTGCTCGGTGTACCTGTTCGCCCAGCCCTCGTTCCATCCCTCGGCCAGGACGTAGGGGATCCGGTGCGCAGCCGCGAAGTCGATGTAGCGCTTGACGTTCTCGGTCGTGGCGCCGTGGGGCAGGGCGCCGCCCGGTGCCCAATCGGACTGGCCCTTGTGGATCTCCCACCACACGCCGACGTACTTGCCCGGCTTGATCCACGACGTGTCCTGCTTACAGATCGCGCACGGGTCGTTGAGGTTGAGGGTGATGGTCGATTCGACCAGGTCGCCGGGGCTGTCGCCGATGACGAGCGTTCGCCACGGCGACTTGTGCGGTGCGCTTGCGCGCACCTTCACGCCGTCGGGCAGAGCCACCAGCTCAGAGCGCAGGACCGGACCGCGGCTCGCCTGGTTGGCCGCAGGCGCCACGGTCATGCTCGCGTAGTCGATCAAGTTCGCCTCGTGGAGCGTGACGAACCCCGCCGCGCCTGCGTCGATGGTCACCGGGGTGTTCGCGGCATCCATCTGGCTCAGGGCCGTGTGGTTCCAGATGTTCTCGTCGCCGCTACCGGGGCCGTACTGCGCCGGGATCCACCATGCCGTGAAGTCCTCGGCGAACCTGAACTCAGTGTCCTCCGCCGTGATCGCGAACTGACGCATCGCCCGCTGCTTGGGCAGCACGTAGCGGAAGCCGACGCCGTCGTCGAAGACGCGGAAGACGAGCTGCAGTGCCCGGCGGGGCGCGACCCGCTCGCGCAGGTCGAGCGTCAGCTCGTTGTAGTTGTCACGGATCGTCTTGTACTCCCCCCACACCGGTCGCCAGACCGAGTCGTGCCGATCGCGTCGAACGCTCCCCACGTCGAAGTTGCTCTCGAGCGGCGGAGCGTTCTCGAAGCGAAATCCGAGCTTCGAGTCGGCGAGCAGGGCCGCGCGGTTGTGGAAGACCCGGTACACCGGCGTGCCCGACTGGTCGAGCTCGAACTCGACCGTGATCTTGCGATCCGGGGACGACACGGAATATGTCCCTCGGTGGTGGCTTGCGGCGCCCGCAGGCGCCGCGAACGCGGCCGCCGAAACGGCAACGAGCCCGGCTGCCGCCACACGCCAAACGCTGCGTCTCATGATGTGACCCTCCTCCCGCGCTCTGCCTTGCGCAGAGCACAGACGATGCGGACCCCGCCGGTGCTCACCCGGGCACCGGCGTCTCTGCAGCGGCGGCCCGCGCCGTTCGTGGCGAGGTCCCCTGTGTCTGCGACAATCGCCGCTGTGCAACGTTTTTCTGTGGGGCGGCAGAGCTTTGCAACGTTTCGCACGCGTTGCAATGGCGCTCCTACGGTGTGTTAGAAGGCTGACGGCGGATGGCCCTCCCACCCGACCGCGAAGCACGCCCGGCCCGGCCCGGGGTCGTGGCCGTTGCGCGGGCGGCCGGCGTGTCCCCCAGCACGGTGTCCAATGCCTTCAACCGGCCCGAGCGCCTCTCCCCCGCCCTGCGCGAGCGCGTCCTGCACGCGGCGGCGCAACTCGGCTACGGCGGACCGGACCCGGCTGCCCGCAGCCTGCGCAGTGGCCGAGCTGGAGCGATCGCCGTCGTGTTCCGAAGGTCTCTCGCAGTCGCCCTCGAGGACCCCGGTACGACCGAGCTGGTCAGAGGGATGGCCGAGGCGATCGGCCCGCTGGCGCTCGGTCTGGTCCTCGTGCCGGGGCCGGAGCAGCATTCGTCGAGCGGGCCGGCGGTCCGCAACGCTGCTGCGGACGGCTTGATCGTGTACTCGGTGCCATCCGACGATCCGCTCTTCGAGGCCACACGGCAGCGGCGGCTGCCCACCGTCATCGTCGACTCGCCCGTGCTCGCAGACGTGCCGGCGCTTCCCGATGCGACCACGGGCGCCGACTTGGACTTCGTCGGCATCGACGACCACGCGGCCGCCGAGACAGCCGTGCGCCACCTGCTGGACCTCGGCCACCGCAGCGTCGCCATCCTCAGCTTCGGCCTCTCGGCCTACGCGCGCGCCGGCCCCGCCGATGCGCGTGAGCAGGCGGAGGCGACCGCCAGCGTGTCCCGCATGCGCCTGCAGGGCTGTGCCAGCGCGATGGCCGCGGCCGGCCTGGACTGGTCGCACGTGGCTGTCGAGCAGTCTCCTATCCACAGCATCGAAGCGGGCCGCATCCGCGCCCACGCGCTGCTGGAGCGTGCGCCGAGCGTCACGGCGCTGTTCGCCTTCAGCGACACGCTCGCGCTCGGCGCCCGGCTGGCGGCGCGCGAGCGCGGCCTATCGCTGCCGGGTGACCTCTCGATCGTCGGCTTCGACGACACCGCTCCGGAGACCGAAGGGCTCACCACTGTCCATCAGCCCCTCCGCGACAAGGGGCGCATCGCCGCCCAGCGGCTGCTTCGTGCCCTGACGGACGACCCGCCGGCACCCGGCTCCGAGCTCCTGCCCACGCGCCTGGTCATCCGCGCCTCGACCGCCGCGCCGGGCGCGAACCGCCGCTGAGCTCCAGGCGCGCGTTGTACGTGCGCGCCATGTCCTGCGCCCAGCGCTGCGCGGGGAAGCCGCCGACCTTGGCGAAGGCGCACAGCCAGTCGGACGGGTCGTCCTCGCAGACGACCAGCACCCGGTCGGCCTCCTCGACGACCGTCAGGCGTCCCGCAACCGGCAGCGCGCTCACGGCCGCCGGCCGCCGACGGTCACCACGACGTCGTCGCCGCGCACCGTGACCTCGTAGCGGCGCAACGTGATCTCCGGGTAGGCCAGGCAGCGCCCGGTGGGCACGTGGTACTCGAGGCCATGCCACGGGCAGGCGATGACCTCGCCCTCCATGACCCAGCGCGGCTTCCAGGCGCCCTCACGATCGGCGGTAAGCGTGCCGGTGGCCGCGCGACCCTGGCACAGCGGGCCGGTCTGGTGCGGGCAGACGTTCGGCAGCCCGTAGAGGCTCCCGGCGATGTTGAACACGCCGATCTGGCGGCCGGCGGCCTCGACGACCTTGTGCGTCCCGGCCGGGAAGTCGGCCAGCCGGCCGACGACGACGTCGGTCACCGCCGGCGCCCCGCGCGGTCGATCCCGAAGAGCTCGAGGGCGTTCTCACCGAAGACCTTGCGGCGCTGCTCCTCGCTGAAGGGAACCTGGTTGAGCTTCATCGGGTGGTCGAAGTCGTGGTGGGGCCAGTCGGAGGCGTAGATCGTCGTGTCCTCGCCGTCGTAGAGCTCCATGAGCGTGACGAGGTCGCGCAGGCGCTCGGGCTCCTCGATCGGCTGGGTGGCCACGTAGACGCGCTTGACGTAGTGGCTCGGGCGCTCGGTCAGGAACGGGACCTCGCGCCGGCGCTCGAGGTACTCCTTGTCGAGCCGGTTGCAGACGAAGGGCATCCACGAGATGCCCGCCTCGGTCACCCCGATCTTCAGGTCGGGGAAGCGGACGACCACGCCGGTGGAGACCATGCTGACGAGGTTGGCGATGATCGCGAAGGTGTGGCTGGTGGCGTGGCGGGCGAACTCCGTGTCGAAGCCGTGGTTGTTGAAGGGGAAGACGGGCGAGGTGACCGTCACGGAGTGCAGCAGCACCGGCAGGCGCGCGTTCTGCGCGGCGTCGAAGATCGGGTCGTAGCGGCGGTGGCCCCAGAGCGGGTCGAGGCCCGCGCACGGCAGGTAGACCGCGACGACGGACGGGTCGTCGGCGTAGCGCCCGATCTCGCGCGCGGCGTCCTCGGGGTCCTGCGGGCAGGCGACGATCGCGCCGAGCAGCGCGGCGTGGCGGGAGGTCCACTGGTCGACGAGCCACGCGTTGTACGCGCGCGCGAGGGCGGCCGCGTAGTCCGCCTGGGGCAGCACGGCCAGCTTGAGCAGGTGGTCGGGGAAGAGCACCGCGAGGTCGACGTTGATCGCCTGCAGCTCGGCGGCCATCTGCTCGGGCGTGTGGACCATGCGCGACGCCTCGTGCGACGTCGGGAAGCGGGCGGTGAGCGTGCCGTCGCCACCCGGCGAGAAGCCGGGGATGTCGAGATAGCGCTCGGGGACGTCGGCGACGTTGCGCAGCGCGACGTCCCACGGCCCGTCGCAGTAGGGGGCGAGCGCACCGGGGCTCTCGTGGACGTGGACGTCGGAATCGACGATCAGCAGGTCCGACAGCGGCGTGCGCCGCGCCTGCGGCTTGGGCTGGCTCTCCACGGCCATCGAGCGATCATCGCAGCCGCGATGACCGCGTAGCATCCGAGCCGTCATGGAGGTCGCCCCGGGGATCCACCGCATCGAGGGCGACCTGGGCGAGCGCTACGTGTGCCAGTACCTGCTCGTAGGCGAGGAGCGCACGCTGCTGGTGGACACCGGGCTGCGCGACATGCCCGGCTCGGTCATCGCGCCCTATCTGGGCGGACTGGGCCTCTCGCTCGCCGAGGTCGACGACGTGCTCATCTCCCATGCGGACGTCGATCACTGCGGCGGCAACCGTGCCCTGCGAGGAGCCGCTCCCGGCGCACGCCTGCTCTGCGGCCAGGCCGACCGCGCGTGGATCGAGTCCAACGCGGCGATGATGGCCGGCAACTACCGCTGGTACGAGGCCTACGGGTTCGGCCCTGCCGCGGAGGACATCGCCTTCCTGGAGCGCGAGCTGGGCGGCGACGCGCCCGTGGACGTCGGCCTGCATGGCGGCGAGACGCTGCGCCTCGGCCCTTCGTGGGACGTCGAGGTGCTCGCGCTGCCCGGCCACACGCCGGGGCACCTCGGGCTGTGGGACCCGCGCAGCCAGTCGGCGATCATCATCGACGCCGCGCTTGCCGACGGCGTGTGCGACCGCGCGGGCCAGCGCCTGATCGCACCGCGCTACTACTCGGTCGCCGACTACGAGGCGACCATCCGCCGCGTGCGCGCGCTCGATCCGGCGCTCCTGCTCACCGCGCACTACCCCGTGATGGAGCGCGACGCGGCGCTGGCCTTCCTGGATCGCTCGCGGGCGTTCGTTCAGGCCGTGCGCGCCGCCGTCCACGCGGGCGTGCGCGCGGGGACGACGGAGCTGTGGCCGCTCACGCAGGCCGTCGACGCGGAGGTCGGCCCGTTCCCGGCCTTCACGCACGAGCTCGCGGCAACGGTGCGCGCGCATCTCGCCCACGATTGACGGGGCGCGCCAGACGTGGCGCTTCACATGACAGCCCCGCAGTCGATGACAAGGGGTAATGGCCATCGTCACATCACTCGCGCGCGCCGCCCGGGCCTTGCCGGGCCTCATCTCGTGGGGCTCGATGCCCCGCGCCGTGCGCGTCCTGCTCGGGGTGCTGGTCACCGTGACCGCGGTCCTGGCCGTCCAGGACGGGACCCCGTGGCTGGCCATCCCAAAGACGCCCTTCGAGTATCTCTACAACGGCGTTCTGGTCGGCTCCGCAGTCCTCTGCCTGATTCGCGCGGCCCTTCGCCGCAGCGAGCGGATGGCGTGGACGATGATGGGCGTCGCGCTCGCGCTGTATGCCGCCGGCAACATCTACTGGCAGCTGGCCTTGTCCGATCTCGCGGAAGCGCCCTATCCCTCGCTGGCCGATGCCTGCTGGCTCGGGGTCACTCCCTCCTTCTACGTGGGGGTCGTGCTGCTGGTCCGCGAGCGCATGCCGCACCTGGATTCCCGGCTGTGGCTCGACGGCATCGTCGCCGCGCTCACCACTGGCGCGATCAGCGCCGCGCTCGTCTTCGGCGCCCTCCAGGTCTCGACCGGCGGCGACCCCGCCGCGGTGGCGACGAACCTGGCCTATCCGCTGGGCGACATGATCCTGCTGGCCAGCGTCATCGGCGCCATGGCCGCCGGCCGTAGCCGCCTGGACCGCAGCTGGCTGTGGTTCGGCGCCGGGATCGCCGCCTTTGCCGTCTCGGACTCCGTCTACCTGCTGCAGGTCGCCAAGGAGACCTACGTCGGCGACACGCTGGTCGACATCGGGTGGCTCGTGGCGGGCGTGCTGGTGGGCATCGCCGCGTGGCAGCCCTCGGTGCGCAAGCGCTCCACCGGCGACG